>Ga0326727_10025478_pt1 | contig 11083 bp, 13 predicted proteins | sample MB2enrmetagenome_FD_207643 | JGI IMG/M metagenome (GOLD analysis project Ga0326727, IMG submission 207643) | Lab enriched peat soil microbial communities from McLean, Ithaca, NY, United States - MB29MY | ecosystem: Environmental > Terrestrial > Soil > Wetlands > Peat | place: USA: New York... | reverse complement strand
TTCTTCGAGCTTTACGCCGATTTGCCCAAGGAACTGGCTTTCCAGCGCGAATTGCTGATCGCCCGCCTGTGACCTTGGATGGGGGATTTCAGATTTGAGATTATCCATCAGGGTGAAGAATTGGGGCGTCGCACAAGACGGCCTCGTGCAGGAAGAGGGAAATCCATTCCTTGGCGGCGGTGAAATCGTCCTCTGAAGCGCCGCGCAATTCGCAATTGGACCCGGCGATTCTGACCAAATTGGCCCGGCCAAAAGAAGCCAGGACCCGGGGTTGAGTTTTCGGTTTCGTCGAACGATTTGTATATTTCATCCCGGCAGTATGACAAGGCCGGTTGGACAAATGCTGTCCATGTGGAAATATTATTTTAACCGCCTAGCGTAAAAGTGGAGCGGGACTGCCGCAGGCGCTCGGCGTCGATGATCGCTTCCATCCGGCGGACGTCCCCCTCAATGGTGGTGCTGATGATCAGGTATTGGAAATGGGGCCATTGGGCGATTTCCTGCCGGGCGACGCTCAGGCGCCTGGCCAATTCGGCCGGGGAATCGGCGCCGCGCCGCCGCAGGCGCGCTTCCAATTCCGCCAGGCTGGCCGGAGTCAGGAAGACGGTGACGAGGGCGCGGGCCAGTGCGGTGTCTTGCGCGGCGCGGTCGCAAACGGTGGCGGCGCCCTGCACATCGACGTTGAGCAGGACGTCGCGGCCCTGCCGGAGCTTGTCGAGAACTTCGGCCTTGGGAATGCCGTAACAATGGTTATAGACGGTGGCGTGTTCGAGAAAACCGCCGGAAGCCAGGCGTTGGGAAAAGGCGGCATCGTCCAGAAAGTAATAGTCGCGGCCATCGATTTCGCCGGGGCGCGGCGGGCGCGTGGTGCAGGTGATGGCGCGGGCCATGCCCGGATGGCGGGACAGGATGTGCTGGCACAAGGTCGTCTTGCCGCCGCCGGAAGGGGCGGAAATGACGATCAATAACGGCGAGGAAAGGCGGACCTGGCCATCTGGTGCCGGATTCTTCATTCGACATTCTGGACTTGTTCGCGAAATTTTTCCAACTCGGCTTTCAGGACAACGACTTCACGGGAAATCAGACTGTCGTTGGCCTTGGAACCCAGCGTGTTGAGTTCGCGGTTGATTTCCTGCGCCAAAAAATCGAGGGTGCGCCCAATGGGTTCCCGCGATTTGACACAGTCGTCGAATTGCTGGAAGTGGCTCTGGAGACGGGTCAGTTCCTCGGAGATGTCGGCGTGGTCGGCAAAATAAAAGACTTCCTTGAGCAGGCGCTCGTCCTCAAGGGCGGGGGCTTCCAGCCCGGCGGATTGGATGCGGGCGAGCAATTGGGAGCGGTAACGTTCGGCCACTTGGGGGGCGCGGCGCCGGACCCGGGCCACGCCGGCCCTCATGCGGGCCACGCGGGTTTTCAAATCTTTGCCCAGCCAGGCGCCTTCGCGTTCGCGCATCTTGAGCATCATGTCCAGCGCGGTGGTGAGGGCCTTGGCCGTCCCGGGCCAAAGCGTTTCGGCTTCCCGGATGGCTTCGTCCGCTTGGAGGACGCCGGGCGCGCGGGCCAGCATGTCCAGCGTGACATCATCGGGCAGGCGGAGGGACTTGGCCAAGCCCCGAAGTTCCCTGGCGTAGGCCTTGGCCAGAGCGGGGTTGAGGCGCATCCTGCCGGCGGTGCTTTCGGCGGCATGGACGGAAAGGCGGACGGTGAGACGTCCGCGCGCGACGCGGCGGTTGATTTCATCGCGAATCTGGGCTTCCAGGACCTCGAGGTCGCGCGGCAAATTGAGGGCGATCTCGGTCTGCTTGCGATTGACCGAACTGACTTCGACCGTGATTTTGAAGCCATGTTGGGAGGATTCGCCGCGGCCGTAGCCGGTCATGGATTTCATGGGCGATGTGCCTTTCGCCAGTGGTCATTTGGACATTTTTTCGTCATTGGTGCCTCGACATTCGTCATTTTCCATCTGCCGCCACCATTGTCTCCATTTCACCGAAAACCGCAATCAACTACTTCCGTCATCACTTCACGACCGGTAAATGGAGTGTGTCCCGACATTGGTTGTGACCACCGTATCGCCATCGATATAAAAAGTAATTCGCAAATCACCCTCCACAACCACCGCATAGACTGTACGTCCGAAAATAGCGGACAAGGCCTGAATCTTGTGTGTGCCTAAACGCGGGTCAAATGGGTTCAGCTTGAATACTTGCCAAACGCGACGGACGGAAACCCACTGTTCACGCGGCAATTTCTTAAAATTGCGCCAGAATTGAGGTTGGGCAACGCAGCGATGAGCCTTCAAACTGGCGGGTGCTCAAAATGCTCGTCTCGAACCTCAATGCCCCGGCCATCTTCGGCTTCCTCGAAACCAGTCCAGACATCCTCCGGCACTTCTGGATGGGCGAAACGCCTCAACTGCCGTTCCAGCGCCTTGAGGGCGGGCGGAGAAAGCTCCTGGAGCGCCTCGCGGATGATCCGCGCGCGTTCCGCTTCCGGCAGGGTCTTTAGTTCGTTTTCCAGGATGTCGGACCTCATGCCGTTATTGTCGCAGATTTGAGGCGGCGGCGCAAGATACATATTGGGCAATGTGTTGACGCAAACATCGCCTTCAAAACCTGCGTTTCACAACCCGGCGATTTCTGCTCCTAATCTTAAGATTAAGATTGGGAGCGGCTGCCCAAATGCAGCCGATCAGGCGCGGCGGATGGTGGTGGGGAGGTAAAGGCTGAAGCAGGTGCCGCGGCCCGGTTCGGAATGGACGTGCATGCAGCCGCGGGCTTCCTTGAGCAGGCGATGGACAATGGCCAGACCCAGGCCCGTGCCCTTGCCGGGAGGTTTGGTGGTGAAATACGGCTGAAAAATCTTGGGCAGAACATCGGGCGGAATGCCCGAACCGTCGTCGCGCACGGCCAGCAGCAAAAGAGGCGGAGTGTTGGCGAAGCCCTGTCCGTAAAGGATGAGGTCGGACGGGCCATCGTGCAGATTGGAGAAGTCCACGCCGGTTTCCAGGAGCTGGCCGGAGATGTCAACCAGGTGCGGGTCGACCGAGCATTGCAGGGCGTTAATGGCCAGGTTGAGGAGGATCTGGATCAGATCGGTGCCGTTGATTTGCAGTTCAACGTCCCTGGACAGGGGTTGAACTTTGAGGGTGTTGCCGTCCCTGCCGGGGTGGACCTGCAAGAGTTCGCGCAAGTCCTCCAAAATTTGATTGACATGGATGCGCGCCGGAGCGGTGGGCTGCTGGCGCATGAAGCTCAGGTAACGATGGGAAATCTCGATGCAATTGCTGACCTGGCGCGTGATGCGGCGCAGCCGGTCTTTGACCATTTCCAAGTCCTCGCCTTCCAGGCGTTTGGAATCGCCCATGCGCTGATTGATGATTTGAATGAAGCCGGAAATGATGGTCAGGGGGCCGTTGATGTCGTGAATAATGCTGGCGTAAATCTCGCCGCGCGTGCGGGTGATTTCCTCCTGCAGTTTTTGGTCGTGCAACTCCACCTGGAGCGCGGCCAGTTTTTCGTTGTTGGAACGGATCTCGTCGGCGAAGGAATGCCGTTCCATGGCGGTGGCGACGGCCTTGCGCACCGTGGCGACATCGAAAGGTTTGTTGAGATAATCGCAGGCGCCCAGGCGCAGGGCCTGGCGGATCGTCTCGACGGTTTCGTAGGCGGTGAGCATGATGACTTCGATGGAAGGCTGAATGGCTTTGAGCCGTTCCAAAACCTCCGTCCCGCTCATGCCCGTCATGCGAATATCCAGGATGGCGACGTTGATCTTGTGCTCCTGGGCCAGTTCGACGGCGCGCTGGCCCTCGGAGGCGATCAACAGATTGTAATCATCCTTGAAAACGACGCGCAAGGACTGCCGCGGCCCCTCCTCGTCATCGACGATGAGCAGTGTCCGGCGCGGTTTTTCAGCCGGGGCGGTTGCCCGGTCAGAAGTGATAGCCAAAGTTGATGGTAATGGCATGGCTCAAAAAATCATAACTGCCGTTGGCCGGCGGAAAACTGTCGTTGCTCACAGTGCGTGTCGGGCTCCAGCCCAATTGATAAGCCACATCCCAGCTCAAGTGACTGTAATTCTTCCCCACGCCAATGCTAAAGATATGCCGGTTTGAATCAGGCACAAGCGGATTAAAGGTGTTGTCGGGCACGGTGTTCATGCTGTACATGTAGCCGCCGCTGAGCCGCCAGCCGCCGCCCAAATAGCGGGTCGCCCCAAAGTCAAACATCCAGCTCGGATGCCAGTCGAACAACAAATTGTCCCCCAGTGCGCCCTGCGGATTGAGATTCACCTTCTGAAGTTCCGTCCAATCCGTCCAATTCGCATCGGCTTCAAAATTCCAATTTGTGGTGGGCCGGAAGGAATAGCCAAACGCCACCGTTTGCGGGAAATGAATGTTGGCTTGGGAAGGGATGTTGCCAGGGCCTGTGAGCCAGGTGGCGTGCCCGTTATAATTCATGTCCGTGGCGCTGCGGTAGGTGACGCCAAAGGAATGCTGTTCCCAGGGATGCCATAAAACGCCGGCATTGAATCCCACAGCCGTGTCCCGTCCGCGAAAGTGATTGACGAAGCCCGGGAACTCTTTCAAATCCGTCTCCGAGTAATTCAGCGTCGGTCCGGCGGCGATGGAGAGGGAGGGAATGATCCGGTAAGCGACGACGGGATTGAGGGTGTAGTAGTCTATTTCGCCGGTTTCGCCCTCGACGGTGAAAGGCGCAGAGGAAGGCCATTCCTCTCTCATGCCGTAGGGGCAATAGGCGCCCAAGCCAAGAGTCAGATTATATTTGGGCAGGCTCCAGGTCGAGAAAAGCTGGGGCAGGACCTCCAATTGAGTCTTGCTGTCGATGGAACCGGCGGCGCCATTGTAGCTGGAGCCATAGACAATGCCATAGGCGCCCGCGGAAATGCGCGCTCCATCCAGTTGCGAGATGCCGGCCGGGTTGTAATAAACCGCGGCGGGATCATTGGCGGTGGCGACAAAGGCATTGCCGCGCGCCGTGGCGAATGCGTCCTGGTCCGGCATCGCAAAGCCCAGGGCAAATGCGGAGCTTGGGCAGGCCAGAACGCCAACAAATGACATCAGGGAAACAAGCCCTGCGATTTGGGATTTATGATTTGTTTTCAATTTTGGCATTTGTCCGGCGAACATTGCCATGCGGAAACTTGTGGCAAAGAAAGGGCAATCCGACAAGGCAAATCTTTGCTCAAATTTTTCATGTCAACGCTCTTATCGGCGCATTTGCCGCGGCCTTTAGGGCAAAGTGGGGCGGGCACATGGAATCTCTGGCTTGCAAAAAACATCAGCCGAGGATGCGTTTGCCTTCGGTGAGGAAGATGCCTTGGAAATTCATTTCCAGGGCCTGCGCATTGGTGGCTTTGGCCAGGGCGTCTTGTTGGGAAACTTTGCCGTCCTTGACCAGTTGGAATAAATGCTGGTTGAAGTTGAGCATGCCTTCTTCCCCGCCCGTTTCAATGGCGGCGGCCAGTTTTTCGAGGCGGTTTTCCTCGATCAATTTGCGGACTGTCCCGGTGTTGATCATGATCTCCTGCGCGGGCGTGATGCCGCCGGCAATGGTGGGCACCATGCGCTGGCAGACCACCGCTTGCAGAGTGCCCGCAATCTGGCGGCGGACTTGGTCCCGTTCGTCAGGTTTGAAGAAATCCAGAATGCGCCCGACGGATTGCGCGGCGTTGGTGGTGTGGAGGGTGGAAAGGACCAGATGGCCGGTGTCGGCCGCGCTCATGGCGGCGGAAAAACTGATGTCGTCACGCATTTCGCCGATCATGATCACGTCCGGGTCCTGGCGCAGAACGTATTTCAGCCCGTGCCCGAACGAGACAGTGTCCAGGCCGATTTCGCGTTGCTCGATGACCGATTGATTGTCTTCAAAAACATACTCGATGGGGTCTTCCAGGGTGATGATGTGTTTTCGGCTGTTGGCATTGATGTGCTCGACCATCGCGGCCAGGGTGGTGGATTTGCCGCAACCGGTGGAGCCGGCCAGCAGAACAATGCCGCGGGGCGACTCGGCCAGTTGCTTGAGAACGGGAAGAAGTCCCAATTCCTCGAAGCTGGGCACCTGCGTTTTGACGAAACGCATGGACAAACAAGGCTGGCCGCGTTGATAAAAGCAATTGGTGCGAAAACGCCCGACGTTGGGCAAGTGATAAGAAAAGTCGCACTCGTGGTCCTGCTTGAGCATTTCCTTGGAGTGCCTGGGCACGATGTTCTCCACCACCATCTCCATCCATGCCAGGGTGGGCAAAGGAGCTTCGACCATCACCAGCTTTCGATTAATGCGGAAAACGACCTGGCTGTCCACCTTCAGATGAACGTCCGAGGCCCCGCCTTCGACGGCGGCAGCCAAAATGCGGCGAAACGTTTCCATGCCCCCCACTTTACCAGGCAACCGCCGGGATAATCCAGTCAGGAATAACCGAGCAAGCGGGCCTGGGACAGCCGGGAAACATGGGTGAACAACATCGCAATCAAATAACCCTCGCTGCGATGGCCCGAACAGGCCACCACCACCCCCGTGAAATTGACCTTCCTGGCCGGATTGGGTCCTTGCAAGGTGACGGTCATTTCCGTCCACGCCGGGATGGGATCGCTATTGCGAAATTCGATTCCATTTTTCCCGACATGAACCGCGTCGGCGGGGAGGGTGAGGCATTGGGTTGGCGCCGGCGTCGTGCCGGGCGACTCTGAGTTTATTCTTCTTGCGCTCATAGTTAAGGAAATCTAACACTGATTCGGAGGGTGTCAAACGGGCAAATGCAACTTATTTATAGTCGCACCTGCGCCCGGTTCCAAGGGCGTGAAGTCTGATTTCGAAACCTTGCAAATTGTAATGCACAAGCAATTTTACTTTTCAGTTTGCAAGCCTTTTAATTTTCTCAAGAGTAATCTGCCTGCCCAAAAACCGTGAAATTTTCGCTTTTTAGCGGCAAAATAGTCACAACCAGTTGTCAGTAAGGCACTTAAACAAAATGCCGAAGGCTAAATGCTGAAGGCTAAATTTAAACCGGCGGTCAAAAGTATTCCAACTCGATTTCAGACCTTTGGATGATAGGTCTAAACAATCGGCAACACGGTAACCCCGAACCCCGAATGATTTCGGGGGAACAGCTTACTGGCTTGATACTCAACGACTTAGCTCAACAGGAGCAACAAAGCGGCAACTTGTTACTGGATTTCTCCCTTTGCCGCCCCTGCCAAAAGCCTGGAGTCCATGTCCATCATAACGCTTCGGCGTATCAGGTGGAAGCGGTCGCGGGGAAGGTGGATGCGGCGAAGACGGATTTGTGGGTGGACAGGGCGGGCGGGGCGCGTTTTCCATTGACAAACCCAGCTTGATAGGTTACTATGCGGCCATGAATGAGGCAATGCGAGAATACGCGTCGGAGTTCGCCCGGCTGGGCGGGTTGACAAAATCCAAAGCGCGGGCAGCGGCCAGCCGGAGAAACGGCAGGCTCGGTGGGCGCCCCCAAAAGACCGCCACACCAGCCAAACAAAGAGGCGGAAAAGCGCAACTGGATTCCTTTGGTTATCAAAGACTTGCGCAAGAACGCAATCTTTTCGTTTGGGAAACCTAGCAGGCTGGGTTATTTTATCAGCATGAAAAATGAAGCATTTGAATGCAGAAGAGTTGAACCTGATTGCCGGAAAGCCCTCCAGGCCATTGAGCCAAAATACAACGTGCCGCCGTGCGGGGCGGTTTGCGTCCATCCCAACAGGGTTCGCCGCGCCCGGCGTTTTCCGGGCGAGACCCCTCGCCGGTGCGGGTCGCTTCCGTGTTCCTGTTGCGGCTTGACATCATTTTTCAACTTGATAGATTCCGTCCCTCAACTACTCATAATGAAACAAGAAAGACTCCGCCGTGAAGAACCTTAAAATAGCCATCGGAGCCGATCACGGCGGATTCGAGTTGAAAAATCAGCTTTTGGGATATTTGCGGGACAAGGTTTCTTGCGTTCAAGATTGCGGAACGCACAGCAAGGATTCAGTGGATTACCCGCGAATCGCCTATACGGTGGCCCGCTTGGTGGCCAGCGGGCAATGTGAATGCGGCATCATGATCGATGGCGCCGGGATCGGTTCAGCCATGGCCGCCAACAAGGTGCGCGGCGCGCGCGCGGCGGCCTGTTACTCCGTTGAGCTGGCCAAAAACAGCCGTGAGCACAATGACGCCAATGTGTTGACCTTGGGAGCCGGGCAGACGAGTTTTGAGCAGGCGAAACCAATCGTTGAGGCATTTCTCACCACGAAATGTGTGGAGGATCGTCATCTCAGACGGGTTCAACTGATCAATGCCATCCAAGATGGCCCCATCGAAGTCGGGCCGCACCAAACCACCTTGTTAGCCGGCACCGGAGAGCCACACTTGAGCGTAATGCAGCCGCCGACGGAAAAGATCACCGCGCCGGATCTGGAAAAAATCACCAAACGCATCCAGGAACTTGTCGCCGCTCAGGCCAGGCAGTCTGCTGCCGGACCGACCCAGCCGTCGTTGGACATCGCCCAATTGATTGATCACACCGTTTTGCGACCGGACACCGTGAAGAGCGACATCGAGCAACTCTGCCGGGAGGCCCGCCAATACAAATTCTATTCGGTCTGCGTGAACCCGACCTGGGTTTTGCTCGCCCGGCAACTGCTGGATGGATCGGGGGTTAAAGTCTGTTGCGTCGTCGGCTTTCCGCTCGGCGCGCAACCGCCGGAGACCAAAGCGATGGAAGCCCGCGCTGCCATCCGGCAAGGGGCCAAGGAGATAGACATGGTCATCAACGTCGGCGCGCTCAAGAGCGGCGATGATGAACTGGTGCTGCGCGACATCCGTTCGGTGGTCGAGGCCTGCCGCGATGGCAGCGCCAAATGCAAGGTGATCTTGGAGACTTCGTTGCTGACCAACGAGGAGAAGGCACGCGCCTGCGAACTTTCTGTCAAAGCCAGGGCCGACTTTGTGAAAACCTCAACCGGCTTCAGCACCGGGGGCGCGACCGCCGAAGACGTGGCGCTGATGAGCCGGATCGTCCGCGACAAGAAACTTGGAGTCAAAGCCTCCGGCGGCATCCGGTCGCTGGCTGAAATGCGTCGCATGGTGCAAGCCGGCGCCACGCGCATCGGCACGAGCAGCGGCATCAAAATCCTCCAGGAAGCCGCTGGTCATGCCGTCAGCGCAGACGGCAAAAAATACTAGAAAGCAAAGGACAACATTATGGCAGACCTACGCTCATACATTTTTCTCGACAGTCTCCAACCGCAGGTCGCGTCGTTTTTCGCGACCGTCTCGCAGGGCTTCCTGCCCATCGCCGGGCAAGCCTCGCTTTTCGTCGAGATCTCGCCGGGCATGGAGATTAACACGGTCACCGACGTGGCACTCAAAACCACGAAGGTTACGCCCGGCATGCAGATCATCGAACGACTTTACGGCATGCTCGAAATTCACTCCGAGTCGCAGGCCGATGTGCGCCAGGCCGGAGCCGCCATCCTCGCAGCGTTGAATTTGAAAGAGGAGGGCCGCTACAAGCCGGTCATTTACAGCAACAACATCATCCGCCGCATCGACGACTACCACACCATGCTCATCAACCGCACCCGGCACGGCAACATGATACTCCCGGGCCACACGCTCTTTACCATGGAAGTTGCCCCAGCCGCCTACGCCGCGTTCGCCGCGAACGAAGCAGAGAAAGCCGCGGATATCAACATCCTCGAAATCCGCGCCTTCGGCAGTTTCGGTCGCACCTATCTGGGTGGCGAGGAAAAGGACATTGACGTTGCCGCCAAAGCTGCTGAAGCCGCCATCCTTAGCATCACCGGTCGGGAGATGAAAGGCGCGGCTGACAAATTTTGAACCGATTAGAACTCAAACAACAAGAAACGTAAGGAGACAACTATGCAAGATTCACTGGCACTTGGGTTACTGGAAACGCGTTCCTTTTCTGCGATGGTAGAGGGCGCGGACGCAATGGTCAAAGCCGCGAAGGTGGAATTGGTCGGCATGGAAAAGACCGGCGGCGGTTATGTCACCGCCATCATCCGTGGCGATGTCGCCGCAGTAAAAGCCGCGACCGATGCCGGCCGCACGGCTGCGAGCCGCGTCGGCGAAGTCGTCGCCGTCCACGTTATCGCCCGGCCGCACCAGAACGCCGACGAAGTACTGCCGCTCGGTCGCGACACGAAAGCGGCCAGGAAGTAACCCAAGTTTCATTGCCGGAGAGCGGGCCACAGGGCATGCCCCGGCAGGATGCATTTATGAATCTAGGCAAAGTTGTCGGCACCGTTGTCGCCACGCGCAAGGAAGCGAGCATGGACGGTCTCAAGTTCATGCTCGTCAAACATGTGGACGCCGAGGCCAGGGAAACCGGCGGTCAGGTCGTGGCGGTGGACGCCATCGGCGTTGGCCCGGGCGAACTGGTGCTCGTCGCCACCGGCAGTTCCGCGCGCCAAACACTCGCGACCCAAAACCGCCCCTGCGATGCCGTCATCATGGCGATTGTTGACAGTTGGGAAATTGGCGGCGTCAACCAATACAAAAAATAACGAGGTGAATCGTGGCCGGCCTTACCGATCAGGAAATTGAAATCATCGCCCAGCGGATCGTGGCCGACTTGGGCGGTCATGACGGCGTGGGCGGCAAGGACAAGATTGCCGGGCCGCAGCCGTCGCCGGCCGGCGAACTCGGCGTCTTCGACAACCTGGACGCCGCCGTGCGCGGCGCATCCACAGCGTTCTGCCAGATCGACGAGATGGGCTTGCGGAAGCGCAACACCATCATCGCCGCCATCCGCAACGCGATGCGCGAACACGGCGACGCGCTGGCCAAGGAGGCATTCGAGGAGACCGGCCTGGGCCGCCACGCCGACAAGGTCCTCAAGAACCAGCTCGTGACCGAGAAGACGCCGGGAACGGAAGACCTTCAACCGCAGGCCGTCACCGGCGACGACGGGCTCAATCTTACCGAGCCGGCACCCTACGGCGTCATCGGCGCGATCACCCCGACGACCAACCCGACCTCGACCCTCATCAACAATACCATAGCGATGGTCGCCGCAGGCAACGCCGTGGTCTTCAATG
>Ga0326727_10025477_pt1 | contig 11083 bp, 6 predicted proteins | sample MB2enrmetagenome_FD_207643 | JGI IMG/M metagenome (GOLD analysis project Ga0326727, IMG submission 207643) | Lab enriched peat soil microbial communities from McLean, Ithaca, NY, United States - MB29MY | ecosystem: Environmental > Terrestrial > Soil > Wetlands > Peat | place: USA: New York... | reverse complement strand
AGGCCATGATGCTGGCCAACGGGCGTCGCGAGCAGATCGGCGGCCGCAGCGTTCTCTTTTACGACATTCTCCCCAATCCGCATTTCCAGGCCAGGAACATCGACCAGCGCCTGGCGCAGGTGATGCAAGGCAAAATCTCCATCGACGAGCAAACCGGCGAGCCCGTCGATATCAACGTAAAATCCGTCGCCGATTGGAAAATCGGCTGGGGCCTGCTGGCGAATGTGCACAAAGGTCTTTGGCTGCACATCCACAACCATCCTGAGGCCGACGGCGTCTGGCTCACTGATTTTGCCGAGGGCTCAGGCGACATGCGCGAGGCGCTCTTTCTCCATCCCTACATCCACTTCAAAGAGATCACGGACAACTGCCGCCTTTACTCCGCAACCGCGACGCAGGTTGGGCAGCCGCAAGTGGTCAAGCCGCATTGAGTCCGTTTTCCGAATACTGGTAGTGGACCAGTTTGAATTCACAGTCGAACCAGCGCTGAAGCAACGTGTCAACTTCCGAGTGAGCGACTACTCAGGCGGAGGACGGCTCTTGAAGGTGCGGGGGAGAGAAACAGCGAGTATCATTTAGTACGAATTAGCCGATACCAATTGAGACCGCTGTTCTCCAAATCTCTTCCGTCTTCGAAGTGTCCGGCATGTGCAATGCCGATTCCTCGAAAAGAAATGAGAAAGATGGTGACGCCGTTCCCTTGCCCTAAATGTCATCGGATGGTGAGAACGTCGACGCTCTACAGACGGCTGCTCTATGCGTGCTGCTATGGAATTCCGGCAGTGCTCGTGGCCATGCTGAATGCTTCGATCTGGATTCGCGCTGCGTTATGGATTGTGCTTGCGTTCCTGTTTGCGTTCCTCTTTACCCTTCTGAGTTTTCTGAGCGCTCCCTCTCTGGTACTCGCAAACGACAAAGAGGAGGATTCCATCCAAACTCTTCACCTCTCCGACAAAGGGTGAGTGACCGCCCGCCCGGACGCAACTTAGCCAAATCACGTCACGGAAGTATCGGCGACGATCCTCTCAGAATGCCCCCGAGAGGCGGGTAATCGCCTTCTCGATGCCCCGCAGACGGGGTATATTGTGTGTAACAGAAGCGGCCCAACTCCCTCCAGGGTAGAGGCTTATGCTTACGACGTGAGGCCTTATCGTTATGACACACGCCGCCGGATGTAAAAGTGACAAGCACTATGACCCTTTGTGGAATATTTCGCCTCAAGCCCCTTTAGTCCAGCGTATTGGGGCAGGCATTTTGGGCATGTTTTTCCTGTTCGTTGGATGTAGCCTCTTCTATTTGTGGATTGAAGAGGATCATAGCTGGATTGTACTTGCCGTCTCGCTCTTTAGTGCGCTTGTTAGCGTGCGACCGATTTGGAACGCCTTTAAGGGTCGCAGGGCCGAGCCTGCGCCTCCCAGAGATTCTACCCGCGAGTAGTCGCGCCTGCGGTTGAGCCGCGCACTGTCAGGCCCGTTACGCCTGAATTACTGCTACCCTGACGTTACCGGGAAGTAACGGAGGGTGGGCGACGACTGGCCCGGAACGTTTGATGCGGTCCTCAGCCATACTTTTCGAGTTAAGCAGATTGGACGCTGGCAATGCCGATTAAGAGCGCGCAACTTGCTGCCTTGTTGACTTTAGCTTTTTGCGTGCTCGGAGTAGCGGGAGATGCGTTTTTCGGGTCCAATCACGCATGGGGCAGAGTTGAAAACATACTGAACTTTCCAGTTGGCATTGCACTTGAACTGGCCGGTCCCGGACACGGGGCTTCTCAGCTGATATTTCCCTTTATCTTCTGCTTGATATTTTATTTTGTGGTGTTTTGGTTCGTTATCTTCGCATTCCTTCGCGCTCGGAATTCAACTAAATCATCGCATCACACTTAGACACTGACGGCGTTGCGGCTGGGTCACCGCCAACCCGGAAACCACTGATTGAACCCTGTGGATTCAAACTGACCCGCCCTTCCCGCATTGCCATCCATCCGCTTTTTCCACTAGCCTTCCCATCAGGGACTCATCGTGCATACCATCACTCTTCTCCAAGTTCCGCGATTAACCATCGGCAGCGGCTGCCTCGCCGAATGCCGCCAGTTTCTGCTCGATCGCGGCGTCACTCGCGCGCTGGTCATCGCCCCGCCGTTCGCGCGCAAAATGGCCGAGCACGTTCTCGAAGGCATTCCGCTCTCGCAGATTGACGATACCGTCGACGCGGAGCTGTCGGTCTCGAGCTTTAACGTGATCCTTGCGCGCGCACAGGAATTCCAGCCCGATGCGGTCATCGGCCTCGGCGGCGGAAGCGCGCTCGACGTGGCCAAACTCGTCGCCGCTCTCCTCGACGGAAAGCAGAAGATCGGCGAAGTCTTCGGCATCGGCCTGGTTAAGGGCAGGAGTCCCTTGCTGGTGTGCGTGCCCACAACCGCCGGCACGGGCAGCGAAGTTTCTCCCAATGCCATCCTGCTCGACGATTCTGACGAGATGAAGAAAGGCGTGGTCAGCCCGTGGCTCGTTCCCGATGCGGCCTTTATTGACGCGGAACTGACGCTGAGCGTTCCACCAGCGGTCACTGCTGCGACCGGCCTGGACGCACTCACGCATTGCATTGAGGCCTACACCAACAAATTCGCGCATCCCGTGGTCGATGTTTGGGCCATCGAGGGTGTGCGCCTCATCGCCGGCGCGCTTGCGGATGCGGTGCGGCAACCTGGGAATCTTCGAGCGCGCGAAAATATGGCGCTGGGCAGCCTGTATGGCGGGCTGTGTCTCGGCCCCGTCAACACGGCCGCCGTGCACGCGCTCTCGTATCCGCTCGGAGGCCGCTATCACGTGGCGCACGGCCACGCCAATGCAATTCTGTTGCCCCACGTGACCCGCTTCAACATTCCCGCCGCGCCGGATCGCTACGCCGCAGTCGCCCTCGCGCTCGGCGCAGCGCCGGCCGCGTCGGATGAGGCAACTGCCGAAGCCGGCATCGCGCAGCTTTGGCGGCTGATCGACGCTACTGGACTCGAAATGAGTCTCTCCGCATTGGGCATCGGCGAAAAAGAAACGCCGCAACTCGCCGCCGCAGGTCTGGGCGTCACGCGATTGATGAAGAACAATCCCCGGCCCATGTCGCAGCAGGACGCCGAAGCTATCTATCATGCGGCTTTCCAGGGGCACGCGGCCTTCCACGGAGCTGGAAATTGACGAAAAAACATCAGGCGTGTCCGCAGACACAAGTGTGCGATGGCGCGCTGCATAATCTTCTCTTGAGGCCATGAGAGTTCCCGGCGCATACAAATGGTTCGTCGTGGCAATGCTGTGGTGCGTGTGCTTTCTCAACTACGCTGACCGGCAGCTTCTTTTCACGGTTTTTCCCTTGTTGGGCGCGGAGTTCCGTTTGAATGATGCAGCGCTCTCCATACTCAGCGCATCCTTCATGTGTGCCTACGCATTGTTCGGCCCCGTGGCGGGATTCATCACCGACCGCGCCGGGCGGCGCAATGTTGTGCTTGGCTCGCTCCTGCTCTGGTCGGCGACTGTGGCCGCCTCTTCCTTCGCTCACCGCTACGCGCTGTTGGTTGCAGGCGTTGCCATGGGCGGGTTGGGCGAGGCCTTCTATTTTCCGGCGGCCATGTCCATGATTGCGGACTATCACGCTGTGGATACCCGCTCGCGAGCCATGGCATTTCACCAGTCGAGCGTCTACATCGGCAGCATTGTGGGCGGCGCAATGAGCGGGTATGTGGGTCAGTTCTACGGCTGGCGTCCAGGATTCCGGATCTTCGGCGCGGTGGGTATTGCGCTGGCATGCGTGCTTTGGATGATGCTCAGGGAGCCGCAACGCGGGCTCTCGGATGGTGCCGCGGGCAAATTGCCGGCCAGCCCGCGGATCATGGAAAGCCTGCGCGAGCTAATGCGCAACCGCGCCGCCTGGATGCTGGCGATGGTCTTTGTCGGCGCCAACTTTGTTGCCATGGTTTTTACCGTCTGGATGCCCACCTACCTCTTCCGCACTTTTCACATGAGCTTAAGCATGGCGGGCTTTAGCGGTGCCGCGTATCTGCAGATCGCTTCCGTCGCAGGCGTGGTGGCCGGTGGCGCGCTTGCGGATGCAAGGGTGCATCGCCGGCCGGGCGATCGCGGCGCGCGCATGTTCGTGCAGGCGTTGGGCCTGTTCTGCGGCGCGCCGTTTCTGCTCCTCAGCGGCTTCGCTGCCACGGTCACGGCAGTTCTGGCCGCCATGATTGGCTTTGGACTGTTCAAGGGTGTCTACGATTCGAATGTCTGGGCTGCGTTGTACGACGTCACTCCCATCGAGCGGCGTGGAGCTGCCCTCGGCATCATGAATTCGCTGGGTTGGCTGGGCGGTGCGGCGGCGCAATTGTCGATCGGGCTGGCATCGCAGCGCTTCGGAATGAGCCTGTGCCTCAGCGCCACGGCAGCCATCTATCTCAGTGTTGCCTTCCTGCTTTGGGCCGGAGCACGACGGCTGCGCGGCCCTGCATCGATGGGATCGCTATAACCCTTCCGCCGCGTGCGCATCGCCACGTTTGAGCAACCGGCTCAAAATTACGTACAGCACCGGGATGAACACCAGATTCAGCACGGTGGAGAGCAGCATGCCCCCGACGATGGTGGTTCCCACCGAGCGGCGGCCCAGCGAGCCCGCTCCGGTGGCGAACACCAGCGGCAGAACGCCGAGAATGAATGCGAACGACGTCATCAGGATGGGCCGCAAGCGCAGTTCCCCGGCCTCAATCGCAGCTTCGGCAATGGAACGGCCTTTGCGCCGCAACTGCTCGGCAAACTCGACGATCAAGATCGAGTTTTTCGCCGAAAGGCCGATCAGCATCACCAGTCCGATCTGGCAATAAACATCGTTCGCATATCCGCGCAGCGAAACCAGGCCCAAAGCGCCCAGCACCGCCATGGGCACCGCCAGCAGAATGATGAACGGCAGCGCGAAGCTCTCGTATTGCGCGGAAAGCGTGAGATACACCACAAGAATGCCGAGGCCGAAGATCAGCAGCGCCTTGCCACCTGACTCGAGCTCATCGAGCGTCAGGCCTGTCCATTGATACGTCATGCCCTGCATCATGTTGTCGCTTGCCAGCTTGTCCATGCTCGCGAGCGCCTGGCCGGAACTGTAGCCGGGGGCCGGCGAGCCATCGATCTCTACCGAGCGGAAGAGATTGTAATGCGAAATCACGGGCGGGCCCGCGCTCTCATTTACCGTCACTAGATTGTCGAGCGGAATCATCTGGCCGGAATCGGAGCGCACGTAATAACTGTGCAGGTCGCCCGCATTCATGCGGAACGGCTGGTCGGCCTGCACGAACACGCGGTAGGTACGGTTGTTGTAGTCGAAGTCGTTGATGTACTCCGAGCCCATGAAGACGTTGAGCGTGGTGGAGATCTGCGAGAGGGAAACCCCCATGGTCTTGGCTTTCTCGCGGTCGATGGTGACCAGTTCCTGCGGATCGTTGGCGGAAAAGGTCGTGAACAGGTTCGACAGTTCCTTATGCGCAGCGCTGGCAGCCACCATCTGGTGCGCGATGCGGTCCAGGTCGCTGAGGGTGTTTCCGCCCTGGTCCTGCAGCATGAATTGAAAACCGCCAAAGCTGCCCACGCCTTCCACGGCCGGCGGTTCGAAGGCCTCAACCAGCCCGCCGTTGGGTGCGAACATCAGCATTTGCAATTTGGGCGCAACATCCTTCAGGACCTCGGCTGTCGTTCGCATCTTTCCGTGCTGCTCGGGGGTTGGACCCGTGTTGACAAACATCATGCCGGCATTTGACGAGCTGCCTGCCAGGCTGAACCCAATGATGGAAAACAGACGGTGACCGATCTCAGGTTCCTGGGCAAGGATGCCTTCGGCCCGTTCAGAAAGCGCGGTAGTGTAGGCCAGCGATGAGCCCGGCGGCGCCTGCACAATCACCATGAAGTAACCCCGGTCTTCCTGCGGAATAAAACCTGTTGGAACCGCGCGGTAGACCCACACCGTGGCGGCCATACCGACGAAGAACACCAGCAGCAAGACGTAACGCAGTTGCAACGCCACATGAATGATGCGCGCGTAGGTGTTCCCCATCCATGTGATGAACTCGTCAGCGCCGTGAATACATGCGGCGAAGGCGCGCGATACAAAACCAATGTGCAGAAAATCGAGCTGGTGTGGCCGGGCCTCCTCGCCGCGCAGGAACATCGCAGAAAGTGCAGGCGAGAGCGTAAGCGCGTTGAATGCCGAAATGGCGATGGAAAACGCAATCGTGAGCGAAAACTGACGGTAGAGAATGCCCGTGGTGCCGGGAAAGAAGCTGACCGGCACAAAAACGGCGATCAGTACCAGCGAAGTGGCAATGACGGCGCTGGTGACCTCGCTCATGGCGCGTGAAGTGGCCTCGCGGGCATTGGAGTGTTCCATGTGAATGTGGCGCTGCACGTTCTCGATCACCACAATCGCGTCGTCCACCACCAATCCCGTAGCCAGGGTGATGCCAAAAAGTGTGAGCGAGTTGATGGAAAAATCGAAGATTCTGATAAACGCAAAGGTGCCCACGAGCGATACCGGAATGGTGACCGCGGGAATGATGGTGGCGCGCCAGTCCAGCAGGAAGAAAAAGATCACCGTGATGACGATGATGATGGCTTCGATCAGCGTGATCAGCACTTCGTGAATCGATTCGCCCACCGCCGTGGTGGAGTCGAAGGCGATGGCGTATTCCAGGCCGGGCGGAAAGTTCTTCGAGAGCTGTTCCAGCACCGCCTTGGCCTTGCTGTCCACGTCGAGCGCATTGGCATTGGATAGCTGCTCCACGCCAATGCCCATCGCCTGCTGGCCGCCGTACTCGAGCAGGGTGCTGTAATCTTCCGCGCCCACCTCGGCGTGGCCCACGTCCCTGAGCTGAACCAGGCCGTTCGGTGAGTTCTTGACGATGATGTTGTTGAACTCTTCCGGGCTGGAGAGGCGGCCTACGACGCGCACGGGAATCTGAAACGCCTGCTTCGAATCGGAAGGCGGCTGCCCGAGCTGGCCGGCCGGAACTTCGACGTTTTGCTCTACCAGCGCACTCACCACGTCGGTCGCGGTCAGATTGCGGGCCGCCAGGCGCACGGGATCGAGCCACACGCGCATGGCGTACTTGCGCTCGCCGAAGATCATCACATCGCCCACGCCAGGCACGCGCTTGAGCGCGTCTTTCACGTAAACATCCAGGTAGTTGGAGATGTACTCGCTGGAGTAGCGGCCGTCGCGCGTATAAAATCCCGCACCGAATACGAAGTTGTAGTTGGCCTTCAGGATGTTGATGCCGGTAGAGACGACCTCGCCGGGCAGGCGGCCTTCCACGCTGGCCACTCGGTTCTGCACGTCCACAGCTGCGATGTCGAGGTTGTAGCCGGTCTGGAAGGTGATGTCGATTTCGCTGGTGCCGCTGTTGGTGCTGGAGGAGCTGATGTAGCGCATGCCCTCCACGCCGTTGATAGCCTCTTCCAGCGGAATGGTGACGGCCTTCTCTACGGTTGCAGCATCGGCGCCCACGTAATTGGCCGTCACCGCCACCACCGGCGGCGCCAGCGTTGGATACATGGCCACAGGAAGATTGGGAATGCAGATGGCCCCGGCGAGAATGATCATCAGCGCGCAGACCGTGGCAAATACCGGGCGGTGAATGAAGAAATCGACAAACAAAGCAAATCCTCTTTCGGTGGATCTTCTTTTCTATTGGCCGTTAGCGCAAAGTTCGGGTTGCTTCATTCCAGTCAAATCTTTGTAACAGGGCACGACTTCAGTCGTGCAGAAAAAGCGTCAATCAACGTTCTGGGCTTCAGCCCCTGCCGGGATACACCAACTGTGAAACTGCTTTCGCGCCCGGCTTCCAACTTCTCCGGAGATGGAGTAATCTGCTCGCACTCGGCACGAAAAGCTAGAAGCTGCTTTTCTCACCCGCCCAGCGGAATCACCGGCATGCCATCCACCAGAAACTGTATGCCGGTCACAATCACGCGGTCGCCCGCGCTCAGCCCGGAGACAATCGAATAGTTATTGTCCACGGTATCGCCCAGCACCACCGGGGTGCGGTGCGCCATGGTCATTCCGTTTTGCTTTTGCATCACGAAAACAAAGCTCTGCTCGCCCTGCCGGATCACCGCCAGCACAGGAACCACGGCCATGGTTTTTGTGCTCCAGATGACTTTGGCCTTCACGATCTGGGCATTGCGCAGCATCTCGGGCTCCGACCGCACCGCGGCTTTCACCAGAATCCCCTGCAGCGTGCTGTCCACTTCGGGCGAGATGAAATCGACCGCCGTCTTCTCCAGCAGCTTGCCGTTGTTGTCCGTCAGGTCGATGCCAAGTCCCATGTGCACTTCGGCGGCGCGTTCCGTGGGGATGTAAACGTACGCCTCAAGCGCGTTGCTCTCGTCCACGGTGGTCAGCATCGTGGTCGTGGTTACGTAGTCTCCCACATGCACCGGGATGTCGCCCACTACGCCGTCGAACGGCGCGCGCACAGTGTAGTAACCCAGCAGTTGTTCCTGCGTCTTGCGCGATTCCACCGCCGCTTCGTAATCCGCCTTGGCGTTCTCAAAGGCCTGCTGCGCCTGTTGGAGAGTGTCGCGGCTGGTCACGCCGGCGTCGAACAACTTCTGCTGGCGATCCTGCTCGATGGTGTTGTAGTCATAGAGCGCCTTCTTCTGCCGCTCGGTGGCGCGCAACGAGGCAACCTCGGCCTGCTGCTGTCGCGGATCGATCTCGATCAGTGGAGCGCCCTTGGTCACATGGTCGCCCGACCGGACGTGAATCGCAATCAGCGATCCGCTCACCTGGGGTTGCAGAGTGGCAGAATTCCGCGATTTGATCGTGGCCACGTACTCGCTGCTCTGTGCCACCGGCGACATGGTTACGGTTGCCGTTTGCACGGGAAGGCCCTGCGGACCGGACCCGGCGGCAGCCGCCGGCTTTTTCTGGCAACCCGTTGCCGTCAGCGTCAGGGTCAAACCACCCATCCAAAGAATGCGTGCAAATTTGCTCTGCGTCACTTGATTCTTCCTCTGGCCACTGAAGTTCACTTTGCACGGGCCTTGCGTGTTCTGGTTCGAATCTTGTCTGCGGCAGCGCACCCACGTCCATCGCCTGCGCCGCCGCGTGATTCCCGCCCTGCCTGGGGCGCAAGGGGGCTACTTGATGGCCTCGAAGCGATGGGTTTCACCCAAAAAACTTGTCACATCGGGGTGCCGAACCGCATGATTCCGAGCAGCCGCGCCGTGCGCAATCTCCTGCTGTGGCGGGCAGGCCCGGCGCCCCTCCGCGAGAATGGGTTATGGTCATCGCCTGGAGCTTGCGACACGCGCAACTGGGTAAATGATGCAAAAACTACGCGGCGCGTCCTGCCACAGAGGCCCACGGTCACGCCGCAGCCTTTATCGAGGATAGCGCACAAATCGTTTACGCCGTCTTGACGCTTCTGGTTCCGGCCAGACCGTCTGTGCCGGCTCCGTTTGCACCGCGGCGCGGGCCGCTCCCGGCCCCACCACATCGTGGTAGACCCATTCCACTCACCTTTGGGTGTCGCGCGGCGTTTTGACACCCATTCCGCGAGTTGATAGCCTCTTAAAGGACGCATCTTGCAAGACGCTACGGCCGTTTTTCCCGCCGCTTTCTGCTCTCCCAACCGTCCCCGTCGTCTAGCCCGGCCTAGGACACCGCCCTTTCACGGCGATAACACGGGTTCAAATCCCGTCGGGGACGCCAAATGAATCAGTAATTTAGCCGGATTCCTGTTCTTCCTGGGACCGCCTCGGGACCACGTTCTTCCCCGCGGTCTTGTCGCCTGCAAGTTGAGGTGCCTTCTTCGCTTTTGCGGAGATGAGCTTCTTCTCTGCGCCCGGCTTCTCCAAGCTTCGAGCGTCCTCTTGTTGATCGCTTGCCGAATCAACTGTGGCTATTGAACCAGTCGATGGCGAGTTGAGTATATTGGCCGACCTCGATGATGTAGCCGTCGGGATCGCGCATGTAGCAGCGCCATTCCCAGCCGTCAGGATTGGCTAATGGTTCGCTAAGAAAGACCGCACCCTTGCCGCCCCATTCTTTGTAGCAGGCCCGGATGTCGGCGACACGCAGATTCAGGAAGCTATTGACTCGGTTCAGATCCGACGGAGTTTCAAGGGTCACCTCTGGCTTGTCGGGAGTCGGGCCACCGCCGCAATTAAGAATGATCCACGTATTCTCGAGCTTGATGTAGCAGGGATTCTCTGGCTTGATCAATTTCCCGCCAAGAATTCGGACGTAGAAGTCCCTCGATTTTTCCTGGTCCCTCACGGTGAAAAAGTGAGCTGCGAAGAAGCCCTCGTGTGCAACTGGCGCGTCAGGTAGATTCATGCGGTGCCTCCTGTTCTCGATGAATTTTAGAGTGCGGCCGCAAACGCCCGCGGTCGAAAGGAAGTGTTTCATCTGCCTGCTGCCCGATAACGGGCAGCTAGTTCAGCAGCGATTCCCAGTTGGCCGGCACCCTTCCTGCGGGTCCGGGAGCGGGCTGATTTCTTGGATGCGCATGCGGCGGAAGCAACTCCACACTTTCGATCATTCCCCGTGTCTCATAGTCGTAGAACCAACCCTCACCGGGCTCGAAGCTGGCTATGATCGGATGCCCTGTCGCCGCCGCATGCCTCGATGCATGCCGGCTTGGAGAACTGTCGCAGCAACCGATGTGCCCGCACTCCGCACACCGGCGCAGGTGAAGCCACCAACCTTGCGGTGACGCCAGGCATTCCACACACCCATTGCCGCTCGGCTTTGAAGCGAGGTTGATTCCACGCAAGCTCTTTTTCATTTTCAATTTTTCTTTTTGCGTCCACCGTTCGCAAAAGAATATCAAGCCAACAGCAGAACCTTCCCGATACCACCTTTTTCTGCTGCGGCTTGCGCTTCGGCCGCCTTGCTGAGTGGAAGCCTGGGGCCGATCGGGATCGTCAATTTGCCATCTCGGACGGCCTCGGCCATGAACTGCAGAGTTTTCCTGTCGGCTGTCGCGTACACCGACACCACCTTTACGGTTGGGTACTTCTCGGCATTCCGTGGCGCCCCGACTACCGATGCATAC
>Ga0326727_10025476_pt1 | contig 11084 bp, 4 predicted proteins | sample MB2enrmetagenome_FD_207643 | JGI IMG/M metagenome (GOLD analysis project Ga0326727, IMG submission 207643) | Lab enriched peat soil microbial communities from McLean, Ithaca, NY, United States - MB29MY | ecosystem: Environmental > Terrestrial > Soil > Wetlands > Peat | place: USA: New York... | reverse complement strand
CCGGCCAGAACACGCTCACCAGCAGGCTCTTCATGCAGCGCGGCGGGATGTTGATCACCAAGCGACGGATTTGGCCGCGGGTACACGCCTCAAGATGGGCGCAGATGGCCCGCACGTGCCAGGAGGGGACGAACGGGGTGCCCGGCTCCACGACCTTCCACGCCTCCGTCACAAAGTCGAAGAGGCTCTGCTCGCACAGCAGCGCGGCGGCCGCGTCCAGGTAGCGGGGATCAATCGACTCGTGCATCGTGTTCATTGGATAGTTCCTCCGGCTCGTGCTCCGGCTCTGGGGTCACGGTCAATGTACGGTCGCGCAAACGCTTGCGCTCAAGGGAGGCGTGAATAACCGGAAGATCAGCCTTATCCCATACCCGCGTGATGCCGATGCGGCCTGACGGCTCAGGGCCGAAACGACCGATGGCGTAGTTGATTACGTGCGCCGGCTGCCCGGTTATCCGGCGCAGGTCCGAAAGAGTGATCACATCGCCCATCGTTTCTGCTCCAGCAAAGTCGTTGTAACTTTACCTGGAGGTCATTATGGGCGACCGTCTTTGCTAGTCGAGAAGAGAATGGCTATGTGGCTACTGTTTCGGGCAAGTCGTGTTGCTGGCGTGTAGTTTCGACTACCTATTTGACGCCAAACTGACTGTTGCGTCTGGCGGTATCAAAGGCATTGTCGCTCTTAAACCATACCTCAAAGCTGCTCGGTTGTTTAATGACATACACCTGCTGGTTCCTGATCTTCTGGTCCAGGATACGATCATTTCCCTTGCGCTCACCTCGAATCCAAACGCTGATGTCCTTCTTCTGGCCACACAGCGGACCAAATTGATATTCCGCCGGTTTCTCCTCCTCCGGAGCGTGATAGAGCGGCGCCGTTGGCAGTTTTGCTAGCGGCTGTAAGGGTTTCTTTTTTGTTGGAGAGAATCGCTCCAGCAGTTCGGCCCCGTGTTTCAACTTCTTCAGCACGTCGCTGTCAATTCGGACAGGCACCTTCTCGCCCCAGGAGTAGCCCTTGCCGAACCCGGCCGTCATCAGAGCATCGTGGGCGTTACGTAATCGGGACACACCTTGCGTGATGTCGGTGTGCTCCTGAGACGTCAAACCAATGTGTATTGGGGGAAAGTAAGCCCCGAAGTTCGGCCCAAAAGGCAGTTTATGTCCGAGAGAAAGCAGCGGTCCCTGGACAGCACGCCACGCTATATGGGCATCGGCGGAATTAGATTCTGATTCCTTGGCATTGACCAGACGCTGCTTCCGAATGGCTTCGGCCAGCCTGACCGCAGCCGCATGAATCTGGCCGATGCTGTCAATCACAAGAGTCCAGGTGGGTTTCGACGAAGATGCCTCGCCCTCAACCTTGGCCGCCGACCATCGACGAATACGGGTAGCCAATTTCGATGCGAGGTCAGCTACACGGGACACCATCTCTGCGGGAATTGACTTCGACTCACAATCCCCTGCGCCGGGAATGTTTATTACGGTAACGTGAGGCGGATAGTCTGGATCAGCGGCCTCCCCCTTAAGGTCTTGAGCAAACTGCTCCCACTTGTCTGCCAGTCCTTCCCGAAGGTTCCCGACATCGGGCTTCACTTCCCGCACGCAATCGTGCTTACCGGACAGTTCGCAAAACTTCTGCCAACCGAAAGGCACGTACATTTCATCGAGAAGGTCGCGGATACGTGAAAAGTACTCGACCACGGGAAACGGGCTCCCAAAGAGGTGTCGCCCTTGAATCGGGTTCCCAGAGATTTGTCGCGATGGGTCCGGCTTGTTCTGGACTGGCTGCCCGTGTTCGTCGACAGTTTCCACATTCATATCCCAAGGGACGCCTTTGGGGTTTATCAGTCGCTCAATCCGAAAGGCGGTCTCGGCCACAAGAAGTAAGTCTGCATACCGCCGGTCGCTGTCTGAGGAAACCACTATTCTCCACCCTTTCCGCCGAGCCGGCCGGACGGTTGCCACGGCCGGTGAAGATTCCCGCAACAGTCGCCGGCCTGCGTGGGTGTACGACCCACAACCCGGCACTTGGATCCTACTTCGTTTTCTGTTCTCCGAAAAGCCACCGCCTGACGTGTTCAGTGACGGCCACAAGCCGGGCGTCGTCGATCCGTTCCCGGTAGACCGACGCCATATCGTCGCGGACGTGTCCCATGATAGCATCAACTGCCACCTGATCGCGTGAATCGCCGGCAATGGTCTCAAAAACGTGACGTAAGGTGTAAAATCCCACGCCCGGCCGGTGAACCTTCAAGTCCTTCACCAGGCAGGAAAACTTCTTGCCGATGAAGTCGTTCAGTCTCAGCCCGAAATCCCCATCTTCCCGGTCCGCGCGTTCACAGATTCGCCACGGATTGCCCCTTGGGGTCAGAAAGACCAAGCCGCTGTACTCCTCGGCACTTGGTGTCGGACGGTTGGCAAGCACCTCACCGATCGCGGACGGTCAGCCCCTCGACCTTCACTCGCGGCACCCGGCCGGCCAGAAGATCATCTCGCTGTTCGAGCCACTTGTTGAGCGCGGCTTGCCCCTTGGGATCGTTGGCTACCTTGCCGAAGTAATGGAGCTTGCCGCGAACCTTCTTGCACCAATAGCCGGCCTGATGGGGGAATAGCGGAAAATCTGCACGGGGCTTCACCGCCTTGGCAGGTTTGGGCTTTGCCATGACGTTTTCCTTTTGGGATTGGCTTGCAGGTGTATAAACTGGTGTAACCAACACGGCACCCAGGATACCCGAAAGCGGAGAAAACGTCAACAATCCCCGAGAAATAGCGGAGTATTCCCGTCGCGGCTCGAACGCAAAACCTGCGCCCCTGGAAGGCGACGACGAGACACTGGCCCCCTGCCAAGACATCCAGGGCCGCCTGTGGGACGTGCTGTGGATGCTCAAGGCGGCAATCCGGCACCCCAAGATGTGGGCGGCATCGACTCCTACGCCACGTGCTCTCTCCGTCGCCAGGCGTACATCAGCAAGCCGATCAGGCCGGCTACTAGCAGAGCGAGGGTGGCCGGCTCGGGCACGGGCGCGACGCCGGCGGCGGGCATGGCGGGGGCGAGCGGCGGCAGATTGAGGTGCGAGAACCACAAGTCGCGATCCAGGCCGTTGACCGCGCCGTCATAGTTGGCGTCGCCCTGCTGCCAGGTGCTGCCGGTGAAGACGTTCGCCGCCCAAATCGCATAGTCGCGACTGTCCACCACGCCGTCGAGATTGAAATCGCCCGGATACGTGGCCATCACCTTCACCTGGTCCGTCGCAGTATTGTCGACGCACCCCAACGTCAGTCCCGTCGCCGCCGCCGTCGAATCGCGGAACTGGCCGACGTCCCAACGGCCGCCGTCGTAGCTTGCCTTCAGCAAGCTCTGGATCGTCGCGATCGGGTCGGCGCCGGCGGCGTAGTCGAAGATCAGCGAGCCGGATTGGATGTCGGCGCCGCCGACGTTCAGCACACAATTCTCCGCGGCCGAGCCCAACTCCAGCGTGCCGCCGGCGACCGTGGTGCGGCCACCGTAGGAGTTGGCGCCGGTCAGCAACGCCGTGGCCGGGCCGGACTTGGTCAAGCCGATGGAGGAACCGCCGGACAAGGCGGCATCCACCCGGCCGCCGCGCACGTCGTAGGCGGCGTTGCTCACCAGCGTGCCCGTGCCGGTCAGCGTGCCGCCGCTGATCTGCAACGGTCCGATCGAGGCGGAGAGCCAGCCGATGTTCAGCGTGCCGCCGTTGATCGTGTACGGGCAGGGGGTGATTGTCGTCGGAGAGGTCGGACCGGTCGGACCACTGGGATAGGCAACCGGCGTGCCGGGCAATACCCCCGCGCCGCTGTAATCGAGCGTGCCGGCGTTGACCGTCAGACCGCCGGTGTAGGCGCTGCAATTCCCGCCGAGAAGCGTCAACGTGCCGGGACCGCTTTTGACCAACGCCAGCAGACCCGTGCTCGCGCCGTTGGCGGCGAAGTCGCCGTTGCGGATGTATCCGCCATAGGTGCAGTTGGCGGTGTTGTTGATCGTCAGCGTGCCGTTGCTGCTAATGCCGCTCTGCTGCTCGGCGTTCTCGATGATCCCGCGGCCGGCGCCGTCGACGATGCCGGCCAACGTCTGTTGGTTGCCCAGCAATTCAAAATAGGCGTTCATGGCGCGGACGGGGGCGAAGCTGAGCGTGGCCGACGAGGCAATCTGATTGCTCCCATTGAGAATCAGGTAGGTGTCTCCCTGACTGCTGGTGTCCGACGGCGAGATCGTGATATTGCTGGGAATGGCGATGGCGCCGCCGCTCTTCTGCAAGTAGAGCGTGCCGCGGTTGATCGTGGTCGTGCCGCCGTAATTGTTGCTGGCCGTGCCCGCGAGCGTGACCCCGCCGTACTGCGTGACCGGCACCGTGCCCGGCTTGCCGATCACCAGCCCGCCGGGGCCGGTGATCTGGCCGCTTATGGTCAGCGGGGCGTTGTTTTCCGAATTGCCCACGTCGCTGCTGGCCGCCAGCGTGATCTGCCCGGTGAGCGTGTAGGCCGCGCCGCTGCCGTCGCCGTAGATCGCCGGCTTGGTGGCCGAGTCCATCGTTCCGCCGATGCCGTTTAAGGTGATCGGATTGCTAAACGTCGTGGTGCTCGAAGTGAACAGGTCGTAGATTGCGCCGTTGCCGAGGCTCACCGGGCCGCTGCCCAGCGCGCCGGCGCTCTGCAGATAGACGCCGCCGCTCAACAGGCTCACCGTGCCGGCGAAGCCGCACAGCGCGGTGTTGGCCCCCGTGCCCGCGTGCAGACCGTGCGCCCCTTGGTAGATCTGCACCAGGCCCGAGCCGGTGATCGGATTGGCGTAACCCAGATAACCGGCGGCGCGGTAGAAGTACAAGGTGCCGCCCGCTGCGATGCTCACGCCCGAGGAGGCGAAGGTCGAGCCGGTCACTTGCAACGTGCCGCCGTTGATGGTCGTCGCGCCGCTGTAGCTGGCCGTGCCGCTGAGCAGCAGGCTGCCTGTGCCGTTCTTGATCAGATCCAGCTTGCCCGTGCCGCTGCCCTGCGCGCTGTCGCGAATCGCGCCCGCAAAGGTGCAACTGCCGGCGTTGTTCACCGTCAGCGTGCTGTCGCTGTTTAGGCCGGTGTTGTCGAACTGCCCCTCGATCACCGCGAGGCCGTTGCCGCTTAAGCCGGCCACGGTCTGCGCGTGCCCGTTCAGTTCCAGGCGGGCGTTGGCCACCGACGTGCTGAAGATGAGCGTGCTGGCGGGGTCGATCTCGTTGTCGCCGTTGAGTTGCAGGATCGTGTTGGTGCCGTCGCCCGTCTCGCTGAGGATCAGGGTGTTGGCGGGGATGGCGATGGCGCTGCCGGTCTTGGCCAACACCACGGTGCCCATGATCGTCGTCGTGCCGGCGTAGGTGTTCGAGTCCGGCCCTTGCAGGTAGAGCGTGCCGTCGCCCGTCTTCAGCAGCGAGCCGTTGCCGTAGGAATCGCTGATGGCGCCGGCCAGGATCGCGCAGTCGGCCGTCGAGTTCGGATTGGCGTCGACCTCGATCGTGCGGGCGCCGCCGCAGAGATCGATCGGGTTCAGGAAAGTCACCGAGTTGGTGCAGGTCGGCGAGCAGAGCTTCAGCGTGCCGACCAATTGCGAGCCGACGTTGCTTCCCCAGGCCAGCGTGCCGCCGTTGCCGCCGATGTTGACCGCGCAGGGGCCGCCGGCGGTGGAGAAGCCGCCGCCGTTGGCGGTCATCTGGAACGAATTGCTGCCGCCGCTGCCGAGGCTCCGCGTGAAGGTGCCGCCGGATAAGGTCTCCAACACGCCGCCGTCAAGGGTCAAGAAGCCGCTGGCGGGTATGGTTGAGCCGAAATCGGCCTGCAACGCCCCGCCGGAGATCGTCGTCGAGCCGCCGAAGGTGTTGGCGCATTCGAGAATCGCGGTGGCCGGCCCGCTCTTGTGTACGCCCACGGTGCTGCCGCCCAACACGACGTCGACCACGCCCCCTTGCACGTTGTAGTCGCTGCTGCTGGTCAGCGTGCCGCTGCCGGTGACGGTGCCGCCGCTGATCGTCAAGCCGCTGATCGATTGCGAGAATCCGCCCAGGTTCAAGCTGCCGGCGGAGATCGAGTAGTTTCCGCCGGGCAGGTTCTTCAACAGCGTGGCCGTGCCCGTGCCCGTCTTGTTCACCCCCACGCTGCCGCCGAGGTTGATGTTGACCGTGCCGGCTTGGAGCTGATAAGTCGAAACGCCGGTCAAGGTGCCGGTGCCGCTGAGCGTGCCGCCGGCCACCGTCAACACGCTGCCGGCGCCCATCGTCTTGGTGAGCGTGCCCAGGGCGAGCGTGCCGCCGTTGACGGTGAAGTTGCCGCTGGGGAAAGTCCCCGTGCAGCCGCTGTAATCGAAGAGGCCGTTGTTCACTAGCAGGCTGCCGGCGAACGTGCTGGCGGCGGGCATGGTCAGCGTGCCGCTGCCGTCCTTGGCCAGCGTGCCGCTGCCGGCGAACTTGTAACCTGCGCCAAAGACCACCGCATCGGAGTGGTTCACGTCGAAGATGCCGCCGGGGTTGACGGTGACGGTGCCGGAGGAGATCGAGCCGCCGGTGCCGCCGTCCCCCAGTTGCAGCGTGCCGCCGGAGTTGATGGTGACGTTCGTCAACGAGCCCGCCGCGGCGTTCGTGCCGCCGCTGCCCAATTGCAGCGTGCCGCCGTTAATGGTGGTCGTGCCGCCGTACTTGTTCATCGCCAAGAGCACCGCCGTGCCCGTGCCGCTCTTCAACAAACCGATCGTGCCGGCCCCGCCCAGGATCATGTTGATCGTGCCGGCTTGGATGTTGTAGTTGTAGCCGCTGGCGGCGGTCAACGTGCCGCTGCCGCTCAAGCTGCCGCCGGTCATCGTCAACGAACCGCCCGACATCGTCTTCGACAAGGTGCCCAGCACCAACGTGCCGCCGGAAATCGTGTAGGGGCCGTTGGGCAAGGGCTTGGTAAACGTCAGCGACCCCGGCGTGCTCTTAATCAGGCCCACGCTGCCGCCGAGCGTGACGCTGACCGTGCCCGCCTCCAGATCGTACCCGCTCGTGCCGGTCAAAGTGCCGCCGCTGACCGAGCCGCCGGTCATCTGGAAAGCCTTGATCGACTGCGACTTATTGGTGGCGATCTTGAACACGCCGCCGCTGATCGTGTAATTGCAGGTCGGCAAGGCCGTGCCGCTGGTGCTGCAATCGAGCGTGCCGTTGTCGACGAACAACCCGCCGCTGTAGCCGCCGACGTTGCTGCCGCTGAGCGTCAAGCTGCCGCCGCCGTCCTTGACCAGCGTCAACACGCCGCTGCCGGTGCCGGCGGCGGGGGTGTCGCGCAAGTAGCTGCTGTAGGACGAGGAACTGCCGGCGGGGGTGACGACCGTCAGCGTGCCGCCCCCCACGCCCGTCTGCGTCTCGGTGTTCTCGATGATGCCCGCCCCGGAAATCCCGGCGACGATCACGTTGTTGCCGCAAACCTCCAGCCGCGGACTGCTGGAAAACGTGAGCATCGCGCTGGGCGAAAACTGCGGGTTGGCGTTGCCGACGATGACGCAGGTGCTGCCGCCGGAGATCGTGCAGTTGCCGGGAATCGCGTAGCCGGCCGTCTTCGCCAACGTGACCGTGCCGGCCGAAATCGTGGTCGCCCCCGTATAACTGTTGCCGCCGCCGGCAATGGTCAGTTGGTTGCCCCCTTTGATGTTCAGCGAACCCGATCCGCCGATCGGGCTGCTAATGGTGACGTAGCTGTTGATCGCGTCCAACTCCAGCGTGGCGTTGTCGCTGATCGCCGCGGAGGCAAAACTGGAAACGTCCTGCAGCACTAACGTGCCGCCGCTGATGGTCGTCGAGCCGCTATAGCTGATGTTGCTGCCGGAAAGGGTCTGCGTCCCCGCCCCACCCTTCACCAGCCCCAACCCGCCGCAATTGCCCCCCAAGGTGTCGCGGAGCGCGCCGTTGAAGCTGAACGAATTGCCGGCGGCCGCGTTGATCGTCAGCGTCACCGCGCCGTAGCCCGATGCGTCGTCGCTGTTCTCCACCGCCCCCTGGCCGCTCGCGCAAGCCAGGCCCGTCACCGTCTGGTTGTGCCCGCAAAGCTGCACCTCCTGCCAGGCCCCCGTGCCGTTGAACGTCCACTGCGAGGTGGGCGCAATCTGATTGTCCCCTTGCAGGCGGACCGACATCTGCGCGGTCCCGGTCAACACCAAATTGCCCGGAATCGCGTAACCGGAGAGCGACGACTTGTTCAAATAGACGTCGCCGCCGGAGAGCGTCGTCGTGCCCGTGTAGGTGTTCGGCGAAGAACCGGCGATGCAGAGCACGCCCGGCCCCGTTTTGGTCAAGGTGGCGCCGCCGACGCTGTCGCTGATCGCGCCGTTGAGATAGACGGTGTTGCCCCCCGCCACGATCGAACGCGCCCCGCCGGCCAGGTCGATGCCGTTCTGCAACGTCAGCGAATTGCCGGCCGTCGAGACGTTCAACAACAGTGGACCGACGATCTTCGTGCCCACGTCGGACGAACTGGAGCCCCAAACCAACGTGCTCGGCGTGGCCTGCCCGCCGACGTTCACCGACAACGGATTGGCCCCCGTGGAAAAACCGCCGCCGTTGAGCCCCCACTGGAACGTCGCGCCGCTAGTGCCCAAACTGCGAGTGAAACTAGTGGCGTCAAGAACTTGCAGCACGCCGCCGTTGAGCACCAGGAAGTTGTTCGTCGGAATCCCCGTGCCGCCGTTGATCCCGGCCTGCAACACGCCGCCGTTGATGGTCACCGTGCCGGTGTAGCTGTTCGCGCCCGAGAGTTTCAAGACGCCCGCCCCGTTTTTGACGATGCCGCCCGAACCGGAGATGCTGCCGGTGATCTCCGCATAGTCGCTGGTGGAGTTCGGGTTGTCGTCGACCTGAATCGTGCCGTCGGTGCTGCCGAGGTTGATGGAGTTCTCGAAGGTGGTGGCCGCCGTGGCGCTGGTCGAGCCGAACTTCAACGTTCCCACGATCTGGCTGCCGACGGTTGTGCCCCAACTGAGCGTGTCCGGGGTGGAATCGCCGCCGATGTTGACGACCATCGGCCCGCCGCCGGCGGAAAAGCCGCCGCCGTTGGCCGTCCATTGGAAGGTGGCCCCAGAAGTGCCCAGGCTGCGGGTAAAGTTGACCGTGCCGCTGGCGTTGCTCTGCAACACGCCGCCGTCGAGCGCCAAGAAGGAGGTCGCCGGGATGCCCGCTCCGAAACTGGCCTGCAACGCGCCGCTGCTGATGGTGGTGCTGCCGCTGTAGTTGTTCGCGGTCGTGAGAATCGTGGCGCCCGCGCCGTTTTGCGCGACCGAGCCGCCGCCGCCGATCACGCTGCTAAACGTGTTGACCACTCCGGCCGCCGGAATGAATTGCAGCGTGCCGGCCGGCAGGACGTTGAACGCGCCGGTGAAGCTCGACGCCGCGGCCCCCAGCGAAACCGTGCCCGCGCCGATGTTGATCGTTCCGCCGCCGAACAGTCCGCCCGTATAGCTGGCCGAAGCGCCGCCGGCGGGCGCGAGGTTCAACGGTCCCGCGCCGAAATTGACGGTGATGTTGCCGGCGAAGTTGGCGGCGCCCGCGAGCGTGACGCTGCCCGAGCCCGCCTGGATCAATCCGCCCGGCGCCGCCCCGCCGACAGTGTTCAGCACCCCGCCGCCGTCGATGGTGCTGGCAATCACGGTGTTGCCCGCCCCATTGAAGGTCAAATCGCTGATGATCGTGTGCAGCGGCCCGTTGACCGTCAGCGTCTTTCCGCTGGCGACGGTCCAGGACTGCGGCCCGCCGATGTAGACCTGCGAATTGAAGGTCACGTTTTCGTTGGCCTGAATGCCGCCGGAGGTGACCGTCAGCGATCCGCCGCTGAAGGAGTAGCCGGTCCCGCCGGCGCTAAAGGTCAATCCATGCGCGATGACGGTGCCATTGACGGTGATCGCCCGGTTGTTTCCGGTGTTGTCGAAAACGGCCTGCAATTCCTGGTTGACCCAGGTGAATGTGCCGCCGGTCGAGTTATTCGCCCAATTCCCGCTGGTGCCGGTGGTCGTATCCCACACCCCGCTGCTCGTCCCCTTCCAGGTGTTCGTGGCCGCCGTCCCGGTGTAATCGGTGCCCGTGCCGTCCCAAGCGCCGGTATGGTACATCGGGCCAGTGTAATAGACGGGCGCCGAATATGCCTGCGTGCTGAAGTGATTCTCGACGTCGCCATAGGGGATGTAGCCGTAGCCGCTGTTGCCCCAAGTCGTATCCCAGCTATTCTTGATGATCCAGTATCCACCCGAGGGGACGCTTGCGTCGTCCTGATAGCCGACGATCGAGACGGCGTGATCGACGCCCGGCGTGGGCCCGCGGTAGTTGGCTTCCAGGTCGGAGACCGAGGCGTAGAGATCATTGGTCGACAAAATGCCCGTCAAGAGTGGGCCCTCCAATTTCAGCGCAGCCTTAATCCCGTCGGTGGTCGATAAGACAAACGGCGTAGAGCCGGGAGTGCTGATCCAGACGCGGTTTTGCCAGCCGGTAGCTAGAGGCCAATAAGGGGCAATCCCGACGTCGGGGCTTGAGGATTGATAGGGGCATTCGGTTTCGGAAACCACGCCGTGGGACACGCAATAGGCCATGGCGGCAACGCCGCTGCCGCCCCCTGTTCCGCCCATATCAGGATTCGTCTCCCAGCAAAGTTGCTCCTCGGACAGATCGGGAATAAAAGAGGGGTCGTTGCGGGTGAGAATGTACTTTGCCTCGAAGGTGCCTACAGCGGCGAAATCCCAGCACGTTCCGCCGAACTGTGATTTTACCGTCGAATTCCAGTTCTGCCCGTTGACGCTTTGCCAGTTGAAGCTGTCGGCGGAGAGGGTTTGCGCGGACAAAAACACGCTTGCAGCCAGGGCTACGGATACCAAGGAGACTTGCTTCAGGGAGATGATACGGCCATGCATAGCTCAGATTCCTATCGAAAAACACGGGGAACGGATGGGCAACGACGATCACAAGCCCCTATTCTGCCATATTCTCGCTAATAATGCGACTGAACATAACAACAGTCTCCGCGCCATGGACGCCCGAGGACAAGGACCTTCCCCGAACCGAACTCTCTTCGTGCCGGCTTTCTTCTTGGCA
>Ga0326727_10025475_pt1 | contig 11085 bp, 6 predicted proteins | sample MB2enrmetagenome_FD_207643 | JGI IMG/M metagenome (GOLD analysis project Ga0326727, IMG submission 207643) | Lab enriched peat soil microbial communities from McLean, Ithaca, NY, United States - MB29MY | ecosystem: Environmental > Terrestrial > Soil > Wetlands > Peat | place: USA: New York... | reverse complement strand
TCGGGCACAGGCGCTGTCGGATGCGGCGATGGGTGCGCAGGGGGATTGAGTGGCGACCGACGTGGTTGGCGCTGTCCGTTTTCGTGACTTGACGGCTGCCGGGTCGTGGTGCCTGTGACAAAAAAACGGCGACGCTGGTGGCGTCGCCGAAGTTTAGGGAGGAAACGTCCAAGAAAGCAGCGCGCCAAGCGCGGTCTGCCAGATGTTCTATGCGCTTCGCACCTGCAGCACACAAGCGCTAATCGTATCGGTTTATATGCGTTTTTTCTCAATGTGTCCGAACGCGTCGGGCCTGCCCTAATATCGGCACACGGAATGACCGCGGGCCGTTCCGGACAGAATGAAACAACCGCTGCGGTTGCTCCATGTTGGATGTCCGGTGAATGCGGAACCCTGGCGGCCCTAACGCTATGGGTCTTTGATAAATAATTGCAAAGCGGAATTCGAAAGAGTCGGGACCGAACATCCACTTCGCTGTCACCGGGCCGTCGCTGCGGCTCGCCTTCCGCGGCATAGAGGCCGCTTACGTGTCGCGGCGCATACCCCTGCGGGGGACGGTTTCGACGGTCTTTCGCTGACGCGGTAGCGATTCCATGCAACTGGAGTTCGGCGTCGAACAGCTAAATCGTGACGGCCGCCGAGATCTCAATCGAAACGGGGTCAAATGATGGAAGGGGCGGGATGCTGCTGTTCATCACCGGATACGCTGAAGCGGCGTTGGATGACGCCCACCTCGAGCCTGGCATCCTTGTCCTGCGCAAAGCGTCTCCCATCGACGCGCTCAGCGCGCGGGTACGCGAACTCATCGCCACTTCATCCGCGAAGCAAGCGAACTGAGAGCACCGGGGGCAGCGCTGCTCCACCCGCGGTCGGAACGTGGTGTGGAGAGCGTAACGGGCCTGATTGATCAAACCGTCGTCCAAACGAGGCGTTCCGCTGTTTGGACAGTTCGAACCGTATCAGCAATGGCCAGTTACGATCTTGTCTCCATCAGCGGGGCGTTCCGCTGAATTCATTCCGCAGAATAACAAGACCGAGTCGAAGACCCAGGATGAGTCCTGTCAGGTACAGGATTTTTTATTCTCCCGTGAGGAGCGGGTATATACGCGCGAATGCGTGATCGATTTCCGGGAGCCATGTGACAATGTCCGCGTTTTCAGACTGGCTACTGGACCCCTCGGGTCTCACGCCGCACGGCTTCTGCCTGTTATGGCAGCCATGGTTGATTTGGACCTATGCCACGGCCGACATTCTCATCGGGATAAGCTATCTGACCATCCCGATCGCGCTGGGCATCGTGGCGCGCAAGCGGCGTGATCTGGTGTTCCGCCCGCTGTTCTTTCTGTTTGCGGCCTTCATCCTGCTGTGCGGCATCTCGCATTTGCTGTGCGTCCTGACGTTATGGGTGCCGGCATACGAGCTGGAAGCAGCCGTGAAGGCAGGCACGGCTATTGTTTCGATTGTCACCGCAATCGCGCTCTGGCGGCTTTTGCCAGGCGCGCTGAAACTTCCATCCCATCAACAAATGCGGGCGAAGGAGCAGGCGTTGCAGGACAACGACGCTCTGCATCAAGCCAATTTTGAGCTGGCACCGATGGCGCTGTATGCCACCGACACCAGCGGTCGGATCACGGCGGTTTCCGACCGCTGGATCGAGCTGCTCGGCTATCCCCGTAACGAGGTGATCGGGCGGCCGTTCTGGGAGATCCTGGATGCAAGTTCCGCGGAATCCTGCTTTGCGTGGTGGACCGAATTGCAGGCCACCGGCGATCCGCTGCGCGATGTCGAACGGCGCTATATCCGGCGCGACCGCAGGCTCCTCGATACCCTGACTTCGGTGACATTCCAGCAGACGACAGGGACCCCGAACCGGATTGCAGTTTTTGCGATCGTCGATGTCACCGGCCACAAGGAGGCGGAAGCTGCCTTGGAAGCCACTCAGGGACGGCTGCGGCAAGCCCAGAAAATGGAGGCCATCGGCCAACTGACCGGCGGGATTGCCCACGACTTCAACAACGTATTGCAGGTGATGATGGGTAATGTCGACCTGATCCAGGGTCGCATGAGTGATGATCTGCCCGATATCGCCCGCCTCGCCAACGGCGCGCTTGAAGCCGGAAAAAGGGCCGCCGGCCTGACCGGGCAACTGCTGACTTTTGCCGGCCGTCAGAAGCTGAACTATCAGATTCTGAATCCCGTCGACGTTGTCGAAGACATGCTCCCGTTGCTCGCCAGGGCACTGGGGGATCGTATCACGCTGCAAATGACGCTCGGAGAAAAAGTCGGGTTTCTGCGTGCCGATCGCAACCTTCTGGAGTCCGCGTTACTCAACCTCGTCATCAACGCGCGCGATGCGATTGCCGACCAGGCCGGCGCAGTCACCGTTTCGCTCGGTGCCGAGAGAATAACAAGCCTTGACGGCGAATGGCCGCCCACAGGGCACTATGTTCGTATCGCCGTTGCCGACGATGGACCCGGCATGACGGAGGAGGTGTGCCGGCGCGCATTTGAACCGTTCTTCACGACCAAGGGCGAAAACGGCAGCGGCCTGGGTCTGGCGCAGATTCACGGCTTCGTACACCAGTCCGGGGGCACCACGATGATCCAGACCAGCCTCGGTCAAGGCACCGAAGTCTCGATCCTGCTGCCCCGGTGTGACGCCGCTGCGGCGACGGCGAAGCCCGACCTGGCCTCTCCGGCAAACGATCAAACGCCTGTCGGTTCGGGCGAGATCGTGCTTCTGGTGGAAGACGACGCGGCTGTCCGGCAAAGCATGGCATATACGTTGCGCACGCTCGGCTACGAACCCGTTGAGGCCGAGAGCGGGGATGCCGGGCTGCTTCTGCTGCTTTCCCGCCCGTCCATTTGCGCCGTGCTGACGGATATTTCGATGCCGGGCAACATCGACGGTCTCGATCTGGCCGAACTTGCGGCGGAACAGCGGCCGGAGGTGCCCGTGGTGCTGATCACGGGCCATCCGGATCCTGGCCGGCAGAGGCAATTGCCGCCGAAGGCTTCCGTTGTTCACAAACCCAGTTCTCGGGACCGGATCGGGCGCGTCCTGGCGCGTGTCATCGGCGGAAGTGACGATCCCGGCATGGCGGAGCCAGCGGATCAGTATTGGCCGCCATCCGGGGCGGCGACGGCCAATCTCGGGCTGCATTCCCCGGAACCAACCCCTTCCGAGAGGTTTGTTCCGGCGGCCGCCGCATTTGCCGGTGAAGGCACAGTGTTCGTGTTGCCGGCGGAAGGCCGCAACGGCTCGGATTATCGGTATGGACGCATCGAAAAGGCCCTGCAGAAAAGCGAGGAGCGCTTCCGCCTCGTCGTCGAAGCCGCGCCGAGCGCGATGGTGATGGTCCGCGCCACCGGTCAGATTGAAATGGTCAACGCTCAGGCCGAACGGGTTTTCGGCTACGGGCGAAAAGACCTCTTGGGCCAATCTATAGAGATTCTGGTGCCGGAGCGATTCCGCGGCCACCATTCCGCTTTGCGCCGGGGATTTTTCAATGCCCCCGAGTTGCGACCGATGGGCGCCGGACGGGAGTTGTTTGGTGTACGGAAGGACGGCATCGAGTTTCCGATCGAGATCGGTCTTAATCCGATTGAAACCGAGGACGGAGCCATGGTGCTGTCGTCGATTGTCGACATCTCCGAGCGCGCGGAGGCGGCGAGAGCGCTGGCCCGTTCCGAAGCGGAGTTCCGGGCCAGCTTCGAGGGCGCAGCCGTGGGAAAGGTCCTGGCCGATCCCGTGTCGAGGCGCATCCTGCGGGCCAATCGTGCCTTCGGTCGCATGCTCGGCTGCGAGCCGGACGAATTGGTCGGCCGCTCAACGCCGGACTTTATCTGGCTGGAGGATCAGGCCGTGGACGCGGCCGATTATGCGCGCCTGCTGTCGGGCGAGGAGGACACCCACGTCAGCGAAATGCGCTACGTTCACCGTGACGGGTCGCCGTTTTGGGTGCGGGTCTCGGCGACCCTCGCGCGCCCGGCCGGGAGTAGTGACAAGACAATCGCGGTTGCGGCGATTGAGGACATCGATACGAGGTATAAGGCGGAAGCCGCGCTGCGGGTGACGGCGCGGGAACTCGAACGCGTTCTGGAAGAGCGCACCAATGCACTGACGCAGCGGGATCTTCTGCTCCGCGAGGTCTATCATCGGGTTAAAAACAACCTCCAGATCGTCGACAGCCTGATCATGATGCAGGCCCGGAAGATCGACGATCCGCAGGCCCGGCAGGCGTTGTCGAGCCTGCGGGACCGGGTCTTCGCATTGGGCCTTGTTCATCAGCAGCTGATGGGATCGGCTGATCTGAAGACGTTTGATGTCGTGCCTTTCCTGGATGAGTTGTCCAAGAACATTTTGGAAGGCGTCGGGATGAGTGGCGTGAGCTTGACCGTCGATGCCTGCACACTCGACGTCGGCTTGGACTTTGCCGTCCCGTTGGGTTTATTAGTCACGGAATTGGTGACCAACTCGCTCAAGCATGCTTTTCCTGACGGAACCGGAAATATCTCCGTAGTTTTGCAAAACGAGAGTGACCGGACTTTGGTGCTCATCGTGTCGGACGACGGCCCCGGGCCTTATCGCAGCGATACCCCCGATCAAGGTAAGGCCGGGATCGGGACCCGTATCATCGAAAGCTTGGTTGCACAGCTCGAAGGAACGATCGTGGTCAAAAACGAGGGTGGGACGACGACCGAAATCCGGATAGCGGCGCCGGTGCTGTCATGACCGGTCTGCGGGAATGCGTGCTTGTTGTCGATGATGAAGCTCTGGTCGCCAATCTCTGGTGCATGATCCTGGAAGACATGAAGGTCGAGGTCTGCGGAACCGCGCCAACCGCGGAAGCCGCCATCGCCATGGCCCGAACCCACCGCCCCAAGGTCGTGCTGATGGACGTCCGGCTGCGCGGCAGGTTGGACGGTGTCGATGCGGCTCTTGCGATTCATGAAACCGTCGGTTCCAAGGTCATCTTCATCACCGGGTCCAGGGACCCGGCAACCTTGGCGCGGATCGAGCTGGATCATCCTGCGGCCGTGCTCTTCAAGCCGGTGTCGGAGCGTATGCTGAAGGCCACCGTCAGGGCGGCGATGTGAGGCCAGGGGTCGATCGCCGCCGGTCCGCCGCACCCGGGTCAATGCTTCAAGCACATCGCCGATCGCAGTCACACGTGCTGCGCCGACGTTCGGCGGGGCGACGGCTTCGTCCAGGCCGGCCTCCTCTGTCGCCGAGGCACTGCCGTTGGAACGTTTGAGGTGACATGCGATGGCGGGGGTGATCGGGATGAGCGACCGGGAACTGACCCGGCTGCGCATCTGCGCATGATGATCGATCTCGCGAATGACCGGCTAACGGCTGATCCGCGCCGCTGCGATGCGCTTCGCTCTTCCCGTGGCCCTGGCACCGGATGCGGTCTAGACCGTGTCCGGAAGGACCGTTTGCATAACTGAGATCGAAAGCGGCCGTCGACCGGGCTTTCCATTTTAATGATGGAACGCAACCCTTTCTTCGCGCCGCACACTCCGGTAGCATTGGCCCGGATAAATGGAACTTCGGGTATGTGGCGTCCACGAATGCCGAAACGAGGTGACCCGGCTTTTCGATCCAGGATAAGTTCATCGCCCCGCACACGGGTGGGCGCCGTGATCGCCGGCGTTGTGCTGGTTCCGATCGTGATCTGGATTTGGATCGGCTTCGGAACGCAGACGCAGGCAATCCGGGTGGCCGAGGCGGATCAGCAGCGCGTGGCGGAGGCTCTCAGTCAGCAAACGCGCGGGCTGTTCGAAACGCAGGCGCTCGTTCTTGACCTTGTCGACCGCCAGGCCGGTGAGCGCGACTGCTTGGCCCTGCGCGCCGATGCCGACCTTCGGGACGTTTTCGCGCTCACCATGCGCAGAGCCACGCACGGTGAGGCGGTATGGGTCATCGACGCGGACGGCTTTATTTGCGACTCCAGCAACCCGGCATTCGTTGACCTGAAAAGCCGCAGCTCCCGTGAATACTTCATCGGCGCACGGGACGCAGGTATCAATCATCACTACATCGGCCGAGCCATCACCGGGCTGATCGATCTCAGACCGATCTTCACCATGGCAAAGCCTCGGTTCAAGAACGGCGCGTTCAACGGCATTATTCTGGTTTCTGTTGACATCCCCAAGCTGACGCAGAGTTGGACCGAGACGTTGCGTCCGCTCCCGACGCAGCGCATGTCCATTTACCGCCGGGATGGTGCCGTTGTTGCCCGGTCCTGGCAGCCTATGGCGCCCGAACCCGATGCCACCCTTGAACACCGTGTCGCTGCCATATGGCGAACGTCTGTGAACGGCGCGATGACAGGCATATCACCCATTGATCAACAGCGGCGCGTTGCCGGGTGGATTGGCATGCCGGATTGGGGCATGGCGGTCACCAGCCGCGTCGACGAAGCCGAGGTCTTGCGGCCGTGGCGCCAAATGATGCTGATCTACGGCATGCTGGCGGTATTGGTCTCCGGAATATCGGGCAGACTGACCTGGTCGTTCCTGCGGGGGCACGAAATCCTGGCGCGGACCGTCGAGGAGCGCACCCGGGCGTTGCTCACCGTGACCGACGCTATGCCGCAGATGGTCTGGTCGAGCCGGCCGGACGGCTACCATGACTACTATAACGAACGCTGGTATGAGCGCACCGGAACAACCCCGGCAGAGGTGATGGGGAACGGCAGAAAACTGCTGTTCCATGCTGATGACCGCGAACCCGCTTGGGCGGCTTGGCAGCATTCGCTCACTACAGGCGAACCATTCGAGAGGGAATACCGTCTTCGCATGGCGGACGGCAGATACCGCTGGACGCTGGGCCGCGCGCTGCCGGTCCGCGATCCGGCGTCCGGCGCGATCACGCGCTGGTTCGGCACCTGCACGGACATCGAGGACTCCGTCAATGCGCGCGAGGCCCTGGCGCGGTCCCGCGACGATCTGGAGCGGCTCGTTGCCGAGCGGACGCAGGACCTGGAGGCAACGCAGGCCAGACTCGCGCACGCCCAGCGCCTCGAAGCGCTGGGCCAACTCGCGGGCGGCATCGCGCACGACTTCAACAACATATTGCAGGCCGTGCAAGGCGGCGGGGCACTGATCGAGCGCCGTCCCGGGAACGCCGAGGGGGTAAAGCGCCTCGCGCGCATGATTCTGGAGGCCGCTGAGCGCGGAGCGACCGTCACACACCGCCTATTGGCCTTCTCTCGTCGCGGTGAGCTGCGAGCTGAGCCGCTGGACACCGCGGAGCTGCTCGCCAATACGGGTGAAATCCTGGCGCATACGCTTGGTAGCGGGATCGAGATCCGGGTGGAGGCGACGGCCGGGCTTCCATCGCTGTTAGCCGACAAGGGCCAGTTGGAGACCGTTCTGGTCAACCTCGCCACCAACGCCCGCGACGCGATGGCCGGTGTCGGAACGCTGACCCTTGGTGCTGCCGCCGAGACATTCGCCGGCGACGACGGACTCCTTCATCCGGCCAGCCTGAAGGCTGGCTCCTATCTGCGGCTGTCGGTGTCGGATACCGGCGCCGGGATGGATGCCGCGACGCTGAAGAAAGCGGTGGAGCCATTCTTCACCACCAAGCCAACCGGCCAGGGAACCGGCCTCGGGTTGGCCATGGCGAGCGGTTTCGCTCAGCAGAGCGGAGGCGCGCTGCACATCGAAAGCACCCCGGGCCGGGGTACGACGGTCACGCTGTGGCTTCCGGCTGCTCAGCAGGGGCGGCCCGCCGCTGCGCCGAATCACGAGGGCGCTATCGATGCCAGGGCGGAAGCCCATGCTCGCCTGTTGGTTGTGGACGATGATGAAATCGTCCGCGCCGTGCTCACCGAGCAGTTGGAGTCGACGGGCTACGTCGTCCTGTCCGCTGCGTCCGGGGCCTCTGCGCTTGCTCTGCTCGAATCCGGCGCAGCCGTCGACCTGATTGTATCCGATTTGTCGATGCCCGGGATGGACGGAATGGCTCTGATCAAGGAGGCCAAACGGCATTATCCCGGGCTGCCTGCCATCCTTCTCACCGGTTTCGTCACCTCCAGTGTAGCCGAAATCGCGGTCGGCGGGAACTTTTCACTGCTGCGTAAGCCGGTTGACGGCAAAAATCTCGCCGAGCGTGTGGCCGTTCTCTTGGCTGGCGCGAACATACGCTCCTGACAATTTTTAGATGGTTCATCGAGAATCACTTGCATCAAAAACAAGGACCTGGATTCCATGGCGCGAGGTTGCCGCGCGATGAGCATTCAACGAAAGTATCGTCATCGCGCGCATAGGCCGCATTAAGACGCGAAAACGTCGATTCCCGCGTGTAAAAATCCTGGCGCATTCGGCGACCACCTTGCATCACGAGCGGCACGCCTGTCGTTCCGGATTTCCGTATCCGACAGCCTTGGGTCGCAGGAGGATGTCACCAGCGGGGTCGCGGATCCCCGACGGGCGCGCCCTGAATTCCGCGGTTTCCTGTCTGTCCCTGCCGCGGTCCACTATGGTAAAGCTGGCGGATGGCCGACCACGACTCCGTTTACCACAAGATCTTCGGCCATCCGGGGATGGTTTCGCAGCTGCTCCGCGACTTCCTTGCTGAGCCCTGGCTCGATGACCTTGATCTTGACCGCATGGAGCGGCTGAACGCCAAATTTCATGCTGAAACGGGCGAGCGGCGCGAAGGCGACATGATCTGGCGGATCCCGCGGCGTGGCGGCGGTGACACCTACCTGATGCTGCTGCTGGAGTTCCAGTCCACCCCCGACCGCTGGATGGCGCTGCGGGGGCTGGTCTATGTCGGTCTGCTGTGGCAGCATCTGGTGCGGGAAAAGCAGTTGCCGCCTGATGGCCGGCTGCCGCCGGTCCTGCCGGTGGTCGTGTATAACGGCGATCCGCGCTGGGCGATGCCGCTGGCGCTGCGCGAGCTTGTTGGACTGCCCGAGGACACGCCGTTGTGGCGGTATCAGCCGCAAATGCGCTACCATCTGGTGGACGAAGGTGCATTCAGCGAGGATGATCTGGCGGCCCGCGATACGCTCGCGGCGTTGCTATTTCGGTTGGAGGCCTCGCCCGACCCGGAGCGGGTTGTCGCCCTGGCAGACGCGATATTGGCTTGGTTCGGGCGGCATCCGGGGTTCGACGGGCTGAGGCCGCTGTTTGCCGAGTTGCTGGGCGGCCTGATGGGACCTCCGGCCTCGGGGGTTCGGGTGCCGGAGGAGTTGCTGGAGGTGCGGAATATGCTGGCGACACGGGCTGAGGAGTGGAAGCGGCAGTGGCTGCAAGAGGGCCTTGAGAAGGGCCGTGCGGAGGGCCTTGTGAAGGGTGAGGCCGCCTTGCTGCTGCGGCAGTTGGAACGCCGGTTCGGTGCTCTGCCGACCGAGGTGAGAGCTCGCGTCGCCGCCGCCGACACTGCTGCGCTGGAGGCGTGGGGCCTCCGCGTTCTGGACGCCGGTAGTCTGGAAGACGTGCTACGGTGAACCGTCCGCAACTCCAGAGAGGCCCTGCTACAACCCGAGCTTCCCGGCCGGGCTGGCTTGGCTGAGCTTGGCCCGCCGGACGTAGCTGCGCATCGTGGTCAGGCTCCGGTGCCGGGTGTGCCCCATGATCTCCTCGTCCGGCACCCCGTTGCGGTAGGCCGTCGTCACGAACCCCGCCCGCAGCCCGTGCGGGCTGACTGGTTCGGCCAGCGTGCCTTTCAAACCGGCAGCGGCGGCGCGCTTGAGCAGGATCTGGCGCACCCCGTCCGCACTCAGCCGGGCGCTCTCGACCGCGCCGCCGCGGTTGACCTTGCGGAACAGCGGTCCGGCGGTGACCTCGGCAAGGGTGAGCCAATCCTTCAGCGCGGCGACCGGGCAAGTTTCCTCAGCCTTTCCGCGCGGAATGGCGATTTCCGCACCTTCGCCCTGCTTGTCCGTCTTGGACCGCTCGATCAGCAGCTTCATCCCGCCTTCGGTCCAGGTGACGTGCGCCACGTCCAGTCCGATCAGTTCGGATCGACGCATTGCCCCGGCGAAGCCCAGCAGGAACAGCGCCCGGTCGCGGGCACCGGCGATGCCAGTCCCGCAGGCCCGGCACAACTTTCGGACCTCGGTCGTGGTCAGCGCCGCCGCCCGCCGTGCCGGTGTGCCGTGCTTGCGGCCGATGCCGCGCAGCGTCTCGCGGATCGCCGGGTGCTTGGTATCGAGCGGATGCCCGGCAACGCCGCAGGCACGAGCGATGGCGGCGACCCGGCGGCGCAAGGTCGGCATCGCATAGCCCTCCCCCGCCGCGGCCAGATAGGCGCCGACCACTTCCGGTGTCGCCGGCATGGCGGTGAAGCCGTGCTTCGTGCACCAGGCTTCAAAGTTGGCGACATCAGTCGCATAGGCCCGCAGTGTCGCCTCGGCGTCGGCGCCGTCCTGGTAGGCTTTGGATTTCGCCAGCGCCATGGCTTTGCGTGCCGTCGGCGGCCTGGCGCCGTCCAGCCGTGCGATCTGCCGCTTGCGGGCTTCGGTTACGGAATCGACCATGTGGGACCCTATAGCATGAGTTAACACGCCATAACAGCCCTTCCCGCGTATTACTCCGAGTCCGAGCCGAACCGGACCGTTCCGGTAGAGCCACGCACACATCAGTATCGCTGTCAGGGGGCCTTAAGCCGTGTCCATTCCGAGCCATGGCTGAACCGTGACACCAGGACACCTGTCCGAGACCGGCAGTTGGAGCGAGGCCGTTCGCAGCTCCCTACCAATCCAGTCCGTTATCGGGCGCCCCCGTTCGGCCATCTTTTCCTCTACGCTCGTAGAGGCCGTCTCGACGTTGTAGACTTCAGTGCTAAGGAGCAGCCTACGCTTTGCCGTTGGGTCGTTTTCGAGTTCCGGATAGTCGCCACTTACGCGTGGCCCGGGCTCACTCCATTCGGCACGCCATTTCGTCTGATGCGTGGCCTTAGCGCTTTCGATCGACACCCCGTCGCGCAGCAGCCACTTGCCTCCAATTTTCGCTATATCAACCGCCTGCATACCGTCTTGGCGGCGGAGCTGCCGGGCCCGGGGGTGGATGTCGGTCCACAGGATGTCCGGCAGCTCAGCCAGCGAGGCAACAGACAGTCCT
>Ga0326727_10025473_pt1 | contig 11085 bp, 8 predicted proteins | sample MB2enrmetagenome_FD_207643 | JGI IMG/M metagenome (GOLD analysis project Ga0326727, IMG submission 207643) | Lab enriched peat soil microbial communities from McLean, Ithaca, NY, United States - MB29MY | ecosystem: Environmental > Terrestrial > Soil > Wetlands > Peat | place: USA: New York... | reverse complement strand
ACCTGCTGGGCGACGGCGACCCCATCGGCAAGGAGATCCGCGTCGGCGGCATCCCGTTCACCATCGTGGGGGTGGGCGACCGCCAGGGCAAGATGCTGGGCCAGTCGATGGACAACTGGGTGGCCGTACCCTTCACCACCTACCAGCAGACCTACGGTTACAACGACTCGCTGAACATATACGGACGCGCCAACGGCAATGCCGAGGTTATGGAGCGCGCCAAGGACGAGGTGCGCGTGCTGATGCGCGCCCGCCGCCACGATGCCGTCGGCCAGCCGGACGACTTCGAGATCGAGACCAACGACACCTTCCTGGACCTTTGGAAACAGATCACCACCATCTTCTTCAACGTAATCATCGGCATCGCTTCCGTCGCGCTGGTGGTGGGCGGCATCGTGATCATGAACATCATGCTGGTGAGCGTGACTGAGCGCACCCGCGAGATCGGCGTGCGCAAGGCGCTGGGCGCCAGGCGGAGCGACATTCTGCTTCAGTTTCTCATCGAAAGCGCGACCATGGCGGTAGCAGGCGGAGCCATCGGCGTGCTCTTCGGCGTCGCCGTGGCCAAAATCATTACGATCGCTGTCGGGTTCCCCACCAGCGTGCAATTGTGGAGCGTGCTGCTGGGGTTGTTCATGGCCGCGGCTGTTGGAATCTTCTTCGGCGTCTATCCCGCCAGCAAGGCTGCCAGGCTCGACCCGGTGGTGGCGTTGCGCGCGGAATTGTGAGAACGCAGCTAGGAGTCGTTTTTCATGGCCCAAGGACAGAATCGCGAATCGATCAAGATGGCGCTCGATACGTTGAGGGCAAACAAGCTGCGTTCGGGACTGACCATCCTAGGCATTGTCATCGGAGTGATGACGGTGATCGTCATTTCGTCGGTCATCAACGGGCTCAACAATCGCGTCGCCGACTTTGCCGACTCGTTTGGATCGAATGTCTTCTGGGTCTTCCACATGCCGGTGATCGGCGTCCGCCCCACTACCGAGCAGCTTACGCGCAAGAAGTTGACTCTCGACGATGTGCAGGCCCTGCGCACGCTGCCCCATGTGGTGGCCGCCGACGGAGGATACCGTTACACCAAGCAATTCGGCGTGGGCGATGTGAGCGTCAAGTATCAGGGCCACAAAGTAGCCGGCGCCATTCTGAATGGCGACACGGCGCAATTCGCGGATGTTTCGAACTTCACCTTGCAAGCGGGCCGCACATTTACCGACGACGAAGACCAGCGCCATGCGGCAGTATGCATCCTGGGGCACGACACCGCGGAACAACTCTTTGTGAATGGCGAGGACCCTATCGGCAAGGAGGTTAATATCGCCACCGGCCTCTACACTGTGATCGGCGTGCTCGACAAGCAGAAGCAGCCCTTTGGCAGCGGCAAGAACCCCAACGACAACGAAATCGTCTTTCCTATGGGCACCTTTCACAGCCTGCACCCCGAGGTCAAGGATCTTTGGGTCGCCGTGAAATATGACGACCCCAAGAACAAATCGCTGGTCGAGGAAGAGATCCGCGAGACGCTGCGCATCCGGCGCAGGGTCAAGGTCTCCGCAGACGATAACTTCGAGATCTTCGGGCCCGACTCGCTCACCAAGCTCTGGGGCGATATCACCCTGTACCTGCGGATCTTCATGATTGCCATCTCTTGCGTCGGGCTGCTGGTGGGCGGCGTGGGAGTGATGAACATCATGCTGGTCTCTGTCACCGAGCGCACCCGCGAGATCGGCGTGCGCAAGGCCATCGGCGCCAGCAAGCACATGATCCTTACTCAGTTCACCACCGAGGCCATTACCCTGTGCGCCGTGGGCGGAGTTTTCGGCGTGCTCGTGGGCGCTGTACTTACCTGGATTGTCTACGAACTGCCCATCGGCCTGCCGGCCACGCTTTCCACCGTTTGGGTCTTGATCGGGTTCGGCGTCTCCTGCGCCATCGGTTTGCTCTTCGGCATCTATCCCGCCTGGAAGGCCGCCAACCTGGACCCGATCGAAGCGCTCCGCTATGAGTAACGGGGAGGAGCGAGGGGGAAACGCCGGACCGGGAGGCGTTCAGCGGTTCTTGTTCAACTGCCAGAACTGCGCATTCAATTCGCCGGCAAAGATCACCCAGAACCAATAGGGCGTCATGAGCCACCCCGACACGGGCGCAACTCTGTCAAACACCAGCATCGTGGCAAAAATCGCGGCCCACAGCAGCCACAACTCCGCCAGCGCCGCGCCGATGGCATGCCGGCGGAAGAATATCCAGGACCAGGCAAGGTTCAACCCCAACTGCACCATGAACAGCGCTAGCCCCCAGGCGCGCATCGGTGACGGTGGCGCGAGCCAAACCCGCCACGCGGCAATCGCCATCAGCGCATAGAGCAGGGTCCACACCGGGCCAAAGACCCAATCCGGCGGAGCGACCCGGGGCTTGACCAGCGTCCGGTACCAGCCGGGAATCTCGCTTGCCGTCAAGCGCCCGCCTACTGCCGCCACCGCAAAGCAAATCCCCAGCCAGCAAAGCAATGAAATCCAGTGCATTCCCGCCCTCTTTCCCACCTAGCGACAAGAATACCGCGCCGCCGACAAAGACTCTTTCAAGTTTCCGGTTCCATCCCGCTCTCCTGAGGCGCGGCTTTCTCGACGCGAGCAGCCCGCGGCAACTATCCTGTTGTTTTGCCGGGCATTTTTGCTCCGGCGAAGAATAGCAGGGAACCCAACCGCCATGAGCGCCAAGACCATTGCCGTACACCTGCCCGACGGTGCCATTCGCGAAGTGCCCGCCGGCACAACGCCCCTCGATATTGCCAACTCCATCTCGCCGCGCCTGGCCGCGGCCGCCGTTGTGGCCCGTCTGACCCCGGTCACTGGCGCGGTGAAGGAGACCGCCGCGCAAAACGCCCAGCCGGATGAAGCCGCGATGTACGCCGCCGAGGACTCGGCCGCGCCACGCCTGGTGGATATGACTGCACCGCTCACCGCCGACACGCGCCTGGAACTGCTCACCGAGAAGGCCCCCGACGCGCTCAAGGTCGTTCGCCACTCCGCGGCCCACGTGCTGGCCACCGCAGTGCTCGAACTTTTCCCTGAGACCAAGCTCGGCCACGGACCGGCCACCGACTCAGGCTTCTTCTACGACTTCTATCGCCAGACTCCCTTTACCCCCGAAGACCTTGCGGCGATCCAGGCCAAAATGGCCGAGGTGGTGGCGCGCGACGAGCCGTTCTTGCACGAATTTGCTCCAAGAGATGAAAGCCTGAAAGGCTTCGAGCGCAACGGCGACTTCATGAAGACCCACTTCGTGACCAAGTTCACCCAGCCCGGCGACCAGGTTAGCTTCTATCGCAACGGCGGCTTCGTCGACTTCTGCCGCGGCCCGCACGTGCCCTCGACTGGCCGCGTCAAGGCCTTCAAAGTGCTCTCGCTGGCCGGCGCATACTGGCTCGGCGACGAGAAGAATCCCCAGTTGCAGCGCATCTACGGCACAGCGTTCTTCTCGCAGAAGGCCTTCGACGAGCACTTCGCGCGCCTGGAAGAGGCGGCCAAGCGCGACCATCGGCTGCTGGGCAGGCAACTGGATCTGTTCAGCATTCAGGAGCTGGCCGGCGCGGGACTCATCTTCTGGCATCCCAAGGGCGCAATCGTCCGCAAGGTGATGGAAGACTGGATGCGCGACGCGTGCCTCCGCCGCGGCTACTCGCTGGTCTTCACCCCACACGTGATGCGCCGCGAATTGTGGAAGATCAGCGGCCACGAGGGGTTTTACGCCGCCAATATGTACACGCCCATGGAACTGGACGACGCCGAGTATCGCCTGAAGCCGATGAACTGCCCCGGCCACATCCTCATCTACAAGAGCTCGCCCAAGAGTTACCGCGACCTTCCGGTGCGCCTGGCCGAATTGGGCAACGTTTACCGCTACGAGCGCTCCGGCACCATGCACGGCCTGCTGCGCGTGCGCGGCTTCACCCAGGACGACGCGCATATCTTCTGCACCCCAAGCCAGATCGAGGACGAGGTGGTGGCTTGCATCGACTTTGCCGAGGCGGTGCTGAAGACCTTCGGCTTTGCGGAGTTTAAGGTCGAGCTCTCCACCTGGGATCCCAACGACCGCGCCCACTATGCCGGCTCCGACGAGAACTGGAACCTGGCGGTCGGGTCGTTGCAGCGCGCCCTTGCGCGCAAGGGAATAGCCTGCAAGACCATCCCCGGCGAAGCCGCCTTTTACGGCCCCAAGATCGACGTAAAGCTCGTCGATGTGCTTGGCCGCCTCTGGCAGCTCTCCACGGTGCAGTTCGACTTTAACCTGCCCGCCCGCTTCGAACTCGAATACGTGGGCGAGGACGGCGAGCGCCATCAGCCCGTCATGGTTCATCGCGCGCTGTTCGGCTCGGTCGAGCGCTTCTTCGGCGTGCTCATCGAGCACTATGCCGGAGCCTTCCCGCTCTGGCTGGCGCCCGTGCAGGCGGGCCTGGTCCCCATCAGCGAGCGCCATCACGCCTACGCCAGGAAGGTGGAAGCGGAGTTGCAGGCCGCCGGATTAAGAGTTGAAGTCGACGACCGCAACGAAAAGATGAACGGCAAGATTCGCGACTTCGCCAATCAAAAGACGCCCTACATTCTCGTCTTCGGCGATAAGGAAGAAGCCGCCGGATCGGTCAGCGTCCGCACCCGCGCCAAGGGCGACCAGGGCTCCATTCCGCTGGCCGATTTCATCGCCAAGTGCAAGGCGCTGGTTGCCAGCCAATCGACGGAACTTTAACGAAATCCCTAGATTCGGGATTCTGTCTCCATGGCAGCTCCAGATTGGAAGCCATAATGGGTGCAATGCTCGTTATCCTGAGCGGGTTGCCTGGCGTGGGCAAGACGGCCATCGCGTGCGAATTGGCTTCTCAGGTCGGCGCGGTTCATCTGCGCATTGATTCGATCGAGCAGGCCATGCGGTCTTCCCGGGACTCTTCCGTCTCTCTCGACGACGCTGGGTATCGCGTTGCATACGCGGTGGCCGAGGACAACCTCCGAATCGGCCAGACGGTAATTGCGGACTCAGTGAATCCGATCCGGCTCACTCGCGATGCGTGGGTCGAGGTTGCCACGCGCGCCAAGGTCCGTGCGATTGAAGTCGAGGTCCAATGCTCCGACGCCGGCGAACATCGGCGTCGCGTGGAAACCCGTGTCGCGGATGTGCCCGGATTGAAGCTGCCTGCCTGGGAAGAAGTACTTGTCCGGGAGTACGCCCCATGGAACCGCGAGCATCTTGTTCTGGACACAGCGGGCAGGACGTTGGACCAGAACGTCAAGACACTTCGAGACGCGCTGCACAAGCTACTGACCAGCTGCGCGTACTCCTGAACGTTGAACCCCTTCCCTTCCACCGCGCCATTAGCGCCCCGCAGCGACGTATCCAGCGTAGGATGCTCGTAACCTGGCGGCGCCGCATACGCCAGCATCTTTCGCACCGTCTTCCGCGCCAGCCCGAACTCCCGTGCCACCGTCCGCTGGCTCTTGCCGTCGACAAGGGCCGCTCGCCGCACTCGCGCATACAGTTCCAGTGTGTACATCCCTCCGGCGTCCCACAGACAACGAACCTCCCACAAGGGCGCCGACCCTGGTTCGTTACCTCTTGAAAGCTCCGGTTGTCCGGGAAACCGGAATTTGGCGGTGGTCCACTCTTGCTCCGCCACGTCACGCCGCTCTCCGGCATAATGTGGTCCATTTTTCTTCCGGCGCGTACACGCGCAAGGCTGCGCTTTGAATGCACTCACCCCTCCGCAACGCGCTACTATTCCAGCGTGAGCATTTCACCTTTTTCCGTTCTTATAAACCAGTCTCCGCTTGAGCATGAACGCTTTGCCGCGCATCGCGAGCTGGAGGCCCTTCTCAAGGCTACCCTCCGTGGCGACGTTCGCTTCGACCTGGGCTCTCGCGCGCTCTACGCCGCCGACTCCTCCAACTATCGCCAGCTCCCGGTGGGAGTGGTCCTGCCCAGGGACGCCGCCGACGTGGAGACTGCTCTGGCCGCATGCAGGGCCACCGGAGCCGCCGTTCTGCCGCGCGGCGCGGGCACCAGCCTGGCCGGCCAGTGCGCCAACGTGGCTGTGGTCTTCGATTTCTCCCGGTACATGCACGGGCTCACCTCCATCGACCCGGCTGCCAAGCTGGCGCGCGTCGAGCCGGGCATCGTACTGGACCGCCTGCGCGAAGCCGCCGAGCTTCACCACCTGACTTATGCACCCGATCCCGCCACGCACAGCCGCTGCACGCTGGGCGGCATGATCGGCAACAACAGTTGCGGCATCCACGGGCTGCTCGGCGGCAAGGTGGCCGACAACGTCGAGTCGCTGGACATCGTGCTCTACGACGGCACGCGCATGACCGTCGGCCGCACCGGTCCCGAACAGCTCGAAGCCACAATTCGCTCCGGCGGAAGAGCAGGGGAGATTTACGCCGGTCTGGCCAGCCTGCGCGACCGCTATGCAAACCTCATCCGGGAGAGGTTTCCGCGCATTCCCCGCCGCGTCTCCGGCTACAACCTCGACGAACTGCTCGACGAAAACGGCTTCCACGCGGCCCGCGCTCTGGTGGGGAGCGAAGGCACCTGTGCCACAGTCGTTTCCGCCACGCTGAACCTGACCGCCAGCCCGCCCTTCCGCGTGCTTACGGCGCTGGCCTTCGACGACGCTTTTCTTGCCGCCGACGCTGTGCCGCGCGCACTGGAGCATGCGCCCATCGGTCTGGAAGGCTTCGACGGCATGCTGGTAGATTTCATGCGCCGCAAGCGCCTCGCCGTCGACGACGTTGCGCTGCTCCAGGCGGGCGGCGGCTTTCTGCTGGTGGAGATGGGCGCATGGGACGCCGCCGAGGCCCAGGCCAAGGCCGAAGCCCTGATTCGCGCCGCGCAAAGCTGGTCCCATGCCCCGGCGGCACGAATCTACTCGCCCGCCGAGGCAGCTCGCGTGTGGCATGTCCGCGAATCCGCGCTCGGCGCCATGGTCTTCGTTCCCGGTGAGCCTGACCGCTTCGAAGGCTGGGAAGACGCTGCCGTCCCGCCCGCCCAACTGGGCGCCTATCTGCGCGGCATCTCCGCCCTGATGACCGAATACGGATACAGCGGCCCGCTCTACGGCCACTATGGCCAGGGCTGCGTCCACATGCGCATCAACTTCGATTTCCGCAGCGTTGAGGGCTTGCGCCGCTACCGCGAGTTCATCGAGCGCGCCGCCGATCTGGTGCTCGGCTTCGGCGGTTCGCTCAGCGGCGAACACGGCGACGGCCAGTCGCGCGCCGCGCTGCTGCCCAGGATGTTCGGTCCGGAGCTGATGGGCGCCTTTCGCGAGTTCAAGGCCCTCTGGGATCCGGATAACCGCATGAATCCCGGCAAGCTGGTGGATGCGGTGAGGGTCTACGACCCCCTGGAAAACCTCCGCCACGGCCTGCTGACCACCCACAGATCTACTCCAAAAGTGCAGAGAGCGGAGCTCGCTTTCGCCGCCGATGGCGGCTCGCTGGAGCGCGCCACCGAGCGCTGCGTGGGCGTGGGCGCCTGCCGCAAGACCGAGGGCGGAGTCATGTGTCCCAGCTTCCGCGCCACCGGCGAGGAGCGGCACTCCACCCGTGGCCGCGCGCGGCTGCTGTGGGAGATGCTGGCCGGTGCCCTGCGGGACGAGGGCTTCCAGAGCCAGGCCGTTCATGAGGCGCTCGACCTTTGCCTCAGTTGCAAGGCGTGCAAGTCCGAGTGCCCCGTGCAGGTGGATATGGCCGCGTACAAGTCGGAGTTCCTGGCGCAGCGCTACAAGGGCCGTCTTCATCCCCTGCGCCATTACCTCTTTGGCTTTGCCGACCGGTTGGCGCGCTGGGGTTCGCTCACCCCGGCCCTGACCAACGCGCTGCTCACCGGCCCCCTCACCAGCCCGCTTATCAAGCGGATGGCAGGAGTAGCGCAAGAGCGCCAGCTTCCGCGCCTCGCGCCGCGGAGCTACCAGCGCGATCACGAGTCTGCCTTGAAAGGGCACGACTTCAGTCGTGCCGTAAATGCCCCAGAATCAAAACGGGCTTTAGCCCCTGCGGGAATACCTGCCTCGCCGCAGGTGGTGCTCTGGCCGGATACCTGGAACAACTACTACCGCCCGCAAACCCTCGCCGCCGCGGAATCGGTCCTCGCCCAGGCGGGCTTTCGGGTTGATGCCCCGCGCGGACACATCTGCTGCGGCCGCCCGCTCTATGACTTCGGCCTGCTCGGCGCCGCTCGCGGCTATCTGGCCAAAGTCCTCGATCACATGGGGCCGCGGATCGACCTGGGCCTGCCCTTCATCTTTTTGGAGCCAAGTTGCGCCAGCGTCTTCAAAGACGAGCTGCTCGAACTCTTTCCAAACGACCTTCGCGCACAACGCCTGAGCCGGCAGGTCTGGCTGCTGGCCGACTGGCTGGCCGCCAAAGCCCCGGAGTGGGCCGCGGGCCGGCTCCAGGGTGCCCACGTTCTTCTTCACGGCCACTGCCACCACAAGGCGGTCTTCGGCGGTCCGGCCAGCGAGATCGCGCTGCTGCGCCAAGCCGGAGCCACGGTGGAATCCATCCAGGCGGGCTGCTGCGGCATGGCCGGCCCCTTCGGGTTCGAGGCAGACAAGTTCGAAGTTTCCAAGGCCATCGCCAACGACGGCCTGCTGCCAGCCGTCCAGAGGGCCGGTCCAAGCACGCTGATCGTCGCCGACGGCTTCAGTTGCCGCGAACAGATCGCACAGCTGTCCCACCGCAGCGCCATGCACTTCGCCGAAGTCCTGGCTCAAGGCTGCGGTTGTGCCAGATGAAAAGATTGAAGGTCAATTCTCGGCCCGAGAATGTACAGATGTTCGCATTGTAAATTGTGATGGAAAGGCGGCAAAAACAATCGGCATGCGGATGGGATTTGCTGTATTGTGTTGATGAGGAGTCGCTTAGCTGTTTCCATGGGAAGCCTTTGCAACTCCAGATGCGGAAACTGCGTCCAAACGGTATGGACGCCGCGGAGATTTGCTTCGATCGCAAGTGCGAGCCGAGCCTTGGACCGCCGGTTTTTCCCGAATCGGTGATTCTCGAATCGGGCCGCGCAATGGGATGCGATTTGCGGCACAGTAGGCAATTTTGATAGGCTCAGGCATTCTGAAGGCTGAGCGGAGGGAGACGGTTCGTCATGGCAGAAGAAAACAAGGTACATCAGTTGGGATGGTTTTTGGCGGGGTTGGGCGTGGGCGCCCTGGTGGGGATTCTGTATGCCCCCAAGGCCGGTCGTGAGACCCGCGAGCAGATCGCAAGCGGAGCCCGCGAGGGAACGGAGTATCTGCGCGCGCGCACCCAGCAGGCCGCTGAGAAGGTAGGCGCCCTGGTGGAGAAGGGCAAGGAGCAGGCTGGCGAATTCGTCGATCGCGGGCGGGCGCAGTGGGAAGAGTTTGTGGAGCGAGGCAAGAATCTCGTCACAGACCAGACCACCAGGGTGAGCGCAGCCGTCGATGCGGGACGCGAGGCCTATAAGAACACTGTCGGCCCCGTCGATCCGGCCCACCTCTGAGCAGCTTTTTTCCCCGGAATCCATTCCGGCGCGGCCCGCATTCTGTTCGATCGTCCGCTCCGGAGCTAAGCGCGCGAGTGGCTGAATGCGTTGTGCGCAGGCTCTTGGCAAGACGCGCCAATCTGCCCTGGGGAGCGTGTTGAAAGCGTTGTTGGAAGTCCGCAGAAGACCTGCGCGAGATCGTTCCGATGCCAAAGTTGGACAATGCAACCATCGAGCTAGTCTCTATCGCCGTCACTGCGCTGGCCGTGTTGTTGCAGGCGATCGTTCTGTTCTTCATCTATTTGGCCCTGCGCAAGGCAATCGGTTCCCTGCGCGGGGAAGTCGAGGATCTGCGTTCCTCGCTGATGCCCATGGTCGACAACTCGCGGGAGCTCATCGACAACACGCGGCGTGTCTTTGCCCGCGTGGCTCCCAAGGCGGAAGCGACTGCCAGCGACCTGGCGAGGATAGCGCGCGGGTTGCGTGAACAGACCGGAGAACTGGAAACCGCTGCCCAGGAGATCCTTGAGCGAGTGCGCGTCCAGACGAACCGGATGGATGCCATGGCCACCAGCGGTCTGGATGCTGTCGATCGGGCCGGCAACTTTGTGGCTGAGACCGTCGGCAAGCCTATGAAGCAACTTGTGGGCCTGGCAGCGGCGGCCAAAGCGATCATTGAATCCTTGCGCGCCCCTGCACGCGAGCTCCGGCACACGCGCTCTTCCGAAGATGAGGATACGTTCGTCTAGCAGATAACCTTCGAGATTCGGTATCGGCTGACGTCGTCGATGGCCACGCCGGCGTCGTCGCGCGCTGAGTCGTATATCATGGGAGACGGTGTGGACCCCCAAAGTGTGGCGGCGATGCGGGGCATTGGAAACGCAAGTATGCAAGCAAAATGCACCGGTGGACGCTGAACGCGAAAACTAAATCCTTGTAGAGGTTTCAAAACAATGTGGTTATACAAAGCGGAGGGATGGGTGAGCGGTTGATACCGGCGGTCTTGAAAACCGTTGTACCTGAAAGGGTACCGGGGGTTCGAATCCCTCTCCCTCCGCCAAGACTCCTTCCAAGAACATCCCAAGACATCCAATAGAAAGACGTAAAGCCTAGCATTTGCTAGGCTTTACGTCTTTCTGCGTCCAGGTGCATCCGAGTGCAGCCGCGTTTGACAGAGGGTACTTTTTGGGTTTTTTCGTAGTAATTAATTGTAACGGCAATAACACGGATGACACACATAATTAACGCGGTTGTCCAATTTGAGGAAACATGGACCAAGTATCAAGGGCACGTTTAATAGGTATGTTATTCCGTGCCTATTTAGCATCGTTGAGGTAGGGACAACCTTGCGTGACGCCGTTGGCGAGCGTAGAGAAGCAATAATCAGTACTGTAGAGGGTTCCAGCCAAATCCTGATAGAACATTCGACCAACCACAACCATCTCATTGTCTCGACTTGTAAGAAGAGAGCCGGTACGGCAAATTCGGACAGGGGGTTAAGTGGAAGTTCTGCTCGCCCGCAGCCTAAGATGGCTGAGAAGAGGAGAACGGATGAGCAGACGTCCCCGCAGGAACCACACG
>Ga0326727_10025472_pt1 | contig 11085 bp, 5 predicted proteins | sample MB2enrmetagenome_FD_207643 | JGI IMG/M metagenome (GOLD analysis project Ga0326727, IMG submission 207643) | Lab enriched peat soil microbial communities from McLean, Ithaca, NY, United States - MB29MY | ecosystem: Environmental > Terrestrial > Soil > Wetlands > Peat | place: USA: New York... | reverse complement strand
CGCAGCTTCTCCTCCATCACACTGCTCGTTTTCCAGGACATGATGACCTTTTTACAGCCATCGCTCCTCGTCGCAGTGTCGGAGATGCCCCCGGTCTAATATGTCGGACATCCGACCGGTCTATACCACTGGAAAGGGTACCCCCCTCCCCCCTCTCAAAATAAATAAATAAATTTAAACCTTGCAGATAATTAGGAACCATCCTCGAATCAACAACTTCCCCGATCAACCCTTGTAAAAACACAGAAATTATCTTTGCGGATAATTATGAACCTGCCTGTAATCAATAACATCCGAGGAGTTTCTCGGCGGAAAAACAAAAATTGCGCTTGCAGATTATTTCGATTCTTTCAGGAATTGGCCGCACCGCAGGTGCTTCACGCCATCGCTTCCTTGCTCATCGGCTCGAACTTCAACTGGTTGGTCTTGCGGTCCACGTCGATGCGCACATGCGCTCCATGCAGCACTTCGCCGTTTAGAATCTTGATCGCCAGCGGATCCTGGATCATGCGCTGCAAGGCGCGCTTCAGCGGACGCGCGCCGTAAGCCGCATCGGAACCAGCAGCCAGAATCAGTTGTCGCGCCGGCTCGGTCAGTTCCAGCGAAATCTGCCGCTCTTCGAGCAGTTTGCTCACTTCGGCCAGCCGAAGATCGAGAATCTTGCTCATCTGCGCCGCGCCCAGCGGACGGAAGATCACGATGTCGTCCACGCGATTCAAAAATTCCGGCCGGAAATGCTCGCGCAAAACGCGCATCACAGATTCGCGCGCCATATCGAAGTCATGTTCGCTCTTGAGCGCATCGGTAATCAGCATCGACGCACCCAAATTCGAAGTCATAATCAGCACGGTGTTTTTGAAATCAACGGTCCGGCCTTTGGCGTCGGTCAGCCGTCCGTCGTCCATTACTTGCAGCAGAATGTTGAATACATCGGGATGCGCCTTCTCGATTTCGTCAAAGAGAATCACCGCGTAGGGCCTGCGACGGACAGCTTCAGTCAACTGTCCGCCCTCGTCGTAGCCCACATAACCAGGAGGCGCGCCAATCAGCCGCGCCACGGAGTGCTTCTCCATGTACTCGCTCATGTCGATGCGCACCATAGCCTGTTCGTTGTCGAAGAGAAATTCTGCCAGCGCGCGCGCGGTCTCCGTTTTGCCAACGCCTGTGGGACCGAGAAAAATGAATGACCCAATCGGCCGCCGCGGATCGCTCAAGCCGGCGCGCGAACGCCGAATCGCGTTGGCTACAATGGTCAGCGCTGCGTCCTGTCCGATGACCCGCTCGCGCAGTCGCTGCTCCATTTCGACGAGTTTCTTCACTTCGCCTTCCAACATGCGCGAGACGGGAATTCCCGTCCACTTGCTCACAATTTTGGCGATGTCTTCCTCATCGACCTCGTCCTTCAACATACGCGCACCGCTCACGCTGCCGTCCTGCGCGGCGCTCAGCTTCTTCAGCTCGGTTTCCAGCTTGGGCAGTTCGCCGTACTGGATCTGCGCGGCGCGATCGAGTAGTCCTTTGCGCGTTTGCTCCTCGGCCTCAAAGCGCAACGCATCGATCTTCTTCTTAACCTCGCTGATGCGGCTGCTCGCCTCGCGCTCCTTGTTCCACCGCGCACGCAGAGCCGTAATCTCCTCGCGCAGCGTTGCGATTTCGCGCTCGACTTCAGTGCGGCGCTCCACGCTGTTCGCATCGGTTTCGCGCTTCAGCGCCTCGCGCTCAATCTCCAGCGACGTCTTGGCGCGCTCCCGTTGATCAATTTCCGTCGGCACTGACCCTTTCTGAATGGCCAGCGAAGCAGCGGCTTCATCCACCAGGTCGATGGCCTTGTCGGGCAAAAAGCGGTCGCTGATGTAGCGATGCGAGAGCACGGCAGCGGCCACTATCGCAGCATCCTTGATGCGCACGTTGTGGTGCGCCTCGTAACGATCCTTCAGGCCGCGCAAAATCGCGATGGTGTCTTCGACGTTGGGCTCGCCGACATAGACGATCTGAAAACGCCGCTCCAGCGCCGCGTCCTTCTCGATGTACTTGCGGTACTCGTTCAGCGTGGTTGCGCCGATGGCTCGCAATTCGCCGCGCGCCAGAGCAGGCTTGAGCATGTTGCTCGCGTCGATTGCGCCCTCCGCCGCGCCCGCGCCCACCAGCGTATGCAGCTCGTCGATAAAGAGCACGATCTCGCCGTTCGATTCTTCAATCTCTTTGAGAACCGCCTTGAGACGGTCCTCGAACTCGCCGCGATACTTGGCCCCGGCCAGCATCGATCCCAGGTCGAGCGAGATCACGCGCTTGTCCTTCAGGCTTTCCGGCACGTCGCCGCTGACGATGCGCCGCGCCAGACCCTCGACGATAGCCGTCTTGCCTACGCCGGGTTCGCCGATCAGCACCGGATTGTTTTTGGTGCGCCGGCTCAACACCTGGATCACGCGGCGAATCTCCTCGTCGCGGCCAATCACCGGGTCCAGCTTGCCGCGCCGCGCAAGCTCCGTCAGATCCTTGGCGTATTTTTCCAGCGCCTGAAACTTGCCTTCGGGATTCTGATCCGTCACGCGCTGCGAACCGCGCACCGCGGTCAGCGCCTTTAAAATTGCCTCGTGTGTCGCGCCCAGAGCGACCAGGGCCTCGCGCGCTGCGTCGTTTTTGGCGTGCGCCACGCCAAGCAATAAATGTTCCGTGGAAACGTACTCGTCTTTGAAGTTGGCGGCCTCACGGAATGCCTGGTCCAGCACTTTATTGAGTGCCTGGCTAATGCCTGGCTGCGCGGCGGTTCCTGCCACGCGCGGTAGCTTCTCCTCGATCTGGTGCAGGTCATGCTCCAGCCGTTCCGCGGGAACGCCGATCTTGCCCAGCACCGAAGGAATCACGCCCTCGCGGTCCTCGACGAGAGCCAGCAGCAGATGCACCGGCAGCACTTCAGGGTTGCCCAGTTCGGCAGCCCGCGCCTGCGCCTGCTCCATTGCCTGTTGCGACTTGACGGTCAGTTTTTCCCAGCGAATAGCCATATTCTCTCCAGTGGTCAGTTGTCAGTCGCCAGATGATTTGCACGAATGATTCGCGCCAAATCGATAGATCTTCGCCGAGCGAAAACTGCTCGCTTTGCCGAAATCCAACTGACAACTGACTACTGACGACTGACAACTGTTCTTACGCCACTTTAACTTGGATCTGCTTGGGCTGGGCTTCCGGCTTCTTCTTCAGCTCCAGCTTCAGCACACCCGCATTGTAACTGGCGGACACGCTCTCTGTATCCACAGTCGAGGGCAGCGTGAAGGCGCGATAGAAACTGCCGTAGCGCCGCTCGATGCGATGGAAGTTCTCTTCTGTCTCCTCGGCTTCGAACTTGCGCTCGCCCTTGACGGTCAGCGTGTGGTTCTCCACGCGCACGTCCAGGTCCTTCTGGTCGATGCCCGGCACTTCCAGCTTGAGCATCACCTTCTGCGCGTCCTCGTAGACATCGACCGCCGGCACAAAGCTGGCCGTGGTTAACGGACTTTCCCCTTCGTTCATATCGCGGAACAAAGAGTTGACGCGGTTCTGTAATGCTATGACTTCCCGATAAGGGTCCCAACGAGTGATTGCCATGATTGTTTACCTCCTGATGATTTCGGAATGCGGGGCCGGAATCTTGAGCCCAAGCCGCTCACATAACCTGATGAAACTATATCATATTACTCAGATAATGTGCGCGTCTTATGCTCATATTATGGAAGTATTTTATCTCTTTCTTTTTCATGGATTTACTCGACTGCTTCCGGAATAATACTCAATTTTGCAGAAAATTACCCTCCCTTGGCGCACAATCAAAGCACGAACAAGATTCAGAGTCACGTGCACTTCCTGTCCACTGACCACTGTTCACTGTCCACTGTAAACGGCCCCCTCCCCCCAAAATAAATAAAGTGATTGAAACCTTGCAGATAATTGTGAACATCCACGGAATCAATAGCTTGCGAGGACAGCTCTCGCAAAAACACAGGATTTGCCCTCGCAGACAATTATTAACCTTCCTGGAATCAACAATATCCGAAGAATTATCCCGTAAAAATACACTCCTTGCCCTTGCAGATTATTTCTACTTTCGTGATCTGTCTGTTGAAAACGCCTGCTAAGAATGATTAGCTGGTTGTCTGAAAATCGCAAATTTGCTCTAAATCCTTGCAATATCAATCACTTTCCTGCGTATCCTTCGCAGCGCGTTATCATTTCAGCGTGGATCATTCGTCTTTTTCCGCTCTTTTAAACCAGCCTCCGCTGGACCACGAACTCTTTTCCGCTCATCGCGAACTGGAAGCGCTTCTCAAAAAAACCCTCCGTGGCGATGTCCGTTTCGATCTCGGTTCACGCGCGCTTTACGCGGCTGACTCATCGAACTATCGCCAGCTTCCCGTTGGCGTAATTTTTCCCCGCGACGCCGCCGATGTCGAAGCCGCTCTCGCCGCCTGCCGCGCAACCGGAGCCGCAGTGCTGCCGCGCGGCGCGGGAACCAGTCTCGCAGGACAATGCGTCAACGTCGCCGTAGTTTTCGACTTCTCGCGATCCATGAACGGCCTTACCACAATCGATCCCGCAGCCAAGCTGGCGCACGTTGAGCCAGGCATCGTCCTCGACCGTCTGCGCGAAGCCGCCGAGGCGCATCACCTCACCTACGGACCTGATCCCGCGACACATTCCCGCTGCACTCTGGGCGGCATGATCGGCAACAACAGTTGCGGCGTTCACGGATTGATGGCCGGCAAGGTGGTGGACAACGTCGAATCTCTCGACCTGATTTTGTACGACGGCACGCGCATTACCGTAGGCCGTACCAGCGCAGCCGAGCTCGAAGCTCTGATTCGCTCCGGCGGCCGCGTGGGCCAAATCTACGCGGACCTCGCCAGGCTGCGCGACCGCTACGCCTCGCTCATCCGCGAACGGTTTCCCCACATTCCCCGACGCGTCTCCGGCTACAACCTCGACGAACTGCTCGACGAGAACAGCTTTCACGTGGCCCGCGCGCTGGTTGGCTCGGAGGGCACCTGCGCCACGGTCGTCTCCGCCACGCTCAACCTCACCGCCAGTCCGCCCTTCCGCGTGCTCGCTGCGCTGGCCTTTGCCGACAGCTTTCTGGCCGCCGATGTCGTGCCGCGCGTTCTGGAGTTCGGACCTATCGGACTGGAAGGCTTTGACAGCATGCTTGTCGACTTTATGCGCCGCAAGCACCTCGCTGTAGAAGACGTTGCGCTGCTGCCTCCGGGCGGAGGCTTTCTGCTGGTGGAGATGGGCGCATGGGATGCAGCGGAGGCGCAGGCCAAGGCGGAAGCGTTGGCCGGCGCCGCGCAATCCTGGCCTGAAGCGCCTACCGCTCGCATCTACACGGCCGAGGAGGCCGCGCGTGTCTGGTACGTCCGCGAGTGCGCGCTGGGTGCAATGGTCTTCGTCCCCGACGAGCCGGACCGCTGGGAAGGCTGGGAAGACGCCGCCGTGCCGCCGGCGAAACTCGGCGCGTATCTGCGCAGGCTGGTCGCGCTGATGGGCGAGTTCGGTTACAGCAGCCCGCTTTATGGCCACTACGGACAGGGCTGCGTCCACCAGCGCATCAACTTCGACTTCCGCACTGTCGAGGGCTTGCGCCGTTATCGCGAGTTCATCAGCCGCGCCGCCGATCTCGTTCTCGACTTTGGCGGATCGCTCAGCGGCGAGCATGGCGACGGCCAATCCCGCGCGGCCCTGCTGCCCAAGATGTTCGGCCCGGAGTTGATGCAGGCCTTCCGCGAGTTCAAGGCCATCTGGGATCCGGCGAACCGCATGAATCCCGGCAAGCTGGTGGATGAGGTGCGCGTCTACGATCCGGTTGAGAATCTCCGCCACGGCCCGCCAAAGCCTGGCGAATCCCACGCTGGCCTCGAAACCCACTTTGTCTTCGCCGCTGACGGAGGCTCGCTGGAACGCGCTACTGAGCGTTGCGTCGGCGTGGGCGCCTGTCTTAAGGCCGAGGGCGGCGTAATGTGCCCCAGCTACCGCGCCACCCGTGAGGAGCAGCACTCCACTCGCGGCCGCGCTCGTCTGCTATGGGAGATGCTGGCCGGCGTTCTGCGCAAGGAAGGCTTCCGCAGCAAGGCCGTCTACCAGGCCCTCGACCTGTGCCTCAGTTGCAAGGCATGCAAGTCCGAGTGTCCTGTGGCTGTCGATATGACAGCCTACAAGTCCGAGTTCCTGGCCCAGCGCTATAAGCATCGCCTGCATGTGCTGCACCACTACATTTTCGGCTTTGCCGACCGGCTGGCTCGTCTGGGCTCAATCTTCCCCGCGCTGACTAACGCCGTGCTGACCGGTCCGCACACCAGCCCGCTCATCAAGCGCGTCGCCGGCGTCGCGCAAGAGCGCAGAATGCCGCGCCTGGCCGCGAAGAGCTACAGAAAAATCGGAGTTACCACCGAGCCGTCCAGCAAACTGCCGCCCGGCGCATGGGAAGCTTTCAAGGCTAGCGGTCAATGGCACGGCGAGGCGCCGATTCCTCCGCCTCCACCGCAGATCGTCATTCTCTGGCCAGACACCTGGAACAACTACTATCACCCGCAAACCCTTGCCGCTGCCGAGAGGGTTCTCACACACGCCGGCTTCCGGGTTCAAATCCCCAAAAGGCCCATCTGTTGCGGCCGCGCGCTCTATGACTTTGGTCTGCTCGGCGCCGCACGCGCTTATCTCGCCAGGGTCTTCGACAGCATGGCTGCGGAGATTGATGCCGGCCTTCCTTTCATCTTCCTCGAGCCAAGTTGCGCCAGCGTATTTCGGGACGAGGCGCTGGAATTATTCTCCAACGATCCTCGCGCGCAACGCATGAGCCGGCAAGTCTGGTTGCTGGCCGACTGGCTGGCCGCCAAAGCTCCTGATTGGGTCATCGGCAGACTTCAGGGCAAGCAGGTCATCCTCCACGGACACTGCCACCACAAAGCCGTCTTCGGCGGCCCGGCGAACGAGATCGCCTTGCTGAAGAAGGCCGGCGCCGCAGTCGAACTCATCAACTCCAGTTGCTGCGGCATGGCCGGGTCTTATGGCTTTGAGGCGAAAAAGATCGAAGTATCCAAAGCCATCGCCAATCTCGGCCTGCTGCCGGCGGTCAACTCCGCCGCGCCCGCAACCATCATCGTCGCCGACGGCTTCAGTTGCCGCGAGCAGATCAACCAGTTGTCAGGGCGCGAAGGGATGCATTTTGCAGAGGTACTGGCAGGCTTCGACAGCAAGTCTGGACATTAATCCTAGAGGGAGTGTCAGTTTATCAACCAATTTAGCCCGCCCTGACAAAGAAAAATTAGAGCGGATGGTAACTTCCCTCGCCCCAGGGAATATCCACGGATACTGAACATTCAGGCGTGGCCACTTTCAGCTTGAGCAAACCTCTATTTTTGACGTATGCAGCGGGAAACTCGGTCGTTACGGCATGGCCCTGGGCATTCACGCTTAACTGTCTCGTCTCCTGCGTGTCGCCGGAGAATAATTGGAACGGGACTACTGTGTTTGCCGGAAGTCCCTCGGCGTATACCAGAACCGCCATGGCATTGGGCAGGGCGAGCCGCACTTCAAGCCGGCAGCCTCTGTCGGTGTCTTCGCGAGGGAACGGAACTAGCGTGCCATAGACAAGAAGTGCCTTGTCGGAGGAAGAAAGCGCGTACCGGATAGGCTCAGCCCGCGCCGCCTGTACGGCAATGTGGAGCTCGTCCTCCCCGGCGAAATTACTATTCTTCTGGTCCGGGCTGGGCTTATGCACCATCAAAAGCCCCTTGGAATTTATATAGATTCCGCTGGAATGAACATGCGGATCCGCTCCTAGTCTCCACACCGTTAGCGTAAATTTCTTGTCTTCAGGAGCTCCGATAACATAAACACGGTAGAGCGCAACTCGCTTCCCGGAAGAGACCGTCTCATCTATTTTGGAAAATTGTAAAGATAGCCCGCCAGGATTCTTCCCGCCCCGCTGATTTTCGTCCCAGTTTATCTGCCGCTGAATCAAATCCTGCAATTCGTCCGGAATTGTCTGCGTTGTAGCTTGGGCAGATAATGCCGGCACAAAAAAGGCCAGGCAAAGACAAGGCAGCATATACAGGAGCGCAATCCGGGCAGGAGGAAGCATGGCCACATTTTCCGCCATTTGCCCCCTGCCCGCAAGTGATTTTTCGCTAAAAATTCAGCGCAATTTTTGCCGTCAGCGCTCGCGGAGTTACATAATGCGTGCCGCTGAAGGTGGAAAGAAAGTTATACAGTGCGTACTTGTTGGTGATATTGATGGCCGTCAGGTCGAAGTTCACCTTGTAGCGATTAGCATGGAAGAGGTTGTCCTTGCCGATGGAGGCGTCGAAAAGATCCCGCGGCGCAATGCGCTGCGGGTTCTTATCGTTGTCTCCCGTATTTGGAGCAGGGATGCTGATCAGACTCGAAGAAAACTGGGAAGCTAGACAAATGCTTGGCAGCGGATTCGTGGGAGTAGCCTTGACGCCGTTGCATGTGAAGCCGGCCTGAAACTCCTCGTCTGCAGTCAGCGGGATGCCGACCGCGTTCACCATCGAGATTGCCGGTTGCCCGTTGAGTGTAGTGGAGGAAGCAAAGCAAGGACTGTTGGGGTCAGCAGTACCGTAGCAGGGTGCGTTGCCCGCCACAAGGCCCGAGTCATAACGCCAGTTAAAGCTGCCCCATAGCCCGTTCAGCGCCTTGCCATGCGCAAACGTGTACTGCACGTGAGTGGTCTGGTTTAACTTTTCGTCGTGGTCGATGCGGAAGGGCAAGCCGGTCTGGCCCACGGTGGCTCCCGCCCCGGCAACCTGCGGAGGATAGAAGCGCGCAGCCACCGAAGAGGCGACCATATAGGCACTGAAGCCATGAATCTTGGGAAGATCCGCGCGCAAGGCATAGCCCGGAATCTTCGAGCTGTGCCAGTCGATGGGAAAAGTAATCGGCGTGTTACCCATCACGCTGAAGTCGAAGGCGTTGTGCGTGTACTTCCAGATGTACTCGCCGCTGAACACGGCCCACTTGCCGAAGGCCTGTTGCAGGCCGGCATGGAACTCGTTGCGAAAGCCGGGCCGCAGCGTTCCCGATACGCCGGCAGTGCAGGCCAGCAGCGGCGCCAGCACCGCGTTCGAGCATCCTGTGCTCGACAGTACCAGGTTCTCGTTGAAGGGCGTCTCCAGCGTGCGCGCGTAGGAGACGCGCAATACAGTTGTGGTCGGCTTGATGTTATACGCAATGCCCACGCGCGGCTCCGTCTGAGTGGCCGACGCCAGGCCGTTGTATACATCCCCGCGCAGCCCCAGATTGAAAAGCCAGTTGCCGGCCTTGATCTGGTCTTCAATGAAAAGTCCCAGTTCCTTCACATCGGTGTGACCGGAGTAGCTGTAATAAATGCCGCCACGTGTCAGATCGTAGGGCGCGAGAACGGGGAGATAGTTGGCGTTTGCAATCACCGCGTTGCTGCTCGAGTCGGCGCCGCCGCAGCCCGTGGGAGAGGCGTATCCCAGCAGGGAAATCCCCGTAACCGCGTCGACGCAGGGCGAGTTATAGGTTGACTCAACCACGCCCAGTTTGTCGTTCTCCCTCAGGAAGGTCTGACCATACTGCACTCCTGCCTTGATGTTGTTGATCCCCTTCACATACGAGTAGTCCGCGTGGACTGCGGCATTGGTGAGCGTGCGATATTGCGCGATGGATGAGGTTTGCAGGTCGGACGGCCCCAGGTCGGCCAGTGGGTTGCCACTGGGATAGTAATTGTAGAAATCCTTGCGGACGAAAGCACCCAGGTTGAAGACCGAGTAATTGCCGATGACGCGCGTGTAAGTGGGAGAGATGTTGTAAGTCAATATCTTCGAGCGCTGATCAGTGTTGCCCACGTTGACAAAGTCAGGACTGGTGCTGGAGCCGCTGTTCGGGCCGCTGGTCATCACGTTTTGCACGTTCAGGTTATCGTAGGAGTTAGGCGTCTGAAACCATGAACGGCTGTAGTTCAGGTCCAGGTGGATGGAATCGACCGCGGTGAAGTTATAGTCCACGCGATCGAATACGTTCTGTTCATTGCCTTTGTCGTGAAAAACCGTGAACTCCGGAGGATCGAGGAAACGGCCAGTGTTGAGACCATCAACCTCAATGAAGTTCCCCCATTTCTTGCCGCCATATGCAAGATCGAAGCCGGCCGCGGCCGACCCAAAAGAGCCATAAGAGCTGGTAACGCTACCGGTCGGCTTGGTAACTCCCTGGCCGGAACGCGTGGTGGCCACGATCACCAGGCTGGTCTTGCCGCCATACTCGGCCGGCGGCGCGCCGCTGATCACCTCGATGGATTGAATAGAGTTAGAGGGAATCTGATTGGAGAAGACCTTGCTCTGCTGATCGGTAATCGACTGGCCGTCCACGGAGAAGGAGTTGGATGCGTGATCGCCCAGGCCGTGGAAGAGGCCGTTGGAGTCCGCAGCCACGCCCGGCGTGGAAAGCGTGACCAGCGAGCTGAGCGTCGAGGATGCGCTCTCCAGCGGCACCTTGATAAACAAGTCGCGATCTACATCGGAGTGGAAGGTGGGATCGTTTTCGATCAGGTCGCCCGTAGCCTCCACGGTAACCGTCAGTGTGCTGCCAGCCACTTGTAGAACCAGGTTAAGGCTGGTTCCCACCACCGAGCGAAGCTCGAATTCCCTACTTAACCGATCAAAGCCTTTTGCGGTGATGCTGATCCGGTAGGGATTGAAGGGAACGTTGGAAAACACAAACTGGCCGGTGGCGTCTGTCTGGAGAGTGCGTAAAAGGCCGCTGCGGGCATTATCCAGTGTGACCGTCGCGTTGGGAACCACGGCGCCGGAGGGATCAGTAACGGTACCGCGGACAGCGCCGGCGTTGCCGCTTTGGGCGGACGCGGCAAGCGCTGCGAAGACCAAGACTAGAAAGGAAAGAACGCGAAGAATCGTGCCGGATTTGAACGGCATAAGAAGCCTCCATATGATGACTGAATGATGAAGTTAGTAGACCGCAGTTCTCACGCCGCGGCATCTTCTGAACATGGGGACCATATTTCGATTTCAGAATCAAACTGCCGAAAAGCGCCGGCATTGCGTCCGAGAAATTTCACGG
>Ga0326727_10025470_pt1 | contig 11086 bp, 4 predicted proteins | sample MB2enrmetagenome_FD_207643 | JGI IMG/M metagenome (GOLD analysis project Ga0326727, IMG submission 207643) | Lab enriched peat soil microbial communities from McLean, Ithaca, NY, United States - MB29MY | ecosystem: Environmental > Terrestrial > Soil > Wetlands > Peat | place: USA: New York... | reverse complement strand
AGCTTGCACCGGCGACCAAGGCTACTGTCTGCGTGCCCTCAGCCAGAGCGCTGATCGCGTTTCCATTCAAGGCAATGCCCCCCGCAGCCGGCTGCGCCAACGCCACCGGAAATGCATCGTCCGTCAATGTCACGGTGTAATTGCCCGCAATGGTCGATGTAAAGGTCGTGCTCAACTGCGACGTGCCGGTCGATGACGTAACAGCAGGGGTTGTGATGCTGCCCGAATACGTGGAGATACAGTTCGTAGGGCTGGTAGCCAGCGCAACGCAAATATTGAAAAAGCCGATGCCACCCTGGGCCGCATTCGGCGTGCCGATCACATGCAGGGTGTAATTTCCCGCGGCGGCCGGAATGGCCAGCGTGGGGCTGGGAGTCGTAGTGTCCACGCTGGCGATTCCGACCAGCGTATCGCCCAAGGTCACGGCGACTTCGAGAGAGCTGAAAGCGGCGGGCTGCGCCAAATCAGTCAACGTCAGCGTCAATGCCTGAGCGGTGCTTGTCGTGAACGAGTACTCCACCGGTGCGGCAACGCCCGGCAAACCAATGAGTTTGGTCTGATCCAAGACTACGTCGGCGCGCGATGATCCGGCGAAACATGCGTAGATCAACGCCACACCCAGCGCCAGCCTCGCTGACAAATCACGCATATAAAATTCCTCTTTTATAAATCTTATGATTTGGCCGGCGACGCATTAGACGCGGTACCCTTTGCCAACTTGTCCAGCGTGGCTTTGGCTTCATCCCTCCCGGAGAAGTTTTTACCGGATTGCAGCGAGCGGGTGAGACTGTCGCGCGCGGCATCCGGCTGGCCCGCGAGAGCCTCGGCCATCCCCAAGTGATACAGTGAAACCGGCGAATCCGACGTCTTGGCCAACACCGTCTGCAGCACCGACACCGCCGCCGCCGCGTCGCCGTGCTTGTAAAGTACCCAGCCATAGGTATCGAGAAAACTGGGATTGTCGGAGGAGGCAAAGCGCGCCGACAACTGTTTCGCCCGATCGAGGCTGGCCGCATCCTTCTTGTAGGTAACCAACAACATGGCCAAATTGTTGCTGGCCACATCCGACTTCGGATTTCGGGTGAGCGCCGCTTCGTAAACATGGATGGCATCGTCGGGCTTGCCCAGCCGCTCATCGAGCAGTGCCAGCTGCGTCACCAGTTCGTCCGATTTGGCAACCTTGTCGATGCCGGACTGCAGGGTGGCGACGGCCCCGTCCGGGTTATGGTCGCCCAGTTGGGCTATCGCAAGATTACGATAGGCCACCGGCCAGGTGGGGTCGCGCTCGATCGCCGTCTTGAACGCCACTTCCGCTTCGGGCGCCCGCTGCGTCGACAGCAGCACTTCGCCTTTGATATTGGCTGCCAGCGGACTCTTCGGATTTCGCGCGATCAGGTCGTCCAGACGCTTGAGCGCCTCGGGCGTGCGCTTCAGCGCCATCAGAACCCGTGTGACCGCCTGCAGCGGCTCCGCGGTGTCCGGCTGCAAGTCGAGGGCCGTCGAAAATAGTTTGAGTGCATCGGGTAGACGGTTATCCGCCTCGGCAACCTCGCCCTGGTAGAAATAGCCAAGGCCGGATTTCGGCTGAGTGGCCACGATCGCATCCGCGGCGGCCTTGGCGGTCACCATATCCTTGGTCGCGGCTGCAATTCTGAATTGAGTGTCGAGCGCCTGAAGATTGCCCGGTTGCTGCTTGACCAGTTCCTCGATGATCGGCTTCGCCTGATCCGGCTTGCCGAGCTGGGCCAGCAATTGCGCCAGATCCAGGCGCACGCCCGGATCCTTGGGGTTCGCATCCACGGCGCGCCGCATGGTCTCTTCCGCCAACGCGGGCTCTCCGTTGGCCAGATGCGCACGAGCCAGCGTCCGCATCACTCCGATCGCGTTGGGTTGATCGCGCAACACCGATCGCAAATCGGCGATCGCGGCCCGAGGATCGTTCTGGCCCAGCGCCAAGTTGCCGCGCAGGATCAACGCATCGTCATCCCGCGGGCTCTTGGCCAGCACTTCGGCGATGAGCTTCTCGGCTCCGGGAATGTCGTTGGCCTGGATTCGCAGCGCGGCCAGTCGATTGCGCGCAGTCAAGCCCGGATCCTCGAGTTCTGCGTCGGCGATGACCTGCTTGTACACGGCCTCGGCTTTTGAAAACTCCTTCCCTTGCTCGTAGAACTGTCCCTGCACGAACCGCAGTCCATAGTCCTTGGGATTTGCCGCAATCAGGGTATCGAGTTCCTGCTCCGCAATTGCCCGGCTGCGCCGCGCGGCCAGAAATTCGACGAGCGCGGTCTTGAGCTCGCGTTCTTGAGGAATGGCTTTGATACCCTCGCGCAGCACGTGTTCGGCCTCATCGACATGGTTGGTGCGCGCATAGAATTGCGCCAGCCGCAATCGGTGAGATTTCTCGTTCGGCTGAATCCGCACCAGATCGACGAGCAGGCCTTCGGCATCCGCCTCTTGCCCAATACTGGCATCGAGCTGCGCCAGCTCCAGCCGCAAATCCACGCTGTCGGCATTGCGCTTGATGCCATCCTTCAGCAGTGCCTGCGCTTTCGGGGCTTGATCTTGTCGCTTATAGACACCGGCAAGAACCGAGATGGCATCTTCGTTGTTGGGTGCGAGCTGCACCGCGCGTTCCGCATCCTTCAAGGCACCGGTCACATCCTTGAGCTGAACTTTCGCCGCCGCGCGCACGGTGAGCAAACCCGGATCGTCCGGATGTTTCTCGATGGATGGTTTGATGGTCTCCAGCGATTTCTCGGGAGCGCCGGCAAACAGATACAGGCGGCCCAAGGCAGCCCGCGCGCGGGTATTGTCCGCGTTGGTATCGATGGCGCCCTGGTAGAACTGCGCCGCTTCGCGCGGATTGTTGAGCCTCTCGTCGACCACGCCGTTTTCGTAGCGTGCTTCGCTGTCCGTCGGTGCGATCTGCAGGGCATTGCGAAATTCGACTCTGGCCTTTTCGTAGTTTCCCGCGGCAAGGAAGGCCTGACCCTTTTCGAGATGCTTAGCCTTGCGCGACTCGGCTCCGCTGCATCCTGCAATGGCAAGGGCGGCGAGACAGGCTACCGGCAACCAGGCACGGCTCCTCGTGGTAAAGACAGACATTGGAAAATCCCAGGGTCACCCAAGCGGAGTGCGAGTATAAAAACGGTAAATGACGCCTGCGTGACACGGCTGAGAAGATACGGACCAGCTCCCCAGCCCCCGGCCGAACTAAGCCACCAAGGGCCGAATGACGAGCCCCGCCAGCACGGCGGCCGCCCCTATGCGCACCCAGACAGCCTGGAGTTCCGAGCGGCTGACCAACATCTCGATGGCGTAAAACAGGATGACGAGCTTCGCTATCCCTAAGGCGCCACCATGCGGCAGATGCCAGGTACCCGGGAGACTGGGCACCACCAACGCCATGAACAGCACGATCAAGTCCAGCGGCGTCAGCTGAAAGCGCCGATCATTGCTGAGCCGCAGCCTCACGGCCGTGGCCACGGCGGCGACCGCGATGGCGCCCCAACCGACAATCGAGAGGATTCGGTTTTCCGGAAGGACCACCGCGTCGAGGTACACCAGCAGCGTCGCCGTAACGTAAAGTGCCGCTTTCTCCACCACGTTCAGGGGCCCCATCCGCAGCACGGCGGCGAATCCGACGATCACGGCCAGAAGGATAAGAACGAGAATTCTGAAGTCACTGCTCAGCGTGGCCGTATCAAATACGATGAGTGCGGCGTAGGTCGCGATGGCTCCGCTCAGGGCCAGGTAGGACAGGCGCGGGATGACCCCCGGATGCTGCATGACGCCCAAAAAGCGCGGCAGCGGCGCATCGCTGGGGCTTTTGCCCGCGTTCCTGAGTCGCCAGCCGCTGCGGGCCGCAATTTGAAAAGCGGTAATCGTCGTCACAAAAAAAGCCGCGACGAACCCCAAAATCACGACATCCGATTCGTACCGCAGAAAATAAGCGCTGAGGAACAATGCACCCTGCGCGACATAAATCACCATGACCGCCTCGTGGTGATCGAACCCCAAGGCGAGCAGCTTGTGATGAATATGGTTCTTGTCGGGGCTGAAGGGGGAGCGGCCTTCCCCAATGCGCTGCACCATGACGCTCAAAGTATCGAGGATGGGCACCGCCAGCAGCAAGATCGGGATGGCCGCGCTGATCTCGCTCGAGGCATTCTGAGTAGCACGAATGCCTAAGACGCCTATGCTGAAACCCAGCAATTGGCTGCCCGCATCCCCCATGAACACGCTGGCCGGATAGGTATTGAATCGCAAAAAGCCCAGCACCGCGCCGGCGAAGGCAAGTGACAAGGCAGTCGAGGTTCCCGACATACCGATGCTCGACAGCAGTGCGACGGCGCACAGGCACAGGAACGTGGTGCCGCCGGCCAGCCCGTCGAGACCATCGGCTAGATTGACGGCATTGGTCACGCCCACCAGAAAGAACACCGTGAGCGGCAGGGACACCCATCCCGGCAACCACAGCCGATCGTCCAAGGCGATGGTTTGAATGCGCACGTCCCCGGCCAGCACCACGATGATGACGGCCAGCAGCTGGCCGATGAGCTTCACGCGGTAGTCGAGATCGAATTTATCGTCCAGCACGCCGAACGCGATCAAAACGCCCGCCGCGACCAGGAACCAGATATCCGCCCGCTGCAGGTGCATGGTCACCAGCGCGGCAACGAATACGCCAAACGCCATGGCGATGCCGCCCACCCGCGGAACGGGGGCGGTATGGACCTTACGTTCCCCTGGGTGATCGATAATCAGCCACTTTTTTGCCAATCGCACGAACACCGGCAGCCAGGCCATCGTGACCGCCATTCCGACGATAAATGGCATGACATATTGCATACTCAATTCGGCACATAGCGCGTGATATCGGGCGCTATCTTCGATATGAACTCGGTAAGTCGCCGGTCGGCATCCGTCTCGGAACTCGATGAGGGCAGCGGCGTCATGATCCTGATCATCGCGCCGTCGGTGCGATGCAGGGTCAAGGCATCCCAGAACAGGTACCACTTCACCGCAAATTCATTGGTGATGACGCGCCCGCGCTGTTGAAACCAGTAGTACACGAGCTGGCGCTGATCGCCCAATTCAATCAAGGTGCGATTGACGCGCAGAGGCTGGCCGTTGACCGACACATGCGGTACGTAGCGCTGCCCAAATTCGCGCATCTGCCAGCCGCCCCCCGGTAAGCAGGAGCGCGGTGAATGCACGGCTTCTCCCTTGCGTTGCGAGTTATAGTAAGCAACGTAAAAGTTGACAGTATGGCCGGCGGGATCGACATAATCCGCCATGACGTAGTCGTCGAGTTTCAATGCGTCGGAATAGATGCCCTCCATGGACTCTCGATGCCCCCGCCACGCGTCAATTGTCATGGGAAATTCCACGAAAGCGACTCGCGACGGAAAGACTTCGCTGGGACGCGGCAAAACGAAACTCGTGGCAATCATTGCGAGGAGCAGAATGACCGCGGCAATAAAACTGACCGGCGCACTGCGTTGGCGAATCGCAACACCGCGCGGTGTCTGTGCCGGAAATTCCACGCCGAAAAGCTGGCGCCACGTGCCTGATTCATGACCAAATCGATTGAGCAATGGAATCTCGGCCACCATCAGCGCCGTACTGACCATGAACACCATCCAGCCTTGGAACTCATGCAAGAATCCCTCGGCCATCTCGATACCCCAGTGCTCAACCGTGATTCCGATGACACCGACACGAAAGCTGTTCATCAATACCGTGATCGGCACACTAGATAAGAACAGCACGATCCTCTTCCACAGCGCACCTTTGTAAAAGTACGCCATTAAAAATCCCAGTGTTATGAGGGGAAACAAATAGCGCAATCCGCTGCATGCCTCGGCGACCTGCAGCTTATAGCCTCCGAGATCGATGACGTTGCCCTCGACAAACACGCTGATATCGAATAGCCGCATCACATAGACGCCAACTTGAGACGACAACAACTGCAGCTTCGTGGACAAATTGGCGAGTACGAACTGCGGCAACGGAATCATGAACAATATGATCAACAGAGGAGCGGCAATGAGCCGAAACGCCGGCCAACCGATGAACGAAAGGATCAGGCCATACAGCGTTATGACGTAGGCATACTGCACAATGGTGTAGACGGTGCCCAGCTGGCCGACAACCAAGGCAATCCCACCGACAAAAATAATGGCGATTCCCCACCAGCTGCCGGTAAACGGTATCCGCTCCAACCTGTCTTTTTGCTGCCAAATTAGAAACGCGGCAACCGGAGGTATCAACACGCCATAGCTGTCTTCCGGCGAGGCGGCCCACCAAATCCACATTTGGCTCAAGCCGTCCCAAAACGGGTAGAGACTGAGCAATCCGACCGCCACGGCGACGAGCAGGAGACCCCAGGACGATCGCCAAACGGGTACCGCAGTAGGTGTATGGTCGATCGTATTCACCGACATCTTTACTCTTCCTAAATTTTACAGTTCGGAATTTCTCCGCACGGGGCCCCTCTAGATACCGGCAATGTGTTGCAGGGAGGTGACATCGCATGCCCCCCGGGGGTGTTGGCGGCATTGCAGCTGTCGGCAGGTGACCGAGAACAGAAATATTATTCGCGTAAACTACCGGGCTCTTTCAATATCACTCAATAGATGTTCTGGACGACCTTATAGAGTATGTGTGGCATAGCGGGCATTATTTCGCGCACCTCCTTGACCCCGGCGCAGACCGACAAGGTCGAACTCGTCAATAGCCTGCTTGCACATCGGGGGCCTGACGGCAAGGGGTCATACGAGAACAAGCATGTGAAGCTTGCCATGCGCCGGCTGAGCATCATTGACCTGAAGACGGGCTGGCAGCCTCTTTATAATGAGGATCGAAGCCTTGTGCTCGTGGCGAACGGCGAGATCTACAACTTCGTCGAGTTGCGTCGCGACTTGGAAGAGCGCGGCCATGTTTTTAGCACTGCGAGCGATTGCGAAACAATCCTGCATTTATATGAAGAGTACGGCGCCCAGTTTGTAGACCGTCTACGTGGAATGTACGCCTTTGCTCTGTGGGATAACCGCAAGCGCCGGCTGATTCTGGGCCGAGACCGCATGGGCGAGAAGCCTCTATACCTGGCGGCTGTCGGGGACTCTTTGTTCTTTGCTTCCGAGATGAGAGCACTGGTGCAAGGTGGTGTCGTTCCGTTCAAGCTCGATCCCGCGGCGGTCGACCTGTACTACCACTACGGTTACGTGCCTGAACCAACCTGCATGGTCGCAGGCGTGCGAAAGCTGCCCGCAGCACACGTGCTCACGATCGACTTGGACACATGGTCGCAGCGGGAACGCTGCTACTGGCGAATGGAAGACGCTCCACCACTCGAAGGCAATCCTGCGCTTTTGATTCGCGAAGAACTGGAAAAGGTCGCTCAGTTGATCACGCGGGCCGACGTCCCGATAGGAATTGCATTGAGCGGCGGCGTGGACGCGAGCGCCATAGCGGCGCTCGCCACCCGGGCGCGTTCGGGCGACGTGCATGCGTTTACCGTGGGATACAAGGGCACACCGTGGCAGGATGAGCGAAGCAATGCCAAGGCGTTTGCCGACTACCTAAAAATTCCATTTCACACCGTGGAACTCTCCACGGCAGATTTCATCGAGCAATATGCATTGGTCAATCTGCGCCGCGACGATCCCATCGCCGATACAGCGGGGGTCGCCATCGCCGCCGTCGCGCAACTTGCCCAGCGCCATTCGGTTCCGGTGCTTTTATTTGGGCACGGTGGCGATGAATTGTTTTGGGGCTATGACTGGATGCGTAGGGCGCTGCACGCGACTCGCCGGCGCGAAGCGCTCATGGCGGGTTTGCGGGGATTTAAAGACTATATACGCTTCTCCGCTCCGCCGCTGTCGGTCACGCTCGGACTTCGATGGGCAATGTCCGGGGCGGGCATTCTGACCGAGTGGCGCCAGTTCCAGGCTGATCGGCACGCACGTCCGGGTCGTGTGGTGTTCTACGACAGCGAGCCGTTTTTCCTGAGCGCGACTCGTATGTTGGATGACTCGTTTTACACAAAGCGATTTGCCGAAGAGGTCGGTCGGCCGGATCTCATGCGCGATTTCTTCCCGCAAAGATCCGATTCGCCGCCCGAAGCTACGCTGATTCGTCTCATCTGCGAGACCTATCTGATGGAAAACGGCATCGCGCAGGGCGACCGACTCTCAATGGCAGCTTCGGTCGAATCTCGTCTGCCGCTGGTCGATTATCGATTAGTGGAGACGGTCATTGGTTTGCACAAAACATACCCCCTGCCACGGGATGCACGACCGAAGCAGTGGTTTCGCGAGGCGATGTCGGGGATCGTGCCGGATTTCGTGCTCAATCGCCGCAAATCCGGATTCTCGCCGCCGTGGCGCCAGTGGGGACATGCACTGGCGGTAACGCATGGCGATCAGCTGATCAACGGATATCTGGTGCAAAACGGCATCATTCGCCCGGAGATCGCAGAACAGCAGCGACGCGACCTCACTCCAAGATTGTCAGGCCCACGCCCGATGGCGGGGCTGTCGTTGGCGCTGGAGAACTGGTGTCGACAGATGTCCGCGAGCTCGGTTTTGTATGGCGACTTCGAACCCAGAGATCGGAAGCGCGCGACTGATGTCGCCATACGCCCGAAACTCGTTGTCGAAGACTCGGCGCCCGTCCCTGAGTATGCGGACGAGTCACGAGCGCAAGCGCCATCCACGGACGCCGAGATTGGCAAGGAGGCCCTCGCAGGTTCGATGTGGATGATTGCGGCGACCGGAGGCGCCAAAGTACTTGGCTTCGCGTGTCAGCTCGCGCTGGCATGGTTCTTGACCCGGGAGGAATTCGGTGTTTTCGCCATTGCCGTGTCGGTTTCGGTGATCTTGTCGATTCTGCGGGATGGCGGCTTGCAAATGGTGCTGGTTGAAAAGGGTCGCCAGTTCGACGCATTCGCCGGACCGGTTTTTTGGATGATGCTGACGATCAATGCTGCGACCGGGTTATTGATCGCTGCCGTAGCGCGGCCCGCGGCACAGTTTTACCACCTGCCCGAACTCCAAAGCGTTATTAGGCTATTTGCGCTTAGCGTGCCTTTGGGTGCACTGCCGGCCGTATTGACTTTGCGCCTAAACGTGAACATGAAGTTTCGCGAACTCGGGCTCATCCAGGTAGCCTCGGCAATGATTCGCAGCGCACTGATGTTGTTTTTCGCTCGGGCGGGTTACGGAGCGCGCAGCTTCGTGCTTCCCCTGCTGATCACCAGCCTCAGCGACACCCTCATGTTATGGATGCTCACGCGCTTTTCGCCTTGGCTCAGGCGGCCGCAGATTAACTTGTGGCCCGCGTTGTTTCGATCCGGACGGTGGGTTTTACTTGGTACTTTTGCTATTGCGGTCGGCAACAACGGCGCGTATTTCGTGCTTGGCAAATTCTTGCCGAGCGTCGTGCTGGGGACGTATTTCTTTGCTTATCAAATTGTAATGCAACTCGGGATGCTGATTTCGGAGAATTTCTATCAGGTGCTGTTCGCGGCCTTCGTCCGTATGGGTATAGACTTGCCGAGAATTCGGGCAACCGTTCCGAGCGCGCTTTGCGTCGTCGTTCTCGTCGGTTCCGTCGCCAGCCTGTTTATCGCGGCAATCTTTGAGCCGCTCGAGCGAGCGCTCTGGCACGGCAAGTGGGCTGCCGCTGCTCCGGCCGTTTACATATTTGCAGTGATATGGCCCTTATCCGCCGGGGTGAGTGTCTTGCGGGCGCTGCAAGCGGCGAGAGGCCGCTTTCATAAATGGGGTATCCTAACGCTCGCCAGCTCCTTTGCCTCGGTCAGCGGCACGATCATCGGTGCCTACGTCGGCAGATCGGCCGCTAGCGCGGCGATGGGGTTTGCGATCGGGACTGCGTTCGGAACCGCTCTGAATGCGCGATATGCCCTCTCAGGCACCGGGATCGGAGCGATGGATTCGGTCGTTTCGGCACTGCGCCCGTGGCTGATCCTTGGCTGCAGCGCAGCTTGCGCGCGCCTTTTAGGTGAGATTGTGGAGAATACGTGGCTCCGCCTCTTCGTTAGCGCGGTTTGCTTTGGCGTATTTGGTTTCTTCGGGCTTGGGTTGTTTGCGAGAGATAGTTTCCGGCTCGTCGTGAATTCCCTGCGCAAAGTCGTTCGAGGACGATTCTTGGGCAGTCCGTCCATCCAAGTTGAATCCGTGTAATACCCGCATGCGCGTCGCCATTTGCCAGCCATTGGTCCCGGCCTACCGGCTGCCGCTATTCGAGCGGCTGGGCGCACTTCCCGACATTGAGTTGACGGTCTTCGCCGGCGGCACCGAAGGCAGCCTCAAGGGCTTTCATAGTGCCAATTCCTTTCAATTCATCTCCGCTCCCGTGCATCATTGCGTGGGAGGATTGCGCGCTCAGTTTGCACAGATAACCGCTCCGGCGCGGCGATTCGACGTGCTAATTGCGCCCTGGGACGTGCACTACCTTACCCTGATGCCATCGGTCGCAATGGCACGCGCTTTCGGTGTTCCCGTCGTTCTATGGGGTCACGGATACTCCCAACGTCCGCATCCGCTGACCGACGCCGCCCGCAACCTCTGCGGGAAATTTGCGGACGCGGTGTTGCTCTACACTCGGAGCATCGCGACGCAACTGATAGAAAAGCGCCGCTTTTCGGAGGACCGCGTCTTCGTCGCCCAGAATGCGCTGGACCAGTCGCCAATTCAGATCGCAAGACAATACTGGCGGAATCGACCGCAGTTGTTGGCGGAATTTCAGCGCGGACACGGTCTCGATCCCACGAAAACCATAATATTCATCTCGAGGCTCGAGGCCGGTAACCGGATCGATCTTCTGCTTCAGGCCACACAACAGCTGTCCCAATCGCATCAGAACCTCAAGACGGTAATCATCGGGGACGGTAGCCAACGAGAACGCCTAATTCAGCTCACCCGCTCTCTTGGGATCGAAGGCAAAGTCGTTTTCACCGGGGCAATATACGACGAATCGACGCTTGCTCCATGGATGCTCAGCGGGACTCTTTTTTGCTACCCCGTGAATGTAGGACTGAGTCTACTGCACGCGTTCG
>Ga0326727_10025469_pt1 | contig 11086 bp, 8 predicted proteins | sample MB2enrmetagenome_FD_207643 | JGI IMG/M metagenome (GOLD analysis project Ga0326727, IMG submission 207643) | Lab enriched peat soil microbial communities from McLean, Ithaca, NY, United States - MB29MY | ecosystem: Environmental > Terrestrial > Soil > Wetlands > Peat | place: USA: New York... | reverse complement strand
CGACGACACCGACTGCGAGTTCGTCCGCTGGCTCGGGGCCGACATCCCCGAGGCGGCGGAGACGGCCATCCTGAACGGGGAGGAGGACACGGCGGCCGTCCGTTCGGTCCGGCGCGCACTGGACGTCTTCGAGGAGGTGCGCTCCGCCCGCTCGGCCGAGGGGTGGTCCGTCCCGCTCGGGGTGAACGTGGAGCAGATCTCGCTGCGCCACCTCACGTCGGCGGTGGAGATGCTCCGGGCGTTCTCGGGCCGGATGGACCCGTAGGCGCGGGCCCCTCCTCGGGGCCCGGGGCCCGGCGGCGGAAGATCAGGCAGTAGTGGTGGTGGTAGTTCGGGACGAACGTCGAGGGATACCCCCAGATCCCGAGCGGCTTGGAGTCCTGGCACCAGATCCGCTCTCCCTGGAAGGCGAGACGCTCGCCCTCGAGCCGGGCCGCGACATCCCACGCGAGGCGTCGGATCCGGCCCGTCTCGTCGCGCAGGTTCTGCAGCACGACGATCATGTACCGTCGGGGCTCGAGCACCGCGGCCGCCTGCTCGAGGATCCCCACCAGGGCGGTGACGAACGCATCGTAGTCGTGCAGGTTCGCGAGGTCCCGGCTATCCCCCGAGTAGACGGTCGCCAGCCCCGACTCGGCCCGGCGCCGGTGCACGGAGCGCACCCCGCCCCGGCCCTTGGAGAGCACGTCCCAGTACGGCGGGCTGGTGAGCACGCACTGCACCGGGGGCAGGGCATGGTCGCGCCACAGCTCGGTGATCCGGCGGCTGTCGGCCACGAGCACGAGCGAACGGGTCCGGTCGTCCCCCGCGAGGGCCGCCCGGCGCTCGGCGAGCCGGGCGAACTCGGGGACGAGCTCGATCCCGATGGCGTGGCGGCCCAGGCGGCGCGCGGAGACGAGCGTCGAACCGGTGCCCGCGAACGGGTCCAGCACCCACATCCCCTTCCGGGTGAAGAAGCGCAGGAACTCGTCGGCGAGCCGCTCGGGGAACTTCGCCGGGTGGCGGCGTTCCGCCGCGGAGCGCGGCGGGGGGTTGGCCACGAACCACGAGCGGGTGAACCGGATCCATTCCGTTCCGCTCAGGTCGTTGAGCGGGCCGCTTCGGGTCCGTTCGGCCGCCGGACGGGCCGGCCCCCTCGGCATCGGCCGGCCACGGAGCCGGAGGCTAAGAGCGGCGCGGCGGGGCCCGGGGGGGCGCGGCCGGAGGGGTCTCGAGCGCCCGGCGGAGGCGGACGAGGCGGGCCCGCTCGGCGCGCACGGAGCGCACGGCCCGACGACGGGCGCGCGCCACATCGGCCAGCATCCGCTGGACCTCGCGCCAGGCGCTCCCGCCGGCGGTGGTGCGCGTCTCGGGCTCCGCCTGGCGCTCCGCGGCCCGGAACGCGCGTCCCGTGAGCTCGGGGAAGGAGGCGTCGAAGCGGGCGGGCGGCGCGGTGCGCAGCGTTTCGCCCCGGGCGGAGAGCTCGAGGAGGAAGCGGGCCACCCGGGCGTGGGCCTCGCGGAACGGGACGCCGGCCTCCACGAGCCGGTCGACGAGCTCCACCGAGCCGGTCTCCGCCTCGGCCTCGGAACCCCCGGGGCGGCCGGAACTGAACTCGGCGGTGGCGACCATCGGCGGGAGGACCTCGAGCACCATGCGGGCCCGCACGACGCCGTCGAACAGGAGCGGCTTGCCCACCTGGAGGTCGCGGTTGTAGGCGAGGGGGAGCCCCTTGAGGAGCGTCAGCGCGGCGACGAGACGGCCGATCGCGGGCGCCGACTCGGCCCGCACGAGCTCGGCGAGGTCGGGGTTGCGCTTGTGGGGCATGAGCGAGCTCGTCGTGACGAAGGCATCGGCGAGCCGGACGCGGTCGAGCTCCGGCATCGAGCCGAGCACCAGCTCCTCGGCGAGCGCGCTCGCGTGCACGCCGAACAGCGCGAGGGCGGCGAGCGTCTCGGCCGAGGCGTCCCGGTCGGACACCGAGTCCAGCGACGATCGGCTGGGGCGGTCGAAGCCAAGCCAACGCGCCGTCCGCTCCCGGTCGAGCGGGAGCGAGCTTCCGGCGAGCGCCCCGCTGCCGAGCGGGCATTCGCGGAGCCGCGCCCGGATCCCGCGCATCCGCTCGAGGTCGCGCTCGAAGCGGAGCGCGTGCGTGCCGAGGACCTGTCCGACGTACACCCGCTGCGCCGGCTGGAGGTGGGTCCATCCCACGACGACCACGCGGCCGGCCGCCGATCGCGCCCGCTCCTCGAGCGCCTCGCGGAGGTAGACCGCGAGGTCGGTCGCGACCTGGTCGTTGCGGCTGCGGCCGGTGTGCAGCCGCTGCCCGTCCGGCCCGATCGCCCGGGTCAGGGCGTCCTCGACGTTGAGGTGGACGTCCTCGAGCGCCGGGTCCAGGCGGAAGCGGCCGGCGGCGACCTGCCGCTCGATCGCGCGGAGGCCCCGGTCGATGCGCCGGGCGCTCGCCGGGGAGAGCAGCCCCGTCTCCGCGAGCATCCGCGCGTGGACGCGGGAGCCCCACAGGTCGGCCACGAGGAGGTGACGGTCCTCCCGCGTGGATTCCGAGAGCGCCAGCGCCGACCGGTCAAGCGGTCGGTCGAATCGCTCCCGGAGCACGGGCGTTCTCCTCCTTGGGGGCCGCCCGGGCCATCTCGGCCTTGGCGTGGGCCAGCTGGTTGGGCAGTCCGTACAGGTGGATGAAGCCGACGGCGAGCTCCTGCGGGAAGGTGCTCCCGTGCCCGTACGTCGCGAGCTCGTGGGAGAGGAGCGCGTACTCCGAACGCCGGGCGACGGGGCGGACGCTCCCCTGGAAGAGGCGGAGCGTGACGCTGCCCGTGACGACGGACTGCGTGGAGCGCACGAAGGCGAGCAGCGCCTCCTTCAGGGGGGAGAACCAGAGCCCCTCGTAGACCAGGTCGCTGAAGCGCCGGTCGACCCCGCTCTTGAACTGCAGGAGGTCCCGGGGGAGCACGAGCGCCTCCAGCGCCCGGTGCGCCTCCAAGAGCGCGACGGCGCCGGGGCACTCGTACGTCTCGCGGGACTTGATCCCGACGACGCGGTCCTCGACGTGGTCGATGCGCCCGATGCCGTGGGCCCCGGCGCGGCGGTTCATCTGGGCGACGAGCGCGACCGGGTCGGTGCGGTGGCCGTCGATCCCGACCGGGAGGCCCTGGTCGAAGTCGATCGTGACGAGCTCCGGGCTCGAGGGCCAGGCCTCCGGGTGGCTCGTCCAGTCGAACACCTCCTCGGGCGCCGGGGCTCCGGCGTCCTCGAGGATCCCTCCCTCGATGGAGCGGCCCCAGAGGTTCTCGTCGACCGAGTAGGGGCTCTGGGGGGTCACCCGGATCTGGAGGCCGTGCTCATGGGCGTAGGCCATCTCGTCGGTCCGGTTCATGTTCCACTCGCGGACCGGGGCGATGACCCGCAGGTGCGGCCCGAGGGTGTGGACGGCCACGTCGAAGCGCACCTGGTCGTTCCCCTTGCCCGTGCAGCCGTGGGCGACGGCGTCCGAGCCGGTCTCGCGGGCCACCTCGACGAGCGTGCGGGCGATGAGCGGGCGGGCGAGGGAGGTCGACAGCGGGTACACGCCCTGGTAGAGCGCGTTGGCCTGGACGGCCGGCCAGAGGAATTCCGTCACGAAGCTCTCCTTCAGGTCGACCAGGCGTGAGTCGACCGCCCCGTTGGCCCGGGCGCGGGCGAGGGCCCCGGTAAGCTCCCCCTCCTGGCCCACGTCGGCGGTGAGCGTGATCACGTCGGCCCCGTACTGCTCGCGGATCCAGGGGATCGCGACGGAAGTGTCGAGGCCGCCGGAGTAGGCAAGGACCACTCGGTCGATGCGCGGTTTCTCGTTGGTGCTCATCGGTCTACCTCCTCCGGCCCGCCAGGGGCGGGGTCGGGAGGAGCGGGGAGGGGCCCGAGCGGCCGGCCCGGCCGGGCACGAGCATCGTGCCGTGGCCGGGGGCCGGACCGTCGGGGGAGAGCGCCTCGAGCGAGCCGATCCAGGCCCGCGGGACGCCGTCGGCCAGCGCCGAGCCGGCCGCCTGGAGCTTCGGGACCATGCCGTCGGTCGCCGCGCCCGCGGCGCACAGCGCGCGGGCCTGGGCGATCGTGAGGTGCGGGCACAGGATGCCGCGCCCGTCGCGGACGCCCGGGACGTCGGTGATCAGCCACAGTTCGGCCCCGAGCGCGGCGGCGATGGCCCCCGCGGCGAGGTCCGCGTTGACGTTGCGGGGCTGGCCGTCGGCATCGATGCCGATCGGGGCCACGACGGGCGTGATCCCCGAGGTCAGCAGCGCCGCGAGCGGGGCCGGGTGGACCGCGTCGGGCACGCCGACGAGCCCCAGCGCCCCGGCGGGCTCCCCGGCCGGACGGACGGTCAGGAGCCGACCGCCGACGCCGCTGACCCCGACCGCCGCGACCCCCGCGGCGCCGAGGGCGGCGACGAGCCGGGTGCTGACGCGACCGGCGAGCACCTCGATGACGACCTCGAGCATGGGGGCCGAGGTGACCCGCTGGCCCGCCGCGCGCTCCGTGGGAAGACCGAGCGCGCTCGCGCGCTCGGTGACCTCCTCCCCGCCCCCGTGGACGAGGACGACCCGCCGGCCGCGCGACTCCAGCTCGGCGACGAGCCGGGCGAGCGCGTCCAGGGTCGGACCGGGGAGCAGCTCGCGGCCGCCGACCTTGAGCACGATCGGCCGGGTTGGAAAGGTGCGGGGGGTGGCATCGGACATGATGGATCCCTCAGGTGTGGTAGGCCGCGTTGATCTGGACATAGGAGTAGGAGAGATCGCAGCCCCAGGCGACGGCCGAGGCGCGCCCGGCATGGAGCCGGACCTCGAGGGGGATCTCGTCGAGCCGGAGGAGGAGCTCGCGCACCTTGCGACCCTGGCCGTTCTCCAACCCGGGGGCGGGCCGACCATCGACGAGCAACGGCACGAGGGCGCGGCGGGTGCGCAGGCCGACGTCCATCCGGGCGGGGTCGACGGTGGCGCCGGAGTACCCGAGCGCGCAGGCGATCCGCCCGACGTTGGGGTCCGCGCCGAACACCGCCGCCTTGACGAGCGTGGAACCGGCCACGGCGCGGGCCGCCAGGCGCGCTTCGGAGACCGTGCGGGCGCCCGAGACGCTGACGGTCAGCAGCTTGGTCGCTCCCTCCCCGTCGCGGGCGACGGCGCGGGCGAGCCGCTCCAGGGCGAAGGAGATCATGGCCCGGAACTCGGGGTCGTCGTCGGCGTAGGCGCCGCCGGCCGCCCCGTTCGCGAGCAGGTAGATCGTGTCGTTCGTCGAGGTGTCCCCGTCCACGGTCACCATGTTGAAGGTGCGATCGGCCGCCGGGCCGAGGATGCGGGCGAGCGCGCCGGGACGGACCCGGGCATCGGTGGTGAGGTAGGCGAGCGTGGTGGCGTGCAGGGCGGCGAGCCGGGGGGCGATCATGCCGCTCCCCTTGGCCATCCCCCCCACGCGCACGAGGGTGCCGTCGGCCATCCGGCCCCGGACGGCGACCATCTTGGCGCGCGTGTCGGTCGTCAGGATGGCGTGGGCGGCGTGGCGGTCCGCCTCCTTGCCGCGGGCGAGCTCGCGGTGCAGCCGCGGCAGCCCGGCGAGCACCCGGGGTACGGGGATGCGCGGGCCGATCACCCCGGTGCACGCCGGCAGCAGGCTCTCGGCGGGAAGTCCGAACTGGGTCTCCGCGGCCGCGAGGACGGAGCGGTTGTCCTCCAGCCCCTCCGGCCCGGTGAGCGCATTGGCGACCCCGCTCACCGTCAGCACCCCGCGCAGGGCGCCGGGGTGGGAGGCGAGCCGCTGGGCCCCGAGCAGCACCGGGGCGGCCTTCACCGAGTTGGTCGTGAAGACCCCGGCGCCGAGGGCGTCGCGGTCGGAAAGAAGCAGCGCGACATCCGGTCGGCCCGATCGCTTGATCCCGCAGGCGACGCCGGCGGCGGAGAACCCCCGGGGATAGGTGACCCCCCCGTTCGCGAGCTCCATCGGGTTCACACCCCGAATCCCGCGGCGGTGAGTCCGGCGTCGGCCGGCAGTCCGAGCATCAGGTTCGCGTTCTGGATCGCCTGCGCGGCCCCGCCCTTGCCGAGGTTGTCGAGCGCGCTGAACAGCACGGGGGCCTCGCCCGAGCGGGTGACGGAGAGGAACGCGTGGTTGGTGCCGGTCGCCCAGCCGAGCCGCGGCGGGCCCCCCACGTGCACGAACGGGCTGCCCGCGTACGCCGCCCGGAGGGCGTCGGCCCAGCTGTCCGGATGGGCGGCGGGGGCCGGCGTGGGGTAGATCGAGCAGAGGATCCCGCGCACTACCGGGACCAGATGGGGCACGAACACGAGCGGCGGGGCCGGCGTGTCGAGCCGCTCGAGCGCCGAACGCATCTCGGGGAGGTGGCGATGGCTGGGAAGCCCGTACGGCTGCACGGTGAGCGCGGCCTCCGGGTGGTGCGTCGCGGCGGTCAACGCGGCGCCGGCCCCGGAGGTCCCGCTCTTCGCATCGACGATCACCGGCCCGGCGAGCTCGCCGGCGGCGAGCAGCGGGGCGAGCGCGAGCAGCGTCGCGGTGGGGTAGCAACCGGGGTTGGCGACGAGACGCGCGGAGCGCACGGGCTCGGAGAACCATTCGGTGAGGCCGTAGACGGCCTCGCTCAGGTGGGCCGGGTCCGCGTGGGGCATCCCGTACGTCGCGGCGTACAGCTCCGGGCTCGGCAGGCGGTAATCCGGGCCGAGGTCGACGACCTTGATGCCGCGCTCGAGCAGCCCGGGAACGACCTTCATCGCCTCGCCGGGGGGCTGGGCGAGGAACGCGAGGTCGGCGTCGACCGCGTCCGCCCCGGCGACGGTGGTCAGCCCGGCGAGCGCGGGGAGCTCGGGGTGGAGCGCGGCCAGGGACGTGCCGGGATGCCCGCTGGAGACCACCTGGGCGATCGCGAGCCTGGGGTGGTTCGTGAGCAATCGCAAAAGCTCGCCCCCCAGGTACCCGCTCGCGCCGAGTACCGCTGCCCGTGCCATCGTTGGAGGATGCTGCTGTATCGAGTCGCGCCTATCAACGTGGTGTCCCGCACGAATCATCCGGGGGTCGCGCGTGTGCTTCGCGCGACTGTTCGGGGCGCTACCAGCCGACCGGAGCTCCCCGGTTCTGCTCGTCCAGCCAGCGCTGCAGCGGGGCGAAGTACTCGAGGAGGGCGCCGGCGTCCATCCGCCGCTCGCCCGTGAGGGCCTCGAGCGCCTCCGGCCACGGGCGGCTGGCCCCGAGCGCGAGCATCGATTCGAGCCGCGCGCCGGCCTCGCGCCGGCCGTACACCGAGCACCGGTGGAGCGGGCCGCTCCATGCGATGGTCCGGGCGAGCCCGCGATGGAACTGGTAGTGCAGGATGGCCGCGAGGAAGTAGCGCATGTACGGGGTGTTCGTCGCCACGTGCGCCTTCGCCCCCGGGTCGAACTCCTCCTCCCCGCGCGGGGTGGGCGGGGCGATCCCCTGGTAGCGGCGCCGGTGCTCCCACCAGGTGCGGTTGTACTCCTCGGGGGGGATCGACCCGTCGAACACCCCCCAGCGCCACACGTCGATGAGCAGCCCGAACGGGAGGAAGGCGACGCTCTCCAGCGCCCGGGCGAGCAGGAACGGCAGGTCCCCCCCGGCGTCCTCGGCGCGCTCGCGCAGCCCGATCTGGACCAGGTACTCGGGGGTCACCGAGAGCGCGACCGTGTCCCCGATCGCCTCGTGGAACCCATCGTTCGCACTGTCGCGGAAGAGGAACGGCTGGGCGGCGTAGGCCCGCTGGTAGTAGTTGTGGCCGAGCTCGTGGTGGATCGTGCGGAAGTCCTCCTCGGTGACGTCGATGCACATCTTCACCCGGAGGTCCTCGGCGAAGTCGATGTCCCACGCGCTCGCGTGGCAGACGACCTCCCGGTCCCGGGGCCGGGTGAACATCGACCGCTCCCAGAACGTCGCGGGGAGCGGCGGGAGTCCGAGGGAGGTGAAGAACCGCTCGGCCTGCTCGACCATCTGGCGCGGTGTCGTCCGGCGCCGCACGAGGGCCGCGGTCAGGTCCTCGCCGGCCAGTCCCTGGGCCGGGGCGAGCCCGGGGTAGAGGTGCTCCCACGTCTGGCCCCACATGTTCCCGAGCAGATGCACCGGGATCGGACCGCGCTCGGGGACGATCCCCGCCCCGTACTGCTCGAAGAGGCGGCGGCGCACGTAGGCGTGCAGCGACCGGTACAGCGGCAGGACCTGCTGCCAGAGCCGCTCCATCTCGCGGGCGAACTCCGCGGGCGGCATGTCGTAGCGCGCCCGCCACATCGCCCCGAGGTCGTCGAACCCGATCTCCCGCGCTCCCCGGTTGGAGAGCTCCACGTAGCGGCGGAACGGAGCGCGCATCTCGCGTCCCACGGCGTGCCATCCGCTCCACGCGCGCTCGAGCTCGGCGGGATCGCGGCTCGTCGCCAGGATGCGGGAGACCGACTCGAGGTCCAGCGGCTCGGGCCGGCCGGGCAGCCGCACCTTCCCCTTGGAGTAGAGCCCCTGGAGCGTGTTGATGATCCCCGCCAGCTCCTCGGTCTCCCGGGGACCCGCGGGAGCCACGAGCGGGAGCGAGACCCGCAGGATCTCCAGCTTGCGCCGGGAGGCCTCGGGGAGGCGGAGCTCCCGCAGCGGTGCGGTGGAGTGGACGAGGTCGACCATCGCCCGGATGAGGCGCGCCGAGGCCTGCGTGGCGAGCGCGGCGGTGTCCTCCGTGATGAAGGTGGCCTGCACCCAGTCCGCGCGCTGCGAATCGACGGCCAGCTCGAGCAACCGCGCCTCGGCCTCTTCGATGGACCGCTCGGCCCGCACGACCGGGTCGCTCGCCTCGACCGACATCGGCTCGGTTCGGACCGAACTGCGTTCATTACGGTGACGCCACGCGGGAGACCCGACCCGGGGCGACCGGGCCCGGACCCTCAGCGCGGCGGGCGCTCGACCGCGCCCGGGGCCGGCCGGGATCGGCGCCAGAGGTCGCGGGCCAGTTCGCCCCCGGTGGGGGTCAGGTAGTAGACCCGGAGGCGCCGGGGATGACCGGCCACGTGGCGGAGCTCCGAACCGATGACGCCGGCCGCTGCCAGCCGGCTCAGGACGTTGGAGATCGCGCTCTGGCTCGCGCCCAGGGTGCGGCCCATCCCGACCTGCGTCCGCGCCAGCCCGGCCAGCTCCCGCGCCTCGAGCGTGCCCTGCTGCATCAGGTGCAGGAGGATCCTCTGGGAAAGGCGCAGCGTGCTCTCCGCCGCGGAGCCGGGGCGAGTTCGGAGCGGGGGGCCGGCCGGGGTCGTCCCCTCGGGAGCCTCGGCCGGCGGAGCCGGAGCGGCCGTCCCCGGTCCGGGGGTGGAGACCCCTCCGGGTCCGGGGGGTCGGAGGAGCGAGGCCGCGGCCCCGGTAGGATCCGTCGAGGGCGATCCCGCGGGCGAGCCGGCGGGTCGGGGGAGGGGGTCGACCCGGCGGCGCCGCTGGAGCGCGAGATACCCCACGAAGAGGGCGCATCCCGAAAGGGCGCCCCCCCCGAGCACGGCCGACGGGGGCCACCCGGTCGCGAGGGAGGCGGTGGGGGGCGCCTGGACGTGGATCCGGACGAAGGTCGTCCCCCAGCCTCCCGCGCTATCCGTGACGTTGAGGGTCACCGTGTAGTTGCCCGGATCGAGGTAGGTGTACTCCAGGCTCAGCCCCGAGCCGTTGTCCCCGTCGCCGAACTGCCACAGGAAGCTGACGTACCGACCGGTACCCCCGCTGGCGTTCCCTGTGAAGTGGACCGTGAGCGGGGCCGACCCGTCGGACGGCACGGAGGTGATCGTCGAATGCACCGGTCCCCCCAGCCCCGGGTAGGTGCCGACGCCGGCCGGGGCGAGCGAGGGGACCGGAGCCCCCGCGATCTCGGGCGCGGCGACCCCCGACAGCACGATGACGGCCGCCGCGACGGCGAACCACCGAACGCGGAGGTCGGGTCGGGCCGGCCGAGGCCGGGAGTCGCGCGCCACGCCCTAGGGGAGCGGTCCGCGTTCCTTTAGCTGTCGGACCAACCGGGCCCCCTCTTGGGCGAGCCGCTGATGTTCCTCCGAGCGCCGGTGCAGGAACAGCGCGGTCGAAGCCATCAGGAGCAGGGCGGCGGCCGCCCCCGTGTAGACGAGGGCCAATCCGTTGACGGGCACCGAAGCGGGAGGGCTCGGGGCGTGCACGACCACGGGGGCCAATTCGGTGCTCCGCGCGGCCCCGGACCCGTCCACGACGGTGACCTTCGGGTCGAACACCCCGACGAGGGTGTAGAGGTGGTGGACCGGAGCCCCGGCGATCTCCGAGCCGAAGCCGCCGTCCCCGAACGACCATTGGATCGTGTAGGGGGCGGTGCCCCCGGAAATGGTCAGGGTGAACGTCACCGAGAAGGGAACGCCGCCCGAGCTCGAAAGCACCCGCGCGGTCACGTTGAGGGGCGCGGAGGGCGTTCCCCCCGGCCCGGTCCCGTTGCCGGAGGAGTTGCCCCCGCCGCCGCCCGAGGTGCCCCCGCCGGAGCCGCCGGTCCCTCCGCCCCCGCCCGTCGTGGGGCTGCCGGAGGTGAGGTTCACGAGCGACCACGTCTCCGCCGTGTAGTTCCCGCTGAGCGAAGCGCTGCCGGGCAGGCCCTCATCGGAGGTCACCGGCAGGTAGCCCCCCATGAGGAGGAGCTGGGAGGTGGCGTTGTCCCAGACGAGGTTGGACCCAAAGGCTCCCGACGGGACGGTGGCGTTCGCCGAGAAGGCGACCGGGCTCCAGCTCCCGTTCACGAACTCCCAGGTATCGGTGTAGAATTCCCACTGGGCGTGGCCGCCGAACAGCACGAGACCGGGGATCTGCGGGTCGAAGGTGAGGGCGCCGTTGTTGCGTCCCGGGGGGGAGGCGCTGGAGTTCCCGGCCGCCGGGAGCTCGGTCCACTGTCCTCCATGGAACATCCACGTGGCCCCCGAGTTCCCCCCGTTCCACGAGAACCCGCCGTACAGCACCACCGAGGCGGTCGCGGCGTCGAAGGCGCAGCTCGCCGAGTCCAGGGCCCCGGGGTCCTGGGCGGGGGAGAGCGGGACCCATCCGCCGCCACGGTAGCTCCACGTGTCCGTGAAGT
>Ga0326727_10025468_pt1 | contig 11087 bp, 12 predicted proteins | sample MB2enrmetagenome_FD_207643 | JGI IMG/M metagenome (GOLD analysis project Ga0326727, IMG submission 207643) | Lab enriched peat soil microbial communities from McLean, Ithaca, NY, United States - MB29MY | ecosystem: Environmental > Terrestrial > Soil > Wetlands > Peat | place: USA: New York... | reverse complement strand
TTGCATAAAGGCTCTGGCGGCTCAATCCCAACAGTTCAGCAGTCGCCGTCCGGTTGCCGCCTGCCAGTTCCAGCGCCTGCTTCACGTAGTGCTGCTCGACGATGCTTACAGTGTTCTTGACCAGTTTACGCAGCGAGGATTTCCCGATCTGCTCGCTCATCGGCCTCAACGCAGTGCGCAGCAGATCACCCTCCCCGTGGGACGGGAGGCGACGGGCAACGTTGCGGAGCAGAACGCCAATATGATTTTGCTCACGACCTTCCCCGGTGCCCGCTGAAATCTCGATTTCGGTCTCGGTTCCGAGTTCGCCACGGATGCTCGTCGTGAACAGGCGCACCGTTTTATGCCGCTGGATATTGGCAAGCAGGGCGTTCAAATCCGCCCCGGGCTGCCAAAGCCAGCGCCCCAGCGATTCACCGATCGCGGAGCCCTTTGAGCCAATCTGCACGAGATCAAGAAACGCCTGATTGGCATGAAGGATGGTGCCGGATTCGTCGAGCGCCACGAACCCGTCGGGCAAATGATCTATCAGATCCTCTACCGCTGAATACTCGGTATTGTCCCTCTGTGTCGACAAATCGGTCGCGGCGGTGAACTGCAGCAGAAACACATGCCCCGGGTCGGCCGTGATGAGCGAGCCGCGCAGCATCCAGGGTTTTGCCTCGGAGCCGAGATGCACAAGGATACTCAATGCCTTGCCGCGCTCGCGGACCCGCTTCAGCATTTCGCGCACCGCCTCGCGATCTTCGGCAGCCACGTCATGAAGCAGTTCGCGTCCGGCGAGGTCTTCGTTGCGCCGGCGCGTGGAATTAAGCGCCTCGATGGCGGTACGGTTGGCTTCGATAATCCGCAGGTTCGCCGCGGACACGATCAGAACGGCCTCGTTGGAAGCGTCGAATACCAACCGGTACCGGGTTTCGATTTCGCGGAGCTTCCAGTAGTCCCGCTCCATAGTTTGCTGGGCGGCGATCAGACGCGATTGCAGTTCCGCAACCGCCTGCAGGTTCTTTCCAATCGCCAGCATTCCGGCCCGGCCGCCCAGCAGCACCGTGGTATATTCCATAGGAATTTCCAGGCCGCTCGGAAACCGCTGATTGATCTGACGGAAAGCCGAGATGCCGCTGACGCGCGCATCGTCCACCATGCGCTTGACCTTTTCGCCGCCCATGTCGCCGGCGACCTCGACCCATGGCCGGCCCAGCCAGCCATCGACGCTTTCACTGCTCATCGCCGGCGACAATGTCGCTTCGCGGATCACGCCTTCCATGTCCAGAAGCAACGTGATGTCGGGCTGTACAGTCGGTAATGCGGCCATTTTTTATCTGCTTCCGCCGATCATTTCGCTCGGGGCAATGGATCCCAAAAAAAGTCGATTGCACCGACAGTCAAACAAAGCATGATATGTGCCAATGCCGCCTGACACCCAATGCATGACATACAGCCAAGACGTAGGATTGCGCAGAATCGAGCGGCCAAGTCAATAAACACCTTTAATTTGAGATGCTTAATTGTCACATAACCTTTACAGTGACCTGGAACTGAGCCCCATATACCGGATTTGTAAGCTCTAAATGGGTGATACGCATGGATTGTCCAGCCTCGGGAGATCAAAACACCCCAAAATCGACAATAAACTTTGATGGTTTTCAATGTCCAAGTATCTTAACACACGAATCGTGATCGAGGGATAACCCAAGGAGAGCAAGGTGGCGACCAAAGTTGCATTTACGGTGGTTTTTGCTGCGGCGGCGGCCCTGTCGGGTGGCGCAGCGCTAGCCCAGGACGCCGCGAAGGGCGAACAGGTTTTCAAGCAATGCATGACCTGTCATCGGATCGGCCCCGACGCCAAGAACCTGATCGGGCCGGTGCTGACCGGTGTGATCGGCCGGCAGTCCGGCACGGCTCCCGGCTTTGCTTATTCCGCCCTAAATAAAGCAGCGGGCGAAAATGGCCTGGTTTGGACCGATGATCTTATCTTTCAGTATCTGCCCGACCCCAATGCCTTCCTGAAGAAGTTTTTGACCGACAAGGGCAAGCCCGAACTCGCAACCGGGTCAACCAAGATGACTTTCCACCTGGCCGACGAGCAGCAGCGCAAGGACGTGATCGCCTATATCAACAAGTTCTCCGAAAATACGGACAAGAAATAATTCGACGGTTCGGTGGGCCGTTAGCCGACACTAATCGCGCCAGCGTCGGCTGACGTCGAACAGATGAGCAAGGCCTGCCGCTGCGAGGCAGCCGCAGGCCGCTATCCATCCACCACCGAGCGTGACACGCAGGGCCAGCAGCAGAAAAGCTCCCGCGCAGAGATTGGGCAGGAGATCGCCGGGCGCGATGCCGCGGCGGCCCCACCGCCAATATATCAGCAAGACCGCAGCCTCGATAACGACTACGGCGAGAATGAAATCGACGAGCCGGCCGCTGGTAAACAATTCAGCCATGACTGAAGATCACATGTCGACCACACCCACGCAATACCGTCCGCACCTCGTCAAGAGAACGGCCCATTGAGCTGGACCACCGTCAGATTAAGGAAGGCGGCAAACGACACCCACAACAGATAAGGCAGCAGGCACAAACTGGCTGGCCTTGCGAAACGCCAGAACGCAATGATCGGCAGCAAGATCGAGAGCCAGAGCAAAACTACCTCGATCAGCGCCCAATCCGGCCGTCGCATGGCAAAGAACAAGGTGCTCCAAAACACGTTGAGGAACCCGTTGAGCGCGAAAAGGCCGACCATCCATTCGCGTTGCACGCGCGTCGACGCGTTGCGCCAGACATAAACGGCGGAAACCGTCGACAGCGCGAAAATCAACGTCCATGTCGGCGCAAACAGCCAGTCCGGCGGCTGCCACGAAGGCTTGCGAAGGCTTTGATACCACGGGCCGGTATCCGTCAGCGTTCCGCCAAGCACGGCGATAAATGTCGCCACACCCGCTGCGATCAGCACCGGCTTCCAGAAACTTCGCGGCGCTGACATTACGCCGAGGCCAGCCCGGCCATATGGGCGAGATTCTTGAAGAAAATGCGCACATGCGCTACCGGCTTGGCGCGTACCAGCTCCTTGTTCATGTAGGCATCCCAAGTCAGTCTCTGAACATCGCGGTCGCGACAGATGCTGACAAAACGTTCGCGGCGCCGATCGTTGGAATACCAGTACCATTGCATCACGCCCAGAATCCAGAACACGACGCCGTGCATGCGCATGAACCGCTTGCGCGCCGTTCGAAGCGCCTTCGGATTACCGGTTTCAAGGAACATATCGACCGCCTGCGCCGACAGGCGTCCGCCGATCATCGCATAATAGATTCCCTCTCCCGACGCCGGCGCGACGACGCCTGCGGCATCACCGGCAAGCAGGACGCTATGACCGTCGTCCCAGCGCGGCAAAGGATGCAACGGAATCGGTGCACCCTCGCGTCTGATGGTTTCGGCGGCCCCAAGCCCGGACGCCACGCGCAGTCCGCCGACCGAGGAGCGCAAGGAAAACCCCTTGTGAGCGGATCCCGTTCCGACACTGACGGTATCTCCGTGGGGAAACACCCATCCATAAAAATCCGGTGACACGGTTCCGCGATAGTAGACGTCGCAGCGTGAGCCGTCGAAACCAGGTTGCTGCCGCGGCGAGCGGACGATCTCATGATAGGCAAACACGTAGGGCAAACGATCGGCGCCCGGCAGGCACTGCCGCGCGACCGCCGAGAGTGCCCCATCTGCTCCGATCAGCGCGCGGGCCCGGACGGATTTTTCCGTTATGGTGCCGTCGCCGGCGCGTTCTTCGTAGTGCACAATCGTCATTCCGGCGGCGTCGCGCTCAAAATGCCGGAATAGTCCGATACGCCGCCTCGCCCCAGCCTGCCTGGCACGGTCCCGCAGCCACTCGTCAAAGACATCGCGATCCACCATGCCGACAAATCCCCCATCGATCGGCATATCGACCTGTTTATTCGACGGCGAAACCATGCGCGCGGAGTTGACACGGGCCACCAGCAAATCATCGGGTATTTCGAAGTCGCGGATGAGTCGCGGGGGAATCGCGCCCCCGCATGGCTTGATCCGTCCGGCGCGATCCAGCAGCAGAACGCTTCGGCCGAGGCTGGCGAGATCGTGCGCGGCGGTGGCGCCGGAGGGCCCGCCACCGACGACCACCACATCGAAAATCTCTGTATTCGCCATGATCTTACCCTCCTGCAACCGCGGCACGCAGATCGTCGATTTGGTGTTGCCTGATCGCATCTTCTGCCGGGGCACGATGAACCCAAACGGCCATCCAGGCGGCGATGACAAACAGACCAGCTTCAGATGCAAAGACGGCGGAATAAGACAGCAACGGGGAAGGCAGCAGATATCGCGCGATATCGCTCGCCAGCGTTCCGAGAAAGCCACCGATACCGAACGCGACTGCCTGTGCCGCGCCCCAAAGGCCCATCCGCACACCTTCGCGCTTGTCGTCGCTGGCACCGACCAGCGCCATCATCGAACCGATCGCTGCTACCGCATAGGCACCGTTGGCGACGCCGAGCATGAAAACTGTTTCGCGCAACGGCCATGAAGGCGCGGCGATGGCCGCCATCGCCAGGCCCATTAGCGCGATCGCCGAAGCCAGACAGCCACCGATCGTCCAGAGCTGAAGATTCCCGCGCGACCGCGGATAAACTGCGCCAACCAGCGGCACCAACGCCATTCCAATCAGCGTGCCGCCATGCTGAACTCCCGAAAGCTTCGTGGTCTCGCCGGGCGAAAGACCGAATACGGTCCCTGCAAAGGGCTCGAGAATCAGATCCTGGGCGCTGTAAGCCAGCATCGAGACGAACACAAATGCTGCAAAGCGCCGGGCTTTCGGATCGGCCCAAACCTCCACCAACGCATCGCGGAACGAGGATGGAGACCTCTTCGCCGCGGGTGCACCGGTCGCTTCGAGGGCGCGGCCCTCGATTCCCCAAACGCCTGCGATGGTGAGAACCATGGCGGCGGCCGAAACACACCCGGAGACGGTCACCAATCTCAGCGGGGAAAACGGATCGAGCATATGCCCGGCTATTGCCGTCGTCACGATGAAGCCGGCGATCATCATGACCCAGACGATCGTGGCGGCCGCCGCACGACGGTTATCGTCGGCGCGCTTGGCGAGCAGCACAAGCAACGATGTCCCGGCTGCACCGACACCGACACCGATCAGGCAAAAGGCCATGACCGCCAGCGCAACCCCGAAAAGAGGACTTGTTGCCATCCACGCGGTTGCGACGGACGCCATGAGGCCGCCGGTCGCCAACACCGCCATGCCGCCGACGATCCAGGTCGTTCTGCGCGCGCCAAGATCGGAGCCGTGTCCCCACGCCGGCCGAAAGACCTGAAGCGCGTAATGAATGGCCACCAGAGCGCCCGGCAGAATGGCGGGCATCGCCAGTTCCACCACCATCACCCGGTTCAACGTCGACGTGGTGAGAACGACGATCGCGCCGAGGCCCGTCTGCACCAGACCGAGCCGAACGATACCGAACCACGAAAGTCCCGGGTTGCTCATGCTCACCCCATCCTGATCGATGCCAAGGCGAACGCACTGATGAGCATGCCGACCACGTAGCAGCTGATGCCGGTCCCGTTGTACCAGGGCGCGCGCGCGCGCGGACTCCTCAGGAAATGCGCCATCAGGAAGAATTGCGCGACGAGCAGCGCGCCGACGGATACGGCATAAAGCGGCCGCTGCCACGCCAGCAACAAGGCCACCACGGCGGCCTGCGGCACGGCCATCACCACGCAGGCAAACCGCGCGGCGTTGTCGACGCCGAGCAACACCGGCAGCGAATCGATACCCATCTGCTTGTCGCCCTCGACCGACTTGAAATCGTTCAAGGTCATGATGCCGTGGGCGCCGATACTATACAGCAGCGCAATCGCGACGATACGCCAGTCCGGGCTCGCCGCGCTCATGACGGCGGCGCCGGTGAACCATGGCAGCCCCTCATAGCAAAGCCCGCACGCGGCGTTGCCCCACCAGCCATTCTGTTTGAGACGAATGGGCGGCGCGCTATAGGCCCACGCCAGGACAAGTCCGACGACGGCCGCGGCAAAGCCCCAGGTGCCAAGGGTGGTCGCAAGCACCAGCGACAGCGCGGTCCAGATCACCGCGATATAGAGGCCCCAGTTTCCGGGAATGCGGCCCGAGGGAATCGGCCGATCGGGTTCGTTGATGGCGTCGACGTGTCGGTCGAACCAGTCGTTCACCGCCTGACTGGTGCCACACACCATCGGCCCCGCAAGCAGCACGCCCGCCACGATCAACGGCCAGCGCTGTCCAGCCGAGACGCCCGATGAAACAACGCCGCAGCCCAGCGCCCACATCGGCGGAAACCAGGTGATCGGCTTCAGCAGTTCCAGCACGACCAGGGGTGAAGGTCGGTCCGCCACGGCGCTACTCATCTTCATCCCCATCATTTGCCGGATGGTCATCCAGCCCGAACCGGCGAAGCTTGACATAGAGGCTCTGTCGGCTGAGGCCGAGCATTTCGGCGGCGGAAGCCCGGTTATCGCCCGTCAATTCCAGCGCGGCCTCGATGGATAGCTTCTCGATCACATCGGTGGCCTCGCGCACCAGATCGCGCAGCGGCACCCGTCCGACAAGCTCGGTCAATTGCGCTACCGAACGCGGCAATTCGCCTTTCGAGGCCGGCGTCGCCGAGAGGCGCTTTTCGACATTCCTGATCGCGAACCCGAAGCCTGGCTTGTCCGCGCCATCGGGCAGCGATACCGCCGAGACTTCGACCTCCGCCGTTGCACCAAATTCGCCACGCATCACGGTGGCGAACAGCCGGATCGACTCATTCTGCCGGAGATTTGCCAGCGCGACACTGAAATCCACGCCAGTTCGTCCCAGCCATCGGTCGAGCGACTCTCCGCGCGCCTGCTCAGAACTGGAGAGCTGCGCCATTTCGAGAAATGCCGGGTTCGCCCTGACCACGCGCCCGTCGAATTGCGTGATGACGAGGCCGTCGGGCGCCGCCTCGAAATACTTCAGGAGCGTCGCGGTCGCCTTCAACGTTCCGTTTTCGGACGCCGAAGGTTGCGAGGACAGCCGAACGAGGAACAGCGACGCATTTTCCTGGCGGAACAGCGAGGCGGTGACGCTGCACTCGCGTTGGCTGTTCGCAAGACAGGCGCGCGCGCTGTTGTCGCGGCCGGTGGCGCGGACATCGGCGAGAAGCGCCTGGATCACCTGCGAGCCGGCGGAATCGAAGTGCCCCGGAAAATCGGATTTGAGCAGCTGCGGCGCGCTCTCGTCGAACAGCGCAAGCGCCGCCGCATTGGCGTCCATAACCGCGTTGCTGCCGGAATCAACGATCATGACGGCTTCCGACGATACCTGAAACAGCAGCCTGTAGCGCGTCTCGGCGTGGCGCAAACGCACGTAGTCCCGCTCCATCGACTGCTGGGCATTGATAAGCCGCTGCTGCATCGCCGCGAGCGGGCGCAGATCGCGGCCGACCACCACGAAACGATCCTCGCGACCGATATTGATGGCCGAATAGAGCACCGGGATGTCCTCTCCCCCGGCCGAGGGGTGATTGACTTGGCGCCAGCTTGAGGACTTTCGAACGACGGCGTCCTGGAGCAATTCCTTGACCTTGGCGCGCGTCTCGGCGGTCACGGTCTCGGCCAGCTTCGCGCCCATCCAACGCCCCTGTGCATCCAGTTCGAGCGAAAGCTCTTCCTTGTTGAACGCGACGTCGCAAATGATGCCAAGCCCGTCGATCACCACCGCGACGTCGGTCGCCGCTGCAATCAATTTCGCAGCCGACAGCGCACCGAGATCGCCCAGCGATTCCTTCGGAGATTTGAACACTTGCACCAGGGCAAATATCCTCCACCAACCAGTGATCCTCCACTCCAGCGATTTTCCAACCCGGCTTCTTATTTCTCGCAGACGCGGATCGCAGGGCGTTCGGTCTTGTCCGCCCGCGGCCGCGTCGCACCGGATAAGTCAGGCTCGCTCAATCGGGAACGTGAGGGGATGGCTCCCACACGCCGGCAATGACATAGCGCCATTTGCCGACGTGCACGTTCCGAATTCCTGCTAGTCGTCTCGATCCTATCTTGATCCTATCTTGGCATCGCCAGTCCGTGCTTGACGCCCCAATCGAACCAGTTGTCGACAACGGTACCGGATAGAAGAATGCCGATACCGCCTGTCAGGGGACATAGCACCGCAAACCACCACGCCCACCGATGAATCGACTCGGCGGTTGCATTGAACCCCATGGTCCAGCGCCAGAACAGCGCAGCTCGCTCCAATGCTGTTCCGCGATCGACGATCTGCTCGATCTCCCGCTCGCCACCGTAGCGGCTGACGGCGAGAATGGTCGCCCCGTGCATGGCAAACAGCAGCGCCGATCCATACAGGAACGCGATCGAGAGCATATGGAACGGATTGTAGAAAAGGTTGCCGTGGGTGATGGAGAAATTGTTGGTCCAGTCAAGATGCGGAAAGATTCCGAACGGAACGGCTTCGCTGAAGTGTCCCATCAGCAGCGGGCGAATAAAACCAAGTACCAGATAAAGCCAGATCGCGGAAGCAAACGCCCAGGATACGTGGGTACCCATGCCGAGTGCCCGCGCCCGACGATAGGTGCGCAACCACCACAGCAGGATCGAGGTGGTCAGGAAGAAGCCAGCCATCAGCCACCATCCGCCTTCCTTAAGGGGCGGGATGCTGATGCCGTATTCGGGTTTTGGCGGATCGAGCGAGAGCCAGGGCAATTGCCGCAGGAATTCGATCGGACTCCAATTCACCGACGCCATCATGTTGAGGCCGATGATCTCGATCGCAACTATCCCGCATATAATCGATGTGAGGCCGAGGTATCCGAGATAAATCGGACCGACCTGGGCGTCGCCCAGTTTCCCAAGCCAATAGTTGTAGCTGCCCTCTCCGCTGCGAACCCACGTCCCGGGCTGGAGCGGTATACCCGGATAGATGCTGCTGCGAACCTGCACCTGGGTGAAGAAATTTTGATACTGGGCCATGGCGATTGATCTCTCTGATAAGCGGAATTAGTTCGATGACCAGATCGGAAGGTTACGCCACCAGTTCCACCACTCCGACCAGGCGTTGCCTTCCGACCACAAAGGTCCGCTGATGACGATGCAGACGGCGCTGAAAAATACCGCGGACAACGCTACGAACAGGCCGAGACGATGAATTCCGAGGGTACCGATCGAGTAGCCGATCAGATCACGGAAGATCGTGTTTTCATGCTCGGGAGTTTTAATCGCTTCGCCTTTGTCCGGATTGGTCGATGAAAGGATCAAGCCGCCATGCAGCGCGAGCGCCAGACACGTCGTGAAGAAAAACGTGATGGCGATCATATGGGCCGGGTTGTAGTGGAAGTTGCCATAGGTATAGCCGGTGTTCGACACCCAATCGAGATGGCTGATGATGCCGTAGGGAAATCCATAGCTCCAGGAGCCCATCAACACCGGCCTGATCACGACCAGGGTGAAATAGGCGAAGATCGCAAAGCTGAACGCGAACGGCACGTGGTAGCCGATGCCGAGCTTGCGGCAGATTTCCACCTCGCGCAGCGCCCACGAGACAAATGCGCCGAGCGCGCAGATGGTGACGATCTGCCAGATGCCTCCCTCCTGCAGCGGCGCAAATGACAGGCCATATTTGACATCCGGCGGATTGATGCTGATCTGCCAGAGATTCCAGGTCGGGCCGAGGGCGGCGCCCCAGAGAATCATCGCAATGCCGACGAGCGCAAAGAACATCGTCGTCATGCCGAAGAACCCGACGTAGAACGGACCGACCCAGAAGTCGAAAAGGTCGCCTCCGATGAGCGTTCCGCCGCGAACGCGATATTTTCTTTCAAAGCTGAGCATGGCCATCGATCGTTCCTCCGCGTGCGAACCTGGAAATAACTATCCGTCGTCTTGCCGTGGTCTTCGTTTTCGCCAGTTAGCTACCGGAAGCGGACGAGTCCGGCCGCTCGATCCGGCCTCGCCCGTTCCGGTACGCTGTGTCATGCCGTCAGGACAGCATGCTCGGTGGTGTGTACGGCAGAGAAATCTCCGACGTCTTTGCCGGTCCCTTGCGGGGACCGTCCAACCAGTTGAACCGGTCGGTAGAAAGCAGAATGAAATGAATCACGATCGCCAGTCCGAACAGGAACGTGAAGAGCATGATCAGTGCACGCCGCGGGTCGAATAGAAGCCAAATTCGCCACATGTTTGCCTCCCGTTAGGTCAAGTACGTCAAGGAAACGCTGGCGAGGTGCTGGATGCCTTCCATCGCTGCTTTGTAACCGCCGGGGCCCGGCAGCCAGGGACGCCACATCCATGCAAGGATGTGGGCAACCACCGCGACGGCCACGAAGAGAAAGAAACTCGTCATGAATATCGTGTGGAATTCCTTGGCTTCAGCTTCCGTCAACCCCGAGAGGGAACCGTCCTTCATTTGGTATTCCTCCTGGTAATGGCCTTGCGGCCGTTCGCCGCCCGAGCGTGGGCGACAGCGAATGCCGTATCTCCTTAGAAACGGCAGTTATCCGCCCGGCACCGCCGGACGAAATCCCTCACTACAAACCCATGAACGACGAGGCCACCATGATGCTCGCCGCACTGCTGGCTTCCCTGGAGATCGACTCCCGCGCGCCATGCTTTCGAAACAGCGCATGCGCGTGCCACGGCACCAGACGCGTCACCGCCGCGCGAAACAGGCAAAGAGAATAGAAAGCGCAGAACATGAGCCGCGACTCGATGTCCCTGTGCTCGACAGCTGGTTTCGAACGACGGCCGGTATGGACATAGTCGGACATCGAAATCACCTCCCGATTGTGCTCCTGCACATGCAGATATGGAATCACCGGAAACAGATTTGCTTCGCTCACTCTCATGCGGGCTGCCGATCCATCAGGGCCGCCCGCGCCTTCGTCACCAGTTCGGCGGTGACACGTTCCTCTCCGGCCCGGCGCGCGCTGCTCTCGGCGGCATCGCGCAGCCGCTTGGCGGCGGAGATGCGCACCAGTACCGGGTGAGCCTCGAGCACTTCGTCGAGCAGGGCCTTAGCCTCGTCGCTCCAGAGAATT
>Ga0326727_10025466_pt1 | contig 11087 bp, 8 predicted proteins | sample MB2enrmetagenome_FD_207643 | JGI IMG/M metagenome (GOLD analysis project Ga0326727, IMG submission 207643) | Lab enriched peat soil microbial communities from McLean, Ithaca, NY, United States - MB29MY | ecosystem: Environmental > Terrestrial > Soil > Wetlands > Peat | place: USA: New York... | reverse complement strand
CCGCTCCTCTGCTTGGCCCGCGGTCCTCGATCCAGGCTTGCACTGCGCTGCGGATCATGTCGAAGAGTTTCCGGTACCGCATTTTGCCTCCCGGCAAGAGCCGACTTCTCGGGTTTTCAGACTATGTTCAATGCAGAAACTCGTGCTAAGGGCGTGGCAATGTGGACTGGCTATGGGCCAATGGCCAGGCCCATTGGCCCTTTCCGGTCCCCCGTGAACAGAGATAGGTCTGCAGGGGGAATCTGACGAGCAATCCTTCCTTCTTCTCCTTCTTTGAAGGGGGCAGGGAAGATTTCGATTCTCCGCTGTGCGTTCCCTTACTTGGGGGTCTTCCTGAGCAGGTTTGTAAGAAATCCTCCAGTAATATTCTTTGCGTTAAACCCAAACTGTGTAAGTGTCCTCGATGCATAGTAGGACCTTTGTCCGGACCTGCAATAGACCCAGATTTCGCGATCCCGGGGCAATTCGCCCATCCTCGTCCGCAGGTCATGAAGTGGTATGTGTATAGCGTTTTCCAGATGCCCTTTCTTGAATTCCGAGGGTTCTCTGACATCCAATATCAAGGCGTCGGTTGAATTGACATCCTCCCACTGGGCGAGATTGGTATCTCCACGGACGACGTTCGCCGCGATCATCCCTGCGAGATTTACCGGGTCCTTTGCTGAGCCGAATGGAGGCGCGTAACAAAGCTCGGCCTCCTCCAGATCGAAAACGGTTCCGTTATTCTGGATGGCCATGGAAATGACATCGACCCGCTTTTCGACTCCGGCTTCCCCGATTGCCTGACAGCCGATAATCCGCCCGTCTTTTTTGGAGAAGATCAGCTTCAGCGCGATGGTCTTGGCGCCTGGATAGTAGCTTGCATGGTGGACGGGATGGAGGTATATCTTGTCGTAGTCTTCGCGCCAAAACCCCAGCCTCTTCAGCGTCTTTTCGCTGGGTCCCGTGGAAGCGACGGTCAGGTCGAAAATCCCGCAGACGGCAGTCGCCTGAACTCCTCGGAATGTTCTGTCTCTTCCATTGATTACGTCGGCGGCGATCCGGCCCTGGCGATTTGCGGGCCCCGCAAGAGGTACCAGGGTCCACCTGCCCGTTACGACATCGCGAACCTCGACGGCATCCCCCACCGCCCAGATCTTGGGATCGCTGGTGAGCATCCGGTCATCGACCCGTATGCCGCCCAGTTCGCCTATCTCTAACCCGGCGTCTCTGGCAAGTTTTGTTTCAGGCCGGACACCGACGGAAAGAATGACGATATCGGCCTGTACCGATTCTCCGGAAGCCAGAGAGGCTCGAAGCCCCCCCTCCGGGTTCGGCTCGAACCCGGCGACCGAATCTCCCAGGTGTAGCGAAACTCCGCGGCGCCTGAGTTCGTCGTGAGCGGGCGAAATCATTTCAGGGTCCAGGGCCGGCATGACCTGGGGCAATGCTTCGACTAAAGTGACGTTCAAGCCGAGCCTGACCAGGTTTTCGGCCATCTCCAAGCCGATGAAACCGCCGCCCACAATGAGTGCGCTTTTCGATCCCGCTGCCAGGAATTGTTTGATCTCCCTGGTATCGGGAATGCTTCTAAGGGTAAAAATTCCCGTGAGATCTGCTCCCGGGATGGGAGGCTTGACCGGAGAAGCGCCTGGAGACAAAACCAGCGCGTCGTAGCTTTCCGAGTAAGTCCGGCCCGATTCAAGCTCTTTTACCTGGACTTCACTCTTCGCCCGGTCAATCGATAGGACCTCCGAGTTCAGCCGCACGTCGACTTTGAAGCGTTCCTTGAACAACTTGGGGGTTGCGACCAGGAGTGATTCTTCCTTCTGGATTACTTCCCCTATATGGAAAGGTAAGCCGCAATTCGCAAAAGATACAAAAGGTCCTTTATCGAATAAGATAATTTCGGATTCTTCCGAGAGCCTCCTGGCTCGCGCTGCGCAAGAAGCACCGCCGGCGACACCGCCTACAATAACAATACGTTTTCCATTTCCCATCAGAATTCTCCCTTTTGAGGCTTTGAAGCTCACGCAAGCACCATCAAATGCGCGAACCTGGTGACTCAGAGCGTACCACTAAGAATAAAACCCAGCAATGATCTTTGGTTGAAACGTCAGTCCCAACGCGGTGCTCACCAGTTTATCAGAATAACTTTCCCACCGTCTTGTGCGAGTTGCCGGTATTTGAAATCGGGGTGTCTGGAAAGAAAAGACTTGAGAGGGTCTTTTTCACTGAAGAAGAATATCCTTTTGCCGGACGTCCACTCCTTCAGCAATTCGTCTTCCGACAGGCTGAGCTTTGAGGCCGCCCGGTCTTTTAAGCCGTACCACAGGACCCCGAACTCACCGTTCATTACGTGAACCTGAAGCCCGGTATAGTAATTCAGGGTTGAACCTTTCTCATAAAAGTCGTTGATAACTATCTTGTCTCCCGGCCGGTAATGATACTGTACAACTCCGGCGAGGCTTTTGGAAGAGAGCACCGGTTCGAAGGAGACCATCCCGCGGTTGTAATAATGGCACACTCCAATCATCATGGCCGCCAGGAAAAGAAAAGAAACCATCCATCTTTTCCAGAAGGCGAACAGAAGCGCCGCCAATGGGCCGACGATCAGAAGCGTTGCGGCCCGGCAGACTAAGGGAGACAGAAGGCGAAAAGTTGCCCTGGTGAGGTCGTGAATGTGGCCGAATGCGAGTTTGTAGTGCTCCGGGTTCGTGGTCAGGGTGGTTGAGAGGGCATATGCCTGTTCCGGGTAGTTGTCCCGCCATGCCAGAGCTATCATGACCGCACCGGCGAAAGTTGACAGCAGCGTCATAACCCCAAGGCCTGCGATGCCCCACCTTGCGGTCTTATGCGCGTCAAGTTCCGCCATGGCCTTGCCGAGCAGGAGCGCGAATGCCGCAAGCGTTGGAAACGTGTAATATTCCTGTGTCGCGCCGAAGGTATAAAAGGCCAGGATTACGCCGATCCACACAAATAGCAGCAGGCATGCCCGCTCCTTTTTCTCGGAGGGATGGATGGTTCTGGGGAAGGTTCGAACAAGACCCCACAGGAAGGCGCTCCACGGGAAAAGCCACACAAGGTGAAGTCCCCAGAACAGAATGCGGGGAACGCTTTCGGAATCTCTTGGATACCGCATGCCCAGATAGCGCAAAATGTGCTCTCGGATGAAATAGAACCAGAGGAAATCCGGATTGGCCAGGGCCGCAGCTATATGCCATGGAGCAGCCACGATCAGAAAGAGTATGATCCCGTATCCGATTTGAAGCCTCTTGAGGACTTTCCAGTTACCGGTCACCAGGATATCGGTGAAGATAATCGCAGCCGTAAAGACTAGTCCGACAAGTCCTTTCGTCAACACGGCCAGTGCTGCCGATATGAAAAGTGCCGCGCACCTCAGGTCAACCGGCCCGGCCTTGAGGGTGGTTTCTTCTTCCGTTGAAATCCGCAGATACATGTAGAGCGAGAAGGCGATGAAGAACGATAAAATCACATCGGGCAAAAAAATTCGTGTAAAAGCGAAAAGACCGAGACAGGTTGCAATTACCAGCCCTGAGTAGAAGCCTCCTTTTTCATCCCAGAATCGCGTCCCGAACCTGAAGACCAGCAAAATCAGCAGTAATGCGAAAAGCGCCACCGGCAGCCTGACGGCCCATTCATGAAGTCCGAAGGCGCTCACCGAAAGGGCCGCAAGCCAATACATCAAGGGGGCTTTCTCCAGGTATCTGATCCCCCCGTCTATTTTCAGAGTCACCCAGTCTCCGGACTGGACCATTTCACGCACCGCCTCGGCATGAAACGAATCAGCGTCATCGAAAAAAACCGGGCTGGAAATTGTGGTCAGAAAAATTGAAGACCAGAGCGCGATTAGAATAAAAGGGTAAAGCAGTCTCCGTGAACCCATGTGAATATTAGACCTTTTGTCTGGAGCCTTCTTTGTGGATCAGGTAAAGATTCCTTACATACACAACTAGACCCCCCGCCTGCCCCAGGATGAATACCGGGTCCTTTTTCATTATGGCGTAAATGAGAAGCAAAGCGCCGCCGCCAATGCTGAAGTACCAGAACGCCAGGGGCACTACGCTTTTTCGTTTCCTTTCGCTTGCAATCCATTGCACGAAAAACCTTGCGCTGAATAATCCCTGTCCAAGGAAACCGATGATGAGAAGATAATTGTCGAGGCAATATTTGGTCATGTCGCTACAGTCCGCTCCGTTCACGGCGGCACGCCCGGCAGCCGTACAGGTAATGTCTCGCACATTTTGGAACAGATAACCCCGCGGGAGGTCCGGTCATTCGGGGAAAGCCCTTGTCCGCATGCGATCAGAGGCGGCCATTATGTCCATAAAGGAGGTTCTTGGGAAGAATAAATTCCAAAATGATTGTGTAACATGAGGATTTTACGATTTGGCAGGCATCAGATCGCTGATTACCTCGGTGGACCACAAAGCCCTGATTTCCGTTCCGGTGCCTCCGGACTCAATCTCGATTGATCCACCGGAAAGCTTCGCCCGTTCCCTCATGCCCGAAAGGCCCGCGCCGGTAGACTTCTGGACCTCGGCGGCGTTGAATCCCTGTCCGTTGTCCCGAATCTTCAACTCTATGACGCCGTTTCCCTTGCCAAGCAAAATGGCGACGTAATCTGCGGCGCTGTGTTTGGCGACATTGTTCAGGGCTTCCTGAATAATCCTGTAGATAACTATCTTCAACACGTCGGGTGTGTCGCTTTCCTCAAGTGAAAGAGATTTTTCAATATGAATATGCGAATAGTTTTCCTCGAATTTTCGGCAATGCCATCCGATAGCCGTAATAAGACCGAAGTCGCCCAGGATGGAAGGCCAGATGTTCTGATGAATTCTTCTGACCTCTTCGATCAGATTCTGAAGCATCCCGACAACGTCGTCGAAAGACTTGATGGTTCCAGGGGCAAGCGGCCGTTCAAGTTGGCGGATGGCGTGTTCGATCCTGAACTTGATTGCGCTGAGGGACCCGCCGAGGCTGTCATGCAATTCCATTGCAATTCGCTTGCGCTCAATCTCCTGGGCATGGAGCAGACTCAAAGATAAAAGGCGCTGCTCTTCTCTGGATTTTTCAAGGCTTTCCTGAATGCGCTCCCGCTCGGCGATTTCGGCCTGAAGCGCCTCGTTGCTCCGGGTGAGCTCGGCCGTTCTCATCTGCACTCGGTTTTCCAGGTCCTTGCGGGCATTGATCAACTCGGTCTCCATAGTCTTCCTATGGGTAATATCGATTCCAAGTTTTAAAACGGAGACCGAGTTGTTCGCGTCACGATAAGGGTATTCGTAGATTGCATATGTCTTGTCCTTTATGATGCCCCAGTCTCTTTGCTGCGGTAAGCCTGTCCGAAAAATTTCCTTTGTCGGGCAGTTCTTGCATGGTTTGTCAGCGCCTTTGAGGATCTCGAAGCAGGTCTGATTGGCGGGATCTCCGAAAAGGCAGCGGAAAACGCGGTTTGCATAGTGAATCCTGTACTCCGAATCCTGAACGAATACAAAGGCAGGGAGTCCTTCCAGCAAAGAAAACCAGTTCCTTTCGCTGAGACTGAGATCATGGAAGATCGAATTAAACGGTCCGAAGATTCCGATATTCAGCACAACCCTGTACATCAGGTAGGTTGCAAGCAGTCTCAGGAAAAGACTGAACACCTCAGTCCGCCACAGATAGAGTGTGTGAAGAGAAAATGAGACTTCTGCAAACATGGAGAGTGAAATCGACACAGCCAGCGCCCGGGATGCAGCGACCTCAAATTCATGTCTTTTGGAATAAAAAATAAATATCGATGCCAAAAAAGCAAGGATTACAGCGACCTGACTGATCTTAAGGAACTGGGTCGGCGCCTTTCCGATAAAACAATTGGGAAAGTTGTGCCAGTGAAAAGCGGAAAGAAAAAGACAAGCCGTAATCGCTGAAAGCGCTGTTAAAACGTAGCCGGTCTTGAGTCTTTTCCCAAGGAAAAACGGCGCGAATAAAAGAGAGACCGACTGCATGCAACGGGAAATTATTTGTAACTGTGAGCTTAGGTCGGGGTAGTTGGGGAAAACACTGATGCTTTTATCCGAAAGGACGTGCAGCAGGTCGATGATGCCTACGAAAAGGTAAGCAAACCCTAGAAATAAAATGCAGGCGTTACTCGCAACATATCGTGAATTCCAGGCCGTGACGAATATGCCCCATGTGGCTACGACGATGAATATCTCTATAAGGGCATGAAATACGGAGTAATCATGGAGGGCAGCCCAAAGCAGGCCGGCCATTAATGCGAGCCCCAGGCTCGCAGTGTGTCTGTCTGGCAGAATCCCCGAATCGAACACCGGTGATCCTTGGTCTGAATTAAACTCGGAAATTAGTCTTCGGGCTTATGAAACCAGCCCTTTTGCTGGGATATATGTTAAATTAAAGAGAAGGCGAATTTTGAGCCTGACTTTTCTTCTTGATAGAGTGAGCGCACGGTGTTTGTCAAGTTAATAGTAAATGTATCCTGCTGACTGTGGAATGAAGCCTAGAAAATCCATTCGCGGTATTGGTTGGATAGAATCGGGATTGCTATTTGTTGATTCTCGGAATTGAGACTTCCTGCGATGAAACGGCGGCCGCGGTGGTCAGGCATGGCAAAGAGGTGCTGTCCAGTGTGGTTGCGAGCCAGGTATCGCTTCACAGCCCCTATGGGGGAGTTGTCCCTGAACTGGCGTCGAGGAAACATCTGGAGTATATCATCCCGGTGGTTGAAAGCGCGCTGCGGAAAGCCGGCGTTTCCGGTGAAGATCTGGATGCGCTGGCGGTTACGCAAGGCCCCGGGCTGGTGGGGGCTCTTCTGGTCGGTTTGTCCACAGCCAAAGCCATGGCCTATGCGCTCGGAAAGCCTCTGATCGCGGTAAATCACCTGGACGGGCATATACAGGCCGCTTTTCTTTCCTGCAACATTCCTGAGAGCCCTTTTATCTGCCTGGTGGTGTCCGGAGGACATACCGCCATCTACCGGGTGGACCCCAAAGGTGGCAACCGGCTTCTTGGAGCCACGAGGGATGATGCGGCCGGCGAGGCATTTGATAAGATAGCCAAGCTGCTTGGTATCGGCTATCCCGGGGGCATTGCAATTGATAAACTTGCTTCAGGCGCAAATCCCGAGGCTATTCGGTTCCCTCGCTCCAGGCTGGAAAAGGAATCTTTCGAATTCAGTTTCAGCGGTCTGAAAACGGCCGCCGCCAACTATGTCCGTACCCACGGACTTCCCATCGCGGCGGGCGGCGAGGCCGGGTCCGTTTCCCTGGAGGATTTTGCGGCGAGTTTTCAGGAAGCTATCGTGGACGTTCTGGTTGAAAAGAGCCTCAAAGCGGCGCAACAGTTCGACCTCACTGATATTGCCGCCGTCGGGGGCGTTGCAGCAAACAGCAGGCTAAGGGAAAGACTGGCCCAAGAGGCCGGTTCAAGAGGATATCACCTTTATCTGCCGCCGGTTCAATACTGCACTGACAACGCGGTGATGATAGCCTCCGCCGCATACGGAATATGGGCGCGCTCAGGGTCTTCGAATGAGATGCTGGAACTGGACGCGTATTCGCGCTGAACGGGCAGGCATCCATTTTGACGGACAGGATTTTGCTGTCGATGCAGGATTTTCTATCGCCCAGCGAATATTTTCACGGAAAGGGGATTCGTCCTCGAAAACACTTCGGTCAACATTTCCTTGCGCAGCCGGCAACCGCTGCCAGGATTGTCAAGAATGCCGAATTGAAAGACACCGATCCGGTCGTTGAGATCGGTCCCGGGCTGGGCGCGCTCACCCGTTTCATTTTGCCTGAAGTCCAAAGGCTTCACCTGATCGAAGTGGACACCGAGATGGTGGAGTACCTGCGTGAAAGGGTGCCCGGCGAAAAGGCTGTGATTTACCGGCAGGATGTTCTTTCATTCGATTTTGCACGGCTTGCCCGGAGCGAGGGCAGGCGCCTGGTGGTGCTGGGCAATCTTCCGTACAATATCAGCGGTCCTCTCATGTTCCGGCTGCTTGAGAGTTGTTCGGCTGTCGAGCGGGCCGTGGTAATGGTCCAGAAAGAGGTCGGAATGCGATTTGCGGCCTCTGTGGGCACCAGGGATTATGGGGTGCTCACGGTCCTTCTGGGGCTTTGGGCCAGGGTCCAGCCTCTTTTCAATGTCGGCCCCCGACAGTTTTTCCCTCCCCCCAAAGTTGATTCCATGGTGCTCCGTATCGACTTCTCTCAAGGGCCGCCTGATGGTCCTCATTTTCCATTCATGAGAAAACTGGTCAGTAAAGCCTTTCAGCAGCGCCGAAAAACTTTGGGCAACAGCTTGTCGGGCATTTTCGGCCTTGCTCCGGATGCCGTCAGAATGGGTTGCGCCGAAGCTTCGATAGACCCCGGGAGGCGTGCGGAAACTCTTTCCGTCGATGAGTTTCTGGCATTGGCAAGATCGATCCACAGGCAGGCTCAACGGTTGTAAAATTCCCGCATTGTGGTAATATAATCTGTTTGAAGCAGTGTTGATCCGGGGTGCCGAATCCTCTGAATCTTGTTGTTCATTCAAACTGGTGGCAGGTCTTAAGTATCGGAATGGATGATAATTTTTTCGCTGGTAAAGTGGCGCTGGTCACCGGAAGTTCGAGGGGGATCGGCCGCGCTATAGCCTTGGCTTTTTCCAGGGCGGGCTCAGACGTGGTCATAAACCACACCAAGGCCGAGGGGAGTTCCCTGAACAAAGCGGAGGAAGTTTGCGGTCAGGCCCGGTCGGCGGGTGTAAGAGCTATTGCCGTGCCGGCTGATGTCTCTTCGAAATCATCGGTCAGGGAAATGATTGGAAGGATTTCCGGCGAGTTCGGCCGGCTGGATTTTCTGGTTCTCAATGCTGCCAAGGCGCCTTTCAAACCAATCGAAAAGCTGTTGGAAAGGGAAGTTCGGCAGCTCGTCGAAATCAATTACATGGGTAATCTGTTCTGTATTCAGGAAGCTTTGCCGCTCCTGGAGGCTTCGATGGGTAAAATCGTTTTCATATCGAGCCTTGGGAGTCGTTTCTACAACCCGTCCTATCCGCTTGGTAGCATGAAAGCGGCGATGGAGTCAGTGGTTAGAGACTGCTCCGAGAGCTTTTCTGAAAAAAATGTTTCAGTTAACGGCGTTTGCGGTGGGGTGGTCAGGACCGACTCGTTTAAGGTGCTGCGGCAGTATATGGAAGAACTCGAGCATATGCCTGACGAGCTTTGCGTCAGCCCAGAGGCTATTGCCGACGTTGTTCTCTTCCTCTGCAGCCCTGCCGCCCGAGGGATTCATGGCCAGACCATCGTGGTTGACAATGGCTTGAGCAATAGACTATACCGCCCCGCATGGGCACGAAAGCAAATCATTAGATAGAGAGGTTGAATTCATAATGAAGCAGAATTTAATTCCCGAACAAAAGGTTCTGGAGGAAGTAATAAAAGCAATCTCTGAAGGAATTGATATCAATCCCAAGAATATCAAGCCGGAAAGTTCCCTTATCAAGAATCTTGGCGCTGAATCGCTCGATTTTCTCGATATAAATTACCGGCTGGAACAGACTTTCGGGATTAAGATGGCCAGACGCTCGGTGGTCGACCACATGGAGGAAATGTTCGGGGAAGAATCGGCGATTGATTCAGACGGCAAGCTGACCGAGAAGGCCGCCAAAGTGTTCGCCTTTCGCTATGACGGGTCCGGGGATGCAATCCAGGCGGGCATGGATATGGATGAACTGCCCTCCATGGTCACCGTCAAATCTATTGCCGAAGTGGTCATGAATCTGCTTGATACGCTGCCTGAGAAATGCCCTGGCTGCGGGGCCTCGAACTGGGTCCTTCAGGATGAGACCAGAATACATTGCGGGTCTTGTGGGGAACCGGCAACTTTCATCAATGGGGATGACCTTACCGAACTCTGGCTAAAGCGCGTGCAAGAAAGCGAAGAAATCTTCTGAACCCGGCGGTAAAAAGATTCAGGACCAGACCAGATATGGCTCGAAATGGAAAACGAGTGGTCGTCACGGGCTGCGGAATGATCACCCCGCTTGGGAAAGACAGCCGTGAAACCTTTGCAAATGCTCAAAACGGGATCTCAGGCATAGATTTCCTTCGTTCTTTCGAAACTGAAGGTTTGCCGTGCCGTATCGGCGGGCAGGTGGAAGATGCCTGGCTGAAAGCCGCGCCGGAGACGGGACTTCAAGGGATCGAAAAGTGCTCTTCCCGGGGTCTGAAGATAATGTTGTCGGCGGCTTCCGAAGCCGTGGAAATGGCGCGCCTTGACTCGGTCGAGAACCGGGACAGAGTCGGTGTGAGTCTCGGCTACCATGGTGAAAACCCATCGGTCGACGACATGCTTATGTTGTATCGATACAGCGGTGGCAAGGATTTATGGGATATCCAGGGTCTTTCTGCTCACGGCGTTTATTCATTTTTTAACTTCTTCCGCAGGAAACCCGACGTAGCAACCTCGATATTGTCGATTCTGTTCAATTGCAAAGGCAGTGCTTTTACTACCGTTTCCGCCTGCGCGGCCGGGGCGCAGGCAATAGGCGAAGCATTCGGCATAATCAGAGAGGGCAGGGCGGACGCAATGATCGCCGGAGGCTGCGAATCCAATCTCAACTTTGCCGGTTTCGTCGGCTTCGTCCTGATCCGCGCTCTGGCAGAGAGGTATTCGTCTCCGGAGAAAGCTTCGAGGCCCTTTGACAGAAAAAGAAACGGCTTCGTCATGTCTGAGGGAGCGGGGGCGCTTGTTCTCGAAAGCCTCGATCATGCTTTGGAGCGAAACGCGCCCATTCTTGCTGAAGTCCTTGGGTACGGTTCCTCGGCCGACGCTTTTCGAATAACGGATATTCATCCCAAAGGCGACGGCGCGGTTCTAGCCATGCAGGGAGCAATGAATGACGCCGGAGTTGCCGCCGAAGACATCGAGTACATCAATGCGCATGGTACGTCCACCCTCCAGAACGATCAGATTGAGACGCTGGCAATCAGGAGAGTTTTTGGAGATCTGGCAAGGAAGGTCCCGGTAAGTTCGAACAAGTCGATGATCGGCCACACCATAGCCGCGGCCGGGGCTATAGAAGCAGGCCTTACCATCATG
>Ga0326727_10025465_pt1 | contig 11087 bp, 6 predicted proteins | sample MB2enrmetagenome_FD_207643 | JGI IMG/M metagenome (GOLD analysis project Ga0326727, IMG submission 207643) | Lab enriched peat soil microbial communities from McLean, Ithaca, NY, United States - MB29MY | ecosystem: Environmental > Terrestrial > Soil > Wetlands > Peat | place: USA: New York... | reverse complement strand
GTTCTATCATGACGGGGAGCTGAAGGCGATGAAGATCAAGGGAGCAACCGAAATTCCGGCCTTCACTCGAGGATTCAATGGACTGAGATCCATTTCTTTAAGATTCGGGGAAGCCAGTTTTGCGAGATCGAAGCGGTCGGTGCCTTTATGCCTTACGGCGTCCCGTCCGACGGGGAACAGACCGGACCCCGGCGCCACAATTCAAAACGCCGCGGATTTGAATCACCGGCCCGTGACATTGTTGCGTTCGGGCTCATTTGTCAATATTCGTCCAGGATGCACCGTTACCGTGTGCGTATCGCGTACAAGCTTGATTGAGTCAGGATGAACAGCATTTTCAAGTCCCAGCCTCCAAAGATGATCTGCAGCGGACGCTCCGGCACCTGCACCGTCCCGATGAGCTTACCGGTGGAACTGTACGCAAACAATTGGCCCGCAGCCAGCCAGACGTTGCCGTGACTGTCCTGCGAGAGGCTTTCTCCGCCTTGTTCGGCGAATACCCGTAGCTGAGATAATGTCCCGTCCGGATTCACCCGGCCGCGATAGGTCCTCTGTTCCGATTCGTTTGTCACATAGAACGGACGGCCAGAAACGGCCTCCACAAGCCCGAATGCCTGCAGGGTATGCTCCCACTTATAGCCGAGATGCGGCGGTCCCTGCACAAACACCTCGTCAAGCGGGATAAACATCTTGCGGTCGGGCGACACGTATTGGAAAGGCCTCCGCGTGGTCACCGCCTTTCGGAACATGTCTTCAAGCGAGATGTACTGGTACGTGTTCGTGTCGAGTGAATTGGTAAAATCCCCGTTCACCCAGTAGTTCACAGGCAGGACTGCATTCATGCCCGGACGCTCCGCCGCCGGCTCGCGCGCCAACAGAGTGATCTTGTCCTCCGGGTCGTCCGGTCGAAAAGAATAGGCGGCCATGCTCGCGCCCCCAGACGACAGCACAATCAGATCGCCGCTTTTGTCGAGCACGAGATTCACCGGGCTCAGGGGATTGTCGCGGACGACCGACAGTTTCTTCGTTTCAGGTGTAAAGCGATAGATCCGGTGCCAGCGGGAATCCACGAAATAGAGCCGGCCGGCTGCATCCGCAGCGGCACCGGAGATGTTGTCGAACCCTGTGGCCAATTTCTCGACCCGGGCTCCGGGCGCGAGCAGATTCAGAGGCGGCCATGCCGGTGCCGCCGTGCGTCCGCCGGTTGCATTCAGGAACGCAAACTCGCGATCCCTCACCTCCAGGTTCAACGAAGAATCGAGGATGCAGGTGCCGTAGGAGAATTTACTCGATCGGACGTACTGCCTGCACTCACCGGTTTCGGGGCAGTAGGCCATCGAGCTGTTGCTGTCCACGTGAATGTTGCGAAATCGGATATTCCTCGAATCCGAGATGCGGATCGCATAGGGAAATGGGCGCAGGCTTCTAACCACACGGTATCCGTGGTAGTTTGCGATCGTGACGTTCTTTGATGCGCTGATCTCGAGCGATGAGGCGGCTTCACTCTCCCCCCGTTCTCCTTCCGTCTGTAGTGCATAGACTTCCCAGTTCTCAACATGGTCGAGTTTCGCTTCGGTCTGCACGTGATGCTCGCTGGAGAGTTGATAGATGCGGCCCGGCGTCGTTGTGTCGGAGATGTAGAGGCCTGTTTGCGCGAACGTGCTCGGCGTCCAGATGTTGGCAAAGGTCCCTCCTCCGCCGTGCGTGATCCAAAGGCTCGGATATTGGCTGCCCCACACGCGCCGGGGATCCGGGTCTCCGCTCAAATTACTGTTATACGGATTCTCCCGCTTGCCATTGGGTCCGTTCGTCCCGTGGCCACCGAGAAAGCGCACGTCATCCATATCCGATTCCCCACCGGCCATCCACATGACGCCCACGGCGCGGCTGTTGATGCCGCCGGTATAGAGCCCAACCCCGGTTACAATGTTCCGGCCGCCCCGCGGTGCGAGCAGCAACGGCTTCGGCGCACCGACCCCCTGGAACCCGGGCGTCGCATCCAACAAGTCGATCTGTGTTTGATCGGGATGCAGGCCGATGAGGACCGTATCGGAGCGCAGCTCAATCGTGTCCTTTACCACGTAGTTCCCCATGGGAAAGTAGAGAGCCTTGTGCTCCGCGATGGCCTTCTGCAGTGCCGCGGTGTCATCCGACACTCCGTCCCCCTTCAACCCAAGCGTCCGCACGTTTATCCACGTTTCAAGCGGCGGCAAGCCAGCCATTCTGTTTGGTCCGGGAGGCAATAGTCTTGACAGAGGGCGCGCGTCGTAGGCAGTTTTGATCTCGCCCATTGCGCCCATGCCCGACAGAGTTAGGCCATGCGACAGAACCCTAACCGCGTAAATCGCGCCGGAGCCTTTCATTTGTCGGCCGCTTTCACGGAATCTCGCGAAAACAGGCACTCCGCGGCAGTCTGCATCTTCGATATTGACCTGCGTCATGCGGCTGTTCTCGTTGCTGATGACGATGGCTGCACGGCCGACGTTCTCGAATCGCGAATCCTTCACCCACAGCTGGTCGGAGTAGTGGCGGTCTATCACAATGGCTTCAGGGACGTTCCGGAATTCACAGTGGATTACGGTGAGTTGTGCTTCGTTCTCGCGGATCGCAGCCTCCCGCTGCCCCTCAAATGTCGAGTCGACCAGCGTATATGGCCAGGCAGGCGAGGGCTTGCGAGTCAAAATCCCATAGCGTCCGCCGTAGAAATGCAGGTCCTGACCAAAGTTCCCGACGTCGTTGAGCGCCGCTAGACCGGAACGGGTATGAAAATCCATGTGGGCGAGGTAGCCGTGCTGTGCGACGTGGAACCGCACGGCGACCGCTGCCGCATTGCCGTCTCCGATCTCAAAGTCGATGTTGCTCATCGCCGAATAGAACGTGCCTGAATTCGCGTCCGTGACGTCGAGTCTTGGCGGGAATACGCCCGGGGGCGGCGGGGGCAGGCGAAAGCCTCCTCCGGCACGCACGCGCGATCCCGTGAAGAAGAACATCGTTGCCATCCCCTGCTGAAACCCCGGAGTGTTGTCCGCCAGAAGGAATACCGGCCGTTTCTCGCCGTATCCGATCACCCGAATGCCGGGCCAGACGAAAATGGTTCGTGTGACCACGTATCGCCCCTGCGGTATAAAGACGATCCCTTCTCCCGTTGACTCCTGCACCCGGTCAATCGCCGCCTGGATTGCCCGGCTGTCATCGCTTCGCCCGTCACCGTGCACGGGAAAGCGGTCAGGCGTCAGGTATACGGCTCTGGGGTCGTCCAGGAGCGCCGGGTAATACGATCCGCCACTCAACGGAAGGGCGATTGCAGTCAGAAGGAACCCAATGGTCACGAGTCTCAGCACAGAGTGCGGCTTCATCATTCTCTCGCTCGATGGCAGTTTCAAATTCGATAAGGAGCCGATTGTTCGATCCTTGTTTCTGTTTAATCCCGATGGACCTGGCCCCGAGGGATTATACGACCGTGAATCAACGACCGGTAAGATCATCGCGGCAAGGGCGGCATCCTGCTGGTCTTTCGCCCAATGAAATGATGAAGGCAGGGGTGCCGGAGAAATGGCGTCTCATTCTCTTTTCCAGGATTGATGATGACCAATCTCGAAAACAGGCCTTCCCGCCACCTAACGCTTTTTAGTGACCAGAGTCAAAGTCGCCAAGCTTCCAAACTGGGGGCAACACATTTCTTTGGCTCAAGAGTTTTTGACAGCTATTGCCAATAATTCAAATTCCTGCGAAGAAGGTTTGACCTTCCGACTGAATTTCCCCACGGTGCAGCCGAAAATACCGATGTCCTTGAATCCCAGAGTTTGAAGCATCCAGCGCAACTCCGACGGCATAAAATAGCGTTCGTTGCAGCGGAGCGTCATTTTGCGGCCGCTGTCATCCACAGCTTTCATTGTCGACCGTTTCCGCAAGGTGGCGACGTCAAAGGTTATCGAGGGCGTTTGAGTTGATGCCGTCCCGTCATTCATGATCTCTTTCCGCGAATTGACCAGGGGGGGAAGGGCATTAAGTGAAGAAAAAATAAGTTTGCCCCCCTTCTTCAGCGCCTTGGCACAGGAGGCAAGGATGGCAAAATTCTCATCATCCGTGGCCATCAGGGAAAAGCCCCCTTCGCAGAGCATCATGACGAGGTCGAATTGTTTGCCAAATCCGGCCTTGCGTGCATCTCTTTGAATAAAACGCGCGGAGACGCCTGCGGTTTTGGCTTTCTCCCGGGCATGCTTCAGCTGCGCCGCAGACAGGTCAATGCCGGTCACATCGTAGCCGCGGCGGGCCAGCTCAATAGAATGCCGACCCGTTCCGCAGCCGACGTCCAATATCCTCGCTTGCCTGTTCCGTCCTATTTCCCGTTCGATAAAACCGACTTCCTGCAATGTGCCTTGCGCAAAGCCCTCTGTGTCATAGGTCTTGGCATAATTCGCAAAGAGCTTCTCGTACCACGGCTTCATCGAAATCTCCTGTTCTGCAAAAAAGGTTGCAGGTTGACAAAAATCACTCCGGTGACCAGGTCAAATTCCATATCTCAGCCGCAACCGGCGCCTTCCACCGCAGCATGACTTCGCCTATCAGCGATTGAAACCTCAACCCGCGCTGGGAATCAGGCACAAACTGGGCGATAGCGTCGGAGTGGGCAAAAGCCGCAAAGCTGCTTTGAATTCCAGGCGGTCGCTCCAGGACGGCTACGGGAAACAGGCCTGTGCACCCGCAATATTGGCATTTCCTGGGGGGATCAGGCCGATTGCGTCACGCGGTCGCGAAACGCGTCCCGGGCGGCCAGCCGATTTTCTTTTCAATCCAATCCTAGTGCCCGGCACCTAATTCATAAGAGAAACCGTGACAGAGGCGATGGATCTTGATAACAATCCTTCCCGACAGATAGCCGAGGCTGAATCCGCCGATTTCGCTTTCAACCGAGGCTCTGTCAACGCTTTCAATTTCATTGCCCTCCAGCCAGCAGATATGCCTTAAAGGCAGCATTGCCACCCGGGGCAGAAGGCGTGCTACTAGCGTTCGCTTCTTCATGATCAGCAAATGGTCATACCATCGATGCATCAACGGCACTTTCGATAGCAGTTCGAAAATATCCGGCAGCCTGCCGTACCGTATAATCGGCGGCAGGGCATCATCAAACCCTTGAGCGTACCGTGCAAGACCATCAATCATTTTTGCTGTCTCCGGTTCCCAGGTTGCCGTGGCTATTTTCCCCTTGTACCGGCGGATGACTGTCTGGAATCTCGTGATCTTCCGCTTGCCTCCATCCGAAATCCAATTGATCTCCGAAACATTGAATAAAAAGAACGTGAATTCATCCATGACTGCAGATGTCTGCCGGTCGTCCAGCCCCATTCCGCTGCAAAAGTGCGGCAAGGCCGTGTCGATGTCCTTCAGCTTTTCGGCGATCGCACCCGGATCTTCCAGAAATTGAGGAAGCGTCACGAGTTTTTCGTCAAATTCCTTTATCGCGTCTCGTCCTCCCGGGTGCATTTCATCAATCCCTCTCAATTTCTCCCGAATAAATTCTCTGAATGCGGAAAGGGAGGTTTGAAACCTTTTTGCGTTTTCTTCCTCTCTAAAATCCAGCGGGCTGAATATCTCAAATAAACTCCTATCGAATTCCGCCAGGACTTTCAGTTTTTCTTCCGGCGTCAGGTTGGAGGACTCCATCAACATCACCAGGGTATTCCCGTTTCTGCATATTTCCTTGATCCGCCCTTCCGGTTTTCGGGCCTTCAGCGAGCGGCGGTTATGTATCTTGTCTGCAGCCTTGGTTCGCGGGAGAACAAAACGAAGCCACGCGAATAACTCCCGATCGTTCAGGATCTTTTCGCCAGCAGTTATGATTCGGGCCATGTATGCGAAGTATGCCAGCTCCTTGTGCAGCTTTGACTTTAATGTTTTTCTCGAGTCCGGCTTCGTAAGGATTTTTATCGCGCTGATTATGCGCCCCTTGGCGTCTTCATTTTTAAAGGCTGCCAGGATATCGGCTACATTTATTTCTGTGTCCTCCAAAACGTCGTGAAACAACACGGCGGCAAGAATGAGCGGGTCCGTCACCCTGAATGACTCGACCATGATTTTGGCGACGTTTATGGGGTGTTCGATATATTTGCGGCGTGTATCCCCGGTGGGAATGTTCTTGAAGGCGCGGCGAAATTGTCCGTCATGGGATCGGTAGGCAATCTTGTAGGCTTGCAGCAAGACGGCTTTGTCATTCACAGACAGTTCCTTGCCCGATTTCCTCTCAATGAGATGAAGCAGCCTGTTGAATTGATTGTTGATGTGAATATGATCTTCCCGGATGATTTCGAATCTTTCGGAATATTCCAGCTCCTGTTCGAGCAGTCTTTCGTCTTCCTCGTCGAGGCTGTCGCCGATTGTGTCGATTCGTCGGAGCAATTCTTTGAAGGATCGGCTGAACGGCGTCCCGAAAGGCATTTCTTTGCGGATTTGGCTGAAAACTTTTCTGTAGTTCTTAAAAGCGTTCAATCGCCGTGCAGAACCACTGGCCATCAGAACGATATGCATGTAGCTGTACGCCATCCAGACGCGCATCATCGTTTCCTGCGGAATTTCCGCCATGCCCGGTTTGATGGCTTTGGCGTCCATGATTTGAACGACCTGAAGCATCTTTAATAAATCTTCCTTGGCGATGCCTGTTTCCTCATGAACGGAAGAAATATCCCCGTACAAATCCTTATGAAGAATCCTTCCGTCCTTCAGGCGGCCATAGGTCGCCTTCTCGATCAGAACGGAATGGTTTCTGATGAGAAACTGCACTATTTTGATTGAACGGGGATCCCAGCCCAAGCGGGAAAGCGGAACGGCTGCCAGTGCCGCAGAAATTTCAGGATGCTTTAAATGATTGATATAACTTCTTCCTTCTGGGGTATCAATGCCAAAAAAAGGATAGGTTTCGCGAAGGATGCTTTTTCTTCTCTTTTTGGTCCACTGAACGGAGAAATGATACCAGAGGGGCAGGTCCGTCCCTGTTAGGATAGCGATTTCTCCCTGGTCATGAAATAAAAGGGCTGTGTTGATCCATAGCAGGGCGCAACATTTCGACTCGTCATCTTTGTACTCTTCGACGCCGAAATGGCGTACCCAGCCGTACGTTTGTCGGATGGATTCGAGCATGTGCCGCATGACGGGCATAGGACGGTAAATATTCGGGTCCTTGTCCTTCAGATTTTCCTCGAACGCGTTCAATTCAGGGATCAATTCATGCAGCTTCCTGATTACCACTGCGTGTTCGAACGCTGCGGAATCCTGCATGATGCGGGCAAACAGCTGTTGATCGGAGAGGCCTTCTTTCGCCAGCCGGCTGAAAAAGGCCTCTGCCATGTCCCGTTTTTCAATACCCTTCAATTTTTGCGGTTTGGGCCGCCCGGAAAGACTCTCAAAAATGCTTTTCAACATTGGAATAGGAAACAGAGCGCTGAATAACATGACTTTGTTTGGTTCGATCCCCTGCCGCGGGCAGGCCCACCATGGGTGTCATCAAACCTGTAAATGATACCTGGATATGACGCTGCATCGATAGCCCAATTACGGGAGTCTTCCCGAAGGGCCAGCCATCCGCAGATCATTTGTGAAACTCGCCTCCAATTCGAGAAAAGAGGCGGACTGTGCCCTTCAGGATGAAAAACACGGCTATTTGCGGCAATTCCAGGCCCTTTCTGCCCAACCGATGAACGCAGGGCAGGTGGCGGTAAATTCATCATCTGGAGCCCTGCCTGAAGGATGCCTGGTCATCGGTTTTCGGACTTCACCTCCAACAGGGACTTTCGAGAATTTCCGCGTGCTCCCGCCAACCCACCTCTTGGAGACAGCCGCTCCGAGACAGCTGCCGAAAACAGGCCATGAGTCATTCGCCTGCCAGCCCAAAAACCTGGCTGTGAGACGCGTTCCCGATTCGGTTAAAATAAACCCAGTGTCTTGACCGCTTTTCATTGCATTGAACGGAACGGCGACGTAATTTGTCAAAGACGCGGCAGCGGCGCTCCTGCACAAGTCAGGGGGCAGCCGACGGGCGCGCATCACGCCCTGATTCCCTTTAAGGCGTTTCCCATCCCGGAGACCTGACCTTCATGTCTTTACCGTCAGAGACAATCATAAATGAATATCGCGACGAACAAATCCTTTTCCTGCAACTGCATCTCGGAGGGGATCGCAATTTCTGCTACGTCCTGGGAGACTTGCGGAGCAAACAGGCGGCCGTAGTCGATCCCGGCTTCAGGGCGAATCAGCTTGCGGGCATCGCGGCTGAACGCAGGCTGGGAATTCGAGACATTCTCATTACCCATGCCCATTCGGATCACATCGGGCAGGCCCGCAAGCTTGCTGCCATCACAGGCGCCGTCCCGTATGCGGGCGCACAGGAAAGGATGCCTGGGGCTGAGGCTGCGAGTGACGGACAGCAATGGCATCTGGGTAAGAAAACGGTCCTCGCCTTTTCCACGCCGGGCCACTCACCGGGTCATATGTGTTACCTGTTTGAGAATCGATTGATGACCGGCGATCTTTTATTCTGCGGGAAAGTGGGCGGAACCGGTTCCCACTTCCCGGGTTCCTCCCCCGAGGATGAATGGAATTCGCTGAAACGGATCACAAGCTTGCCGGATAAGACTCTCGTTTTTCCTGGTCACGACTACTATGGCGGCGAAGGCAAGATGACGCATTCCACGATAGGGTATGAGAAGCGGCATAACCCGTTTCTTCGATGCGAGGGCTTCGAGGCATTTCTCGACCTCAAACAGAATTGGGAGTCCTACAAGCGCGAGCACGGCATCAGGTAAGGGACATTGGTGACTCTTCCCCTGCGCTCGCGGACCTGCCCCGAAAAATCAAAGAACCTTCAGGCAATTCATTGAAGATTTGAACTAATGTTTTGGGCCGTACTCTGCCGAATAATAATGTTAGAAGAATTTCACGTCGGAATTCGTTGCGTTTGAAGCGACGTGACAATAAAGCAGGCCGCGGATTGCGCCATCAACGATGCGAATCGAAGCCCATGAGTAAGATCGGCTGGTCTCTTAAATACGACAAATGCACGGACTGTGGAACGACCGACATGCCACACATTGGGCATGGTCTCTGTCGTCACTGCTACCACCGTCAACGATATATAAAATTGAGCGCCAATCGAGAGCGGACCGATAAGGGCGACATCATCCGCCAGATCACGCGTGAGTACCTGATCAGGGAATACAAAGAGAAGGGAAAGTCACTGCAAGATATCGCCAATGATGTTAAATGCACCCGGCAGTACATGCACAGTCTCATGAAGTCTTTTGGAGTCAAGCGGCGTTCGAGAAGTGAGGCGCGGAGTCTCGCGCTCAGTGCAGGCAAATTAGGCAAGCGTACTGCTTGAGGGTGTGGAATTCCTAAATCTGCCCAAAGCGAAGGCGAAGCGGCTATCGCCTGTGACCCGCCAAATAGTTGCTCCAAGATAGATGCCGAAAACAGGCATGACCTCGACAGCTAATCCGTTTTCTTGACGTCGTGAACCGAAAGAATTGGAGCGCGGCAAATGAATGTCTCTGAAAATCTCAGCGTTTTTGAGAGATCGAAACCGCAGCCGACGCCATGACGATGTCGGGTTCACTCCAGCCCTTGAGCTCCATAAGTTTCTTATAAGCCCTTCGGTAGAGAAGGGCAGCTTCGATTCGCACATCCCCCGACTTGGGAGCGATAAACAGGAATTCGCCGGTATCGGATTGGAAGGCTCCGAGCCGAGTGTCCATCACGACCCGGGTCGGGTTCCAATATGCGGCTGTCGGTGAAACTCCTGTCCCGACTTCTTCCAGCAGTTTGACGAACACCTTTCCGGGAAGCCCGGCGTAGTTGCCATTTGCCGGATCCCCGGAACCGCACCACTCCGGGAGAACGGGCCCCGCTTTGAGAGATAATTCAGAATCGTCGCTGCCGTGAGCCCGGACTACAAGTATTAGATGTCGAAGCGGTGAGTCCGTCGGAACGTCGTGACCGGTGCGATCGTTGGCAACCTTCGTCCTGACTCGGATCCCTTCCGGCACTTGTTCTGCCTCAAGGGTCAAAGACACCGCGTTCCGGAGGAGGTCAAGGTCTCTGGCTCCAGGCATCCTATGGCTGACGATAGTATTGGGATCGCGCTTGAGCCCGCCCTTTTCGGGGCGGGCAAAGAATTCAGCCCCGGAACTCGGCATATGGCAGTCCTGGCACGTCTTTCCTTTCCCCTCCCGGCTGTAGGGGCTTCGCAGCCACTCCCCGAAGGAGTCGTAAACAACCGTGCCCCAAAAAACTCCAAAATGGCACGGGGCGCAGAACTGGCTAGTTTTCTGAATCTTGGAATAGGTGTCCTCACCCGGGGCGATGTCGTCCAGAGGCCCGGCAAAGAACTGATGCCCGTTGAAAGGTCTCCGGAATTCGTAGGAAAGCACTCCGGCTCTTTCGGGAAAGGGAAGCCCTGTGACGGGGTCGAGGCGGACATCCCAGATTTTGTGGCAGAAGTCGCAGGTGACGCCTTCCGCTTCGACCCCCTGGACCGAGAGCGGATCGGTATTGTAAGGCGCATTGATCGCCGCTGCGGGAACATGGCAGGCAGCGCAATCGCCGGTGTGGTCCGGATTATCGAGTCTGTACCCTGGTCCGTAATAGGGCTCTTCAGGATCCGGGGGAAGCGGAAAAAGCCTGTTGTCGCTTGTGCGCCTATAGCGGGTTGACGGACTCCGCCGGCCCGACAGGTCTGTCCCGGAGTGCATGGTAAGAAAACGCGGGTTAACGGCGGATTGGGAATGAGCGTCCTTGAGCCACTCGTCGACCGGAAGAGCGGGGCCTGAACCAGCCGTGCCTCGATTGTGGCACTCGGAGCACCCCTGGTTTTCGCCGGAACCGGCCGATCGGGAGGAAGGCGACCACTGGTAGTCGCGATTGTCCAGTTGGCTGTGCCGGTGAAGGGAAATCGTCACCTCTTTTCCCCCGGGCGAGGCTTCAACCGGCCCGCTGATGGAGTATCCTTTAGCCCCAATACTGTTCACTTAAGTATTTTTCTGTGTTAGAATCTTGGGCCAGGAGGATATCTCATGGCCCGTACAATTGCTGAATTACCG
>Ga0326727_10025463_pt1 | contig 11088 bp, 15 predicted proteins | sample MB2enrmetagenome_FD_207643 | JGI IMG/M metagenome (GOLD analysis project Ga0326727, IMG submission 207643) | Lab enriched peat soil microbial communities from McLean, Ithaca, NY, United States - MB29MY | ecosystem: Environmental > Terrestrial > Soil > Wetlands > Peat | place: USA: New York... | reverse complement strand
AGTGCCGATGATGCCGAACGTATCCTCCTGCAGGCAGGGGCCTCCTATCTGCAAGACGAGATGACCGAGCTGCAATGTTACCGGCAGCGTCTTGCCCGCTATCGCGATCAATGCCGGTTATCGATCGTGCTGATCACTTACCAGCGCCCCGAGTTACTCCAGGCAACGCTTGCCGGCTTGCGCGAACAGCTCAGCGAGCAGGATGTCGAGATCATCATCGGCGTGAACGATGACTGGCCACAAACGCGAAAAGTGATCGAGCAAGCCGGCATCGACAAAGTATTTTTCAACGACGGAAATGCCGGAATCAATTTGTACAAGCAGGTTTTCCCTATGGCGAGCGGCGAGTACATCATCGAAATCGACGATGATATCCAAGCGTTTCCGCCGGGGTTCGACCAGCAGATCATCGCGTGTTTGCAGGCGCGTCCCGATCTGGGGCTGGTGGGGCACTGGCCGTCCGGCTTCCATGATCTGACCCGTGATCAAGCATTGCCGGCCGCCGAATCGACGCACGCGCGTAGCGAAGTCGCGGGCTTGCCGTTCGGCATCGGGCCGGTCGCCGGCGCCTGTGCCGGAATGAGGCGCCGCGATTTTTTGACGATAAACGGTTTTTCCCGAGCCTCGTTGAGCAAATATTCGGGTGAAGAGCCGCAGTTGATTCGAAAGCTGTCGATGTACGGCAAGATGTCGGGGGTGATTTTCGATCAGGGGCTGATCGTCAATGTGACGGAGTGAGCCGACGGGATTGTCAGATTTTGTTCGTCAACTTGTGATCGAATGAACCATCCAGGGATAAATCATTCAGAGCCTGTGTTTCTATGCGCTGAACAAGGTTTTTCCCGAATGTCTGCTTCTCGTATCCATTTCCGTTCGTTCTCTTTGTGCTTTTGCGTTGCCCTGCTCATGGTACCGGCTGTGCATGCCCGGGCGGAGGTGCCAGAGCTGTCGGTTGAGCCTTCTCTTTGGCAACGCGCCGCCGGAGGGCTCAAGTCGACCTGGCAGTCCGATCGGACCGAACTCTACATTCCGCTGTATACCTGGCATAACCGCAGCAAGTATTCCGCTGAAAAAATTGCGGGTTATAACGAAAATCCCTGGGGGCTGGGCGGCGGAAAATCACGCGTCGATGCCGACGGAAACTGGCATGCCTTGTATGCCATGGTGTTCATGGATTCGCACAATCGGCTAGAACCCATTGCCGGCTATGCGTATCAGAAGATCTGGCGACCCACCGAAAACTGGCGCATTGGCGCCGGTGTCACGGCGGGGGTGACGGCTCGATCGGATTACCGCTATCTGCCCTTGCCCGTGGTATTACCGATTGCGTCTCTCGAGTACAAGCGCGTTGCTTTGCAGGGGACGTACATTCCCGGTGGCAATGGAAACGGCAATGTTTTGTTCACCTGGTTACGCTGGCGGTTCTAAAGACCCAGGTGCAGCCAGATGAACAATACATTTCCCCAGTCCTTCCCGCCCGGGATATAGGTCGCCTGAATTTCAAGGCGGGAATAGCCCGCTGAGGCCAGCGGCAGGAGGATCGGAAACGGAATGTAGCCGTAGCTTTCTCTGGCACTGATTCCAACGGTATAGCCGAAGCCCGCATGCCATCCTGCGGGGCTCCCCCCAATCTTTTCGTACGCATAGCCGGCGAAGGGCTCGACGTCATGATGCGAGTCCAGGAAGGCCATCGCATACACCGCATGCCAGTCGTTTCCATCGGTTCGCGATTTCCCCAGTCCGATACCCCAGGGCTGCTCGTTGAAAGAGGCGATCGACTGTTGAGAGTAGGCCAGCCGGTTGTGCCAGGTTCGCAGCGGGACAAAGAGATCGGGCTGCCCGTCCCGCCATGTGTTGCGTGAATGACTTTCGATGCGGGACCACCAGCCTGGCGGATTTTTTACCGAATCGGTCTCTCCTGGCGCCTCGTCAGCGTAGGTCGGCGGCATGAGCAGGCTACAGACCAGTCCGATGGCGAGTGTGAACGAATGCATGATGAATATCATCAATGAACATGGTGTCCAAATTATGCTATTAAAAATGTATTTGGCATATTTTAGGCGGTTCAGCGGCTGGATGGATTGCGCGTTTCGGGATGGGGGCCGCTTTGCGGGTTTGCTGGCAGACGCATGCCAAACATCCAGAGGCTATAGTTGAACCATTCACCAGGGGGCAAACATGGATACCGAAAAAATTCTCGATCTGATGCAGTCAGGCCCAAGAGAGAGGACGGTCTGGACTGTTTTGCCCGTTCTGTATGCCCAGGCACTTTCTGATATTTCGGCACGACTGAACGAAGAAGAGTTGCATCACATGATTGCGATCGGCGCTGCGATCAATGACTGCGTGTGCAATGAAATCAGGTCGAGCATTGAAGCGAACGCTCGCCTGAAAAAGGCGCTTAGCCTGACGGTCGATGCGATTGATATCAGGAAGCGAGACCCTTCCCTGCGTAGCGTTTATGCATGGAAACGCCTGAGTATCGCGTGTAATCGTGCCATTTTGCACCCGGGTGAAAAAATACAGGCGTCAAAATGGGCCGCGTTATGGGCGCATGTCGCAGGATTTCATCCGAAATAAAGCTCCGGGGATCGGGGCTTGTGTGATTTTTCTGATGTGTCGCGACACGGTCGGAAGGTTTTCTTCAGGTTGAATCTGTATATTGAGTATCGGACTAAAAGCTGCACCAGTATTGGTTGTGTCTATTCGCGTTTTTCTTATGTGTACACCCATGGGTACACGCTAAAACGGAGTGCTCCGGCTTTTCCACTCAACCTGGCCCTTTTTGCGCTGGCGCTGATGGTCGCCCAAGTGATGCATGGTTCTATGCAACGTACGGCCGTCGATCATGCTGGTGCTGGTGGTGACCAAAACCGGCGTTCTGCCGGTATAGGGTACTCGACCACTCCGACGTTAGAGAAGAGTCATGCAGCCAGGGTGATGATTCCGACGCTGTGGACGGGGTGCATGACCTTTCCCTGCGCAGGTAGCATCTCGGTGGCCAGTCAGGCGGTGTGCAAGACTTTCCCCGGTCTCGATCGCATCTACTGTGGCGTGTCGGGCGGCGTCATGGTGTACATGCCCGCACTGGCAGGTATCAAGATGTAGTCATGCGGCAGATCCGCCGTATCCTTTTCACAGAAGAACCATTCATGAATGTCAAAAACCTGCCGTTGTTCCGCGCCGATACCAAGAGGTGCGATGTCCTGTCCGGTTCAATCCATATTGAAGGCTGGTGCATGGGCTCGAGACTTGGCGAATGCGCATCCGTCCGGTTTGACGGGAAGAAATATTTGATCCGTGAGGAGGATTACCAAGCGCTGTTGCGCCGCTGAGAAAGCGCAGGCGATCAGCGCCAGCAAAGTGTCTATGTGCTGGCGCTGGCAAAGTGTCGCCAGTGCCGGCCGGCGGGAGCGTACCGCCGGGCTGGTTGCCCGCCTGCAAGATTTCGGCGGGTTCTGGCTCTATCGCTGAGAGTGCGCTACTTGCAGGGACCGAGACTGGTGCCCGTGCTGATGCTGGTGGCCGTGCATGCTCCGGACTCGTAGCGCATGCTTTGCTGATTAAACAGGTATTGGGTCGTGTAGCAGGTGACGGCCGTACATGCGGTTTCAGCGATGTCCCGCATGCCCGCATGATCTGCGCGGAGAATCTGGAAAATATCAGAATCACCCTCGTAGATGATTTTTCCGTTCAGGACCAGCCAGTGCCTAAACTGGTGCGCGCCATAGAAGGGCGAGAAATAGGGTTCAAGCGTTGGCCGCACATACTTGGCCGGCGTTCTGCGCTGATTGATCTGAACGTATTGCCACACCAGCCGCTTACTCGGGTCCGCCGGAATTTCTCCGGCTTCTGCATAGCCTGATAAATCCTGAATCTTTGCTTCATGCTTCATCAAGGCTTTGGCGAAAGCCGGGGTGACATGTTCCCAGCCTGCGGTTGAATCCTCGGTGCTGTTTTCAAACAATACATCGCCCGCGAAGGCGCGTCCTGCCGCCATGCCAAACAACAGACAGAGCGTGTAGGCGCTTTTCACTTGGCGCCCCCGCCACCTTCAACGAACCATGCGTTCAGCGTAGCGAAGCCGTGGACCTGAAATGACACCCACTCATGGGGTTTCAGCTTGTCAATGGCGGGCTTGATGTCCCCGGCGATGATCGGATTCAAAACATTGTGCACACGCAGGTCTTCGACGGCGATGAGGTCTTGCGTATGTGGCGAGAAGTCATCCAGGCCCATGGCCTTGATGCCATGTTCAGTCCATGCTGCTTTGTTGATCTGATAAAGGCCTGCGGCAGTCGTGTGCCCCCCTTTACCGGCGCCCGGGTGGGTCGATTCATCGGTAAATACCCATCTGGTGTCACCAGGGGTCCAGCCATATTTCGCATGATAATCTCCCCCCTCCGACTTTCCGATCATGTACAGGAACGCTTTGACATTGGGGTTTTTGAGATATTCCTCATTTTGAGCGCGCCGAACAGCTTTTCGATCCACCTTGACCTTTTTCGTCGAGGTGTCTGACGTAGCAGTGGTCGTGTGCTCGCCTACTTTGACCAAGGGCGTTCCGCTATTGGGGGATGCGACAGTCTGGGTGTCAGGCATGGTTTTTCCTTTTGATCGCGGGTCTCCGCTTCAGGCTATGCCGGTTGATCCGAATCACCGAGATAGATGTGTAGCGCTTCGGCGGAATCCGTGTGGGAAACCTCATGAGTGAAGCCTTGGGCATCCGTGGTGCCATGTTCAATGGAGCCATCGGCGCGCTTGATGGCGAAAGTGTAATTCGCCAGCGGTTCGTGTGTTTCGTCGTCGCACAGCTGGATTTTGTCGTTGAACTGGGTTTGAGCCGAAGAGCTGGGCTTAGAATTGCTTGCTGTAGCTGTTCCTGCTGTAGCGGCAGCACCACTGTCATGCTTTCTCGTGACCTCGGCCAGCGATGAAATGAGCGTTGCACCACAACTCGTCTTGTGGCCCTGCCAGGCGGTGGGTTTGCCATTGAACGTGATTTCTGGAGCGCCCTCGACGATGACACATGGGCCGTGTCCGGGTATTGGGCATGTGCAATGGTCACCGACCACAGCTTGTGGTTTACCGTACATATCCTGCATGCCAGTTGCGCTGACGACTTGTCCGCCATGTGAGGTGTAATCCCCCAGGCGAATGGGATGCTGAGCCATGGAGACCTCTCAAGCCGTTATCGGGTTAAAACGGCATGTTGGGGCTAGAAATCCCTCTGTTGACTCAACTTCGGCCTCGACGATGCAAGCTCCCGACTGTCTGCTATGTACGGGATGGGATTTCTTCGGTTCCATTGAATGACCTTACGCGGTTGTTTGTAAGGGTAATATATTCTGGCATATTTAAACAGATGTCAAAACAAGTAATTTAAAGCGTTTAAATATTGCACGGTTAGCAGGGTGGGCAAAACCTCGCATTGGTACATCCGCCGCAGGCGGTGCTCTAGGCTATGCGGGAAATCGCGCAATGGGTGGCACTGGATGATGTCCTGAAAACTCAGGTGGTCTTGGTCGTCCGTTCGTTTGCTATATAAGGGCATCCATCAGCCATGGCACAAATGAAGCGGAAAACTCCGGGAACCCATATGTATTTCTCAGATCCTTTGCGAGAGAAATGGCCTCTCTCCCGTATTCGATGCACAGTTTTCGACATTCTTTCGCGTAGGAATCTCTTACGCCGTTACCGGGTGACTGGCGGGCGATATCGGATTTCCGGTATGGGGGTGATGCTGAGATTCGCGCATCATGGCGTGCAGGGTGGCGGCCCACTCCGACGTGAGAGAAGAGTCATGCAGCCAGGGCGATGATTCCGACGTTACCGGGTGACGTCTTGGCGATTGCATATCTGTGCTTCGGGCCGCTGATCGTATGAATTTCGCTCGCCGGCACAACTGGTGCTGGCGGCTTGCATCACGGATCTAGGACAGGCTACTGTATCGAAATTGAGCTGGAAACTTGTTTCTCGGAGTCATCAGGAGTCAGGTATTTGCGCGTGACGGATATCTGCAAGCCACCGTCCGGTTGTTCCTTCGTTTTGATGAAGCTGGCCCACGCGTCCGGGCATTTGCCGAAAAAATAGCTTTCCATCCGATCCCCCTGCTCACACACCTGTAATCCCGTCCGGGGCAGAATGGTCCTGTCCCCCATGCGCAGCTCAACGACGGGAAAGTCATCGGCCCCGGATTGGCCGTTAGGATCTGAATTGACGTACCCGCTCTCAATCCGAACATCTACTTGTCCGCAATACCTAGAGTCAACCCGGCTGCTGTCCTTGAAGGAAGAGTTTTCCCTTTGCTTGAGAATCAGCAAGTCATCCCAGTTCACCACGTTCGTTTCGTAGCCGGGGATTTTCAAAGCGGTGTCCTGCTTGCCCAGGTCCAGCAATACCGCCGAATGGATCTTGTCGCAGAAATAGACCAGCTTGCCCCGTTCTATTGAGCTATCAGACCAAGCCGCTACCGAAACCGACAATAGGCTCGAAAGCAGAATGGCTTTAGTGGCTCGCATTGTAGCTTCCGGTAGCAAAGGTGTTCGCTTCCTGCTCGCGCCTGCGTTCATTCCCGTTTGCTCGGAATGATCTGATGAAATCTGGTACGCGACCATAGATCCCAGAATTGATGATGGGCGCGACATGACGGGCGAAGGCTCCTGACCCTGTGTTGAATATCAAGTCAACCAGCGCATCGACCTCGTTCTGATACAGCGGGACATGCACGTTCCGATTGATCGAGCTGACTGCAATCCCCAGATCTTGGTCCGATAGTTGCCGAGCTTTTGCCATCGAGATGGTTTGCCCTGCATGGAGATTGTCCTCTGGCAAAACCTTGTGGCCCATTCCAACTGTTTTGAGTCCGACGCTATCCAAATAAACGTTCAGTATGTAGCCGTCCGTGACGCGTCCATACAGGGACTCGCCGTTGAGCATGCCGCTCTCTTCCATCTTAACGAAGGCTAGCCCACGGGGGGAGAGCTGCCACGGCTTTGCAAGGCGTTGGCTCTGCGCGTCATGCGTTGAATTTGGGGTGGTGCTTGTTTTCGTCTGCGCAATAGGTGCTTCGCCTGCCATCACACTTCCTCCCTGTGGCCTAGAAATACGTCTAATGGCTGCGCGCCATCGGTAACAATGCGCTCAGTCTTTCCGTCTGCATCCGTTACACCCTGTCGAAGCTCTCCTGTAGGCATCTTGACGGTGTAATAGGTGTCTGGCATTGGAGTGCCGCTGGCGTCCTTCAAGACAAACTGTTCGTCGTACTGCTTTGCCTGCTGGGCTGCCTGACTCGCGGCGCTTGCCGCTTCTTCCCCTCTACCCAAATTACCCTCTGCGCCGCTGCAGGGGTCTCTGAAGACTGCTGCCAGAGACGAAATGAGCGTTGCGCCGCAACTCGTTCTGTGGCCTTGCCAGGCAGTGGGTTTGCCATTGAATGTGATCTCTGGGGCGCCCTCGGCGATGACACATGGCCCGTGTCCGGGTATTGGGCATGTGCACTGGTCGCCGACCACCGCTTGTGGTTTACCGTACACGTCCTGCATGCCGGTTGCGCTGACAACTTGCCCACCATGAGAGGTGTAATCCCCCAGGCGAATGGGATGCTGAGTCATGGAAACCTCTCAAGCCGATGCCGGGTTAACGCGGAATGTCGGGGCAGGTTGGCTCAGCTTCGGCTTCGATGAGGCCAGCGCCTGACTGTTGGCTATGTACGGGGGGGATTTCTGCCGGTCCATTAAATGCCCTTACACGATTTATGTAATGACGATATGTTTATATATATATAAACAAATGTCAAAATAAATGGTTTAAAGCATTTAAATGTACCGCAAATGAAAGAGGCTGCTGGGGCGGATCGCATGTATAGGGCGAATTACGCCCAAAATCGCCGGAAACCCGGCGAACAACTCGTCAATTCAGGCAGAACGGCGTTTTAAGCGCATTCAGCCTGTTGAAATAGGCCCATTTTCGTGAATCCGGAAATGGATCGGGGTCGTATCAGCGTATTTTTCAACGGCCTGCTAGGGGGGGGACACGTTAACTATGCGCTCTGTTGACACGGTATGAAATGACTAGACATGAAAAAGCCCCGTCTGGCGGGGCTTGTGTGATTTTTCTGATGTGTCGCGACACGGCCAGAAAGTTTACTCCAGGTTTTGAATCTGCTCGCGCATCTGTTCGATCAGGACCTTGAGCTCGACCGACGCCTGGGTGGTTTCGGTCGAGACCGATTTCGACCCGAGTGTATTGGCTTCGCGATTGAGTTCCTGCATCAGGAAATCAAGACGCTTGCCTGCCTGTCCCCCCGTCTTGAGGATACGGCGCACTTCAGTCAGGTGCGTGGTGAGGCGCGACAGCTCTTCGTCGACGTCGATCTTCTGCGCGAATAGCGCGAATTCCTGCTTGATACGGTCGTCGTCGACATTGTCCAGTGCTTCGCGCAAGCGGCCAGACAGCTTGGTCATGTAGGCTTCAAGGATTTGCGGAAGCTTGGGGCGGATGGCCGCAACGATACCTTCCATCGCGTCGACCCGCTCCTGCAGCAAGGTCTTGAGTTTCTCGCCTTCGCGTTCGCGGGATGCATTGAAATCCTTCAGCACGGTTGCCAGGTTTTCCAGGCACATTTGGTGCAGGACTTCCGGCGCCAGTTCGTTGGATTTGAGTACGCCCGGCCAACGCATGAGTTCACCGACCGAAAGTCCCTTCATCTCGACCGCGTGGTTCTGTATTTCACCGGCAACCGCCAGCAGTTTGGTCAGGAACTCGTGATGGATTTCCAGGGTCGGTGCGGCGGTGTCGATCTGGTTGATGCCGACACGGCATTCGAGCTTGCCGCGCGAGACTTTTCCGGAAATCAGGTCGCGCAATTGCGGTTCGATAATGCGCAACTCTTCGGGGAGGCGCATCTGCACATCAAGGTAGCGGTGGTTGACCGCGCGCAGTTCGAGGCTCAGCATACCTCCGGGGAATTCTCGGCTGATAGAGGCAAAGCCTGTCATACTTAAAATCATTGTCGGGCTCCCAAGCGTTGTAGTTGTATCGATCATGCTTCGTGCCCGAATGGCGGTAATACATGAGCGATCCAGGCTTCAGCACTATAGCAATTGCACATTCACGACTCAATCCGCTTGTAAAGCGACGCCGGTATAATTGTCTTAATTTTTGGAAAATTTTCACATGCGATTCTCTTCCCGTCAGGACGACAGCCTGCGTAACGTCAGATTGTCCCGCAACTTTATTCGTCATGCCGAGGGGTCGGTACTGGTCGAATTTGGCGACACGCGCGTCATCTGTACCGCCAGTGTCGAAGAGTCGGTGCCGTCATTTTTGAAAGGCAAAGGTCAGGGATGGGTGACCGCCGAGTATGGCATGCTGCCGCGCTCCACGGGCAGCCGCATGCGCCGCGAGGCCGCCGCCGGCAAACAGTCCGGACGGACTCAGGAAATCCAGCGCCTCATCGGTCGCTCCTTGCGTGCTGTGGTCGACATGTCCTTGCTTGGGGAGCGTCAGATCCTGATTGATTGCGACGTGATTCAGGCCGATGGCGGTACCCGTACTGCCAGCATCACCGGGGCCTATGTCGCGCTGGCCGATGCGATCGCCCGTCTGATGGCCGATGGCAAACTGGCTGTCAATCCGCTGAAAGACCATGTAGCCGCGGTTTCGGTCGGCATTGTTGGCGGTCGTGCCTTGCTTGATCTGGACTATCCGGAAGATTCTGGCTGCGAGACGGACATGAATGTCGTGATGACCGGATCAGGGCGATTCATCGAAGTCCAGGGAACGGCGGAGGGCGAGCCGTTCACGCGAGAGGAAATGGATGCGCTGCTGCAGCTGGCGGAAAAGGGCATTCGCGAACTGATCGTCATGCAGAAAGAAGTGCTGGCGGGGTAGCAGGCGGGGTGGGCCGATGGCCCGCCGTGTGGATAGTGGGTTACGCCGCCAGAGCGGATAACCCACGCACCGTAAGCCTACTTTCCCTGGATGAAGCGTTGCAGCTGCGGGTAGAACACCGGGGCGATCAACGACATATTGTCTGCGCGATAACGGTCGCTGGCATTGGGCGCCGAGCTCTGGATGGCGATGATCATGGTCTTGTCGTCGATGGTGGCCAGCATCGGCGAGCCGCTGTCGCCGGCCAGCGTGTCACAGCGATGGCCCAGGCGGCCGTCACTGTGTATCTGGGTCGCCAGGCAGTTTTTGTGCGCCATCATGATGCCGTGGGTATCCTCGGGATAGCCGACATGGGTCATGCGCTTACCGGTTTTGCTCAGTGCGGCGGACAGGGCCGCACGGTTACCGCTGAAGACCGGAAGGTAACCAAACGTATTGCCGACCGGTTCGCTCAGACGGATGAACGCATAGTCGTAATGCGCGACGCTTTCCGGAACATAGACGCCGTCGCGGCGATGGATCAGACCGCGCAGCAGGTGACGGTTGACCCAGACCTTGGAGACCGTGACCTTCTTGGTGTAGTGCTCTTCACCGTTGAGACCCAGCGTAAAGTCCTGCGCCGGATCCAGTTGCCCGCGGGGGCCGACGAAGCAGTGGCCTGCGGTGATCGCCACGTTGGGAGAGACCAGGGTTGCCGTGCACTGCAAACCGCCTACCGTCTGCAGGCGGCCGATGGCTTGCCAGGGCATGCCGCCCGGGCCAACCTGAACACGGTTATCCTTGCCGAAAAACAGGGTGAGTTGTTCTCGTGTCAATTTGTGGGCAAAGGTCGGCAGACTCAGCAGGCTTGTCGCCAGCGCCAGCCCCAACAGACGCAATTTCATTCGGTGCTCCGGGCATTGCATTCGGGGGGCCAGGCGCCCCGGGTGCTCTTGAAGTGGATGCGCAATCAAATTATTTGGCATTCGAGGTGGCGGGTTTTACAACGGGTTTGATCATCTTGCTGCTGGCGGAAGCCGGTTTTTTCCACGGCTTGACCACATGTCGCCTGGCTGTCGTTCGATGGATGGGGACCGGTGCGGAAGTCTCGTCGGCGAAGCTCGAAATCGACATCAGGCCGATCAGCGCAGCAGCGGTCAATACAAACGCATATTTCATCGCGCGAAATCCTCTCGTGAAAACGCTCCAGACCGC
>Ga0326727_10025462_pt1 | contig 11088 bp, 17 predicted proteins | sample MB2enrmetagenome_FD_207643 | JGI IMG/M metagenome (GOLD analysis project Ga0326727, IMG submission 207643) | Lab enriched peat soil microbial communities from McLean, Ithaca, NY, United States - MB29MY | ecosystem: Environmental > Terrestrial > Soil > Wetlands > Peat | place: USA: New York... | reverse complement strand
AACCACACCGGCGCCGGCTGATGACTGGCAAAATCCCTCGCGGTTTCGAGAATCGGCACCTTGCGGCTGCTTTCGCGAATCGCAATCTCTTCTCCCGCGCTGACCTCGTACGAAGGAATGTTGACCTTCTTCCCATTCACCTGCACGTGCCCATGACGCACCAATTGGCGCGCCTGACGGCGGGAAATGCCGAAGCCCAGCCGGTAGACCACGTTGTCCAGACGGCGCTCGAGTTGCTCCAGCAGCTTCGCGCCCGTCACCCCCTTGAACCGGACCGCGTTCTCGAAGTAATTCCGGAACTGGCCTTCCTGGGTGAAGTAGATGCGTTTGGCTTTCTGTTTCTCGCGCAACTGCAGACCGTAGCCTACAACCTTCGTCTTCTTGTCTTTCCCGTGCTGTCCGGGAGCGAAGTTGCGTTTCTCAATTGGACATTTGTCGCTGAAGCACTTGGTGCCTTTGAGGAAGAGCTTGATGCCTTCCCGGCGACAAAGACGACACACTGCATCGGTATAACGTGCCAAGTTATTCTCCTTTGTTAGATGACCGGTTTACGGGTTTGGCTTCACCCTTCATCCCGGACAAAATTAGCTTCAGGTATCAGCTCTCAGTTGTCAGTAAAACCGAAGCTCGCAACCCTGCGGCTTTGCTGGGTACTAGGTACTGAGTACTGGGTACCTTACTCTTACACTCTGCGCCGTTTCGGCGGCCTGCAACCATTATGCGGAATCGGCGTCGTGTCCTTAATGGACCGTACTTCGATTCCCGCCGAGGCCAGCGCGCGCACCGCAGATTCCCGCCCCGACCCTGGACCGCTCACCCGCACATCCACCGTTCGCACCCCATGATCGCGCGCCATGCTGGCGGCGTTCGATGCGGCCTGCTGCGCGGCAAACGGAGTCCCTTTGCGGGACCCACGAAAACCGAGCGACCCCGAACTCTTCCACGCCAGCACGTTGCCGGTCATGTCCGAGATGGTCACGATGGTGTTATTGAAAGATGCCTGCACATGCACCAGTCCGTGCGGAACGTGCTTGCGCTCTTTCTTCTTGAACGTCTTCTTCTTGCCTTTTTTCTCGGGCGCCGCGGCGCCGCCTGCTGCTGCTGGTTTTGCCATGTTTGAAGTTCTCAGTTCTCAGTTCTCAGTTCTCAGTAAAACCGTTCTCCAGATTTACTGGGTACTGGGTACTGAGTACTGGCAACTGCTCTTATGCCTTAGCTGTCTTCTTCTTCTGCGCGACCGTGCCTTTGCGCGGACCTTTGCGGGTACGAGCGTTGGTGTGCGTGCGCTGCCCGCGAACCGGCAGGTTCCGGCGATGACGGAATCCGCGATAAGATCCGATTTCGATGAGCCGCTTGATGTTCATCGAAACGTCTTTGCGCAGGTCGCCTTCCACCGAGCCTTCCGCTTCGATCACCTGGCGGATGCGGTTGACCTCATCTTCCGCGAGGTCCGACACTTTCTTCATCGGGTCCACTTTCGCTGCGTCCAGAATGCTCGCCGCGCGCGAAGTGCCGATGCCGTAGATGTAAGTGAGCCCGATATTCGCGCGCTTGTTGCGCGGAAGATCGACGCCTGCAATACGTGCCATAGTTCTTAACCCTTCCTGCTGGCTTCCGGCTGCTACGAGCTTCGAGCCGCGAGCGACGAGCAACCCGCGTTCGCTCGCAGCTCGGAGCTAATAGCTCGAAGCCGCTTTAACCTTGACGCTGCTTGTGTTTCGAGTTCTCGCAGATCACCCGCACTACTCCCTTGCGGTGGATGACCTTGCACTTGTCGCAAATTTTCTTAACCGATGCCCTTACCTTCATAGTTCCTCACGTAGGGACAGCCGCCCTCGGCTGTCCAGCGGAGCGAAGCTCCGCAGCTTATTTGTAACGGTACACAATCCGCCCGCGATTCAGATCGTACGGAGAAAGTTCGACCGCGACTTTATCTCCCGGCAGAATCCGTATGAAGTTCTTCCGCATCTTGCCGGAAACGTGCGCCAGTACCTGGTGCTTGTTTTCGAGCTCCACCTTAAACATGGCGTTGGGCAGGGGTTCGACCACCACTGCCATCACTTCAATCGCGTCTTCTTTGCTCATCGACTCCTTAAAATCAGTTCTCAGTTGCCAGTTCCCAGTTCTCAGTATTAATTCCTACGCTTCTCACTGAGAACTGAGAACCGGGAACTGAGAACTCTTCTTCACTGGGTCAAAATCACCGGCCCTTGCCGCGTTACCGCCACGCAATGCTCAAAGTGCGCGCTGTAACTGCCGTCGAGCGTTACGGCCGTCCATTTGTCGCTCAAAACCTTGGTCTCGGGACGCCCCGAATTCACCATCGGCTCAATCGCCAGGACCATGCCTTCGGTCAACTCCGCGCCCTGGCCCTTCTTGCCAAAATTCGGAATCTGCGGCGCTTCATGCAGCTTCGTCCCGATGCCATGCCCGACAAATTCCCGCACCACGCTGAACCCGTTCGCTTCCACGTACTTCTGGATCGCCGACCCTACGTGTCCAACCGTGTTGCCGATCTTCACCTGCGCGATGCCCTTGTACAGCGAAGCCTCGGTCACTTCGAGCAGCTTCTTCAATTCCGCGGTCAGCGAATCGCCTACCGGCACCGTGATGGCAGCGTCTCCATAGTACCCATCGTAAACAACGCCGCAGTCGAGGGAAACGATGTCTCCCGTCTTCAGCACCCGCTTTTCCGACGGGATCCCGTGCACGATCTCTTCGTTGATCGAAGCGCACAGCACACAAGGATAGCCGTAATATCCCTTAAACGCCGGCGCCGCCCCGAGTTCCGCGATCCGTTTCTCAGCGGCCCTCTCCAGATCCATGGTCGTAACGCCGGCCGCCACCACCGTTTTCAAATGGTTCAGAACCTGGCGGACCATCTTGCCGCTCCGCCTCATCTTTTCGATCTCTTCCGGCGACTTACGGATGATCCGGTCTTCTCCAAAACTCATAGCTTCGTCGTTCCGCTACGGGCACACATCCTGGCAATGCCGGTCAATCACGCCGAAAATCTGCGCCGTAACCTCTTCCATCGGCCGATCCGCATTGATCGCTACCAGACGCCGCTGTGCCCGGTAGTAATCCGCGACCCGCCTGGTCTGCGTATCATACGCAGCCAATCGCTCGGAAATGACTTCTTCGCGATCGTCGTTGCGGATCACCAGCTTGGATTCGTCCACATCACACAACTCGTCAACGAGAGGTGGCTGGAAGTGGATGTTATAGAGCCGTCCACAGGTGGGACACGAACGCCGCCCGGTAAGCCGCAGTAATAACTGAGTATAGTCTACGAGCAACTGGATCACAACCGGCGGACACTTCGCCGATTTTTCCGATCTATTTTCAAAGACCTCTTTTTCCAGGAAAGCGTCCAGCCATCCTGCCTGGGCGGCTGTCCGGGGAAAGCCATCCAGCACAAATCCGCGTTGACAATCGGCTTCGCGCAACCGCGCGGCCACGATGCCGTACATCAACTCGTCAGGCACCAGCTCGCCGCGCGCCATGATCGCCTTGGCTTCCAGGCCGAGCTCAGTGCCACGCCCTACGTGGTCCCGCAAAAGATCACCCGTCGATATCTGCGGAACACCGTAGCGGTCGACAATCTGTTTGGACTGGGTGCCCTTCCCGGCCCCGGGAGGCCCCAAAAGAATCACCGGTCCAATACTTCGCGCGGTCTCGTTGGCCATCGAAATGGCCCCTTTTACTCGTATTTCCCGTCGCGGAAATACCGCCCTGCTCCGCGCTCACAAAACCAGTTCCCAGTTCTCAGTTCTCGGTTCTCAGTATTAATTTTCGGCGCTTCTCACTGAGAACTGAGAACCGAGAACTGAGAACTCTTACCACGTCCGGCGTCCGCGAATTCGGCCGCTCTTCGGCGTGAATCCATCGTAGTGCCGCATGATCAGCTGCGCTTCAATCTGCGTGACCGTGTCCATGGCAACGCCGACTACGATCAGCAGCGAGGTTCCGCCAAAATAAAAATTCACTCCGAGGCCGTTCGTGATCCAGGTGGGCAGGTTTTCAAAGAAACGCCCCAGCAGCGGGAGGTGATTCAGCTTGATGCCGGCAATCATCCACTCCGGAATCAGCGAAATCAAAATCAGGTAGAGCGCACCCACCAGCGTGATCCGGGTGAGAACATCGTTGATGAAATCCGCGGTCCGCTTCCCGGGCCGGATGCCGGGAACAAAACCTCCCCACTTCCGCATGTTGTCCGCGACCTCGTTCGGATTGAACACGATCGAGATATAGAAGTAGGCAAAGAATACGATCCCGAGGGCATAGAGCAAGGTGTACAACGGCTCACCCCAGCGCATGGCGTCGAGAATCGGGCCGACCACCTTGTTGTTGTGGAAGGCCGCGCCCAGCATCTGCGGCAAGGCCAGAATCGAAGACGCGAAAATCACCGGCATTACGCCGCCCGCATTCACCCGCAACGGCAGGTGCGTGGATTGCCCGCCCATCACCTTGCGCCCGACCACGCGTTTGGCGTACTGCACCGGAATCCGGCGCTCGCTGCGTTCGACAAATACGATAAATGCCACCACCGCGATCATCAGCACCAGCAGCATCAGAATGGCCGGAGCCGTGAACACTCCCCAGGCCGAGGTGCTCGCCTTCTGGTACAGATCGATAACGCCACGCGGCAGGCCGACCACGATGCCCGCAAAAATCAAGAGCGACATGCCGTTGCCGATGCCGCGCTCGGTGATCTGCTCGCCCAGCCACATGATGAAAGCGCTGCCCGTGGTCAGCGTCAGCATCGTCATCAGGATGAAACGCGGCCCGGGAGTGTTGACGAAATCGCCCGCCTTCTGCAGGCTGATGGCGATTCCGAACGACTGTACCGCGCTCAAAACCACGGTGAGATAACGCGTCCACTGCGTGATTTTCTTGCGGCCCAGTTCGCCTTCTTTCTGCAGCTTGGCCAGCGGCTCATACACCACCGTCAGCAACTGCAGAATGATCGATGCCGTAATGTACGGCATGATGCCCAGCGCAAAAATCGTGAGCCGCCGCAGGTTGCCGCCGCTGAACAGATCCACAAAGCCCAGCACCGAGCCCCGGTTCTGCTCGAAGAACTGCGCCAGCCGGTCGCCGTTGATCCCCGGCGTGGGAATATGGCCGCCGATGCGATACACCGCCAGCAGGCCGAGCGTGAACAGCACGCGCTTGCGAAGGTCAGGAACCCGGAAGATGTTCGCCAGCTTTTCGAGCATTACTGCAAGACCTCAAACTTGCCGCCCGCCTTGGTAATCTTTTCTTGCGCCGACTTCGAAAACTTGTGCGCATACACGGTAATCGCCGCCGTCAGTTCGCCGCTGCCCAGGACCTTGACCGGCGACTTGCCATTCACCACGCCCGCCTTCTTCAGGACTTCGGGCGTAATTTCAGTTTCGCCGAGCGTGGCCAGCCGGTCCAGGTTCACAACGTCGTATTCCTCGCGGAAAATGTTCGTGAACCCGCGCTTCGGCACGCGCCGGTGCAGCGGCATCTGCCCGCCTTCAAACCCGCGTATCAGCCGCGCACCCGATCGTGACCACTGCCCCTTGTGGCCGCGCGTGGATGTCTTGCCCATGCCGGACCCCATCCCGCGCCCGACCCGCTTCTTCTTTTCCGTCGACTTCTTAGGTGCCCGTATTGTCGATAAATTCATAAGTCAGATTCCATGTCTCAAGGTTTCAGAGTTTCAGAGTTTCAAGGTAAACCGCAATGCCGCAGGGTTTGACTTTGAAACCTTGCAACTTTGCAACTTTGAAACCTCGCTACTTAACTATCTCCACCAGATGCGGGATCTTCTTTACCATGCCGCGAATCGCAGCCGTATCCGGCCGCTCAATCACCTGGTTCAGCCGGGTAAACCCCAGCCCTTTGACAACCTTCCTATGTTTTACCGGAGTGCAGATCATCGACCGCACCCACTTCAACTGAATCTTGCCGCTCGCCACCGATTTCGATGTCTTAGTTGTCATTTCACTTCCTTAAGGTTTCAAAGTTTCAAGGTTTCAAAGTTTCAAGGTGAAACCGTGCGTCGCTGAGTCTTACTTTGAAACCTTGAAACGTTGAAACCTTGAAACCTGCCTACAGTTCCTCCACCGACTTGCCGCGCAGTTCCGCCACGTGTTCCCGGCTCTTGAGCTTCTTCAACGCTTCGAACGTCGCCTTGATCACGTTGTGCGGATTGTTCGTGCCAATCGATTTCGTCAGCACATTCTGAACCCCCGCCGACGTCATCACCGCCCGCACCGCTCCACCCGCAATCACACCCGTGCCTTCCGGCGCCGGCTTCAGCAGCACCATGCCCGAGCCAAAACGTCCCAGCACCGTATGCGGCACCGTGGTCTGCGTCAGGTTGATCCTCATCAGGTTCTTCTTCGCCGCCTCGATCCCCTTGCGGATGGCCTGCGGAACTTCTTTCGCTTTGCCCGATCCGAAACCAACCACCGCCGCCGAAGGATCGCCAACCACCACGAGCGCCGCGAACGACATGTTCTTGCCGCCCTTAACCACCTTCGTCACCCGGTTAATCGAGACCACCTGGTCCTTTAACTGGAACGAACCCGCATCGAGTTTCTTAGTAACTCTTGGCATTCTTAAGTCTCGTTTCCATTTTGTAATTTTGTAATCGGGTAATTTTGTAATTTGAAAGTCGCCGGGTTTTCAAATTACAAAATTACCCAATTGCCAAATTACCAAATCTAAAACTGTAGTCCCGCTTCGCGTGCCGCATCGGCGACCGCTTTGACCCGGCCATGGTAAATGTAGCCGCCACGATCGAACACCACTTTGGTGACGCCCTTCTGTTTGGCCAGTTCAGCAATTTTTTTCCCGACCATCTTCGCCGAGGCCACGTTGCCGCCGGTTACGCGCGCGCCCTTGCGGTCGTCCGCCGTTGAAGCCGCCGCCAGCGTGACGCCCTTCAGGTCGTCAATCAACTGCACGTAAATATGGTTCAGCGACCGATACACATTCAGCCGCGGGCGCTCCGGCGTACCCATTACCTTCTTCCGGATACGATCATGCACCCGCTGCCGCGTCTGATTCTTTGAAGCAATTCTCAGCATCTTGAAACCCTCAGTCGTTGGTCGTTAGTCGTTGGTCGTTAGTCAATCGGGGTCTCGCAAACGACCACCGACTAACGACCGTCGACCATTACTTAGCTCCCGTCTTGCCAACCTTCTTCTTCAACCGCTCGCCAGCGTAGCGCACGCCCTTGTTCTTATACGGATCGGGCGGGCGCAGTGACCGCATTTCCGCCGCCACCTGGCCGACCTTCTGCCGGTCAATCCCATTCAGCGTCAGCTTGGTCAGCTTCGCATCCACCGCGCAATCCACGCCCGTCGGCAGCGGATACTCGATGGGGTGCGAGTAGCCCAGGCTGAACACCACCGTCCCCTTGCCTTTCATCTCCGCGCGGTAGCCGATGCCGACGATTTCCAGTTCCCTCGTCCAGCCCTTGGTCACGCCATCGACGGCGTTATTGACCAGCGCGCGCGCCAGTCCATGCACCGCCGCCTGCGAATCGTTCTCGCGTATCGCTACCAGGTTGCCGTCCTTCTGCTCCATCTTGATGCCGGACGGAAGAGATGTATCCAGCTTGCCTTTCGGCCCCTGGACCATCACCGTATTGCCTTCGATCTTGACCGTCACGCCCTTCGGGATCGCGATCGGCTTTTTTCCAATTCGTGACATAAGATCAGCTCTTAGCTTCTGGCTTCTAGCTTTTAGCTAGAACCTTCTTCGGCGTGCTTGCCGTTTCCCGCCACTCCACCTGCATTGCCGCCTTAGCTAGTAGCCAGAAGCTAGTAGCTAGAAGCCGCCCTACCAAATCTCGCAAAGCAATTCGCCGCCCAGGCCCTCGCGGCGCGCCTGGCGTCCCGTCATCACGCCCTTCGGCGTGGTCAGGATATTGATTCCCATCCCGCCCAGCACCCGCGGAATCTCGGTGCGGCGCACATAGACGCGGCAGCCCGGACGCGACACTCGCGACAGGTTCGTAATCACCGCCTCGTTATTATTGCCGTACTTCAGATACACGCGCAGGACCTTGTGGCCCTCTTCTTCCGCCGGCTTGAAGTTCGCGATATAGCCCTCTTCCTTCAGGATGCGGGCTATCTCCGTCTTCAGCTTGGAAGCTGGTATATCGACTTTTTGGTGGCGCGCGCGTATCGAGTTGCGGATGCGCGTCAGCATGTCTGCGACCGGATCGGTCAACCTCATCGTTTGCTTCTCCTCGAGCCACCCGTTCGCTCCGCGTTCAGCGGAGAACCTGCGGCAGCTTGCTTACTTCCGTCGTTCGCTATTCGCTGTTCGTCGTTCGCCAGCGCTTTGCGAACAGCGACCGGCGAATAGCTAACAGCGGCTTTCCTACCAGGACGACTTCGAAACTCCCGGGATCTCGCCGCGCAGCGCCAACTGCCGGAAACACAGACGGCACAGGCCAAACTTCCGTAAATAGGCCCGCGGACGTCCACAGATCTTGCAGCGGTTATGCTTGCGCGTCGAGAACTTCGGCGTTTTCCTGTTTTGCGGCTTAGTCTTGCTCTCCGCGCCGTCCTTCACTCGTTTTGCTGTAGTGGCCACTTAGCTTCTAGCTCCTGGCTGCTGGCTTCTAGCAACCCATTTGTTGCGAATTTCGGTCCTACTTCTGCAATCTGACTTCTTACTTCTGACTTATGCCCTAAACGGCATTCCCAGATGCTTCAACAGCGTCCGCGCCTGGTCGTCGGACCGCGCCGTCGTCACAATGGTCACGTTCATGCCTTTCAGCTTGTCTACCTTGGCGTAATCGATCTCCGGAAAAATCAGCTGATCGTGCAGGCCCAGCGTGTAATTGCCGCGCCCATCGAACGACTTCGTCGAGACTCCGCGAAAGTCGCGCACTCGCGGAAGCACGATACTCACCAGCCGGTCGAAAAATTCGTACATGCGATCGCCGCGCAGCGTCACCATCGCCCCAATCGGCATGCCCTCGCGCACCTTGAACGCCGCAATCGACTTCTTCGCCCGCGTGACCACCGGCTTCTGTCCCGCAATCTGCCCCAGTTCATTCACGGCGGGGTCGATCAGTTTTGCGTTCTGGGTCGCTTCGCCCACGCCCATATTCACGACGATCTTGTTCAGTCGCGGCACGGCCATCGGATTCTTGAGTTCGAGTTCCTTCATCAGGGCCGCGGAAACTTCCTTCTCAAACCGCGCCCGCAGCCGCGGCCGCTCCTTCGCCGCGTGCCGTGGAGCTTCCGGACCAGCCTTCACCTCGACCGGGGCCTGCCCCTTGTCGCCCTTGGGAGCCTTGGGTTTCTTCGGCTGCCCGTCCTTTTTCTGCCCGTCTTTTTTCTGTTCGTCTGCCATTGCCTATGCTGCCTTATCTCTCACGGTTTCGGGTTGGGCTACTGGCTGCTAGCTACTGGCTTCTAGCAATTCAGGCCTCTCCGGTTCGTAAGCACCTGCTCAAATCTCTCAGTTTCGTCAGCGGCCTTGGCCGCTAAGGAGCTTGCCAGCAGCTAGTAGCCAGAGGCTAGTAGCTACTTATCCAGCGTCGTCCCGCACTTCTTGCAAACTCTCACCTTGCGCTCGCCACGCACTTCGTGCCCGATCCGCACCGGGCCGCAGGTCGCGCACACCAGGGCCACATTCGACAGAGGAATCGCCCGCTCCTGCTCGGCAATTCCACCCTTGATGTTGCGCTGCGGATTCGGCCGCACGTGCTTCTTCACCATCATCACGTGCTCCACCAGCACCCGGCCCTCGTCGGGAGACACGCGCAGCACGCGCCCCTCTTTTCCCGTATCCCTCCCGGTCATGACCTTGACGGTGTCATTCCGGCGGATATCCACTCGTTTGTGTTCGGTCGATACTGTTCTCATAAGAATCTCAGGTTTCAAAGTTTCAAGGTTTCAAAGTTTCAGGGTCGTGTATTCGGGTCTCAAACATTCTCAAGGCACCTTGAAACCTTGGAACTTTGAAACCCTGAAACCTGGCCTTTACAACACTTCCGGCGCCAGCGACACAATCTTCAAAAACTTCTTCTCGCGCAGTTCGCGCGCCACCGGACCGAATACACGCGTGCCCACCGGCTCGCCGGTCTCGTTGATCAGCACGGCCGCATTCTGATCGAAGCGGATGTAAGTCCCATCCCGCCGCCGATGCTCCTTCCGCGTCCGCACGATCACCGCCTTCACTACTTTGCCCTTCTGCACCTGACCGTCCGGCGCCGCTTCCTTCACGCTTGCCGTGATCACGTCGCCCAGGCCCGCCCGCAGACCGGTCGAGCCGCCCAGCGGCAGGATCATCTGCAGCTTGCGCGCGCCGGAGTTATCGGCCACCTCGAGCATGGATCTCATCATTACGGCCATGTTCGTCTCCTCTTCCGCTTCCTATTTCTCTACGGAAACGCCCGTACCGGCGTCAATGTCAATCTCCGGCACCAGCGCCGTCTTGCGCACAATTTCCTTCAGCGTCCAGCGCTTCAGCTTCGACAACGGCCGCGACTCTTCAATCCGCACCTGGTCGCCGGGATGCGCTTCGTTCTTCTCGTCATGCGCGTAGAACTTCTTCCGGATCGAGATCACCCGCTTGTACATCGGATGCGCCTTCTTCCGCGTCACCTCGACCACGATCGTCTTCTGCATCTTGTTCGAGACGACCGTGCCGATCAGTACCTTGCGGCCGCTGTGCTTTTCGGCTTGGGCTTTTTCGGCTGGGCTCGTGATTTCCGCCATTATTTTTTCTCCGTCTTGCGGGCCGACAGTTCCTGCTCGCGCAGGACGGTCTGGACGCGCGCTATATCCCGGCGCAGCCCGCGAATCTTTTTCAGGCTCTCCGTCTGTCCCATATTCATCTGGAACTTCAGCTTGAAGAGCTGGTCGGCCAAGTCCCGCTCCTGGTGCTTGAGCTCGACATCGGTTAAGTTGCGAATCTTTTCTACCTTCATAAATTCAGGTCTCAGTTCTCAGCTGTCAGCTCTCAGTGCGTCCCAGTGTCTTCGCGATTGAAGCCTTAGCTTTTAACTTCTGCACTCTGACTTCTTACTTCTGCCTTCCTCTTACAGCACGTCGCGTTTCACAAACGTCGTCCGCAGCGGAA
>Ga0326727_10025461_pt1 | contig 11089 bp, 9 predicted proteins | sample MB2enrmetagenome_FD_207643 | JGI IMG/M metagenome (GOLD analysis project Ga0326727, IMG submission 207643) | Lab enriched peat soil microbial communities from McLean, Ithaca, NY, United States - MB29MY | ecosystem: Environmental > Terrestrial > Soil > Wetlands > Peat | place: USA: New York... | reverse complement strand
GGCCTATTCGTTGAGTGCGGACGACATTATTTATCTCAACAGTCAGGGTGTTTCGCAAAATGTCATCGCTGTGCTGCAACAAGCCAGGCTGCCTGCGCCAGGCACGACGATGCCTTCAGCGCCGCAGCAGCAGAGCGCGCCGGCCATGCCGGCGACTCCGGCGCCTCAACCCTACGCGACGCTCGTGGTGCCGCCCGAGGCCTACGTCCCGCCCGTCGCGCCGCCCGGTTCGGACATCAATCTGATTTATTTCCAGGATCAACTCAGGCCTTACGGGATCTGGGTGAATGTGCCTCCTTACGGTCCGGTTTGGAGGCCGAACGACGCGATCCAGATTGCGGGATGGCGGCCTTACTTCAACCAGGGGTATTGGGAGTACACCGACGCGGGTTGGTTTTGGCATTCGGACGTTGCTTATGGGGACATCGTTTTTCATTATGGCCGCTGGATACGGGATCCAGGCTACGGATGGGTCTGGGTTCCGGGCTATGATTGGGCGCCGGCCTGGGTTTCCTGGCGGCATGCGGAGGGGTTTGCCGGTTGGGCGCCCTTGCCGCCCGCAGCTCGCTTTGAGGTGGGTGTCGGTTTGATGTTTCGCGGAGGGCTGGCGGTGGAGGTGGATTTTGGCCTGACGCCCGACGACTACGTGTTTGTGGGCTACGATCATTTCCTGGACCATGGCTACCTGCCGTTCGTGGTGGCGCGGGATCGGGCGGCGCTGTTGTTCCGCGGCAGCTTGGTTATGAACGACTACCGCATTGGTCTGGATGGCCGGCTGGTCGTTGAGGGCCTAGGCCGCGACCGCGTCGCTGCTTTCGCGCACCGTCCTGTGGTGGTGGAAAAAGTCGTGATTCGCGATGCGCGAATTGAGCGGGGGCGGGAAGTGGAGAGAGCCCGCGCCGTTGAACGAGTCAAGGAAATCCAGGCGCGTCCCGCCAGCGATCCGTTGCGCAGAACTCTCGAAAGCCGCGATGCGCGGGGACCAGGAGGCCCAGGCTCTCCCGTTGGGCCGGATCGCGGCGGCCCCGGCGCGAGGAACCAGGATGCCGGAACCCGGGGAGGCCCGGCGGAAAGCAAGGACTCCAGGGGTGGCAGAGACTCCAGGGACCCATCGGGTGGCGGTGGCGGCCGGGGACAGTGATTTGACGGGAAGAGAGTTTTTGAGTCGAAAAGAGTTGCCGTGCTGACGAAAGTCGCACGGCAATTTTGCCCTTTGCACTTTACGCCTTGAACTTTAGACTGCGCTCATGTCTCGCAAAGACGCATCGTCATCGCACCGGCACGGAGTCAGTGATGTCATCGGCATTGTGTTGTGTTTGACGGGCCTTTTGTTGCTGTGCGCTTTGCTTTCCTACGATCCCAAAGACCTTTCGGCCATTACGACCGCGCCGAATAACCCGCTCAACAACTGGATTGGGCCGGTCGGGGCGCGGCTGGGCCTGTGCCTGTTCTGGGCCTTTGGCTTGACCGCTTTCATGGTTCCGGCGCTGCTGATCATGTTCGGCCTGGGTTATATTGTTGGGTTTCTTTCCTATTTGCAGCGGCGCTGGAATTGGATTTGGGGCGCGGTTTTGCTCGTTTGCTGCATGGGGCTGCTCAGCTTGTTTGAGGGAAACATTCCCCTGGTGCGGAGGTACCTGCTCCTTGTTAATATGAAGTACGCCGGGGGTCTGGTTGGCCAATTCTTTTACAAATATTGGTTGAGCTATGTTGGCAAGGTGGGAGGGAGCATTGTTCTGGCGGGATTGTATCTCATCAGCCTTCTCTATTTGACCAATTTCCGGCTCGGGCAATGGTGCCGCGAATGGTGGGCCATCCGCTTCGGCGGCGGGACCGCCGCCGCCGCCCTGGTCAATGAGAATGAACTGGAACGCCGTGCGCGTTTGCTGGAAAAGCAGGCGCGCCGGCTCCAGGAACAATTGGACAAATCCGGCAAGGGGGCCGTGGTGACCGGTCCGAGCGGACTGGGCGCCGATCTGCAGCCGGTGCCCGAACCGATGGTGCGCGATTTGAGTGTCCCGCAATCCAGTCCGGTCCCGGCGCAAAAGAAAGCGAAGGAGAGGGATGCGCCCAAAGTGCCGGCGCCGGCGGATGAAGGGGTGGTTATTCCGGCGAAGGAAATTGCCGCAGCCACCACGGCGGACATCCTGGGCCAGGACGCGGCGGGCGAACCGGGCGCCAAAGAGAGTGTCAAGCCCCAGCCGGAAACGGCAGTGGCGGCTGTCCCGGGAGCAGGGGCACAAGCCGGGGCGGCCTCTGTTCCCGAAGACGTGGGCGCGCCGTCCGCCCCGCCGCCCGCGGCCAAAGCCAAACCCGCTCCGCGCAAGCCCAAACCGATCGCTGTGGCCGCCGCGCCGAAAATCGGCAACTACGAGTTGCCGCCACTGGACTTCCTGCAACATGCCGATACCACGCTCAAGCCGACGGAGACGAAAGAGGAATTGATGGCCAACGCGCGCCTCATGCAACAGACGCTGGCCCAGTTCGACATCGAAGTTTCCCCGGGCGATATCACCAAGGGGCCGACTATCACGCGCTACGAACTGCATCCGGCGCCGGGAGTGAAGCTGGAAAAGATCGTGGCCTTGAGCAATAACATCGCCGCCGCTCTCAAGGCCGAGCGCATCAACATTCTGGCGCCGGTGCCGGGCAAGAGTTCCGTCGGGGTGGAGGTGCCCAACGCCGTCAAGACCAAGGTCATCGTGCGGGACCTGTTCGAGTCGGAGGAATGGCGCGCCAGCAAGGCCCGCATTCCGGTGGCGCTGGGCAAGGACGTGTATGGGTCGCCCATCGTGGCTGATCTGGCGGAAATGCCGCACTTGCTCATCGCCGGCAGCACGGGGTCGGGCAAATCGGTTTGCATCAACGCCATCATCACTTCGCTGCTCTACCGCTTTCCGCCGGACAAACTGCGGTTTGTCATGATTGATCCCAAGGTGGTGGAACTGCAGCAATACAACGCCCTGCCGCATCTGGTGGTGCCGGTGGTGACGGACCCCAAAAAAGTCATCCTCGCCTTGCGCTGGGTGGTGAATGAAATGGAAAAGCGCTACCAGATTTTCGCCAAAGTCGGCGTGCGCAACATCCGCTCGTTCAATGAACGGCCCAAACACAAACCGGTTTCGCCGTCCGAACCGGAATTGCCGCTCACGGCCAAACGGGAAAAGGTGGAGGTCAGCTCGGATGGCTTCGCCGTGGAACTGGACGAGGAGATTGTAGTGCCGCGGGACGAGGAAATCGTCATTCCCGATTACCTGAGCTACATTGTAGTTATTATTGACGAATTGGCGGACTTGATGCTGGTCGCGCCGGCGGACGTGGAAATGGCCATTGCCCGCATCACGCAAATGGCGCGGGCCGCCGGCATCCACTGCATCGTCGCCACCCAGCGGCCCAGCGTGGACGTGATCACCGGCGTGATCAAGGCGAACATCCCGGCCCGCATCGCTTTTCAGGTGGCGGCCAAAGTGGATTCGCGCACCATCCTGGACGCGATGGGCGCGGATAAACTCCTGGGCAAGGGGGACATGCTCTATCTGCCCCCCGGCTCGGCCAAATTGATCCGCATCCAGGGCGCGCTGATCACGGACGGGGAGATGGAACAGATTATTGCGTTCATTGCCAAACAGGGCAAGCCGAGCTACGAGGTGGAAATTCATCAGCAGTTGCAGAAGGCGGACGGCGGCCTGGACGGCGAGAACGAGGGCAGCGGCGAGGATGAAGACCTCATCCAGCAGTGCATCGAGGTCATCCGCAGCGAGCAGAAGGCGAGCGTCTCGCTCCTGCAACGGCGCCTGCGCCTGGGCTACACGAGGGCCGCGCGCATCATGGATGAATTGGAATTGCGCGGCATCGTGGGGCCAAACAAGGGAGCGGAGCCGCGCGACATTTTGATTGACCTGGACGGCGGCGGCGCGGACGGAAACCCGCCGCCGGGGAGTGACGAAGGCACGGCATCATAGTCTCTCGCGATGCGGTGGGTGATCGGCTTGGAGTCAGGACTGCCCGCCGCCGGGGCGCCCAGGGCGGGGGCGCCCGACCGCCCAAGGACTGACACAGGCTTCAAGAGGCGCCCTTGTGACGCACGGAAAATCCCTCAATAACGAGCTTGCAAAGGGCCGGAATTAGCCCCAAAACTACGTACCGTTTGTGGTACAAACTCCGAAGATTATGAAAACCAATAACAACATCGCACTGATCGCCCTGCTGGCGCTCTCAACCCTCAACTCGCAATTCTCCGCCGCCTTCGGACAGGGCAGTCCGACGCCACCGGGCGCAGGCAAAGACGCTGAGAAGGGCAAGCCGAATGCCGTCGTTTCCAAATATTTTGAGACTGAATCGCAAACCAGCGAAGGTTCAGTAACCGTCGGCAGCAACCGCGTTGATTATCAGGCTGTGGCCGGAACTTTGATCGTCCATCCCAAAGGTTGGGACGACGTGCCGCAGAAACAAAACACCGCAGACAAGCAAGGCCAAGACAAGGATCAGCCGGCCAAGGCGTCCGCCGACGACCAGAACCCGTCAGCCGAAGCATCGATGTTTTACGCAGCCTACTTCAAGACCAACAGCAAAGCCGAATCGCGCCCCATCACTTTCCTTTTCAATGGCGGACCGGGCTCTTCGACCGTCTGGTTGCACATGGGTGCCTTCGGTCCCAGGCGCGTCGTGACCGCCGACGACACACATACACCGGCGGCCCCCTACCAACTGGTGAATAATGATGAAAGTTTGCTGGACGCAAGCGACTTGGTCTTTGTTGATGCCCCGGGCACCGGCTTCAGCAGGATCGCCGGCAAGGACAAGGAAAAGGCATTCTACGGCGTTGATCCGGATGCCTACGCTTTTGCCGAATTCATCACGGAGTTCTTGTCCAAATACGAGCGCTGGAATTCGCCCAAATACCTGTTCGGCGAAAGTTACGGCACGACGCGTTCAGCAGTTCTTGTCAATGAACTGGAGACCGAGCGGGACATTGATTTTAACGGTGTCATCCTCTTGTCTCAGATTCTAAGCTTCGACCTGAGCCCCGATGGACCTGAAACCAACCCCGGCATGGACGTGCCCTACCAACTGGCGCTGCCAACTTATGCGGCGACCGCGTGGTACCACCACAAGCTGCCGGGAAACCCGAAGGACCTGCAGCCGCTCCTGGAGGAGGTCGAACATTTCGCCATGAACGATTACGCGCTGGCGTTGCAGTCAGGCGCGAGCTTGAGCCCTGAGCAGCGCGATGCCATCATTGCCAAGCTCCATCAATACACCGGGCTTCCCGCAGATTATATCAAGAAGGCCAATTTGCGCATCGACGGCGGCGAATTCGAGAAGAACCTGCAAGACGACACCGACACCACCACTGGGCGCTACGACACGCGTTTCTCCGGCCCGACCATGGATCCGCTGAGCAAAGAGGCTGATTACGATCCGCAGTCTGCCGCCATCAGCTCGGCCTATGTTTCCGCGCTCAATGCTTATGTCCGCAAGGAGCTGAAATTCGGCGAGAACAAAATCTATAAGCCGGAGTTGGAACTATGGAAAACCTGGAACTACCAGCACCAGCCGCCCAATGTTCCCATACCGCTGCCTCCCGCGGTTCAAGCCCCCAATGTCATGCCCGACCTCGCCAGCGCAATGAAATACAACCCGAACCTCAGAATCCTCCTGAATGCCGGCTATTTCGACCTGGCCACGCCGTTTTATGAAGGCATTTACGAAATGCACCATCTGCAGATCCCGGCCAAGCTACAGGCCAACATCGAGTACGGCTTCTACCAATCGGGCCACATGGTTTATGCGCACGAAGCCTCACTCAAGGAATTGCACGACAACGTGGCGGCCTTCATCCGCAAGACCGATAACATCAAGCAGGAGTAAGCGACGGCGGCAATACAGCGTCTGCCGGTGTCATCCATGAGAGCAACGCTTTCATTACTGTAATGTCCTGCCAAGGCAAAAGGTGACAGGGCAAAAGCGGCATGTCCCGGATCAGAAGCTGCCGGCGGCGGTCGCGGAGTGGCGCGCCCTACCATTTGGGACGGGTTATCAGGCGGCGCGGAAGCGGTCGCAGAATTGGCGGCGGCGGTTCAGGCGCGGGGTGTTGGCGGCATAGGTTTCCATGGCCACGATCTTGAGCAGGATGGCGCAGCGCGGGCTGGGGAGATGCTCGACGGGAATTTTGCGCGGCTCGCTCGATTGGTCCCGGTGCTGCCTGGGCACGACGGTGAAACGGGGCGGCGGGGGAGAATCGAAGTCAAAGGGCGGGAATGGGACGGGCGGGGACCAGCTCAAATTTCGCGGTGTCTTTCTCATAACATTGTCAAGTAGATTTTTCTGGCGGGCAGGGGCCGGCGGACAGGATGCCGAGGGTGGTCTTGAGAACATCCCACTGCACCCGCAAATGGAGGATTTCGTCGCGCAAAGCCTGGTTCTCGGCCCGAAGCTGGCTGACGTGGTTAAGCGGGCCGGCGGTCTTCTGCGGCAGGGGGGGCGGGTATTTCCGCTTCCAGGTCCGCAGGTCCCCCGGGCTGAGGCCCAATTCGGCGGAGACTTCTTCCAGGCTCCGGCCGCTGTGGTGGAAGAAGTGGGCGGCGGCTTGTTTGAAAGGTTCGTCGTACTGAGTGCGTTGTTCCATGTCGCGTTGCATAAAATGGTCTCCATTGCTCGGAGCCGTGTCTCTTTATCGGCTGTTTTAAGCGTGCTGTTAATTGTGCGAGCGAAAGTTTTTCAGCACACGGCGTGCCAGAGGGAAAAATCTCATTTTTGGGACGGCCCGAAAAATGACCCGGAAAACAAGGTGTTTGCGCAAGTATCAGGCGTGGAATGGGTTGTGATTTATGCTGGCGGAGGATAAGCGCGGCGCGAAAAGGGGCGCCGCCAACAGGTAAACCCAACCAACCAATAAATGGACAGTTCCAAAGTAACCAAGTCCGAAAATATCCACCATTTGCAAGCCGTAAAGAACCAGGCCCAGAGTCGCCAGGGCCGCTCCCGGCAGCAAGGCGGCGCTGGCCAGCCGCCAGGCGCCGGGCCAGGATAGTTGGCGGTCACAAAACCAGGCGACCAGTTTTGCAGCCGGCGCGTAAATCCACGCCAGCACGGCCCAGAGCAGCAAAAGCCCAACGGCCACCGCCAGCCCGGCCGCGACTAAAACGACCGGCCGCCATGCGCCCCACCATGGCTCCAGATGGGACCGGCTCAAATCCAGGGCAGACGGGTTTTTGAAACTGAACTCCAGCGAGCCGAGCGCGGAACTCAGGATGGAAGAAATATCCAGGCGGTTGCGGCGCAAGGCAAATTGCAGGTCGGCGCTTTGATCCAGCTCGGCGTCCTCGTCGGCGGCGATGGCGATGGAGAGAAACTTGGTTTCGGTAATCTGGACGCCGGGAAGGCCGGTCAGTTGGCCGTTGGCCAGGCTGGCCCCTTCGGGCATTTTTTGGATCTCTTGCGTGATGACCGGGGCATAGCAGTGTCCGAGAAACCAGACGGCGCTGGCGGCGAACAGGAGTGCGAAGAACCCCTGGGCCAGGAACAACCGGCGCCAGGGGGCCAGCGCAAACGCGGCCACTCCGCCAAAAGTGCATGGCTGCCAGGCAATCCGCGGCCCAGGCAACGGCTCCGCCGGCGGGGTGGGTGGCTTTTCGGCTTCTGCGCTCACAACTCCGCGAATTTCAAATGAGGGTAGGGCGAGACTCTGTCGAGCCGTGACTCGATTTCTTGGGATAAAGTCACGGCTCGACAGAGTCTCGCCCTACCGGTTTGGGATCGAGTTTCGGCTCGACGGAGTCTCGCCCTACCAAACAGGACTGACGCATTGGGTGCCATAGCAGCGGCCCGCTTTACACGGAAGAGCCGCTCCAGTGCAATTTGCGGCGGACGGTGTCGAAAAAGGACCAGCCGCCCAGGTGGAGGAGGCGGACGGGGCGGCGGGCGCGGCGGATGGTGACGATGTCGCCGCAGCCCAGAGCGGCCAGCATTTGCCCGTCCGCCGAGACGATAATTTCCAACTGCTCGCTCAACACCTTGACTTTGACGGTGGCGTTGGAGTTGACGATGACGGAACGATTGGAGAGGGCATGAGGGCAAATCGGGGTGATGGCAAAAACCTGCGCGGCGGGGCTGACAATCGGCCCGCCGGCGGAAAGGGAATAGGCGGTGGAGCCGGTCGGCGAACTGACGATGAGGCCGTCGCCGCGATACCGGGTGAGCGCTTCGCCGTTCACGCTGACTTCCAGTTCAACCACGCGGGAGACAGTACCGTGGCTGATGACGACGTCGTTGAGCGCGGAGGATTTGATCGCCTTGCCCCGGCACTGGCCGGCGGCCTCCAGAAGGGGGCGGCTTTCGATGATGAAGTCATTATCCCAGAGTTTTTGCAAGGCCGCGGGAAGGTCGGCGACGGCCACGGCGTTGAGAAAGCCGAGGCGGCCCACGTTGACGCCGAGGATGGGGGTGCGGCAGCCGCCGCTCTCGCGCACGGCGCGCAAGATGGTGCCGTCGCCGCCGAAGACCATGAGGAGATCGCAGTGGCGGGCCAGGGCGGCGGGGTTGGGGAAGGTGGGGCACTTGATGGCGGCCTGGCAGGCGGCGCTTTCCTCCGTGGCGGCGCTGCGCCCGTGGCGGGTGATGAGGTCCAGGGCGCGCTGGAGGGCGGCGCGGCCGTCCGGGATGCCGCAGTTGGCCAACAGCCCAATGCGTTTGATTTTTTCAGGTTGTTTTTTCAAGCAGCACCAAGAATTCCTTGTTGCCGGCCGGGCCGAGGAGGGGGGATGGCGTCTCGCCCCGCCAGAGGAGGCCGGAGTCCGGGGCGAGGAACGCGCGCAATTCACGGAGCACGCGCGCGTGAACGGCCGGGTCCGTGATCACGCCCGCGCCCCGGTCGGCCTCGGCTTTGCCAGCTTCGAATTGCGGTTTCACCAAGGCGAGGATTTTACCCGATTGGCGCAACAATGCAACGGCGGCGGGAATTATCTTTCGCAAGGAGATGAAGGAACAATCGGCCACGACCAGATCGGCCCCGGCGAAGGGCCGGGGGAAACTTTGCGGGGTGAGATGGCGGGCGTTGGTCCGTTCCATGACAGCGACGCGGGGATCCTGACGAAGTTTCCAGGCAAGCTGGCCGCGGCCCACGTCCACGGCGAAGACTTTGGCCGCGCCGTGTTGCAGGAGGCAATCGGTGAACCCGCCGGTGGAAGCGCCGAGGTCAATGGCGGTCAGGCCGCGCGGATCGAGTTGGAAATGGCGCAGGCCGTGTTCGAGCTTGAAGCCGCCCCGGCTGACGTAGGGTTCCGGGACGGCAAGGGCGAGATCGTCTTGCGGCTTGACCAGGTCGCTGGGTTTTTTGGCGGTCTGGCCGCGGAGGAGGACCTGGCCGGCCAGGATGGCGCGGCGGGCCTTTTCGCGGGAGGGACAAAGGGCGCGCTGGACGAGGGCTTGGTCTAATCGGAGGCTGGGGAGCTTGGGAGGCATGGGGCGGGAAGTGGTGGAGTGGCGCTGTGACGAAGTGGCGCTGCAATGGAGTGATGGAGTGGCGGAGTGTTGGGGTGGCGGAGCGGTCTGATTGGGCATGCCTGACATAAAAAATAGCTTAATTTGGCTTAATTAGGCACGATTAGGCTTGATTAGGCACGATTGGGACGGTCGGCGGGGGGAGGGTGGCTGAAAGGTCTTGGGCCGCGTGATATGGGAAATAGGGGAAATATGCGATAATCATGTTTGGAATTGGGTGGAGTTGGCATTCCAGGCTCTTGGGCTGGGAACTCAAAATAACTCAAAATAACTCAAAATAACTCAAATTAAGTCAAAAAAGTGGGTCAGAATGACCCGGTCAGAATGGTCGGGATGGGGCCGGGAGCTAACGCGCAGGTTGTGCAGTTCCGGGGTGGGACGGGCGACTCGCCCGTGCCGCCGAGGCCCTGGGCCGTCGGATGGTCGAATGCGGTTTTTGGCAGAAGCACGACGTTCATGAACAAAGGCCGTCGCTCCCGGGGCCGGCCGGCGAGTCGCCGACCATGACAGGCGGGTCGCCTGTGCCACCCAAACAACGCGGGGTTGCCGGATGGCGCATCGTCCCAGCCGAGTCTCTCCCTTCTTGCCCCATGCCTGTCTCTCCCTTATCATCGAAGGCATTATAGTGGTTAAGCTCGATGGTGTCAACGGAAAAACTTGGGATTTTTTTCGTATGGCACGGTCTTTGGAGGCAGGGCGCGCACTCCGTGCGCGCCGCGGCGGGCAGGGGACTGCCCGCCCTACCTGCCTTCCCGGCTGGAAGACACTTTGACAGGAGGTTGGCGGGGAGTGGCGCGCAGTGTTTGCGCAACTTCGCGCAACGTTTGCGCTTCCGGGGGAATGCTTTCGGCAAACAACACGGTGTTGTGCCGGCAATACGGACCTTTGCCCGGTTGGCACGCTGTATGCCCATACTTTCTCCTTGACGGCCCTTGATTAATGTCCAAGCCATGCGCAACGACATGAGAAACTTGATCCGCGTAATCCTCGTCGCGTTCATTATATTGCTGTTTATGAGCATCATGTTGCCTCGCGGAGGTGGTCCCGGTTCCGCACGCGTGGCGGCCGCCAAGGCGGACATCGCATGTTTCGAGGCTGCAATCAACCGGTTCCGCGCTGATTGCGGTTACTACCCAACAACTACGGGAATAAAGGTACGTGCGCTTAATTCCCCAACAAGGGCGGACGGCTCGAATATGTTGACAAAACGGCCAGCGACGATCCCGCAAGGCGTGTGGCGAGGTCCCTATCTGGATAGCCGTAGTTCATGGAACGACCCGTGGGGCAGACCGTATGTCTTTGAATGCCCGGGCAAACATAACACGAACGGTTTCGATGTCTATTCGCTGGGACCCAATGGAAAGGGTGGGGATGAGGCGATTGGCAATTGGACAGCGCCATAGGAAAGAATGCGGCGGTTATAGACCGCCGCTACAGGGTGGTTGTTGGTGGGTGCAGGACCAAAATCTTCATGTCGCCGGTAGGGCGGCGCTGCTGCGCCGCCCAAGAATTCAGGGCAGAGCGGCAGCTCTGCCCTACCAGCAAGGTGAAGATTTTTGTCTCACCCCCGCGTTTGACCTGCGCAGAA
>Ga0326727_10025460_pt1 | contig 11089 bp, 16 predicted proteins | sample MB2enrmetagenome_FD_207643 | JGI IMG/M metagenome (GOLD analysis project Ga0326727, IMG submission 207643) | Lab enriched peat soil microbial communities from McLean, Ithaca, NY, United States - MB29MY | ecosystem: Environmental > Terrestrial > Soil > Wetlands > Peat | place: USA: New York... | reverse complement strand
CTAGCTTCGCGAGTGGCTTCAGTGCAGCCCGCCGCAGAGGCGAGGCTGAGAGTTGAGAGGAAGAGATGGCAACCGTTGATATTCGCCATAACGACACCGTGAAGGTGATCGCCGGCCGCGACAAGGGCAAGGAAGGCCGCGTGCTGCGCGTCTTTCCGGCGACGGGCAAGGTGCTGGTCGAGCACGTCAGCATGGTCAAGAAGAACGTCCGCCCCAATCCGCAGAAGGCGATCAAGGGCGGCATCGCCGAGCAGGAGGCGCCGATTTCGGTCAGCAACGTGATGCTGGTCTGCGGAAGCTGCGGCCCGGTGCGGCTGCGCCACGAGCAGCGCGGAACCCGCCGGGTTCGCGTCTGCGCCAAGTGCGGCAACACGCTCGAAAAAGAGAAGTAACCACCCGAAGCGGCAGCTCCGCTTCAATTGACCGCCTCACGCAACGGTAGCCACTCCGGGACCGTGAGAGAAAGCGAACAGAAACAAATGGCTGGAAAAGATCAGAAGGACACGAAGCCGAAGCCGGCGCAGCAGGCGAAGGCCGGCAAGCCGCAGCAGGCGAAGAAGGCGAAGGGCGAAGAGGTCGAGGCCGCCGAGCAGGGCTCGAAGCCGGCGCGGCCAAAGCTGAACAACACCGCCAGCGCACGGCTGCGCACGAAGTACGTTCAGGAGCTCCGCCCGGCGCTGATGAAGGAGCTGGGACTGGAGAACGTGATGGCTGTTCCCAAGCTGGAAAAGGTCATCATCAACATGGGCGTTGGCGAGGCGACACAGAATGCCAAGGTGCTGGATCCGGCGGTGGCCGAACTGGCGCAGATCACCGGGCAGAAGCCGGTGGTCACCAAGGCGAAGAAGTCGATTGCCGCCTTCAAGGTGCGCGAGGGAATGCCGATCGGCTGCATGGTCACGCTGCGCGGCGACCGTATGTACGAGTTCCTCGACCGCCTGATGAACGTGGCGCTGCCGCGCGTCCGCGACTTCCGCGGCGTGCCGACGCGCAGTTTCGATGGACGCGGCAATTACACGCTCGGCCTGCGCGATCAGCTGATCTTCCCGGAGATCGACTACGCCAAGGTTGAGCACACCAAGGGCATGAACATCACGATCGTGACCTCGGCCAAGAGCGACGAGCATGCGCGCGCGCTGCTGAAGGCGATTGGAATGCCCTTCCGCACAGCCGCGGCAAGCTAAGATGAATTCTGCACCGACGGCAGCAGAGCGCCGGCGGTGTAGTGGCAAGTGAACACAAGCGCGCCGCAAGGCGCCTGAGATAAAGGAAACGATGGCAAGAACATCCAGCATCGCCAAGGATAATAAGAAGCCCAAGTTCTCCTCGCGTCAGCACAACCGCTGCAAGCTGTGCGGACGTCCACGCGCCTACCTGCGCAAGTTCGGTCTTTGCAGGCTGTGCTTCCGCGGACTGGCGCTGCGCGGAGAGATTCCCGGGGTTTCGAAGTCTTCCTGGTAGAGGGACCCTGAAGACGCGGGGCGTGAGCCTCGCAACGGCTGGCACGTGGTCTGTAAGGACCGTCCCGCATGAGGCGGGAGAAAACGTTGCCGCAGGTTCTTTCCACCGCAGGCTCTCGCAGGAGAGCAGCCGGATACATCCGGTGCGGTATTGCGCAAGGCCAGCACGCGCAAGAAAGAGAACGGGCGACGCAAATTCAGGAGAGCAACAATGAGCTTTACCGATCCGGTGGCAGATTTTCTAACCAGGATCCGCAACGGCATCAAGGCGCGGCACCAGAAGGTGGACGCCCCGGCGAGCAAGCTGAAGCTTGAGATCGCGCGCGTGCTGAAGGAAGAGGGTTATATCGCCAACTACAAGGCGACGGAAGAGGACGGCAAGAAGATCGTGCGGGTGTACATCAAGTACAACGCCGATAATCAGCCGGCCATCTCCAGCATCCTTCGCGTCTCGCGTCCCGGCTGCCGTGTTTACGTCAACCGCAACGAGATTCCGCGCGTTCTCGGCGGGTTGGGTGTGAGCATCCTGACCACCCCGAAGGGCGTCTGCAGCGGTAAGCAGGCACGCAAGGAAGGCGTGGGCGGCGAAGTGATCTGCGAAGTGTACTAGGAACGAGCAGGGCACCGGCGGCCGGGTAACGCGCCACGAGCGGGCGTGCCAACCGCCGGAGTCTGGAGCCAGACGAGACCGCTAAGCGCGGTCCGGAAGCCCACCGCGAGACCTGCCCCAGCAAGCCAAGAAATGGCTTGCCGGGGACCCCGGGGAACTCGCGGCGGTGCAGGAGAGAGCGATGTCAAGAATTGGAAAGAAGCCGATCCCGTTGCCCAAGGGCGTAAGCTACGCCGTTGAAGGCAATGTTGTAACCGTCAAGGGCCCGAAGGGTACGGTCAGCAGCCATCTTCCCGCCGGCGTTGAGCTGGCCACCGAAGACGGACACCTGGTGGTGAAGCGCGAGGACGACTCGAAGGCCGCTGTGCACGGACTGGTCCGTGCGCTGGTCAATAACGCCGTCGTGGGCGTCACCAACGGCTGGACGCGCGAGCTGGAGATCGTCGGCATCGGCTATCGCGCCGAGATGAAGGGCAAAGGAATCGTGGTCTTCACCTTGGGATATTCGCATCCGATCGAGTTTCCGCTGCCGAGCGGCATCGACGTTGCGATCGATCCCAAGCAGACCAAGCTGACGGTTAGCGGCATTGACCGCCAGAAGCTGGGACAGGTTTGCGCCGAGATGCGCTCGCTGCGTCCGCCCGACCCGTACAAGCAGAAAGGCGTGCGTTACGCCGGCGAGCGGCTGAAGAAGAAGGTCGGCAAGACCGGCGCGAAGTAAGAATCAAGTAAACGCCTGCCGGACGAGAATCCGGCGGGTATCGCCTAACCCTGGCGAAGTGGATTCGCTGGGACAGACCGGTCCCCGGTAGAGACCCGGGAGGAAGGCCGGAGCGAAGGATAGATCGAGATGCTGAGCAAGACTTCCAAGAATGCCACCCGCGAGAAGGTGCATACCCGGATTCGCAAGAAGCTGGCGGGCACCACGGCGCGTCCGCGCCTTAACGTATATCGTTCGGTCAATCATATTTATGTGCAGTTGATCGACGATAGCAAGCACGTCACCATCGTCTCGGCCAGCTCATTGGAGCAGGGCAAGGACGGCAAGAAGCACATCGCCGGCGGCAATGTTGCGGCTGCGAAGCAGGTAGGCAAGCTGATCGCAGAGCGCGCCAAGGCCAAGGGCATCGAGCAGGTGGTCTTCGATCGCGGCGGCTATCTCTACCACGGACGCATCAAGGCCGTGGCCGATGCGGCGCGCGAGGGCGGGCTGAAGTTTTAAGGTTCCGGCTGCGGCCTGGACGAGACCAGGGAAGCGGGCGAGGTGCAAACCGTTAGTCCGCATGAGTACGGAGAGGCAGGGCGCCCTCCAGGAGAGTTGACAGCAATATGGCAATCGTCAAGAGAAAGCTCGATGCCGGTCAGTACAACCTGAAAGACCAGGTTGTGAACATCAACCGCGTCACCAAGGTGGTCAAGGGCGGCAAGAATATGTCGTTCGCGGCGCTGGTGGTGATCGGCGATCCGGCGACCGGCGTGGTTGGCTACGGTTCCGGCAAAGCCAAGGAAGTTCCGCAGGCGATCCGCAAAGGGATCGAGTCGGCGAAGAAGAACCTGATCAAGGTGAACCTGACGCAGACCTCGATTCCGCACGCCTCGCTGGGCCGCTACGGCTCCGGACAGGTTCTGCTGAAGCCGGCCCCTGAGGGCACCGGCGTGATCGCCGGCGGCGCCGTGCGCGCGGTGATGACCTCGGTGGGCATCCAGAATGTGCTGACGAAATCGATCGGCACCACCAACCCGCACAACGTTATCAAGGCAACGTTCGACGCGCTGAAGAAGCTGCGTGACCGCGCCGAGGTGGCGGCCAATCGCGGCAAGTCCGTGGAGGAGCTCTAAGTCATGGCACGCGAACGTAACAAGACTCCCAGGGTGCAGGCTCCGGCCGGCGTCCGGCTGAAGCTGAAGTGGGTGATCTCGCAGAATAGCACCCCCCGCAAGCAGCGGGCGGTGATCAAGGGTTTGGGCTTTACCCATCTCAACCAGGTGATCGAGCGCGAAGACACGCTCTCGATTCGCGGTATGGTGGCGAAGGTTCCGCACCTGATCGAGATCGTCGGCGAGTAGCCGAACAGAACATGGCGCCAGTCGGGTAGGCGGCGATGCCGCTCCGGCCGCAGGCGCTAGTAACCGAGTCGTCCGGTAGGACTCCGGATGGCGTTAGGGAAACAGCCCGCTCGCCACGGGGAAGCGATGCTTCGGCGATCCACCGATCGCCCATCAGCATGACTGGCACACATGCAGGGAAATGAAGATGAATCTTTCTTCGATTCGCAAACCGGCCAAGGCCAATGAGAAGCGCAAGCGTGTCGGCCGCGGTATGGGCTCAGGCATGGGCAAGACCTCGACCCGCGGACACAAGGGACAGCGCTCGCGTTCCGGCTCGCGCTCGATGCGCGGCTTTGAAGGCGGCCAGATGCCGCTGCACCGCCGCCTGCCCAAGCGCGGCTTCGTCAACATTTTCAAGAAGGAGTTCCAGATCGTGAACCTCTCGCGGCTGGCCGAGCTGGGCAAGGCCGAGCTGACCCCCGAGGTTCTATACGATCTGCGGGTGATCGCCCGCAAGGATGGGCTGATCAAGGTGCTGGGCGTCGGTGAGCTGAGCTCGCCGCTGACTGTCCATGCGCACAAGTTCAGCGAAACAGCACAGCAGAAGATCACGGCAGCGGGCGGCAAGGCGGAGATTATTCCGGTTCACCAGCCTGCTCCGCTCAAGCGCGGCAAGAAGTAAACCCCGGGCCCGTCTGCCGCGAACAGACGGGCTGGGCCGGGCCTCACGGAGGCTGCGGTCCAAACAGCATAAGCACCGAGGCCCTTATTCATGTTCGAGAAGCTGGCGAACATCTTCAAAATCCCGGATCTGCGCAAGCGCGTACTGTTCACCCTTGGACTCCTCGCCGTCTACCGTATCGGCGGTCACCTGCCGACGCCCGGCATCGATCCGAATGCACTTTCGCGGCTCTTTGCCAACGCCGGCGGCGGACTGCTCGGCTTTGTCGATCTGTTCAGCGGCGGCAACCTCCGCCGTCTGACGATCTTCGCTCTGGGCATCATGCCCTACATCACCGCCTCGATCATTCTGCAACTGCTCACCGTCGTCTATGAGCCGCTGGCCCGGCTGCAGAAAGAAGGCGAGCTCGGACGCAAGAAGATCACCCAGTGGACGCGTTACCTGACCGTGGTGCTGAGCGCGATGCAGTCGTTCGGTATCGCCATGACGCTGATGCGTGGCGTCGGCGGCGAGCAACTGGTGCGCAATCCCGGGGTCGGCTTCGTGCTGATGACGATGCTCACGCTGACCACCGGAACGACCTTCATCATGTGGCTGGGCGAGCAGATCACCCAACGCGGTATCGGCAACGGCATGTCGCTGATTATCTTCACCGGCATCGTAGTCGGCCTGCCGCGCGCGGTCATCGAGCTCTACCAGAAGGCGAGCAGTGGCGGCGCACTTGGCCCCATCGGCATCGCCCTGCTGCTGATCGTGATGGTGCTGGTGGTGGCCTTCATCGTTTTCGTCGAGCGCAGCGAGCGCCGTATCCAGGTGCAGTACGCCAAGCGCGTTGTCGGACGCAAGGTGATGGGCGGGCAGTCGACGCACCTACCGCTGCGCGTCAACTCCGGCGGCGTGATGCCGGTCATCTTCGCCAGTTCGGTGCTGACCCTGCCGCAGACCGTCGGCTACGCACTGCAGAACAGCAAGTATTTTGGACCGTTCTTCTCCGGCATGAGCAAGGCGCTGGGATGGGGCGAGCCGCTGCATACCCTCCTGTATGCCGTCGGCATCCTCTTCTTCGCCTACTTCTATGTCTCGATCGTCTTCAATCCCAAGGACGTCAGCGACAACATGCAGAAGTATGGTGGCTTTATTCCGGGCATCCGGCCGGGCGTGCGGACGAGCAACTACATCAACGACGTGCTCACTCGAATCACCCTTGTGGGCGCCCTGTACCTGATCATTATCTCTTTGATTCCAGAGTGGATGATCGCCGGAATTCACCTCAACAACCTGCCCGTGTGGTTGGGCGGAGCGATCTTCGACCGCTTGCCGAACGTCATCCTGCACGGCATGAATGTGAACTTCTATTTTGGCGGCACCTCGTTGCTGATCGTGGTCGGCGTGGCGATGGATACCGTCAATCAGATTGAATCGCAGCTCATAATGCGCCACTACGAGGGATTTACTCCGAAAAGTGGGCGTATTCGAGGGCGCAGGGCGTGGTAAAGTTTTTAGCCTCAACTGTTGCTGAGTTAGCAATCGGAGGCTGGGACATGGGAACGCAGGCCTTGCCGGTAGGTGACGTGAAGAAGACGGATTTCCTGGTTGGCCCCGTAGTATTTCTGGGAGCGCCGGGAGCAGGAAAGGGAACACAGTCGCAGCGGATTGCGGAGCTGTACAAGGTTCCGCAGATCTCCACCGGGGATATCCTGCGCGATAACATCGCCCGGGGCACCGAGCTGGGCAAGACTGCCCGGCTGCGGATGGATCACGGCGAGCTGGTTCCCGACGAGCTGGTGGTTCAGATGGTCGCCGACCGTCTGGCCGAGCCAGATTGCGCACGAGGCTTTTTGCTGGACGGCTGTCCGCGGACGGTAAAGCAGGCCGAGTGGCTCGACAAGTATCTTGCCGAGAAGCATTTCTTTGAAACTCCGAGCGGCCGTAAGCAGTTGGTTGTGATCCAATTAGCGGTAGCGTATAATGAATTACTGCGAAGACTCACTGGGCGGCGTACGTGTCCCACCTGTGGGCGGATTTATAACGCCAACACCACACAGCGATCGCGGGTTGAGGGCGTCTGCGATATCGACGGCTCGGTCCTAGTTACGCGCAATGACGATCGCGCAGACGTCATCGCCGAGCGCTTGAAGAATTACGAAGAGCAGACCCTGCCGCTGGTCAGCTATTACCAGGAAAGAAAGCGGCTGATTGAGGTCGACGGATCAGCGGAGGTGGATGCAATTACAGCCGCCACCGTCAAGGCTATCGAAGATGGCGATCGTTTGTAAGTCCGCCGGCGAAATTGAAAAGATGCGGCGCAGTGGCCACATCGTTCGCCAGGTTCTGGATGCGGTAACCGCCGCGGTTGCTCCGGGCGTAAGCACGATGCAATTGGAGAGGGTGGCGGAGAAGAAGATTCGTGAGTTGGGGGCAAAGCCTGCGTTTAAGGGGTACTACGATTATCCCTGTGTGCTTTGCACCTCGATCAACCAGGAAGTGGTGCATGGCATCCCTTCCGAGACGCGGCTGCTGGCCGAAGGGGACATCGTCTCCATCGACTGCGGCGTGGTGCTGGACGGCTATTATGGCGACGCTGCGGTTACGGTTCCGGTGGGCGCCATCGGCGACGAGTTGCAGTTGCTGGTGAACGTGACCAGGGAGTCGCTGTACAAGGGAATCGATGCCGCCCGCGCCGGTAACCGGCTGGGCGATATCGGAGCGGCAGTGCAGGAGCACGTCGAGGCCTCGGGATTCAGCGTAGTCCGCGAGTTTGTCGGTCACGGCATCGGGACCAAGCTGCACGAAGAGCCGCAGGTGCCAAATTACGGCCAGCGCGATCAGGGGATCAAGCTGCGCGAAGGCATGGTGCTTGCGATTGAGCCGATGGTGAACGCCGGCGGCGCTCCGGTCAAGGTGCTGGCGGATAAGTGGACGGCGGTCACGGAAGACGGCAGGCCGAGCGCGCACTTCGAGCACTGCGTGGCCATTACAAGAAACGGTCCGGTGATCCTGACCGATTAGGTGAAAGCCGGCACAGCCCGGAATTCGAAGCTGAGGTTGGATGAGCAAGGAAGACGCGATTGAAGTGATGGCAATGGTGATCGAGCCATTGCCCAATGCGATGTTCAAGGTCAAGCTTGAGAACGACCACGAGGTGCTTGCGCACGTGTCGGGCAAGATGCGCAAGAACTTCATCCGGATTCTTCCAGGCGACCGCGTAGCCGTAGAGCTCTCGCCCTACGACTTGACTCGCGGGCGCATTGTGTACCGCTACAAGTAGCGGCAAAGGTTCGCGCAACCCGCACAGGTCCGTTGGGCCGGCGGGCTGTTGCGTGTTTGCAGGACAAGGAAAAAGTAATGAAGGTTAGGGCATCGGTTAAGAAAATTTGCGATAAGTGCAAGATCATCCATCGCCACGGTGTGGTGCGGGTGATCTGCGAGAACTCGAAACACAAGCAGCGCCAGGGCTAACGCCCGGGCAGGAGTAGGACAACACACATGGCACGTATTGCAGGCGTCGATCTGCCGCGCAACAAGCAGACCCGGATCGCGCTCACTTATATCTATGGGATCGGACAGCCCCGGGCGCTTAAGATTTGCGAGACGGCCACGGTCGAACCGGTCAAGAAGATTCAGGACCTGAGCGAAGAGGAAGTGAACCGCATCCGCCAGGTGATCGAGAACGAAGGCCAGGTCGAAGGCGATCTGCGCAAGGAGATCTCGCTTCACATCAAGCGGCTCATCGAAATTGGCTCTTATCGCGGCAACCGTCACCGCCGCAGCCTGCCTGTCCGCGGACAGCGCACGCATACCAACGCACGCACTCGCAAGGGTCCGCGCAAGGGCACGGTGGCCGGCAAGAAGAAGGCGACGAAGTAGGTCCGCCTCAGAACAGGAATTGAGACCCGAATATGGCAAAAGCAGCAGCCGGAGCATCGGCCGATAAGAAAGGCAAGAACAAGAAGTTCAAGAAGAAGGAGCGGAAGCACATCCCGCACGGGCTGGTGATGATTACCGCATCCTTCAATAACACGATCGTGACCATCAGCGACCCTTCGGGCAACGTGATCTCCTGGAAGAGCTCCGGCTCGCTGGGCTTCCGCGGCTCGCGCAAGGGCACGCCGTATGCCGCGCAGCAGGCGGCGATGAACGCAGCCAACACGGCGCGCGATCACGGTCTGCGCTCGGTGGATGTGCGCGTCTCCGGTCCCGGATCGGGGCGTGAGTCGGCGATTCGCGCACTGGCCGCGGCTGGAATCGAAGTCCGCAGCATTAAGGACGTGACCCCGGTTCCGCACAATGGCTGCCGGCCGCCGAAGAAGCGCCGCGTCTGATGCAGATTCCCGGCACCGCCCGCGAAGGCCGCTGCCGGATGACAAGGATTCGAGCGGGAGAGAAGGGATTCCAACTCCCGTAAACCGCTCCCAGAACGAAGGAGAATAAGTTGGCTCGCTATACAGATGCAGTATGCCGCCTTTGCCGCCGCGAGGGAACCAAGTTGTTCCTGAAGGGTGCAAAGTGCTTTATGGAAAAGTGCCCGGTGGAGAAGCGTAACTTCGCTCCCGGACAGCACGGCAAGGATCGCAAGGCGAAGGTTGTCGGCTACGGCCTGCAGCTCCGCGAAAAGCAGAAGGCCAAGCGCATGTACTTTGCGCAGGAGAGCCAGTTCCGTAACTACTTTGAGAAGGCCGCGCGCTCCAAGGGCGTCACCGGCGAGGTGCTGCTGCAACAGCTTGAGCGCCGGTTGGATTCGGTGGTCTTCCGCCTTGGCTTTGCCGTGGCGCGCCGTCAGGCCCGCCAGCTGGTTCGCCATGGCCACGTTGCCGTGAACGGCCGCAAGGTCAACATCCCCTCGTACCAGGTGAGCGTGGGCGAGGAGGTTTCGATTCGCGAAGGCAGCCGCAAGCTGGTGGTGCTGGAGGCAGCCAAGGAGTTTGCCTCGCATCAGACGGCTCCGGCGTGGCTGGAGATCGACCGCGACAACTACAAGGGACGTGTGCTTTCACTGCCGCGCCGTGAAGAGATCACGTTGCCGGTGAACGAGCAGCTCATCGTCGAGTTGTACAGCAAGTAACGCATTGCGGTTCTTCCAATGCGCCCTGTGCGCGCTGGGATGGCCGCAAGCTTTGCGGCAGGGCTCCATGGGACCTGCCGCTTCACCCTGTCTCGACCAGACCCGCCCCCGGACGATCCACTCCGCGGCGCCAAACGGTCGAAGAAAGAGGAGAAACGAATGCTCTGGAAGGGATTTCAAAAACCTAAGCGTCTGGCGATGGATTCGGAGTCGTTGACCGACAAGTACGGTCACTTCTGGGCTCAGCCGTTTGAGCGCGGCTTCGGCACCACCATCGGCAACGCGCTGCGTCGCGTGCTGCTCTCCTCGATCGAGGGCGCCGCGATCACGGCGGTGAAGATCGAGGGCGTGCTGCACGAGTTCCAGTCGATCCCCGGCGTGGTCGAGGATGCCACCGACATCATCCTGAACCTCAAGCAGATTCCGTTCAAGCTCTCCGGCGATGCGCCGAAGATGATTTATCTGCGCGCCGATCAGCCGGGCGTGATCACCAGCGGCATGATCGAGGCCGACGGCGACGTCGAGGTGCTCGACAAGGATATCTACATCGCCACGGTGAGCGAGGGCGGCAAGCTGGAGATGGAGATGCGCCTGAAGAAAGGGCGTGGCTACGTCTCGGCCGACAAGAACTTCGACGAGGATCTGGGGCTGGGCTTCATTCCCATCGACAGCGTGCACTCGCCGGTTCGCAAGGTGAACTACTCGGTGGAGGCCGCGCGTCTGGGCCAGATCACCGACTACGACAAACTGGCGCTGGAAGTGTGGACCAACGGCTCGGTGACGCCTCCGGATGCAATCGGACTGGCTGCCAAGCTGCTGAAAGACCACATGAACATCTTCATCAACTTCGAGGAGGAAGTTGAGGCCACGGGACTTGCGGCCGCCGACAAGCCGGAGATCCGCAACGAGAACCTGAACCGGTCGGTGGAAGAGCTGGAGCTGAGCGTTCGCAGCTACAACTGCCTGAAGAACGCAAACATTCAGACGATCGGCGAACTGGTCTGCAAGACCGAGGCCGAGATGCTGAAGACCAAGAATTTCGGCCGCAAGTCGCTCAACGAGATCAAGGAGATTCTGGCCTCGATGGGGCTCGGCCTGGGCATGAAGATCGACGAGCACGGCAATGCCGTCGCCACCAGCCAGTCGACGATGGGCAGCAGCCTGCCGTCGTATGGCACGGGCGACAACAACCCGGGCTTCTAAGAAGGTTTTCGCGGACGACCGCT
>Ga0326727_10025459_pt1 | contig 11090 bp, 6 predicted proteins | sample MB2enrmetagenome_FD_207643 | JGI IMG/M metagenome (GOLD analysis project Ga0326727, IMG submission 207643) | Lab enriched peat soil microbial communities from McLean, Ithaca, NY, United States - MB29MY | ecosystem: Environmental > Terrestrial > Soil > Wetlands > Peat | place: USA: New York... | reverse complement strand
TATCGGATCAGGCGCCGGAGAACCGCCTTACTCCTTTCTCTCCCGCAGACGCTTCCACTCCAACTCTGACAGTTCTTCGATCAGCGTTTGCATTTCCTGGTGGTTCTGCACCGCCCGGCGGATGCGCTCTTCCCATTCCTTGGGCACGTAAACTTGGCGCGGCCTTCCATCATGGCTCTGCACCACATAGAGCGAGACGTGCAATTGGCCGCGCCCACAACGACAGTTGGGTTTACCGCACGGTCGACTGCGGACCGAGAGGGTGCCCCGCAGGAACGGGTGGGCGTGAGCAAGCTGCGCCAAGCGGGAACGATGCCGACGTTCGGAGGGGGATAAGCTCGATCGGTGCAAGTGAGTACCTCCCCATATCTGAGATACTATAAATATATCAGACTACGAAGGCACTGTCAAGCGAAAAATGAATGCGAATTTGCCCAGGCAAAGAGAGGACCAGACAACTGGAAGCACTGTTGTGGGTTAGGCCAATTCAGGAATTATGGATGCGGAACCGCTGTCTCACGGCGGAGTCTCGCTCCGCCGGCCCGCCGTTCCCGCTGAATTGGGAGAACGCCGCGTCGGGTTGCAATCCGTGCCCGACAGCTATCAAACCCAAGCGCAAGCTTGGCGAGGTGTGACGGGCTATCACGGGTTAACGGGTTGATCGTCCTTGCTGGCGGGTGAGTTTTCAAAAGTTCCGGTCAGCCGAACGAAGGCTTCGGGAATGTAGGCATCCGCCATGACACGGCTGAGTTCGCGGGGGAGCGTGTCCGGCGGTGGTGTCGAGGGATTGGCTGGCGCGGCGATCCCTAGGCTGCGCGTGCGCCCTCGCCGAGCTGATAAGGTATGGCGCGAACTGGCAGAGACCGCCTCTCTTTCTCGGGCGGTTTATTTTTGAGGACAATCAACTGCTCGATTCACAACCAAAGTCTTCCCGCTTGTCCCAGCCATTGTTCCCTTGCGATCAAGTCTCTCAGGCATTATAGTGCTCGTCAATTTTGAAACGATTAAACAACTACTGACGATCCGGCCTGCGTCATGGCGCGCCCGGCACGACGGAAACGAAGTTGCGTTTTGCCAAAGGCCTTAAGAAACCAGGAGGATTGCGCAAAGTATGAAAGCCCTCGTAAAACATGCTCCCGGAGATGGCAACGTCGACATTCTTGATGTTCAGGAGCCTTCGTGCGGGGAAAACCAGGTAACGGTGGAGGTTGCGTATTGCGGGGTGTGCGGAACTGACATCCACGTGCTGCATGATACTTTCCGCAACTACCCTCCGGTGATTCTGGGGCATGAGTTTGCAGGCACGGTTGTGGAAGTGGACCGCCAGGTGAGGGGCGTTCAGCTAGGCGCTAAGATAGCGGGTCTGGGCGCCACGGCGGTCACTTGCGGCCGATGCCAGTATTGCCTCTCGGGGCATTTCATTTTTTGCTCGAACCGGCGAGGAATGGGACATGGCGTGGATGGCGGTTTTGCGCGTTTCGTGGTCATGCGTCCCGATCAACTCTATCGCGTTCCCGATGGACTTCCTCTGGAAGAGGTGGCACTCAGCGAACCCTTCGCTGCCGCCATCCAGGCGGTGACCGAAGTGACGAAGGTGCGGATTGGTGATACGGTTCTGATCTCCGGCCCCGGGCCAATGGGACTCTTGTGCCTGAAGTTGCTGGTGGCGGAGGGCGTCAAGACAATCGTGGCCGGGGCTCGTTGTGATGGCGCCCGCCTGGATGCAGCGCGCCGCTTCGGTGCAGCCGCCGTTGTTAATGTCGGCGAACGGAATCTCCTCGATGTGGCCCGCGAACATACCGATGGTCTTGGAGTGGACGTGGCTTTCGAATGCGCGGGCCACGAGGGCTCGGTGCGTGGGTGCTTGGAATCGCTACGGCCCTTGGGACGGTACACCCAGGTGGGGATTTGCGGTCGCGAAATCCAGTTCCCGATCGATCAAGTCTTTTACAAACAACTGACCCTCACCGGCTCTGTTTGCTACACCGCTCAAACCTGCGACCGCATGATGAAAATCTACGCTCAGGGCCGCATAAGGGTGGGTGACCTCGTTTCAGCTAAGCTTCCCATCTCGGAGTGGCGCACAGCCTTTGATTTGTGCATGGAGAAGCAGGCGTTAAAAGTTCTGATGTTCCCAGAGTGAACGCTTTAATTATTGGAGAGCGAAAACGAATGGGAACAGGACCTTGCCCAAGTTCGCACCGCCCTCAGGCCTAGAACCCGCGCCCGCTACGCAACTCCCTTGATCCTTTGACACCCCTGTGAGTCAGCCGCTCTTTGCGATCGATCGCGTTTTTGGCAGAGACAGGAAAGGGAAACGCCTTGCCCATGGGCAGAGTAGTATATCGTTTCGATAGATCACCATTTCAACGCGTCGGGCTTGCTTGTCAACTCCTTTTGGTCAGTTTGGACCTTTATCGGAGATTTCTTAGCACCCCCCACAGCACGCTCCTAATATGGGGATGAGAACGCATTGAGCCAGATTCTGGGGTGCGAAAAAAAGACTTGACAAACAAATTGCGGCGTGGTCAAATGTCGCAACGTTGCGAGACTGATGTTCTTTGAGAGAGAATTTGGGTCCACCGGCACCGCCGAGGCGGCTGACGCAGTGGATTGAGTATTAACCTGAATTCGGCATTGTGAGTGTTTCATACATGCTCGAAAACCTTGTGAACAGTGGCTCTGGCGGCATTTGTGGTGTTGGCGTGAGAACCGCGCTAAAAGTACAGTTCTGGGACAATGCGCGGGCCTCGAAATCTTCGAATTGCTGCCGGACCAGTTGCGCCGACGCAACTCGGCGGCGTAGCCCTGATCGAGCATTTCTTTCAATGCCTTGGTTTGCGGGGCGCGTTGGCACAGCAGATCCGATTTCCCAAGTGAAACAACGGGTACAGCTTATTACCCTGCTCGCATGAACCGCGTTTAACCACACTATAGCGGCAGAGCACTTGCGTCGGGCACGATTTTTCTTGGATGATTGTCTGCGCCCTCACTTCTGAGTGAGGGCATGCGTTGAGTGCGTGGGTCAATTGCAGCCGTTCTGTCTACAGAACGAGCCAAAAGGAGGAAGAGATGTTTAGGAAACTCGCAATATTTGTAGGTGTGCTTTTCCTCTGTGGAGGGATAGCATTGGGCCAATCAACCTTTGGGACGTTGGTCGGAATTGTGACTGATCCGACTGGTGCAGTGGTTCCAAACGCAACAGTCACCGCCACACATCTGGCGACCAACACCAGCAAGACTATGTCCACGGATTCGTCGGGAAGCTTTGAACTGCTCAATCTGCAGCCTGGCGCCTATAACGTTTCCGTGAAGGCGGCAGGCTTCAAGGAGATCGTCCAACAGAATATCCCGCTTGACCCGCGGGCCATAGTTCGTGTGAACGCCGTTCTGCAGGTCGGAGCGACACAGACGACGATCGAGGTCAAGGGGCTGGTGCCGGTCATTACTACGGAAACAGCCACCGTAAGCAGCATGGAAGGCAGCGAGCAGATCAACCAATTGCCCATCAACACCCGGGCCCTCGACACGAGTCCGCTAAACGTCATCACCACGCTGGCCGGCGTCCAGGTTGACTCTCGCGGGATCGCTGGCGGGGGCATTTCCCTTGCAGGTATGCGTCCCTCACAGGCCGAGTTTTCGGTGGATGGCTTTTCAACGGAGTCTGTCCGCAACAATGGGGCAGAAGTGGAAATGTATCCTTCCACCGATGGCATCTCCGAAGTCAAGGTGACGACGCAACTGGCCAATGCGGAACAGAGCCAGATGGGTGATGTTTCGTTTATCGGCAAAGGAGGAAGCAACCATTTTCACGGCGCACTGTTCGACTATCTGCAGAACGACGCGCTGGATGCCATTCCGGCTTTTGCGCACGGCAAGCCGCCGGTGCGGGATAATTCGTTCGGCGGGTCAATCGGGGGGCCGGTTCGTCTCCCTCATTACAACGGGAAGGATCGCACCTTCTTCTTCTTTGACTGGGAAAGCAACCGGCAGCACGCTTCTTCCGCCGTGACGCAAAATGTGCCGACCGCGGCGGAGCTGACCGGTGACTTTTCCGCGCTGCTGCCGGGAACCCAACTGGTCAATCCTTTTACGGGGGCGCCCTACACGAACAACCAGATTGATCCTACTACTTGGAGCCAAACATCAAAGAAGATGCTGGCTACGTTCTACCCATCGTCCAATTCTCAAACTGGCGGCCCACTCAATGCGAGCAACGACTTTCGTTATAATTTCGCCGCTCCTGTGACGAGCAACCAGTTTGACGTCCGGATTGACCAGAATATTTCCAAGAAGCAGTCCATTTTCGGCCGGATCAGTTATAAGAAGCTCACGGCAGCTAGTCCTATGGGACTCTCGCTCGGGAACAAGGACACGGTGGAGAATCCCAAGACTTTTGTCGTCAGCTACAACTATGCGATCACCTCGAACCTGCTCAACGAGGCTCGCTTCGGTTACTCCTATCAGGAAACGCTTACCACGTATCCGAAATTCCCGAATGGCGCCACGCTCGTGACGCAAACCCTCGGTCTGCAACAGCTAGCGTCACCCTTTCCAACGGGTTCAGCCATTCCTGGCCTCTCTTTTCAGGGGGATTCAGGCATCACGAGTATTAGCGGCACGAGACAGCGGCCTCTCACGGAGGGTAGGTACCAGATTGCCGACAACCTCACCTGGATCCGCGGCCGCCACACCATGAAGTTCGGATTTGACGTTCGAGCGCTCGAACTCGGCGATTACTCGAACTTCAATGGACCGGATAACTTCGGGTATTTCTACTTCCAAGGCGGGTATACGGGGTCTGACCTCGCCGATTTCCTCCTGGGGTTGCCGACCTACACGGAAGTCATCGCGGCGGGCCCTGACTACAAAGCCCGTGGGAAGGCTTATGGCTTTTTCGGGCAGGACAGCATCAAAGTGACTTCCAAACTCACGATCAACCTCGGCCTTCGCTACGAATATCATCCTCCCTTGTACGACTTGACCTATCAGATCACGCAATTCGATCCGGCCACGGGGGGATTCATCGTACCGGATGACGGTGCGAAGTTGACCACTTTGGCGTTCGAGCAGGGGGTCAACGCCTGTGGTCTTGCGACCCCAGTTCCCACCCCTTACGGCCTATATCCTTGCACACCTTATGAACTCGCGAGCAAGGTGCATGTACCGCAGGCACTGCGATTCGGTGACAAGACTAAAATTCTCCCTCGCGCGAACTTTGCTTATCGAATTTCTGACAAGACGGTGGTCCGTGCAGGCGCCGGAATGTACGACATGACCCTTCTAGGAAGTATTTTCAACGCCTTGACGAGTGTTTCCAGCAGTAACTATCAAGCATTCTATAATTCATTCACGGGCGGGGTGCCCCTAATTCAGTTCCCCAACACCGAGAGCAACACCCCGTCCACAGGAGTGAGCTACGCGGGCGGCGAAGCGTTCGGCACAGCAACCGATATACATCTTCGCGACCCGTATGCCGAACAATGGAGTCTGTCCGTTGAGCGAGACTTGGGGCGTCAGACCGGCCTGCGGGTGACCTACAATGGCCTGCGTTCAGTCGGTCTTATCGTGAGCCCGGACCTCAACCAGATCCCGCAGCCCCAGACAACACCTTACTCTCCAACGGAGAAACCCTACCCGAATTGGTCTAAGGTCAAGACGCTGACCAATGGAGGCTCGCAAATCTACAACGCACTAGAGACCGCCGTCACTCACCGATTCAGTGCCGGCTTCTTCATTCAATCCAATTGGACCTGGGCCAAGAACCTCTCGGACGGTGAGGGGGACAATCCGGGAAGTTTCAATGGCGACTATGGCGCCCGCCTCAATGACCATTTCGACCTTCATCGTAATTACGGAAATCTCTCGTTTACGCGTCGCCATCGCTGGCTGACGACTGCGGTGGTGGACATTCCTGTAGGGCGTGGTATGAAGTACGGCTCCACTATGAACCCCGTTCTCAACGGGATCATCGGTGGCTGGCGCACTTCTAACATCATTACTTTGGAGACCGGTCCCTTTCTGACTCCATATTATAGCGGTTCAGCAGATCCTTCAGGGACCGGTGCGCCAGGTCGGGAGGGAGCCCAGCGGCCAGACCGTTTGCCGGCGAGCTCCTGCTCAGGGCTACCCCTGTCAGAAGGGCAAGTATTTGGTGGTAGCTGCTTCTACTACGGCTGGCCAGGGCCGATCGGGCGCTTCGGCAATTCGGGCGTGGGTATTATCACCGGCCCTGGGACCGCGGTGTGGGATTTCGGGCTCTCAAAGAACTTCCGTTTGACAGAGGCTCTTAAGCTGCGCTTTGAGGGCACGTTCACGAACTTTCTCAACCATGTGAATTACGCAGTGCCCAACATGGTGTCCAATTCGGCTTCGTTCGGCACCATTAGTGGCGTTCAAACTGCGGAGGGTGCCAGTGCACGCGTCATCCAATTCGCACTTCGGCTTGACTTCTAAGCGGAAGCCTTGGCTCGGATTGGGTAACGGATACCAAACCGGATGAGCTCTCCACTCGCACCGCTTGGGACTCCCTCCCAGGCGGTGCGCGGGGGGCTCTTCGTTTCTTGATTCCGAGCGTAGAAGTGAAACGCGACCGTGACAGGGTGAGGGGACTCTCCTGCTCACATCGGCCGGCCTCGTGGCCTCAATGTTACTCCTGCAGGACCCGATAAACATCGCTCGTAGCTCATGCCTCAGCTTCGGAAATACTCTGGCAACGCCTTGCCCGAGTTGGTGGCACCCGACGCGAGATATCTCTGGGGCCGGGAGGATTTCCCGGGGTGAATTTGAGGGAATTGGCTTATTCTTTGATTCTAAGTGTAGGATGGATCGCCGCTCCATCTTCAAACTTTATTGAGCATGATATCAATCTGCGCGGAGTTTCAGGCAGGCAAAAGGTGACGGCAACGCGCTTGCGGAGGAATCATGCAACGAAGCACTAGCAAGTCAACGCTTCACGGGAGAGCGTTCCCTGTGCGCTCTCTGGTGCTCCGGTTCGCCCTTGTTGGTCTAGCTTTGGCGAGCGCTGTGCAATTTGCCGGCGGGCAGGGAACGCCACTGAACAGGACCGTCCACCTTCCGTCGAGCAAAGTGCTTCTCAATCCCCTTCCGGGCCGCCCGCGGCAAACCAACAGTTTCCCCACCGCCCTGGCACTCAGTCCGGATGGCCGTTATCTTGCTCTGCTCAATAATGGCCGGGGGACGGAGGCGTCGGGTTTTCAACAATCCATCGCCATCCTGGATCTGCAGACTAATCAACTCTCCGACTACCCCGACTCCCGCCTCCGGATAGACGCGAGACAGACTTACTTCCTGGGTCTCGCCTTCAGTGGTGATGGCAAGCGGCTTTATGCTTCTTTTGCTTCATTTACCGACCCTGAGGGCAAGCTCACGGGAGATACAGGAAACGGCATCGCCGTGTATGCTTTCACGGATGGCCGCGTAACACCGCAGCACTTCCTCAAAATTCCCCTGCAACCCCTCGGCCCAGGCAAGCTGCCCACCCACGAGAGTCCACACGTGCCACCAGGCAAAGCCGTACCCTACCCGGCGGGACTGGCCGTAATCGACCAGGGTGGGCAGGAAAAGATTCTTGTTGCCGACAACCTTTCGGACGACGCCCTGCTACTCGATGCCACGAGTGGCGAAATCCTGCGGCGCTTCGATCTGAGCACGCGCGATTATGTTCCGGCTTCTTATCCGTATGCTGTGGTTGCCACCCAGGATGGTAAGCGCGCCTATTGCAGCCTGTGGAACACCTCGCAGGTAGCGGAATTGGATTTGCTGCAGGGCAGAGTGACACGCTGGGTTTCCCTGCTCGCACCGACCTCGTCCACGGCGGCGGGATCACACCCGACCGCTCTACTGCTAAGCCCCGATGAGAGGCGGCTTTACGTTGCGCTCTCCAATGCTGATGCCGTGGCGATTGTGGAGACGGCCGCCATCGACAAGCCGCCCGTCTATCTTTCCACCTTGTTGCCCGGGCAGGAATATGGAGGTAGTTATCCCAACGCGCTGGCGCTGACTGCTGATGGGAAACAATTGTTTGTGGCGAATGCCTCGGCAGACGCAGTCGCTGTGTTCGATGTGGGCATCGAGAAATTCCCTCTCCCCTATTACGCGAGGGGTTTCATTCCTACGGAATGGTACCCCACCGCCGTGGCTTTGCGCGGAGGCGAGCTGCTCGTTGCCTCAGGAAAGGGGCAAGGGACAGGTCCGAATTCCTCCCCCCTCTCGACGTCGGACCTTTCGGACAGCGGGCGCCATCCCCAGCGTCCATGGATACCCAATCCTTACATCGCGTCGCTGATCCACGGTTCGATCGCGCGCCTGGACATACAGGAGACGGACCGTGCGCTGGCACAATCCACACGAGAAGTCTTGGAAAGCAATCTGATGCGTGGTAACGGCAATACCATTCCCTTCCAGGGGGGCAGGAATCCAATCAAGCACGTTATTTACATCATCAAGGAAAACCGCACGTACGATCAGATATTCGGGGACCTGAAGCCGGGCGACGGCGACCCGGCGCTGTGTATGTTCGGTGAAGCGATCACACCCAACCAGCATCAACTGGCGCGGCGGTTCGGGATCCTGGACAACTTCTTTGACAGCGGCGAAGTCTCCGGTGACGGGCACGTCTGGTCCACGGCGGCGATCACAAGCGACTATACGGAGAAGACCTGGCCGGTCGGGTACCGCGGCGACGAGCGCACCTACGACTATGAGGGCCGTGTGGCCAACGGCTATCCCCTGGAAGAGGGCCAACCTGACGTCAACGAGCCCGGCACGGGTTATATCTGGACCAATGTTGCCCGGCACGGACTGACGTACCGCAATTACAGTGAATACGTGGCCACGGAATGGTGTGATTCTCCGCCGGAAGATGTTTCGCCCCGGGAAGGCACGCCGCTGATCGCCGGCCAAGCCTGCAAGCAGAAGTCTATTAGCCCGGGCGAACCACTACCGGCGAACGTCGGGCAGCCTCACGGTTCGGCGAGCCCCTGGCCGTGGCCGATACCGATCATCGCCCGCAATGTTCCGACGAAGCCGGAACTTCGCGACCACTTCGACCCGCGCTATGCGGATTTCCGGCTCGATTACCCGGACCAATTGCGGGTCGATGAGTTTCTGAACGAATTCTCTGAATTTGTCCGCGCGCACCAGCGGGGCAAAGGGACGGAGCTGCCACAATTCGTGATTCTCCGGCTGCCCAATGATCACACCGCTGGGACGGCGCCGGGGATGCCGAGACCCGGGGCTTTGGTGGCGGACAACGACCTGGCCGTGGGGCGGGTCGTGGAAGCAATCTCACACAGCGCGTACTGGGAGGACACTGTCATCTTCATTCTGGAAGACGACGCACAGAACGGCGCTGATCACATCGACGCACACCGTAGCACCGCGCTGGTCATCAGTAAATACTCGCCCGGATCGCCCGATCACCCCTTCTTGGACCACAGCTTCTACACTACGGTCAACGTGCTCCGCACCATAGAGATGCTGCTGGGATTGCCGCCCATGAACAACAACGATGGGCAGGCCGCGATCATGGCGCCACTCTTCCGGGGGTCGGGAAATCAGCCGTCCTTCACCGCCGACCGTACGAACCTCCGGAACAGGCTCATCTACCAGATCAACTCTCGCCACGCGCCGGGCGCTAAGGAGTCGGCGCGCATGGATTTCTCGCACGCCGACGCGGCGGACGCGGCGAAACTCAATGCCATCCTGTGGCGGGAAACCAAGGGGCACACGCCCATGCCTGCACCGCGGCATACGGTCATTCCAGAGGGTGAGTAGGCGGCTGCCGGAAGTGCTGCAGATAGGAGAAGGCGGCAGGGGAGCGCAGGGGGCAAACTGCGTCGGATGATACAAGGGTAAGACCCCTCGTCTTCCATCTGTTGCGACACGAGGTAGCCGATACTTCTTTCGGTCTGGGTGTGGGTCCAGGGAGGAGAAAAGGCCGCATTGCAGGTTGCTGGCGAGGAAGAACTGCCCCACTGGCAAGTCTTCACATTAGGGTTCGCAATGGCGGACGGCGGAAGTGAAGATGCCAATGGACAGAGAATGGCTGCGTGACCGCAATGGGTGCCCTTTGGGTGCCAATGAAAGATGGATGGCAGAGTGGAATCGCAAATGGATCAGACATCATCCCAGCAAGGCAAGATCCTGTATGACTGGCCAGGCGAGGGTTGTGAATCCTCACTGAAGTTCTTGGATGCCGAGCAACTGGGACCACAGCCCTACGACGCTGCCATCGTTGGAGCTGGGGTCGTCGGCTGCGCCCTGGCCTATAGACTCTCCCAGTTCCAATTGCGAGTGCTGCTGATCGACAAAAACTTCGATGTGGGCGAAGGCTCCAGCAAGGGCAACAGCGCCATTGTCCACACAGGTTTTGACGCGACGCCCGGGAGCTTGGAGTCGAAACTGGTCACCCAGGCTTCCCGGCAATGGCCGGCCCTGGTGGAGAAGCTCAAAATCCCCTATGACTCGTGCGGCGCTGTGCTGCTGGCCATCGACGATGGGCAGCAGGCGCAGCTACCCAACATCCACAAGAAGGCCCTGGCCAACGGTGTCGACGATGTCAGACGGCTCGTGCCGAGCGAAGTGAGGGAACTTGAACCCAACGCTCCCGAATACGTCCGGGGCGGCCTCCTGGTACCCAGGGAATCGATCGCCGACCCCTTTGCCGCCTCCATCGCATTCGCCGAGGTCGCGCTGGCAAACGGTGTCGATCTTCTCCTGGGTGCTTCCATCGCTGCGGTCGAGAACCCCAGTGCCGCAGTCAAAACCCTTGTGACCTCCTCGGAGAAGCGGGTCACCACACGGATCCTTGTAAACGCCGCGGGCTTGGGGAGCCGCGCCCTCGCTGATTGCTATGCAGGCCAACCGTTCGATATCAACCCCCGCCGCGGTCAGTTCCTCATCTTCGATAAATTCAGCCGCCGCTTGATCGGACGGATCCTGTTGCCAGTGCCGACGCCCCAAACCAAGGGAGTGCTGGTGATCCCGACCATTTTCGGCAACTTGATTGCCGGGCCGACAGCGGAAGATCTGCCGCTTGACTCACCTGAGGCGACGTATACCACGAG
>Ga0326727_10025458_pt1 | contig 11090 bp, 6 predicted proteins | sample MB2enrmetagenome_FD_207643 | JGI IMG/M metagenome (GOLD analysis project Ga0326727, IMG submission 207643) | Lab enriched peat soil microbial communities from McLean, Ithaca, NY, United States - MB29MY | ecosystem: Environmental > Terrestrial > Soil > Wetlands > Peat | place: USA: New York... | reverse complement strand
CGAAATGTACAACTCCCAGCGTCTCAAATCGGCGCTCTACCTGTCCGGCCTTCTAAACGCAATGGTCGGAGTGGGAATTGACGGTTACTCTCACTTCTGCCTGTCCGATAACGGGACGTGGGGCGTAATAGCGAATTACGTTGACCCAAATGCGGACGAGGACTATCCTGGTTATCCCGGCGCCCTCAAGAATGTATGCTCGCCGTGTTACTATACCCTGCAGATGTACTCATCGTCGCTTTGTCCGGGCGGGATGTCGTCACAGGCGTTAAGCACGACGGTCACCTCGCCGAGCTACGCTTTCATGATGCCTGACGGCAGCACGGTGCCGACATGTGTGGCATTCGGCAGCTCCGGAGAGAACGGATCCACCTTCTCATCCTACTACATGCCCCCGGACGAGCCTGCATACCTGGACGCGGTCGCCGCGTACCAAAGCGATGGCCACACCGTGCTCATCGTCACCAACCGCTCCAGCGCGAGCATCGATACCATGGTGGAGTTCCAGGGCGTCAACATCGACTCCAGCACGACTGCGGACATTTCGGTGCTTTACGAGCACGACCAGTGGCGGGCGCCATATTACGCTGGTTCTCCTATCGCCGTGGATCCGAAGGCCGACTCTTCGGACCTAAACAACCTCCTTGAGGCCTGCAACCTCCAGACATGGGCGTCCTGGGACGAGGGGGAGCCTTATAATACAATTCGGTTTAACGGCGGCATGCCGCAGTCAGACGAAGTCCTATCCGACCAATTCCCGAGCCAGCAAATCTCTTCCTTTACCGACGTCAACTCGCCCTATGGTTGGGTTTCCAACTGTAACACGGGCAGCATTAACGGGAACAGCATTGGTTGGATCGAATACACGTTCGCGCCTTATTCGGTTACAAGTTTTACTATACCGGCGCGCTAGGCACACTTATGCTGTGGGAGCAAGACGTGGACGAAGGAGTAGTGCCATGAAGACAAAGACCCTGGTTATTATTGCCCTAGTGGGGGCCATGTTGGTTTTGCATCAAAATGGCGTGCGAGCGGGATGGAGCGTGCGCCAACTCACATCGGGGTTGTCCCAAGCAAGCGCCGCCCAAGGGCAGATAGTGGGCGGAGTGGGTCCGAATGGGGCGTGTTTTTGGAACGCGAAGACAGGGACGAGGAGCGACCTGGACTACCTGTCCTCCTCGCACTATTCAGTCGTCCTCGCCTTGGATGGGAACCGCCAAGTGGGCTTAACTAACAACTACACCAGGTTTCCCTACAACGTCTACTATTATGTTTCTCATGCGTATCTTTGGAATGGGTCGTCCGCCTCATTCACCGACCTTAGCCCCGCCGGATGGATGGCCTCTGAGTGTAAGGGGGCGAATGCTGGCCAGCAGGTCGGTTGCGTGTCCCACTATCTGGACGTTGAGGAGTACGGGCACGCGTGCCTGTGGAGTGGAACTTCGAACAGCTTCGTTGACCTAAACCCCGGCTCCGCCTATTACTCTATTGCTTCGGGAGCGTGGGCGGGGTGGCAAGTTGGTTATAGTTTTCCCTGCCAACCAAATGGGACTTCTGAGGCGGAGCTTTGGCACGGTTCTGCGGCATCAATGGTGAACCTCGGGGCTGGTCTGGCTTTGGGCATCTACGGGAGCCAGGTTGTGGGCGAATCTGGTGTCGGCCACGCCTGCGTTTGGAGCAATGTATTCAGTGGCACGGGGGTGACACAGACGGATTTGCATCCTGGCGGCTTCGACACGGGCGCGGACCTGATAGGAGTGAACTCGTCCGCAACTGCGGTGTTCACCGGAGCACAGGTCGGCTATGTGGTGCAGAGGTATGGGTGCGACTCCCAGTGGGGCCCGGAATATTGGGACTTTTACTACGCCGCTCTTTGGCGGGGCAGCGCATCCAGCTTCGTCAACCTTGACTCCATTGCCGGTTCCAACGGAGACACCGAGGCCACGGGTGTTTTCGTGTCAGGCGACGGCGAGATTTGGGTCTCCGGGTATATCGAGGATCAGGGCTGCGGGGTAGGCGCACTCCTCTGGCACTTCATCCCCGGCATCAGCGGGACGGTGACGCTCAACAACTACGTTGGAGACATCACCCAGGTTCCGGTCACCGTGGAGGTTCAGAGCACGTCGAGCACGACAGCCATTGAAACCGACACCGTCAGTCTGGACAGCGCGGGCAACTACTCCTTCATCCCAACCACCCAGGGGCTTTCCGGAACGTACAACGTGGTGGCGAAGGCCTCACACTGGCTCGCTCAGTGCGTCCCGACCGTCCTGGACACCGACGGCAGCGGCGTCGCCAACTTCAGCCTGATCAACGGGGACGTGAACGGCGACAACTTCATCGAGGATCAGGACTACTCGCTCCTGGGAGTGTCGTGGTACTCGGCGGTCGGCGATGCGAATTACAATGTGAACGCCGATCTCAACGGCGACGGCTTCGTGGAGGATCAGGACTACTCCATCATGGGCATGAACTGGTATGCGTCAGGAGACCCGTTCTAGGTTCCGGAGGGTATCAGGCGTTGGGTATCAGGCGTTGGGTATCAGGTGTTGGGTATCGGGATTCCGGAAGGCGCGCCCAAGGTCATCGGTGCAAGGGGTAATGCTCCATGCGCGGATGTCACCCGTACAATAGCGTGAAGACGGACCCAGGTCCGGGGAATCCGGTCACCGGATACATATCCGGCGACATCGTAAACAGGATTGCGCAAATCTGCCAGGGGAACGCGGTGCAGACCACGTTCCCCTGGCCTTTTCGTGTGCCTGATTCTTGAGCGCACCCATAACCGGTGCGTATAGCTCCTGTTTTGCTTGACGATGCGACTCGGTTTCGGTATAATTGAGCGTCGTTTCCGGGTCGTCCAACGGCAGGACACGGGCCTTTGGAGCCCGGTATCAAGGTTCGAGTCCTTGCCCGGAAGCCACTTTTCCACTCGATCACCAAGTGCTTGTTGCCTGATGCTGCTCAATGTCATATTTGTGGGAACGTGAGTAGTCAGCTTCGGCTGCGTCGCTTCGCTTTGGGACCGAAGCATCGTGTTCAGGAATTCCCCTCCTTAATAAGAGCCTGTCCAGAGCGTAGCGAAGGAAGGGGTTAGGGGAGGTTCCGGGAGGTTAACCCTGCATATATGCGCTGCCCTTCGGATTACCCTCACCCCAACCCTCTCCCGCCCCTTCAATACGCTCGGCCATTCATCCGGGCTACTCAGGATTGAACGGTCGCCTACTCAGGGCATGGCAGGGGACAGGAGAGGGAGCTTTCCGCGCAAATGCCCAATGCATTTGATTATACAGGCATCTTTCGGGAAACGTAATCGCCTCTCTTGCTGCCTCTCAGATTGTCCCCTCATTTTTCCTGAAAATCATTGACATTTTGGTCATTCGGACTTAGAATCAATATGAGCTAGTTATTGCTGTGTCGTGAAGGGCGGAAACATGACTCGCAGGTCCCGCGTTTGGCTGATCCTGATAGCGATGGTGGCGATATTCCCTGGTATCGTCCTGGCGAGGCCGATTTCGCCGGTTGCGGCTTTGCAGGTTGCAAAGACCTGGATCGCCGTCAATCCCAGGCCTATGCATCGGGCCCGGACGGGCGTCACCTGGTCTGCCAGGCTTGTGCGCGGCTTCAAGAACCGGCACGGAGACACAATCGCCTATATCGTGGACCTGAATCCCGAGGGTTTTGTCGTCGTTCCCGCCGATGATTCCATCGAGCCGGTTATTGCATTCAGTGACAGGGGCCATTTTGTTGGCAGTCTGGATTCATCGGATACTCTTTCCGACCTCCTGTTGAGAGATATTCCTGACAGGCTTGCCGCCGCAAAGAGTTCCGCCGGATCGGCATATGGCAAGCAGATTGCGGATCGTTGGGCCGGATTGTCTTCAGGTTCGATCGGATTGCAGGCGAAGGGCGTTCTGCTCGATACGTTATCCCCTGTGGTCGATCCGATGACCATGGACACATGGTCCCAGCCCGCGCCATACAGCCGTGTTATCCCCTACGGCGCGCCCTACACGGGCTGCGTGGCCACCGCCATGGGTCAGATAATCCACTTCTTCCGCTACCCCTCGTCTGCATCCGGAACGAACACGGTGACCTTCTTTGGCACCTCCATGCCCGTCTCCTTCAACGATTCCTACGATTACTCCAGGATGCCGGCATCGCTGGTTAATCCACCGGCGACCGACGCCCAGATCGATCAGGTGTCCACCCTTCTGTATGACTGCGGCATCGCGGTTGGAATGGATTATGAGGCTACCGGTTCCGGCGCCACTTCAGCGGCCATAGCCCCGGGATACACCAATTTCATGAAGTACTTCTCCGCCTCGTGGGAGAGCGGAAGGGATGCGGCGTGGACTTCCATGTTGGAGGGGGAGCTCAGCGCCGGTTTTCCCACTCAATTCTGCATTCAGGGTCAGGGTGAGGGACACTCCGTGGTTTGCGACGGCTGGGGTCTGGACGGCGGGAATCCGGTGTTTCACTTGAATATGGGTTGGGAGGGCGCCTACAACGCCTGGTATACCGTTCCGGGATTCAAAGCGGGGGGAATCACATGGAGCGTTCTGGCGGGATATATTTACAACATCCGAATCGCCCCGATCAACATAACCGGCAATGTGACACTGTCGGGATCCGCATTCCCCGGCGTCAGGATGGCATCCAGCAGTTGGAACAGCGTGTTGACGGATTCAACCGGACATTACGCGCTGGAGGTCGGCTTGGGATGGAGCGGAACGGTGACTCCTGTCAAGCCGGGATATGTATTCTCGCCTCAAAGCGCCACGTATGCCAAACCGACTTCCGACCAGAGCCAGGACTACAGCGCCATTGCCGTCGGTCCGCCAAGCATAACCATCACATCGCCCACAACGAGCGGCGTGTGGGTGACGACAAGCCAGCCGATGTCCATATCGGGCGTTGCGAGTGCAGCGCCGGGAGTGGGTATTGTGGGCGTGACGTGGAGCAACAGCACCGGCGGAAGCGGGGTTTGCTCCGGAACATCAGCATGGAGCGCCGGCTCGGTTCCACTTCAAACAGGTCTCAATATTTTGACGGTAACCGTTACTGACGCAACATCGAATCAGGCGACTGCCACTCTTTATGTCACCTATATCGGCCCACCACTGGTCGGCATAACCTATCCTTCCCAATCCGGTGTTTGGTCAACAACCCAGAATTCATTAAACATCCTGGGAACCGCTGTTGCCGCGCCGGGCAGGGCGATATCGACGGTGACATGGACGAATTCCGAGCAGAGTGGCGTATGTTCAGGCACGATGTCATGGAGCGCAAATGCCGTTCCATTGCAATCCGGCGCCAACCTGATAACGATTGCAGCCGAGGATGATTCCGGGCTTATCGGTACAACAGGGATGATTGTTTATCGCACCCAGCAAGGCTCCGGTTTGCCCTGGCCGACCTTTGAGCGAGACAATTCCCGCTCGGGCCAGTTCCCATTTCAGGGACCTGCCGGACCGACGATTAAGTGGAGTTGGCCCGGGACTGTCAACTCTTCGCCGGTTATCAATTCCGACGGCACGGTTTATGTGGGCTCGAATGACCACAATCTTTACGCCTTTAACCCCGATGGCACAGTGAAATGGGCGTACGATACCGGTTCGGCGATTATGGAATCGCCGACAATAGGGCCGGATGGGACCATCTATGCGGGATCCCTGGACTATTCGCTGTACGCGATCAACCCTGACGGATCGCCCAAATGGTCATTTGTGACGAACTACATGGTGGAGTCGTGTCCGGCTATCAGTCAGGACGGTACCATCTATTTCGGCTCCAATGATGGAAACCTTTATGCTCTCAATCCGGATGGGTCACAGCAGTGGGCTACTCCGGTCGGTAATATGGTCAGATCGCCCGCGATAGGACCTGACGGCACTATTTACGTTCCCGACATCTTCGGAAGCCTGAGCGCCGTTGATCGATCCGGGAACCTCAAGTGGAAATACTCCCTGGTTCGATATGCCGGAAAAGCGCCGTTAGTAGGTCAGGACGGGATTATATACATCGGTGGGCCGGACGGGCTGTATGCCCTGAATCCGAATGGCGTGCAGAAATGGTTCTGCCCTATGAGCAACGTGGTGGAGGGTTCGGCTGCCATGGGGCTTGATGGAACCATCTACGTCGGCTCGTTCGACAATAACCTATATGCCGTGAATCCTGACGGCACGAAGAAATGGGCGTTTGAGACGGGAAACAGCATATGGTCGTCGCCGATCATTGGCACGGACGGCTGCATCTACATCGGTTCCACGGACGGCTATCTGTATGCGGTTAATTCGGATGGCTCCGAGCGCTGGGCCTGCGCGGGGCCGGGTGGGCACTCATCGCCTGCGGTCGGGCCGGACGGCACGCTGTTTATCGGTGGAGGATCGTTCTTTGCAGTCGGCCCCGGAGCGTCATGGCTCCCATCGGTGACGATCACGCAGCCGACTACAGGTGGGGCTTACACTACCATCAGCCCGGTTCTGTCCCTCGCCGGTGATGCGTCCGCCGTCATGGACCGATACATCACGCAAGTTACCTGGACGAACGCCAATCGCGGAAGCGGGGCTTGCGTGGGGACGAATTCCTGGAATGTCGATGGAATATCCCTCAAACCCGGCCTCAACAAATTGACCGTGACGGCCTTTGACAACACCAAGAGCAGGGTGTCGGCGTTATTGAATGTAACCTACACATCGTTCACCATCAGCGGGGCCGTCCGGAGGGCGGATGGGACGCCGGTACCCGGTGTAACCATGACGGCCAGTGATGGAACCGTATGTCTCACGGATTCCAGTGGATCCTATAGTTTTCTTGTGGGCTATGGTTGGAGCGGCACGATTATTCCGAGTAAGAAGGGCTGCCTTATCTCTCCTTCGTCTTGTGTGTACCCGCCGGTGACTTCAAATCAGGTGCAGAATTACGTTGGAACCATGCTGCCGGTCGTGAACATCACATCGCCCACGTGGACGGGAACCTGGTTCACGACCACCCAGCCGATGTCGATAGGGGGAACTGCTTACGGGGACGGGAGTCAGGGGCTCGGCATCGTTAGTGTGGAATGGACAAACAGCCTGGGTGGGAGCGGAATATGCGACGGGACTTCACCATGGAGCGCGAGTGAGGTCGCCTTGGAGGACGGCGCCAACGTAATCACCGTTATCGCGACCGATGCCCTCGGAAACATGGGATCGTCAGGTCTGACGGTTTATTATCCCTCCGCCTGCCTGGACATTTGGCCGACGTTCCAGCATGATATCAGGCATACATCGCTGAGCTACTTTAGCGGCCCGGCAAATCCGTTGCAGAAATGGGCCTATTCCGGCAGCCAGGGCGAGTCGATTTACTCGTCCCCCGTAATTGGAAGCGACGGCACGATCTATTTCGGATCGACGGCGGATTGCTTCTATGCCGTTAATCCCGATGGAAGCAAAAAGTGGACTTTCCCGGTCACCAATGGAGTATATTCGTCGGGCGCCGTGGGATCTGACGGATGCGTGTATGTGGGATCTGCGATGGGCACACTCTATGCGATCAACTCCAACGGTTCGCAACGGTGGGCCTTCGACACCGGAAGCTGGATATACGGTTCTCCGACCATCGGCCCGGACGGGACGATCTACATCGGTTCCTATGACGGCAATCTTTATGCGGTCAATCCCGATGGGAGCAGCGCATGGGCCGTTCCAACAGGCTGGGTATACGGCGCACCCGGCGTCGGGCCGGACGGCACGATATACGTGGGGGCAGGGGATAACAATCTCCATGCAATCGATCCCGCAGGTGTGCAGAAATGGGCTTTTGCGACCGGCAATTCGATATTTTCCTCACCGACCATTGATTCGGAGGGCACCATCTACTTCGGCTCTTATGACGACAACTTCTACGCCGTGAATCCCGATGGCACGGAAAAGTGGGCGTTCAAGGCCGGAGACACCATTGACGCCTCGCCGGCACTAGGACCGGACGGGACGATCTATATCGTCTCCAATGACGGCAACCTCTATGCCATTGGACGGGACGGCGGCGAAAAATGGGCTTTTGCGGTCGGTGTGACGTATGCTTCACCGGTTGTCGGTTCGGATGGAACCATCTATGAAGGTTCTTACGGAAACGGCAAACTGTACGCGCTGAACTCTGATGGATCGTTACGCTGGGTTTGCGCCAATAAAGTAACTTCGTCTGCGTCGATTGGTACAGGCGGAATGATCTACGTCGGCTCTTACACTGGTGGACTTTATGCCTTTGGGCCGACGACAATTTCCGGCAGCGTCAATCTGCGGAACTACATCGGTGACAAGACTACAATCCCTATGACGATTAACCTTAGGAAACAGGGGAGTACGGTACCGATCGAGAATCATGCAGTCGGCCTCGACAGCGCGGGGAACTACTCGTTCGGAATCTCGACAACCGGCCTTACAGGCACATTCAGCGCATGGGCGAAGGCATCGCACTGGCTGGCTCAGGCGCTTCCCGTCACGCTTGACTCCAGCGGCAACGGAGCCGTGAGCTTTGACCTTAGGAACGGCGATGTGAACGGCGATAACATTGTAGAGGATAAGGATTATGCCCTCATGGGCGCGGCGTGGTACTCTCAGGTCGGCGATCCCAACTACAATGTAAACGCGGACCTCAACGGCGATGGTTGGGTCGAGGACCAGGATTATTCGATCCTTGGGCTCTATTGGTATCAATCCGGGGATCTGTAAGGACTTGCTGCTGACATTGCGGTAATAACGACCAGGGCTGCTTCGGTCGCAAAGCGAAGTGCCGCCGCCGAAGCGTTCATCTAGCCTCTACTCCAGCGATCCAACCTTCACATACTCTGGTTTCACACTTTTGAGGAAATACCGCTTGCGGAAGTGCAACGCAACGTTCACCAATCCGATCATAACCGGCACTTCGACCAACGGTCCTATCACTGCCGCGAACGCCGCGCCCGAGTTTATGCCGAACACGGCCACCGCTACCGCAATCGCCAGTTCGAAGTTATTGCTTGCGGCCGTGAACGACAATGTTGTGGATTTGCCGTAGTCTGCCCCAACCTTTCGCCCCATGTAGAATGATGCCAGGAACATGACGACGAAGTAGATGAGCAGAGGAATCGCGATCCTGAGCACATCCAGCGGCAGTCGGACTATGTAATCACCCTTCAGCGAGAACATCACGATGATCGTGAAGAGGAGCGCTACCAGGGTTACGGGGCTAATCTTTGGAATGAACTCCTGCTCGTACCAATCGCGGCCTTTCAGTTTCATCATGGCAAATCGGGTTGTCATCCCTGCGATGAACGGTATGCCAAGATATATGAACACACTTTTCGCGATTTCGGCTATAGTTACATGAACCGTTACGCTCTTGAGGCCAATAAGCGGCGGGAGCACGGTGATGAATACATAGGCATATGCGGAGTAGAAAAGCACTTGGAAGCTGGAATTGAATGCCACCAGTCCGGCGGCATACTCCCTGTCTCCGTCAGCCAGCTCGATCCAGACAACGACCATCGCGATGCATCTCGCGATCCCGATCATGATGAGGCCGATCATGTATTCCGGGTAACCACGGAGGAACGTAATCGCAAGGAGAAACATGAGTATGGGTCCGATTATCCAGTTTTGAACCAGTGACAACCCCAGTATTCCGGAGTCCCTGAATGCCTTTCCCAGTTCTTCATACTTGACCTTGGCGAGGGGAGGGTACATCATGAGGATCAGACCGATTGCGATCGGGATATTTGTGGTTCCCACCTGAAAACGGTCGATGAAGCCCACAGTTCCGGTCACAAAGTGACCCAGCGCCACACCTGCCGCCATGGCCGCGAATATCCAAATGGTCAGGTATCTGTCGAGAAACGGCAGCTTCCTGGTCGTGCAGGCGGTCACTCTCCTTTCTCACTATCCCATGCAATACGCGCGATAAGCTGCTCGACCCGCGCCTCGATCTCGTCCCGAATCTCCCTTACCTCCTCAATAGGCTGTCCGTTGGGATCCTCAAGACCCCAGTCCTCACTTGGAACAAAGACCACGGGGCAAACTCCACCTTCGGCAGCTTCGTCAAGGTTGACACCACAGCCCATTGTCACAACCAGATCGGCTCCATCGATCGTCTTACTCGTCATGATCTTTGGATAATGGTCGCTCATATCGTATCCGATCTCCTGCATCGCACCTACCGCCTGAGGATTCAGCGCCTCGGACGGCAGAGTACCCGCCGATTCGGCTTCCAGCACACCGTGACCGAGTCTCTTCGCGAAGGCTTCTGCCATCTGGCTTCTGCCTGAGTTATGAATGCAAACGAAAACTACTTTCTTCATTGGCTATTACCTCTGGACCCATCCTGTAGGGGCGCTGCTTGCCGTGCCCTTATTCCTCGGCTGAGTGCGTGTTTCCGGGAGGGCGCAGCAAGCGGCGCCCCTACAGCGTTCATACACAATCGCATAGTTCCACTCTTGACACGGCGTCCAGGCCGGACAGCGTATCCTGAAGAAATGCGAGCGCCTGATCGGAAATCGTGTCGCCGCGCAGGGAGTAGTGAATCCACTGCCCCTGTTTCCTTGGGGTCACAAGCCCGGCGTGCTTCATTGTGGAAAGGTGGTGCGAGACGGCTGATTGAGTCATGGATAGTTCTTCCATGATCTTGCAGACGCACATTTCGCCGTTCTTGGCCAGCATTCGCACGATCTGAATGCGAACCGGGTCTCCCAACGCCTTGAATACTTCATCGATTGACGCCATAGCAACCTCCTGGATCAGTGTATCAACATATGCTGATACGTTGATTGTATCAGACTCGGTGGGAACTGTCAAGACTTATTTTGCGGAACAGACTTCGCTGATTGTATAATCAGGATGAAGTTCCAGGCAAAGATGATCGATCGGATTATCCTAGCTTCCAGCAGGGGCGTCATTCTGAACGAAGTGAAGAATCTGCTCCCGCGGTAGTTGGGCGTGACTACGTAGTCCGTGAAGCGGCATGAGTCACCAGATCCTTCGCTCCGCTCTGGATGACTATCCTGGCTTGTGACTGCAGAGAACGGCAGATGACCCAGTTTGTACCAGCCAGCCTATTTCGCTGCTTCGGCAGTA
>Ga0326727_10025457_pt1 | contig 11091 bp, 13 predicted proteins | sample MB2enrmetagenome_FD_207643 | JGI IMG/M metagenome (GOLD analysis project Ga0326727, IMG submission 207643) | Lab enriched peat soil microbial communities from McLean, Ithaca, NY, United States - MB29MY | ecosystem: Environmental > Terrestrial > Soil > Wetlands > Peat | place: USA: New York... | reverse complement strand
CTTTGGCGGATGTTGAACGCAGGGCGGCTTACTCGGGTGGAAGTTCTGCCGAAAACTTTTCGCGTTCGGAGGTCGGAGATTGAGGCACTGGTAAATGGGACCAATCCCTTGTCGCCGCCCGGACGCGAAGGGAGGTAAAATATATGGCTCAAGCCTACGATCCAAAAGATTGCCCGCTGCCGCTGGACTTTTTCATCCAACGCTATGGCATCTCGCGCACAACGGCCTGGCGCTGGCGCAAAAGGGGCCTGCCTACGCTCCAAGTAGGCGCTAAAATCTTCTGTCGGGAATCGGACTTCGTTCGTTTCATGGAAGCGCAGTCCGCCAATAATCAGCCAGAAAAGGCGCAGTGACCGAAGATTTACTCGCAGAAGCAAAGCGCCGCCTGCCGCTGTCCGCGCTCTTGGCGCAACTTGGCCTCGGCGACCGCGCCAAAAAATCCGCGTGCTGTCCGTTTCACGAGGATTCAGCGGCCAGCTTCGGCCTTTACGTTGGCGAAGATGGCCAGGAACGGTGGAAATGTTTCGCCGGTTGCGGCCAGGGCGACTCGATTGATTTCTTAGCAAAAGCGCGCGGCCTGAGCAATGCCGACGCCTACCGCGAATACATCCGCCTTGCAGGCGTCGCACCGCCGCCCGCGCCGCCATTCGACTGGCAATCCTGCGTTGCTGCGCTCACCACCGAAGACCTCCACGAAATTGCTAAGTGGCGACGCTACACGCCCAAGTTTGTCGAGTGGCTGCACGCGCAGAATCTGATCGGCCTGTTTGACGGCGAACACATCGCTTTCCCCGTGCATGACGCGTTGGGCAAAATCGTCGGTTGCCATTACCGACTCGAGAAGGACGGCTCGTGGCGTTACAATCCCGTCGGCACGCGCACGGCGCTCCTCATCTTTGGCGAAATAAAGAAGGCCAAAACCGTTCTCGTTTTCGAGTCGCCATGGGATTTGCTGGCCACGCTGGACGCCTTTCATTGGCACATTCAACCGATGGTCGATACCGCTTTCATCGCAACACGAGGTGCAACCAACGGACGTTTACTCGCGGGCCTGTACGCCCCGGATGCCGTCGTCCAAGCGTTTGGACAAAACGATGCGGCAGGTCAAAAATGGCTCATCGCTCTCGCCGCCGCTTGCGGTTGCAAATGCGTTCAAGTCATCACGCCGTCCCCGCACAAGGATTTGAACGACTGGACGCGCGCAGGCGCAAGCCGTGCGGAAATCGAAGTTGCCATCGCCGCCGCGCAGCCCGTCGCCGTTTCAAACGTTCCCGACCTTCACGCTACGCCTCCGAAAAATGTTTCAAATCGTATCGTGGTATCCGACGAACCTGACGAACCGGAGTCCGCGCCGTTCCCCCTGGACGCGTTCCCTTCTGCGATGGCAACCATCGTCGCCGAGGTGTCTCGAACCGAACGTGTCCCGTTTGCCTTGCCTGCCGTGTGCGCGCTGGGCGTGGTTTCCGCTGCCATTGGCGCGGGCTTGGAAGTCACCAGCGGCCCGAACCGTGTCACACGCGCCAATCTCTATTCGGTCGCAAGCGCGGAGTCCGGTAGCGGCAAATCCGAGTCGTTCCGTCCCATAGCCGCGCCGCTAGTGGATCACCAGGCTCACCTGATCGAAACGTGGAAACTGAAAACCTCGCCACAACTTCAATCTGAAATCCGCGTGCTCGACAAGGAAATTGGCTCCCTCGAACGTAAAGCCGCGAAATCCGGGGATCCAGCGGAGCGTGAGCGGTTGCGCGGAGAACTCGCGTATAAACTCGCCAGCAAAGACGAACTCGCCCGCCGCGCCGCTATGCCGTGCATCATTGCCCAGGATGTGACCACGGAGCGGCTTGCCGTTCTCCTACGCGACAACCGGGAAGTCGTTTGCTCTTTCAGCGCCGACGCCCGGAAGCTCGTGGACAATTTGCTTGGCCGCTACAATCCAGGCAAACGGACCGACGAATCGCTGTATCTTGCGGGCTACTCGGGCGATTTCGTCCGCGTTGACCGTCAGGGCCGAGATTCCGTCGTCCTCTTTAAGCCTTGCCTTGCGCTGTGCTGGTTCGTCCAACCCGACTTGCTGGCGACGATGCTAGACGAGCAAAGCCTTTCCGCGAGCGGCTTCCTGCCGCGCTTGCTGGTCTGCCACACCAACGCCGCGCCGCGCCGCATCGATGGCGAGATGCCCATCCCCTCTGAGTCTGCTCGCACCCAATGGAGCCAAACCATCGCCGACTTGCTGGCCAAATTCCACGCCGCCGACAAACCGCATCGCATCACGCCCATGCCCGAAGCGCTTGTGGCCTTGAACGATTATCACAACCGAATTGTTGAACGCCGCGACACCGATCTCGCAGACATGGGCGCTTTTGCCGCGCGCTATGCGGAGAACGCTTGGCGGCTCTCGGTCGTGCTTCACGCGGGACTCCATGGCCAGGACGCCCACAACCAACCACTCCACCCGGAAACCGCCTCCAACGCCGTTCGAGTTGTCGAATGGTTTGTGGCGTCACAACGGGACATCCTCGCCAAAGGCCGCCACGCCGCTGCCGCCAAGGTGGAGGATGAAGTACTCAAGCTGCTCGAAGCCAACCAGCAGCGCAAAGCCCAGGATTACACCATGGCGCGCGAAGTCCATCGCGCGCGTATCACGGCCACGGCGGACGCTGCCAAGGCATTGCTGGCACGCATGGAGGCGGACGGCCTGCTTGTCGGCCAAGACATAACCCCGCCACATGGCGGCAAAACCACGCGCATTTTCCGGGCGGTCAAAAATCCTGTCCCAAGCTGAATATGGCTGTCGAACCACATCCATTGAGCGCGCGCTCCAAATTATGGACGCATGGCTCGACCTGCCGGAAACACCTACAAAGCGGACGAAGACTCCCAGGACGTGGAATTGGCAGTTTCCGGCATTTGCCACAGGCAGCGCGAAGAGAGGAAGATTCTATGCTTAAGCCCTATTCTCCTGATTCATATAGAGACCCCACATCGTGGGTTGAACTTCGTCAGTTGCTTGTGACAGCTCGCTCTGAACTTGGCCGCAGCGGGTTCGTGCCTCCCTTTGTGTCAACGCACGCCATTCGCAAAAGCTCTGCCGAGGAGCGCCGTCGGCTGCTTGAATCGTCTTATCAGCCACACGAGCAAGCCGTTGCCCAAGCAGTTTTAACGCGGTTCGATACAGGTTCATGGCCGCTCCTCAATCCAGTTCGCGCACACTACGCTTCAATTATTTTGCGCTATGCGAGCATGTTTGTGGCCCATGCCTGTTTTCAGATGGAGACCGGGCAATATTCGACGCTTTTTCCGTTTCCTGATTTGCCGGTGAACGATGTCGCCTTATATCTTTGCACTTTATGGTGGCACTCGGTTGGCTGGCTGGATTATTCCCGTGATTTCGCATCGAGAATCGAGCCATTGGCCTGACACGCCATTGGAAGATTCGACTCTCTTGGAGCCTATCGCCTCCCAAAAATGCGACTTTCGCCCTTACTGTGACAATCGTGACAATCGCCGATGCCGGTCGTCACAGTTGTCACGATCGTCACCGGCTAATTCTGGGTAAATCAATTTTGAGAGAGATAAAAATCATTATTATTATTATTCTCTCCGTGTGACAACCGTGACAACCGTGACAACCGGGTAAATCAATTCTGAAAGAGATAAAAAATCACTTTTCTTCTTCTCTCCTTGTGCCAATCGTGACGACCGTGACAACCGTTTTCCGCCCCCCAGCGGATCGGAGACTGGAGCCGAAAACCGAACGAAAGGCGTCTTGCGAAGCGACCTTGTTCGCAGCAAGCAGTTTTTTGCGTAGATCGACCTGCAAATCAAGACAAACTTCCGCCTTGTTCGCAGCAAGCAGTTATCTTCGTTTGAATAGCCTCTTCCGGCCTTTGTGGACCATTTCGTGGAACACGGAAAGTGCAATCAGCGTAGAACATTTAACCACCCGCGTCCGCGATTCATAGAGAGTCTTCCAACGCGCCAGTGGGCATGCCGTGGGCGTGGGCCGGTTTTTGGCACAAACTTATCTGCCGCTGGCATCACCGATAAGACCAAGGGGCATTGTGGCGGCAGCACGGTGCCCTGTGGCACGGCGCCATGGTCCCGCGATGCGCATCTATTCAGGACCTCACCACAAGTCTGATTTTCCACGAAGATTTTTTGAAAATATACCCACCATCTGGCCGATATGCCGGCTTTTTGGAGTTTTTTCGGAAGTTTCTACACCGCAACGGTTTGCGCGCGCCGCCGGCCCGTCCGAAAGGGCGCGCTGTCAGGTGCTACCGCATGGCCGCGCACACAAAGTAGGCGCGCAATAAAAAGCGCGCGGTCAAGCCTGCACGTTGCAAGCCTCCGGGCGCGGCAAAGAATTGGAGTCAATATGAATAAAGAAAATGCAATCGAGTTGCGGCGGAAACTCTTGAATCTGCCGGGTAAAATGGAAGTGGTCGGGCAATCTGATTTGCCCGCAATCGTGTTTTTCCGATACACCACCAAGAATCTTGGCGATATAACAGGCGCGGGCACGGGCAAAGACGGGAAGGCGCGGGCGCGGGCGGCGCGCGCGGTAGGTGTGGACGAAGATGAAGACGTTGCGCGGGCGGAACATGAGGCGGATATGGTGGCGCGTTCCGCTTGGGTGGCGGAGTTACTGGCGGCGGAGAAGGAACTGGGGCGCGCGTTGCTGCTGTTGGCGGGTGGGCGTGGGTTTCTGGCAGGGCAAGGGGTTGCCTTGCGAGGCGGCGGCATGGCGGCGCGCGCGGCGCGGTACATTGCAGACCGGCGCGGGCGTACACCATCGGACACAAGCCAGGAAGATGCGGCGGCGGAGTCTGGCGCAACTAACGGACGGCAAGCCGGGCAACAAGCGGGCGGGGTCTCCCTGGCGTTGACTGCCGGGCAACTTGCAAGCCAGCGCGCAAGCCTGGAAGCCTGGGCGTGGGGTGAACGTACGCTGGAGGAAACAACAGGCACGGAGGCGCGCCGCGCGCTATGTTCGTGGATATGGCGGAGTCTAGTTCCAGCGCGCAAGCCGGGCGCGAATGAGGCGCGGGCGCGTGATTGCGCGCGGCAACGGGCGCGATTCTTGATTCTCTTGGTTTATGGCGAATCATGGGCGGATGCGGCGGCGGATGCCGGTTACACCGATGGCGGCGCGGCGAGCCGGGCGTTAGCGGATGCCCACACTTGGGCCGCCCTGGGCCGCGCGCAAGCTATGGATGCAAGCGCGCATCCGTTAGCGGTTCAACTGCGTCGCCAGTGGGCGCGGGCCGCGCGGCAAGAAGTCAAGGCGCGGCGCGCGGCGCGGGGCGCGGCGGCAAGCGGGCCGCCGGACGGTTGGCGCGGTGCTGGCGGGCGGCGCGGGAATGTTAGTCCGGCGCGTCGAATCCACCCGCGCGCCGTGGGTTTCGCGCAAGGTGCGCGCGCTGGCGGTTGACATCGACGCGGCGGCGCGCAAGGCCATAGACGCAAGGGAGCAAGCGGCGCGGGCCACCAGTGGCGCGCGGGCGCGGTTGCTGGCGTTCAGGGCGCGGGCGGCGCGTTCTTGGACTACCGCAAGCCGGGGATTACGACGCGGTTTCATGCAATAGATCAGCACGCCACACGGCGCGCGCTGGCAATGGCGCGCGCCGTTTTTTATGTCCACGCGGCGCAATGGCCCGTTATGCAATGACTTGGCGTCGCTAATCCGGCTCTTTAATAGTTGACACACTACGGCGCGGCGGTTGCTAGTGCAACCGCGCGCCGATTAGCCGTTGCACGCGCAATTCAGCGCGCCGCGCGCCGTGTGCTTCACTCCGGGTCGGAGTAGCAAGCGCGCGGGCGCGGGCGCGGTTTGGCCTCGCTAATCCGGCTCTTAGATAGTGTTGGCAATGCGGCGCGCGCGGCGCGGTAGCATCGGCGCGGCGCGCCGCATTGCAATTTGTTTCCTTGCCAGTCCCGCCACAATTCCCCGCAGTGTCCACTCGCCGGGAGACGCCTTAAAGGGCTTCCAAAGTTCTCCCGGCAGGTGGGTATTGAAAGGGCCGCCGGACACTTGACTCCCGTCCGGCGGCAAACGATTTCCGAGTTTGTTCTTTGCCGGCGCATGGCCGGCGACGGGTTCGGCAAACACTGCCGAATGGCGATGATTCGCACCCTGGCGATAACCGACAGGACGACGTTGCCAAAAGGAAAGCATAGGAACCATGCAAAAAGTAGTCATCAGTCACTCAGTCACAGTGTTGCGGGCCATGACGCCCGCTGAACTCGACGCCCTTGCCATTCAGGCCGCTGAAACGGTCAAAGAGGCGAAGGAAAGCGCCCGGTTCTCACAGGCGTCAAACCCGGCCACGGGCAAGGTCATCTGCGTTTTGGAAGAGCGTCTTGAACGCGCCAAGACCGAGAACCTGATCGCGAAAAACACCAGTCTGGCGAAGTACTGGGAAGGCATCACGAAGTCGAAGATGCCCAACCACGCCATGACGTGTGCCGTCTGTTTCGGCTCGTTTGTCCGCACCGAAAAGATCGACGAGAAAACGTATGATCTGTGCAGCGCGAACATCATCGAGGTGGCCGGCGCGATCTCCAACGCGGTCGATGGCGACCTGACAAATCCGGCCATCGAGGAAGCCGCCGTGCAGCTCAAAGAGCACCGCAAAGACGCGCCCAAAAACTTGAAGGCCATCCTGAAACGGGTGAAACCGGCCAAGCCGATGGACGCCGAAACCGCGCAGGAAAGACTCCAAGCCATATTCGATGACGGCCACCTGAACCTGGTCATTGCCGGAGTCGGAGCGGAAATGTGCTACCAAACGGGCGACGAAGCAAAAGCATCCTACTTTTGCCTTGTGTCAGCCGGCGTGTTGGTGGACAAGCATTTCGGCGCGGAAGCCGACGCGTGGATCGAGGAACGCAACAAGCTCGTTGCGAAGCCCGAAGTCGTTTCCACACCCGCCCCGCAAGCCGCATAATCGCGCGCCACACGAAGCCCGGACGCCCCAAAAGCGTCCGGGCTTTTTTTGTTTTTTTGCCGTAGATTTCAGGCGGGAATCTGCCCTGGGCCGGTGCGCGTGGCACTCCGAATCGGAGTGCTTAAAAGGCGCGCAAAGTTTCCCTGGGAGGGTACCCTCCATTCGATCCCCACTCTACACTCCAAACTCTGCACTTAAATCGCTCTGCACTCTCAATTCTGCACTTATGAATGCTTTAATATCCTCTGAATCGGACATGAGACAGCCCCGCGCCTCGAGAAAGCGGAAGGTGAAACTGTATCCGCATTGCCGGATCATGCTGGCCCTGCGCCGGCGCGGTTCCGAGTTGAAATTGTTTTTGAGCGTTCATGGTCAATAATTCATGGCTTCGGCAAATTGATCGCGTTGCGATGCCTTGCTTTCCTGCCATTCAGGCCAAAAAACGGCCGGACCTGGATTGGGGATGCCGGGCCAAAGATAGCCATCCTCCTCGGCGCGGCTTTTAAAATTCTCCGGCAACGTGAAACCTTCCCAATACCTGGTGAGCCGGCCATCGCAATCCTGACCGTCCATCGTGGATCGCTGGATCAGTCTTTGGCCATCCCATTCTCAAACATTCTCCTCACTGGACCATCCCTCGTCCGTACGGTGGCGAAAAAAGTGGGCGAGAGGCTTGCCGATCCGAACGGAAATCTTGTCCGGTGCATTATGGACGAACACCCAGATACGCGCCGTGGCCGGCCCGGTGGGCAGGTTGTGAGGATCGCAACGGCATTGATTCACGATGGCGTTCACGCGACCACACCGTGAGCACTTTTCATTTGGCATAAGTTAAAAAGGCCGGGATTTCAGGGATCGAGCGGGTTCGCGGCTTTCCTCTGGAACAGGCGATGATCGCTGTCAGCGATTCATCCCGGCCTAAATCAAAATTAATCCCGTTTGGCTGGCGCGGCGTCCGGGCTGTTTTTGCACAGCCGGCCTGTGTTTTGGCGGACGGCCCGCATGAAACTGATGGCGACGGAGGTTTTGAATATGTCGTTTGTTTCGGGGATGAGGATGGCGAACCGATTACAGAAAATAAAAAGGCCGTCTGGATAATGTGGGACTTCGATGAAGTCGTGAAGTTTTCCGCCGAACTCGCCCGCAAATACGGACTGGAACAGATATTGGAGGCGATGCCAGCATGACGAATTCCTCGCTCACCACCGGACAAAAGATTTCCCGGCGGCACTGCCGCCGGGCCGCCCTACTCCGCAGGGTTGCGAAAGGTCGAATTGACTGAATAGCACCATTGAGCGGAACCGAGCCGGAACGGACCGTCGCCGGCAGCGCCCGCGGGAGCGCAAAGAATCCAGCGCGAGAAGCCCGGATGCCGAGAGCGTCCGGGCGTTCTTTGTAATGTCATGTCCCGGTGCATCGGGACAGAAAGGAAACGCATGCAAGTACAAATCAAGGATGGCAATCTGATCGTTGCCATTCCGCTCCAAACGCCGACGCCGAGCAAGTCCAGCGGCAAGACGCTGGTCGTTGCCAGCACCCACGGCAACAAGGCCACGACTGCCACGGTCAACGGCAAGGTCGTTACCATCGGCCTGAACGCCTACATCCCGGCGAATTGACCGGGAGTTGCCTCAACACGGCGCGGTCCAAATCGGATCGCGCCGCATTTTTGTTAGATTTTATGCGTTTCGATCCCACTAATCCGCACAAGGTGCCACCGCCGGTGCCCCGTCCGCCGCGCAAGCGCGGCCAGCAGGTTATACCGCCGGCCCCGGCGAAACCGAAGCCGGACTTCACCCCGACAATCATGGCCGGTCCGATTGACCTAGACAAAATCGTCTTTGACGCTGCGCCGCAAGCGGAGTCATCCGTCATCATCCCTTTACCTCCGCCGGCCGGCACGCCTTCCTGGCGCAAATGGCCCGTCATCCAATTAACAAACCTCCGTTATTCAGTTTCGCTCCCCGGTTGGACAATGCCCACCATGACACGACCCAGGCCAGGATTTATCTGGACAATGGCCGCGTCGATTTTTATCCGACCAACACCCTGGCCTACCTCCTGTGGCTGGGGCTACCCAAAGGCCGCCGCGCCGCCATGCGCGTTGCCGGCGATACCACACCAGTCTATTCCTGGGACCTCGTTGACACTTTATGAAAAGATCAATCACCCCCGAACAAAAAGCCAGGCGCGATGAGCGCAAGGCGCAATTCAAGGCGCTGTGGAAGCGCGTTGCGGACATGCCCGAAGCCGAACGCCTGGCACTGTCAGCCAAAGTGGGCATTGTCACGCCCGATGGCCATGCCTTGTCCGCTCACAATCAATGCCTGGTGGCGTTCCAATGCTCCACGGCAACGGTTGTGGGTGGATTCCGCCAATGGCTCAAAAACGGCCGCCAGGTGCGCAAGGGCGAGCATGGCGCGATGATTTGGGTGCCAATCAGGGTGAAGTCGTCCGATCCGTCCGCTCCGTCCGAAGATGGCGAGCTACGCGAGCCAGCGGTTAGTGCGGCCACCAAGTTCATCATTGGCACGGTCTTCGACATCAGCCAGACGATGGAAAAGCCGGCGGAAACGCCGGTCACCAGCGCCGGCGCTGTGGACCTGGATGCGGTCGTCTTCGAGCCGGTGCCTCAGCCGGCGCAAGCACTGGCGCCTCCCGCCATAATCCCGCTTCCGGTCAGGCGTCCATCATGGCGCCGCGCCGCATAATGGCCCGTCATGCAATGACTTATGAGCAAAACAAAATGTGAAGCCATCGCAGCCATGAAAGTGCTGCAACCGTTCATTGGCAGATCGCAGATGTCCTGCCTGGCGGACGCCTGCCGCGGCGAGGAAAAACAGTTTTTCTTCGACAGACTTTGCGAGCTGGCGGCACTGGTCCAGGCCATGCCGAAAACCTATGATCAGGACGGCCTGGGCGACAAAGCCGTGGCTCACCTGCATTATTTCACCGGCAGTTGCGACTGGTGGATCACCGAGAAGGACAAGGAAACCGCCGACGAACCCGGCCAGCACCAAGCCTTCGGCCTCGCGAGCTTCGGCGACGAACCGGAGCTAGGCTATATTTCCATCGTCGAACTGCTGGCCAATGGCGCGGAGCTGGATCTTTACTGGACGCCGAAAACCCTCGGTGAAATCAGGGGCAAAACCACCATGCAACCGCGCCTCGATTGGGTGCCAATTGGCCGGATCGAGGAACCCGCCACTCCGCAACCGCAATCTCATCTACCATCGTGGCGCAGACTGGCAATCCAATAGTTTTATGGAATCCTCTCCAGCCTCTCAAGGCCAACTGTGGCCTCAAGCGCAGCTTGTCAAGCCATTCAAATTTCAGGCCACGCCTTACGAATACAAAGTCACCGCTTTGCGCGAATGCCCAATGCCGGACACCCAGGCGTTGTGCGACACGCCGCAAGGCGCGGCCGACTACTGGAACCGGCACATTCCCACCCATCCTTATTTTAATCCAGAAGTCGAATGCCTGGTCGTCGTGATCGTCAACACGCGCAGACGTGTCAAAGGCCATTACCTCGTTCTGATGGATACCCTCCTCATCCATCCAAGGGAAATTTTCCGGCTGGCAGTGATGACCTCAGCCTCGGCGATTATCCTCATGCACAATCATCCCAGCGGCGACCCGACCCCAAGTGAAGCTGACATCAGAGCCACCCGGGACCTGATCCGGGCCGGCCAGCTCATGAAAATCGATTTGCTCGATCACGTCATCGTCGGGACCGGCAGGCACCAATCCCTCCGCGAACTGGGATATATTCTGTAGCAGAACACCATCTGACCGAACGAATGCGGTGGATTGATCTCGCAACAAATTGAGATTTAGATTATCAGATGGGGCGTCAGTCGCTCTCAGGCCGCCGCGACTGGCGGCGATTTTCTTCTGGCAGTTGTTTGCTTGGAAATCTTTTCCGCCAGGTCAAGGAATCTAGCCATGAAAACGTCCGATTCAGTTTGCTGCCGGGCCATTAGTCCGCGAACCTCGTGCGAAAGATTTTTGCGTCGTCCGCTGATAATCCAAAACTGTTCCCAAATTACGGTCTCAGGGTCTTTGAGGCGGTGACCTGATTCAGTGCATGGCTCGGATTCGGAGTCTTTCTCTCCCAAACGATCTTTTGTTTGACAAA
>Ga0326727_10025455_pt1 | contig 11092 bp, 12 predicted proteins | sample MB2enrmetagenome_FD_207643 | JGI IMG/M metagenome (GOLD analysis project Ga0326727, IMG submission 207643) | Lab enriched peat soil microbial communities from McLean, Ithaca, NY, United States - MB29MY | ecosystem: Environmental > Terrestrial > Soil > Wetlands > Peat | place: USA: New York... | reverse complement strand
TGGTCAACCGAGTCAAGGGTAAACGAAGTGTCAGGGGTTCGCTCAAGCTGGCTGGATGGGACACTTCATTCCTAGAAAGACTTCTCGCTGGTTCATAGATAACTATCGTCAACATGAAAAGACCCTGTAATAGAGCGCTGCTCGCAAACCCTCCAGGCGTAACCTGGCCGGTTTTGCGAGCGCTTATCATCGACAGTCCCGGCTCACCGTGGTACAATAACACCATGATAGGCGATTCACCTGGAGAAAAGATTCGATACTGGCTGTTTTCCGACAGAATGCCCACGGTCAAGCTCCTGATTGTGGCCAATATTCTGTCATTCCTTGCGCTCACCCTCTTCAAGGTCCCGGGAATTGGGCAGCTCGGCTTTAGCACTCTGTTGGTGGCCGTGAGACCCTGGACCCTGGTTACATATCCGCTCATCGGTGCTATGGACATATTGGGTCTGCTGTTCGCCGCCTATTGGCTCTGGATTGCCGGGGGGAGCCTGGAACGCTCATGGGGTTCACAAAGGTTCGCGATTTTCTTTTTCGCGATGTCCGCGATATCGGCGCTCGGGCTTCTCGTCGGCTCGTTCGTAACCCACGCTCATGTCAGCGCAATGGGACTCTGGCTTCCTCTGGCGGGTATAACCATTTCTTTTGCGATGCAAAATCCCGAGCAGCAGATACTTTTCTTCTTCGTGCTTCCCATGAAACTCAAGTATCTGGCGCTGCTGGATGCGGCCATCGTTCTGGTATCCTATGGTCAGATCAATCTTCTACTCGGCGTGTTCGCGCTCCTCGGTTGCGCGGTGAGTTATTGGTACGTGCGGGCGGGAGCACGGTTGGAGCTTCCCAGGAGATCGCCCGGCTATCAGGTTGAGGGCAACATCATCCGTATCCGCCAGCCTCGCGGCGTTCGATTCAATCCGCTCAAATGGTACAAGAACTATCAGGATGAGAAGCGCCTCCGGGACTTCTTAGATCGGAAATGACACACGATCCGTTTGTTTCAAGATGAACCGAACGAATGGCTCGCGCTGCCTCCGCAATTCATCATTCATCACTCATACTGCATCATTTCCCTTTCTGTTGTGTCCGCGCCAAGGAATCGGGTATACTGACGGAGAATTGGGATGTCCGAAGGTTTAAGCAACCAACCGCTACTCTTTGGAAAAAGTGGATTATGTCCGATTCCCTAATTCATCATTCATCGTTCACAGTTCATCATTTTGAAGGAGTTTACCACATGGCAACCGCAAAAGAAGGCGACGTCGTAAAGGTCGAGTATACGGGCAAGTTTGACGACGGCAGCGTGTTCGATAGCTCCGAGGGGCGCGAACCCCTGCAGTTCAAGCTCGGAGCGAACGATGTTATCCCCGGTTTCGAGCAGGCAGTCACCGGGATGAACATCGGCGATTCCAAGACCGTGAAAATTCCCGCCGAGGATGCATACGGCCCTCACCAGGATGACCTGGCGATGGTAGTCGATAGGAGCGAGTTTCCGGATGACCTCCAGCCGGAGATCGGCGACCGGCTTCAACTCACCGATGACGACGGTCGCGTGTTGGTGGTTACAGTGACCGAAGCCTCTCCAAAGACCCTCACTCTGGATGCGAACCATCCGCTGGCCGGCAAAGACCTGACCTTCGATATCAAGCTGGTGGAAGTGAAGGGATAGGTGCGTAAGGCGTAGCTGCACAGAGAGTGCCCGGCAAGTCAGACGAGTCGGACGTGTCGGACAGGTCCGACACGGACCCCATCGCAGATGAACATACAAATGACCAAGGGAGCCTGGGCAAAATCGCCCGGGCTCTTTCCGCATCTCTGAGGCAAAAAGCAGGAATACTCAAGTCCGTGTAGAACATAGCAAGTGATGGATTATTTATAGTGACCGCTTGGGTCCGGAGGCGTGAAGTGGAAAACAAAGCAGAATCAAACAGTATTGAGCAACAGCGACGATCCCAGCGGCGGCAGGTCGTTACGTTATCCATGTTTGCTGTCTTCTTTGGCGTTACATTTAGCCATTTAATCACTGAGTACTGGATAAAGGTTGTGGTGCTGTGCATATGCGTAGGCGTGATCGGTTTTGCCATTGGTTTCACTCCAGGATTTGGGGGCCGTGGTTCAAGAGCTTGGCGGCTATATGGCATAGCGACGATTTGGGTGCTTCCTCTAGCTCAGCAGGCGGCCACGCAACTTGCACACATATATGAGCTTCCGGTTGACGCCAGGTATCCGACCATGGGGACGGCGGTCTACCTTGCACCATTCTTCCTTATAATAGGAAGCGAAGTGCTGGCATTGCTAGCGGGGATGCTCCTGTTCCGCCACCTTTATCCGGATCAGGCCTTCGTTGTCGAGAACCCGGAAGACAGGAAAGCGGATGAAGAAGCAAGGAAGAATATGCCGTCTGTTGCGAAGGTATTGCTGCTGGTCTTCCTCACGTTCTCGCCTTCATTCGTTGCCTCTTTCCTGTACCCCAAGTACGCATTGTCAGTAATCCTTGCCACCTGTGCCCTTTGGATGGTTGGGTTCTCAACGTATGTCGGGGTAAAGTGGAATGCTCTGCAGGTGCATGGCAGGAGGCTCTTTGTCATGATGGCATGTCTCGGTCCACCTGCGGGGTTCGTCGGGAGATACAATCCCTCCAGCGCGCACGTGTCCCGCCATCTGATCCCCGCACTGGGATTCGCCGCCTGGATTGGCGTTCTGATGTTATTCCCGTTTCTGGTTGCACGGGGAATCGCGTGGCTGAGGAAAGGGTCTCCAACCACCCCTGTTTGATCTACCGGCTCAGGAGCAAGCGATGGACGAAGCTGATTTGCTGGAGATCAACCGCCTGGCTCACATCGCCCCTGAGAAGTCGCTGAAGCACGCGAGGGGGATACGCGATCCGTGGGTCAGGTGTGAGGCGCTCGCCGGGGTTGCGGTCAGCCTTCCGGAGGGTAAACTGCAAAAGCAGGCGCTTCATGAATCCATCGATGCCGCGATGCTGGTGAGGGACGCCGCACGGATCATCGAAGCCTCGATCCGGCCGCTTGAGGCGCTCCTCAGCGTCGGGCGGTCGGACCGATTCGCCTCCCTCCTTTCCCGCATCCTCGCCATGCTTCCTGATGTGCCCGATCCTGCCCAACGGCGGGAATTACTTCGGCTGCTGCTTACCCGCATCCCATACATGCCGGAGAAATGCCGCCGGGAGGTCGTGCATGCGTTGGACGGAGTGTTGGAGTAATGGAGTACGGGAGTAATGGGGCGGTACTGGCCCTGGGGTTGCACTGGGACTGATTGATTTGAGTGAAGAGCGAATTCCGTTTAACCCTGAGTAGCAGGTGTACTTGCCTTCTCCGGGCCAACGTAGGCGAGAAAGCGGTCAGATTACCCTCACCCTTGCCCTCTCCCGCCCCTTCGATACGGCGCCGTCCTTCGATACGCCCGGCCATTCATCCGGGCTACTCAGGATTGAACGGTCGCCTACTCAGGACAGGCAGGGAGCAGGAGAGGGAATTCGGCCCGGCACAACTCAACATTACGCCATTATCAGATCTGAAGCCCCGGTGAATGACCGGGCGTATCGAAGGGCCGTCTTCCCGTAGGCGCGAAAAAGGCCGGGAAGCGCCTTGCCTCCCGGCCTTGTTTCGTCTCTTGCCCTGTACCGATTATAATTATCGGTTTTCTCGGGAAGCGCCCCACAAGCCGCACAAGGGACGCTCATCGATAATTCTAAACTAGGCTAACTGTGAACTTATGTTACACCCTGTTCGCTGAGTGGTCAAGATTTTTCTTTTCAGCCGATCAATCTCATGTGTTTGTTCACAGGTTTGTCATATTCGCCGGGTTTGAAGTTTGACGGATTTGTTACAAATGGCTGTGGGAGGGTGCGGCAAGCGGTGTCCCTACGGGAGGGCGCCCGCTGTTGTGTCTTCCGGCGTGTCCAGCTACCTGCTACCTGCTTTGCCGGGCTTCTTCCTGTAAACCGAGAGAACGTTGGTCATGGGAAGGCTGGGGACAACAAGGAAGCTTCCGTCGTGGTACAGGCCGCACGCGCCACCGCCATCGAGGTTGATGGCGTCAACGGCGCCGAGGTCGATCATTGTTCTTGCGAATTCCTTAAGTGTGAGCGGGCGTTTGACGGTGACGAGAAGGAGTTTGTTCTCTCGCGTTATGCCGATCCCCGATCTCCATCCCCTGAGGCTCAGACTTGCCTTGTGGAAACCATCGGCATTCGGATCCAGGCATAGCTTTCCGTCTTGAACGAGTCTCGGCCCGGCGGCTAGCCCGGATTTGAAGCCGGTCCAATCGAATCCACCCTCGTCATGATGCACTATCGTCGCCTTCCCTCCTGCGGTGAGGGCGATGGCCGACTTCAGATGCCCGTGGTTGACGACTTTACCGGAAATCACAATATCACCAAGTGGTTTGGGTCTATGGTCATAGAACGTGCCGTTGATCGCGGCGTAGGGTTGAAGGCGGTTCATCATGTGGATGAAGGTCTCGCTGTGTCCGTAAGGTCCCTGGGCGATGTCAGGCCGAATCTCATAATCACCGTTGAGTGGGATTTCCACGACTTTTACGTAGAGGAAGTCGTAGAGAGCATGGCGCGTTCCGGAGGTAAAGAGCAGCGTGCACAAGAGGAAAACGCTGGCGATAAGCGCCACACGAGCCAAGCCGCTTTTTCGCCGCCTTGATGAGTATGACAAGTCTCAATCTCCTCTGCGGGTAAGGGTTTAGGTTGTAGGCATTAGGATTTAGGGACGGAGTCCCAACACCCAACACCCAACACCCAACACCCAACGCCCAACACCCAACACCCAACACCCAACACCTAATGCCTAACGCCTAACGCCTACGCGTCACCGCCATTTGGGTTGCACGAGGCCCGCATGGATGAAGAACGGACTGTCCGGCGAATGAAGCGAGCGAAGAAGTCTCCAGTCCTTTTCGTCATAGAAATCGCTCTTCCGCAGGTTTCGGCAGACAGTCACAAAGAATCGATGCGCCAGATAGGTCTTTCCGTCGGGGCGCGTTAGGTAGATATTCCAGACCTGCTCATTATCCAGGCTCGCAAAAGAGGCGGTCAAGTATTCCTGGATGTCATGGCGATCATATCTCGTCTGGTTGTCGATGTACAGCGCATCGCGTCCAAGGAGCAGGTTGAAATCCTGCCAGCGAAGGAACTCCATACCCATGATCTGCGTGCGGGCGATCAGGAATGCGGGTCGTTTCGTGTAATAGGTGAGTGAGGCGCTTCGGGCATAGGAATCCGTAAGCACAAACATGTTCGGTTTTCCATCGACCGCCTGATGGATCTTCTGAGTCAGGGATTCGTAGGAGTAAATCTCATTGACCACTCCCGCCTTGACGAAATATGCCTGAACTCCCGGCGACACAAGCGCGAAGTATGCCAGACAGCACAAGGCGATCCCGAATCCGATCGAGAATTTGACGAAGCCGGCCTTGAACCTGTTGCGACTATCTTCCCATCCAACAAAAGCGATTGCTGAGAGGATGAAAAGCGGCGGATAGCCGGCCATCGTCCAGTGCGGGAAGACCTCCGATCTCAAGCTGACGAGAGCAAACGCCAATATCGGAAGCGCGCCGAATGCTCCAAGAAAAAGGTATTTGCCCCGATTTTCATCCTTGCGGATCAGGACCGTGACAAGCGATATCAGGCTGAGTACGAATAAGAACGGCGAAATAAGCGCCGTCTGCTCGCCAAGAAACTGCGGCAACCTGTTCTTCACTGCGTAAGCCTCGCTGCTGACACGCATCACGAAGTGGAATCGGAAAGTGATCCAGTCGTTATGCGCGCACCAGACCAGAAACGGCGAGAAAACCAGAGCGCCGATCAGTACTGAAATGTAAGGCCACGGTCTTGCCATGAGAAACCGGTGTTTTCTGTCGATCAGCAGGTAAATCAGGAGAGAAACCGGAAGAAGGAGGGCGGTGAGTTTGGTCAGCAGGGCAAGTCCGAGCACGATCCCGGACAGCGCCCACGCCCAGGAGCGGTTTTCGAAGATCGCGAGATAAAGCACATAGATGTAGGCAATGCTGAGAGCCACGACCGTTGAATCCGGGGAGATTTCCAGGGCTTTGAGAGAGATGAGCGGGCAGGCGATGGTCATCAACCCGGCCAGAAACGCCGCTCGTTCCGAGCGGCTCACCGCGAGCGCGAGTTTGTAAGTGACGAGTGACGCAATCGCCGCCATGACAACCGATGCCAGCCGGATGGTCAGCGTGCTGTTTCCACCGATCCCCTCGAAAAGGCGCATGATGAAGCTGATCATCGGCGGGTGATCGTAATAACCCCAGCTTAGATGCTTGGACCATATCCAGTAATACGCCTCATCCCCGCCAAGTGGCACACGCCCGACCATCACCAATCGTACGACTGCGGCGATAATAAGCAGAATAACGAATTTCGCGTAGATCGATAGCTTGTTCATGTGGGTATAGTAGGCTCGGTCCCAGATTCGGTTTTTGTTTCGGATATGCCGAGCAGTTCCTTCGTCGCCTCAAGGATTTGCGGGCCGATCACGTCATAATCATCCTTCCGAATACTCCTATGTGGCACTTTCCACGGTTCCCACTGCTGAGAGCAGTGATTGAAGGTCTTCTTCTCATAGATGGCGACAACAGGTTTCCCAAGCGCAACCCCCAGGTGAAGCGATCCCGTGTCGGGACTGAGAATAAGATCGCAGCACGAGAGCAGGCCCGTCCAATAGCCGAATGGGAGGTCCCCGACCATCAGCGTCCTTTTCTCGACCAGCTTTCTGAGTCTCTTGTCCGTATCTCTATACGCGCTGCTCTCCATTACAGACAGGTTGCCGTTCCTGTATTTCAGGACGCTGACAAACGCCGAGAGCCTTCCCGCCGGATCGAAATCCGCAGGGCCAAAGGTGATGAGAAAGCACGACCCCGGGATGTCGTCGAGGATGCTGTACATCATCATGACGAGATCGACGGCTGTCCAGCCGCCGGTGAGCCACTTGAACGAAAGGTGTATGCCGATCAGCGGTCGGTCCGGGCATCTCTCGGAGACAAAAGCTCGCGCCCAATCTTTGTCCGCATTGCTGAGCGGAACCTCCAGTGGAACTTCAGGCGCCTTCATGCCCAGCATCGCCACGAGCTGGAGCATCTGGCGCACCTCGTGCGGCACCGCGCCGCCCGCCGATACTGCCTTGTCGATATTGAGAATAAGCGGATGTGTGAGCAGGATGGGGGAGAGCATGCGCGGGACGATCCTGGTGGCATAGACTAATCCCGCTCGGATTCTCGCGCGGGTGGCGTAGGCGACGAAATAGGCCTCGGTGAGCGGAGACAGAACCACGCAAAGATCGTATTTCTCCTGCCTTAGTTTGCTTGTGAAAGCCCGTTTCTCCGACTCGGGCCATTTTCGATCATAGACGAGGATGTTATCGAGCGCATCCCATCCTGCGAGCACTGCCGAATTGTATGGCGCGGCGAGGAGATCGATTCGGGCGCCGGGGAGCGCCTCCCGGATGCACCTGATGGCAGGCGTTGATAGGAGCAGGTCGCCGACCTTGTCGATTCTAATTATGAGAACCTTGCGCACGCCGGATAAATCCGGCGCAGATTTGCTGTGTGTTTCGAACATAGCGTCTTTCCGCAGTCAATCTATGTCTTGCAAAAGCACCGCCGGCATCCTGCTGCCATTGCCTGCCAATCAATCAAGTAGGCCTATCTTGTTGCCGGAAATATACTTTTTGATCCTGAGAAGGAGGGGGCCGGTGAATCGGAGAGATTCCATTACTTCATACTCGGTGATCGATTGGTATGGTAGAGATATACCGCCGTCTTGTACTGATTCAAACGGATACTCTGTATTGCGCTGGCGAAGCAGATTGTCCACAGTTCTCTCTGTTCTGTCTGTGATAGACGCCCCCGGCGCCAGTCTTAGAATACGAGCTGCGACATCGACATCTGGTGGTCTAATGATGCCATGCTTTCTTAGCACGGTTCTTGTCCTGGTCTGCCTGTCCCAGATTACTGCTAGTGGGTTATGATCCAATAGCTTTGGCGATCTGCCTTCTACTACACAAAGCATTGCTTTGAGAGACTTCTCGATCGCTTGTTGGCAGTGGGCTACTACAATTGGATAATAACAGATAGGCTGGCGTGAGAACAAAGTTCTTGACTCCGTCCTCACAAGAAGCTTGCTCAAGGATTCCGCGAAGCTCGAATCGATCATCGCCTGATTCAGAAATGCTTCTGCCCAATGTAAGTTAGTGGGCATTCTTGTTTACCAAATCGTTGTAGAGTTTTTCCCCAATATCGTCAAAGGCATATTTCTTTTTGTCCCGTGATCTCCTGATTTGCGCCAATATCCTGTCATGTCTCCTCGATGCCTCTTGCAGTTCCGTCGGGCTAGTCGGAGTGAGCTTCAGCCGCCCCTTGATCGGGGGTCTGTTCGACAAACTAAAATCGAAGGTTTCCAGCCTTCCTTGACCTGGGTCCGGAAAATCGCGGTATACCTCCAACAAATAGACGTTTCCTGCCTTGTTTGTCCTATTGTACCATATGGCGAGCAATAGTCCCTCTGACTTGTGCTCTTTGTGATACCTTATAAGCTCCTCGACCCGTTTTTCATACTCAGTCGAGAGCATGGTGTCATACTGCACGGACATAACTTCTGCCTCCTTCCTTGTAATTGCCGCAATGCTGAAATTCTTTCCTCTTTCTCCAATTCTCCCAATTCTCCTCGAAGTCTAACACATTCACGCTAATCCTTCAATCACGGCAGACCTACAAATTCGGATCCTTGATAGCGGCTTTAACGCCGTTCAAATAGTAAAACTGAGTGAGCAATTCGCGGCAACTCGCCGATTTTTCGACGTTCGCCTTCCATGCCGGCACAGGCCACCGATCCTCGGTGAGAAGCGAGTGCAGAGCCATGGTGACTGGGTTTACTCCCATGAGCAGCTTGATCTTGGGGTCCCGGTGTTTGCGATAAAACCGCATGGTCGAAATCCCTGCCAGACTGGTGCGTGCCAGGCGCTCATCGAACGGCACGGGATGCCAGTGGTAGTTGATCGCCGCTGGATTGTGACGAATGCGCACGCCCGACTTCATTAATCGGTAGCCCAGTTCCAGATCTTCATGCCCGTAGCCGGTAAAATCTTCATCGAACATGCCGACTTCTATCAGCTTATCACGTCGAACCGAGGCGTTTCCGGTGAGAAAAAAGAGCCATGAAAGCTCTTTCTGCGCCCGCTTGTGCAGGTGACGAGCGCGTTCCGGATGCGCAATGGAGTCCCGGTATTCCTCCAACGTATCAACCTGTATCTCACGCCCGACCACTGCCACGTTCGGCTCGGCGGCATGGAGTTTGGCGTGCTCTTCCAGCAGATGCGGATCGGCGATTATGTCGGCATCGGTGAACAGGACGATCTCGCCCTTAGCCTCACGGATGCCACGGTTCCGAGCGCCGGATCGGCCCCTGTTTTCGCCTGTGATCAACCGCAAGTTTGGAATACCCATGTCTGCGACCATCTCTGCCGTGCCGTCCGTGGAACTGGAATCGCTCAAAAGCAGTTCATAGGAATCAGCGGGATAGGTCTGTTTTGCAAGCGACGGCAGTACTTCAACGAGGGTCTCCTTGCGATTGAAGGTCGGCATCACAACGCTTATGAATGGATTTGCAGGCATGAAATTATTATCCAGTATTTAATATTTAGTATGGTTGACGATCCCGAGGGATTTGTGATCCTGAAGATCCACGCTCCTCAGTCTTCATCCGGCCCTTACGGCTATGCAAAATCATTTCGCGGCTGCCGAAACGAGCAAGGATTCGGCGGCGTCCAGCATCTCCTGCAGGTGCCTGGATTCCTTCTCGGAATCCCAGGTCTCCGGTCGATTGATGTTCACGTGCTCCACGCCCCACGGTTCCCATCTCAGGTGCTCCGGCCACTTCGAGGCTTCAAAGACGCTAATCACCGGCGTCTGCATGGCGGCCGCAACGTGAACTGCGCCGCAGTCGCGTGAGACCAACAATTTGCAATGACCCACCAGCCCCGACCAGATTCGGAAATCCATCCCTGCCAGGCAGACAGAGCCTGATGGAAGCGTGGGCCGGATCGAATCCATCAACGATTCCTCTTTCGGCCCGCAGGTGACGAGCAGTCGGAATCCCGGATTGCGCTCGATCAAGAGATTCGCCAGTTTCGCAACATACTCGGCATTCCATTCACCATCCAACCATTTGAGAGGCAGGTGGTACATGATAATACGTTTATCGAGCAGACCATGTTCCGAGAGCACGTTTTCGGCGAGCGCCTTCTCATCGTCCGTCAGGTAAATCTTCGTCTCCATGATCGGATTGTCGCCAATTCCAATCATGGTAAGCATATCCAGGTTCACGAGAACGTCGTGCGGCGGTTTCTCCCGGTTTTCCTTTGTCTTTGCCGGATGGTACAGGCGATCCGTCAGGCAGGTCATCGAGTTTATGACCGACATCGGTTTGTCCGGGTAGTAGCAGCCAGCCCTGACAGCGGCCTTGGTGGCGCCGGCCAGCGCGATGGCATCCGGCCTCGGATCCATGCAGATCGTCACATCCGGGATTGGAACTTCGACGCCAAATAGCTTCTTGCAGTCGGCTAATGCTCGTTTAATATTATCATCGCAGGCGATGATTCTGTCCACATTCGGATTGTTTCTCAGCGCAGGCTCCGTGTAACGGGTACACAACACCGTGATTTTTGCGGACGGACAGTTTTGCCGAATAGTCGCCAGAGCCGGAGTGGCCCAGAGCACATCCCCTATGTGATCCAGTTTGATGACAAGAATGCTTTTCGGGTTATTTGGGATCATGATGCCTTCTGCTCTATTTTTCGGCATGTAAATCAAGAAGTTTCTTGGATGCCGCTATTATTCTTGCACGAGTCGTCCCATCCAGGCGATCCGCGTCCTGTTCCAGGGTGACAAAGTCGCCCTGCCACGGACCCCATCGCTGCACGCAGTAATCGTATCCGACGCTCGGGAACACATCCACGACCGGTGTTCCGACGGCGGTCGCGAGGTGAACCACGCCCGTGTCCCAGGAAACGAGGAGGCTGAGCCTCTCGATCAAAGCGGCGGTCTCTCCAAGCGA
>Ga0326727_10025453_pt1 | contig 11092 bp, 9 predicted proteins | sample MB2enrmetagenome_FD_207643 | JGI IMG/M metagenome (GOLD analysis project Ga0326727, IMG submission 207643) | Lab enriched peat soil microbial communities from McLean, Ithaca, NY, United States - MB29MY | ecosystem: Environmental > Terrestrial > Soil > Wetlands > Peat | place: USA: New York... | reverse complement strand
CGCCGGGCGCGATTGGGGTCTCCAAGAATTTGCTCTTACTGACGCGCGAGCGCGATGCGAATGGCCTCCTCTGGAGAAACTAGGTGGTCGACGTTCTCGGCGGCTTCGGCGATGGCAATCTCCACCCCCTTGACGCGACCAGTAAACGCGTTCCCGCGCGGTCCATAGTCCTGCGAGACAGGAGAACCGTTATCGCGCCCGACGTCGCAGCCGTCGTCGGCCGAGAAGACCATTGCGGCCGTCGCGGCGATCTTACCGGCGCCCACTTGCTTGCCGTCGACATAGAGGGTTGCGGTCCCGCCTTTGCCCAAACCGCCGCCTTCGTAGGCGAACTCCATCCGCACCTGGTGATCGCCGGGAGGCAGCGCGCTGCTCGCCTCGACATGGAAATACTGCACCCCAAGCAGATTGTAACAGTACTTCAATTTGCCGCCCTTCGCATAAAGGCTCCAGCCGCCGATATTGCCGCCCTGGGCGACGATCACGCCTTCGCCCCCCTCGGCGGGAACGGTGATCTGGGCGGTCACCGAATGGGATTTGTTTTTGATGTTGACGACACAGTTTTCCGACAATTGTTCCATGCCCTCGAACAGGATTTGCCGGTTCCCCTTGATTAAAACCGGCCGGCCCGCGAAGTCCGAATTCAATCGCCTTGCAGGGTCGTCGTCGAGAGGCAGCACGTTGTTGCGCACCGCCTCGATGAGCCAAAGCCGCTGCAGTTCGTGCAGCTTCTCCGGCATCTGCTTGGCGAGGTTGTTGGCCTGGGTCCAATCCTTGCTCGTGTCGTAGAGCTCCCAAACATCGTCGTCGAAGGGCGGGGTTTTCTCGCCAAGGAGCAGCCACGGCGTCTTGTGTTTCGTCACCGCGGCCCATCCTTTGTGATAGATGCCGCGGTTGCCGAACATTTCGAAATACTGCGTTTCGTGCCGCTCGGCAGCCGTGGGATCGTCGAAGGCATACAGCATGCTGACGCCCTGCATCGGCGTCTGCGTTATGCCATTCACGAGAACTGGTTCCGGGAGCCCCGCGGCTTCAAGAAGCGTTGGGGCGATGTCGATGACGTGGTGGAATTGCGTGCGGACTTCACCCTTTGCCTTAATTCCTTTCGGCCAGTGCACGATTGTTCCATTGCGCGTGCCGCCCCAGTGCGACGCGACCTGCTTCGTCCACTGGTACGGCGCATTCATCGCGTGAGCCCAGCCAACGGCATAGTGATTATAGGATTCTGGTCCGCCGAGCTGGTCGATGCGTGCGGTCAAAAACTCCGGCGTCTCGATGGCCGCGGCGCCGTTGAAGTTGATCATCTCGTTGAACGTGCCGTTCAACGTGCCCTCGGCCGACGCGCCGTTGTCTCCGATGATGTAGTAGATGAGGGTATCGTCGAGGACGTTCAGTTTCTCCAGGGTCTCCACCAAGCGGCCAACGTGATGGTCGGTGTATTCCAGGAATCCCGCATAGACCTCCATCTGGCGCCGCAGGACGGGCTTCAAATTCTCCGGCATGTCGTCCCAGGCCGGAATCTCCTTATGGCGGGCGGTCAACTGGCAATCGTTGGGGACGACGCCGAGTTTTTTCTGCCGCGCGAAGGTTGCCTCGCGCAGCTTGTCCCAGCCATCGTCGAACGCGCCTTTGTACTTGTCCGCCCATTCCTTCGGAACATGGTGAGGCGCGTGGGTGGCGCCGGGCGCGAAGTACACGAAGAAGGGCTTGTCGGGCGTCAGCGCCCGCTGCCGTGCGATCCACGCACTGGCCTTGTCCGTCATGTCTTCCATGAAGTGGTAGCCCTCTTCGGGCGTCTTCTTCACTTCGACTGGCGTCGTGCCCTCGTAGAGCGAGGGGTACCATTGGTGCGTCTCGCCGCCGAGGAAGCCGTAAAAATACTCGAAGCCGCCACCGCCAGTTGGCCAGGCGTCAAACGGCCCGGCGGGGCTGGTTTCCCAAACCGGCACCTCGTGACACTTGCCAAACTGCGCCGTGGCGTAGCCGTTCAGCTTCAGCGTCCGGGCGATCGGCGAGGCCGTATTCGGCAGGACGGAACAATAGCCGGGAGCGCCGCTGGCGATCTCTGTTATGCCGCCCATGCCGACCGCGTGGTGATTGCGTCCGGTCAACATTGCCTGCCGGGTCGGCGAGCAGAGCGCGGTCGTATGAAAGCGATTGAACTTCAGCCCGCCGGCCGCCAGGCGCTCCGCGGTCGGGGTGTGACAAGGACCGCCGAAAGCGCTCGACGAGCCGAAGCCGCAGTCGTCGAGCAGAATGATGAGGATGTTGGGGGCGCCCTTGGGCGGGCGCAACTGCGGGATCGTCGGGTACTTCGTCTCCGGATCCTTAGCGTCGTAAGTGATCGGGCCAGTTCGCGGCGAATCCGGGATGGGAAGCACGTTGCGTTGCAGTTCGTCGTTCGCGTCGCTCATGGGTCTCTCCCTTGCGATAAGGTTACGTTGAGGAAACCTATTATCGTGGAGTGGCCCCCACTCTTTGCTCGGAAGACTGATTCAGTTCGCTTCTCGGTCGGCATGTCCTCCGCTTGGCGCCGCTAGACGAAACGCAACAGCACGGCGAAGAAAGCGAATACGCCAATGAGGGCAAGAGCGATCACCACAGCGACGAGCGGCGTTTGCATTCCTTCTTTTGTCGCTCCCGCGATCGCCGAAAAGTCTCCGCCCCAGAGATAGCGAAGCCCCCACTGGTATTGCCAAATCGAAATCGCAAGGGCCGCGACCCCACAGAAGATCAGCGAAAGGCCAAGGTAGCGCGGGGCCTCGGGAAAGCGCGCCGGCGCAACCGCTGGGAGCTGTTCCATGCGATCGAAGAACTGGACGATCGTGAAGCCGAATCCGATCAGCGCGATCGCCGTGCGAACCCACGCCATCATCGTTCGCTCGACGCTGAGCCGCGTGCGCAGCCAGGAGAAATGATCTGACGCTGTCGCCTTGACTTCGAACCGCGCTGACCCTGGATCAGGGTTTGGATTCACCATGTTCCTTGACTCCGCGCCTCGACGATCATTCGTTCCTTCCGGCGCCGATAGGCGTTCATCGGATTTGGTCCGAAACGCCTTCGCGGCGCCAACGGCGCGCGATGCGCGCGACCGGGCCGCGCAGTAGCAAGTAAGGGAGAAAGGCGAGCGCGAGCGCCACGATGACCGCCTCGCCGGGATAGAATGTCTTGAGCACGATCGCCTGATAGATCGCGTCCATGCACAGACCTAAGAGAATAATCCGCGCGGTGGCGAACAAGCCCTCGCGCAGGCGACCGCCGCGTTCCGATGAATTGGTGAGCACCGTCCAAAAATAGGGAGCGCGTCCGAGCTTCGCGTCGTTGACGCCGTCGCGCCACGCGGCGATCGCCGCCATACAGGGTTGGAGAATGAAGCGGAACGTCATCGGCCCGGTTGGACGGTCGAGCACGTTCTGCCAGACGCGCTGGCGGACCTCCGCCGAGAAGCCGTACCAGATCGCGCCAACGATGATGAAGGCGATGATCAGTGCGACGACCAATCGAGCCGTCAAAAGTTGAGACTTTGAAGCTGTCTCTGTCATCGCACGAGATTCTCCCCGCCTGAGACGCGTGTCGATGCCGGCAACAATCGGGACTCTTACTAATCGGCGCGCGCAACCACCGTATTCTCTGGCGTAGTCTGCAAGTCATCGCTCCTCCCGCTGACTCGTTGCTTGCGCATCCCAGCGCACGCCATCTCCGATGATGCGAGCGGGCCCAAATCGATTTGCACGATATCGCTGAGCGCGGGGGGCGGGCTACTCAACGAGCGCAAGGCTCGCTCGAATTGCGCAGTTGAGTGGGATGTCGATGAAGATGCGAAACCTCTCTTTTCGCTCGGCCGAACAGCTTTGCGCCGGGCGTTCGACAGCCAGCGACCCGGCGCCGAACCTTTGCTCAGCGACGATCCGCGGCGACAAGAGCCGGTTCGCCGAATAGCGTCGCTGGACTTCCGACTTCACGCCACCATTTCGACCCGGCCGCTAGCGAGCCGATAGACGCCGCCGACGACCTTGAGTTTCTGCTGCGCGACGGCCGCATCGAGAATCGGCGTCGCGGACTTGAGCGCCGCGACGGTGTCGACGACGTTTTGACGAATGGCGTTGGCGAGCGGATCGCCGGGCTGCCCGGCGCCCGCCTTTGCAGCCGACGCGAGCCGCTCGACAAGCGAGGGAAGATGGCCGGGCAGGGTGGCGCCATCCTTGAGCGATTTGAGGGTTGCGCTGACGGCGCCGCAGGCGTCGTGGCCGAGGACCAGGATCAGCGGCGTGCCGAGATTGGCGACGGCATATTCGAAGCTTGCAATGATGTCGTCATTGGCGAAATTCCCCGCCACCCGGCAGACGAACAAATCGCCTCTGCCGCTATCGAAGGCGTATTCAGGCGCGATACGGGAATCAGCGCAGCTGAGAATGCCGGCGTAGGGGTTCTGGCCGGAGACGAGAGCTTCCCGCTCATGCTTGAAGTCGTGCCTCTTCGATACGCCATCGACATAGCGCGCGTTGCCCTTCTGCAACAACTCCAGAGCGCCGTCGGGCGAGACGACATTCTGTGGCTTCGGAGGCGCCTTGACATCGTCTGCTCGCGCGCCGCCCGCTAAGATGAGGCCGGTCGCCATTGCGCCCATTGAAGCCAACAGGCGACGCCGGGACGGCTGCGCTTTGTCTGCGTCAAGCGCTAGTTCGCAAAACGTGCACATCGGCGATCCCTCACTGCTGGAAATTACGGCGAACGAAGGACTGTTGGCGCTAATGCGCGCTCGCTAACCCTGGTCAAAGCATCGGTCGTTGAAGACGACTCTTCGAAGGCGCTGCCCCTTGGCGACGAAATTGGTTCCGATGCGATCTTGCCGTGGTTCATTCGAACCTCACGCGCAGGAACTATTGACCTGTGACGATTCTGACCGGAGCGCCCAGCATGGTGACCGGCAAAGTCGTAATCGCGCTGAGCGGGTTCTCGGCGGTCGCGTCGCCGACGGTCGCCGCGCCAGGATTGGCGCTGATCCCCCGCGCCAGAACGGCGCGCAGCTCCGGCGCAACCTCGGCCAGCTGAGCGAACTTGCCGTGGTTTGACGAATCGTCAGCCTTGACATCCGTAAGGTCGATGACCGTGGCGCCCAGTTCCGCCAGTTCGTCGGCATTGGCGTCGGCGCCGACCCGGCCCTGGCCGCCGGCGATGAATTTCGACAGCCACAACGCCTTGTCATCCCGGGAAAGAACGACATAGAAGGGCTTCTTCGGTTTCCCAAAGCGGCGCATCTGCGACTTGAAGACGTCGAGATCGATGTCCGGCGCAGCAAGCAACACGTATCCAACCTTGTCCGCGTGCTTCAGATCGCCGGAAATCTTGATCTGCCGCAGCGCCTCGACCGTGACCCAATTGCCCATCGAATGCGCGAGGATGTTGACCTGATCGGCGTTGCTCGCCAAGACAAGCCGAAGCGTGTGCTCGAGATCGTCGCGCGCGGCGGTCGCGCTGTTGAAATCATAAATATAGTCCCTCAGCTTGCCATGCGACGCCCAAGTGAACAGCACCGGAACGCCGGGCGCTTTGGAGTCGTGAACGACTTGCGCGAAGCGGTAGAGCCCCTCGGCGAAAAGCGTGTTGTAGCCGTGAATGAACACCAGCACTTTGCGGCTTCCGCGCGGGCGCATCGCCAGTTGAGCGTTCAACGCCCGCACGAACGCCTTGTCGCCGTCGAGATAAGCGGCGTCCCGCACGACGAAGTTGGCGTTCGGATCGCCCGGCGCCGTCGTCGCCCATTCGATATTGCCGGGGACATGCGTTTGCGGGATCGAGACCGTTATCGTGGCGTAATCGAGTGAGGGCGCTCTTTCGCCATTGAAGAGCGTGCCGGGTCGCTCGTCTCGCTCGCGCGTCGTCGCGACGAGCAGCGTGTGATCGGTGGCGCCTGCCGCATTCTCGGCGACTGAGCTGAGAAAGCCGCTCTCGGGTCTGGAAGCGCACGCGACCAGCTGCACGCCGACAATCAGCAAGACGAGTATTGGCGGTCCCCGCCTCAGAGCAACGGCGCACAGCGCGGCGAGACTGGCGGTGGCGGACGAAACCCGTCTCAAGTCAGCCCCTCATTTGCCACTTCCACCGCCATGACGCGAGCCAACCCCGCCACTTCGAGCGTCTGGCAAATTTACGCCCACGCATGAGTCGCAATGGCCGGCGGGTCCTGGCTCAATGCGAGCGTTATCGGTTCCGCCGGAAGACGGCTACTCAACGAGCGCAAAGCTAGCTCGAATCGCGCAACCGAAGCGAGCTCCCATAAGCATTGTGAGAAGCATCGGAGATTGAGAGGCGCCGTCCTCGCAAATCGATCCGCGTGTCAGTTCTTGGCTAGCAATTGCGGTCATTGAGTAGCGCTGCGCCAAGAGTTCATTTAACCACGTAATCGTGGGGACCTTGAAAGCAGCAGATCGCGCCTTTCTTGTTCTGCGCCCGGAGGGAGCGCAGCCGAAATTTGACGTTGTGGCGATCGCCGGAGAGCTGGCGGGTCGGCAGACGGACGCCACAGCGCTTCGCGTCTTGTTCGACTGGTCACGGGTACGGTCCTGGCCGTTTGCCGCGCCTTCTGCCGCCGCCATCCAGGAGTGGAACAACATCTCACCCACGATCGCGCGCGCCGCTTTCGTTCACGATCCGAAATGGAATCGACACGCGGCGATCCTTTCGGCATTGTTGAGGGTCAGCGACGCGGAAGCGCGCTCCTTTCATCGTTCCGACAGGGACAAGGCGATCGCCTGGCTGGAGCGGACCCCCGAAGACGTCGAAGTTCGCTAGAGCCGCGCCGCTTGGCGGTCAGGGACGCGCGCCGCCTTTGGCGCGCAGCAGTGTCGCCGAAGGCATTTCTCCGAAAGCGCGCTTGTAGTCGCCTGCGAAGTGGCCGAGATTGCCGAAACCGCAGGCGAAAGCGACGCTCGTAACCGACATCTCGTGAGCGCGCGCGCTTAGCATTTCTCTTGCGTGTTTCAGACGCACATTCTTGACGAAATTCATTGGCGAGTAGCGCCGGTGCTCCTTGAAGGAATGGAATATGCTGCGCGCGCTGGCGTTCGCAACGACGGCGAGGGCCTCAATCGTTATGGGCTGATCCCAGTTCGCTTCGATGTATTCCTCCACGCGCCGGACTTGCCAGGGCGCCGCGCCCAGCGGCCGACCCCCGAGAAGATCGCTGTAATTATGTCTATTGCCGAAAAGGAACGCCACCAATATTGCCTGCTCGAGCTCTGAAAGCACCACGAAAGAGGGAGCTGGATCTTCAGCGTCGAGTTCCTCAACCAGCAGCTTAACGAGCCCCCGCGACAGTCTACCCTCAGGCCGCGTGTCAAAGCTTGACAGTTCTAGCTTCAGTCGACGGACGGTCGGCGCCCCGACAAGCGTACAAAGGGTCTTAGAAAGCGCCTCGGGATCAATCGATGTGACAAGGTGCTCGTAAATCGGAGCTGGCGCGAAAGCGATCGCGCCTGGCCCCGCCACAACCTCCCTGGACGCCGATGACTTCATTACGATTCCATTGCTGACGATTTCACCGCTTCCGCGAATTGGAAGATTTTGGATGAAGCGGCGCGAGTCGCGCGATCGGAATCGGAACGTGGATTCGTACCGTCCATAGAAAAGTTGGATCCGGTCGAGTGGGCAGAAGCCAATCTGAGCGCGAATTTCTTTCGCCCCCGAACCCAATTCGATGACATAGTCTGGGAACTGCTTCGCCAGCACGGACGTGAAGGCGTCTCGGCTGCTCAGGCCTTTGATGGAATACTTACGCAAAGGCGGAAAGGACCCCAAAGTCTCACTCCGTCTCGATATTGCGTTCCCTTTCGATAATCCATCACAATAACGTCATTAGTCACGCTTTGAACAGTCACCTAGTTTCCTGAGGCAGAACAATAGCAGCCACGAAAATTCCCTGAAGTCGAATGGAATTTATAGATATAGCTTAGCGAACCTTGTAACCAATCCCGCGACAAAAATCAATCTCTGTGAACGACGATTATATATACCTCGTTTGGGTTAATACATTGTGTGAGTATAGAAGTATTATCGCAAAATTTCCAGGCGATTGACGGATCTATTCGGCTGCCGGGACTCCCGTGCGCTCGGCGCGCGGCCATCCTGTTTAGGCTTGCTGTCCGCGCGCCGAGCGGCGGGCGTAGCGGCGCGATTGCCGACGGCGCAGACCGAGCTCACGGGAGCCGACGCCTGGGAGCCGGGCCGTCGCCGTGCGGGAAGATCAGTTTGATGCGATCGTTCGTCTGACATGGCTTGTGTCGTTACGCGAAATGACGGCGACGCCGGAAGACCTCTCGGGCGCTTGCGCTAAAGATTCGCGATTTGAGCGATCCCTGCGCCCACTGAGTAGCCGTGTTCACCGCACGGCGCGATTGAGTGGATCGGGACTAGACGCCGACGGCGCGGACGTCCGCTGTCCGACCACGTTGTTGACTCTGACGAGGGGCGACCGTCGGAACTTGTCACCCTCGAAAAACGGAGGAGTTTGGCGATGAAGAAAACAGCGTCAACACGTCTGGCCGTTTTTTGGATCGGCGCCGCCATGACGCTTGACGGTTCCGCGGCGAGCCTCGCGATGCCGTTGGCGCCCGTTGATTTGGGCTTTGCGAGAAACAACGCGATCGTCGACGTCGCTGTTGCTGCGTGCGGCCCGCGTGGGTGTGCTGCGGCCGCCGGCCGCCGCCGCTACCCGGCGGCCCATTATCCGGTTCGGCGGCCCGTGGCCGGCGCCGCGGTCGTGAGGCCTGGAGGAGCTTGGGTCCGGCCCTACCGTTGGGGGCCCGGCGGCGCGATCGCCGCCGGCGCGGCGATCGGCTTTGTCGCCGCGGCCACGGCCGCCGGCTGGGCCCCGCCGCCGCCTCAGCCAGGTCTGTGCTGGTACTATACGGACCCGAGCCGACGTCACGGCTTCTGGGACGTCTGCCCATAGTCCGCGGTCGCCGCCGAGGCAGGAATTGCCGCTCTGAACGACCTGCAGATGAATCTCGTTTGCGGTCTCGCCGAATCGCGAGGCCGCATGCATCCGAAGGCTTACAAGTCCGCCCGTTTGCGATTTGTTCAACCCCGGCGCCGATTGGCAGCGCCGGCAAAGCCGACGACGTCGGCGGTTCGGATCAACGTCGGTTCAAAAATGGAAACTCGCAGCGATCATGGGGCCGCCTATCGACAAGCTCTGCACACGCGAGCCGGCGCTGTTCTCGAAGTCGAGATATCGGTAGCCGAGCGAATAGTCCGCCCATGACGTGTGATATCCGAGGCCGGTGAAAGCCTGCCACGTCAGACGCAAGTCGCCCGTTCCGACGTCGAGGTAGACCGGCACGAAGAAATTGCTGTTCGGAATATCGAATCGGCCGGTCGCGCCGACGATTCCGTCCCATTTATCAGCGTCCGTGCTGAACGAGCCGCTCTTGGTGAGCCCCCCGAATGCGGTTTGGAGGTTGTAACTGGTCGAGAGGTCGACCGCTAGAAGCCGCGCGCCGGCGATCGCGTCGACATGGCCCCATCCGCCCGCCGCGAGCGTGTAGCCGCCGGCCAGCGTCCAGATGGTGGTCGCCAGGCCGGTGCTGGCGTTCGCCTCGAGTCCGACGGGAATGCTGCCCCCCCCGGGGCCGGTCACTGTCCTGATGCGCGCGCCGCCGACGCCCACGCCCAGGTTCATGTACATGAAGTCGGTCAGGATCGAAAATCGATCATAACGCGCCTCGCCCGCCACCATCGTAAAAAATCGGAGGTGTTCGAGAAGCTTGTCAAAAGGAACGTGCACGTCGGTCGTCACGGTGTCGCCGCCAAGGGTCCGCGAGTTGATCTTGGCGTCGACGCTGCCCGCCCAGCCATATGGGGCCAGGCTGAAGGACCAGCCCGGGACGAGCTGCGAATTGGCGACAAAAAGCGGCACAGCGGACAGCGAACTTGATTGCGGGGGCGTCTGCACCGACTGTGCTTGCGCTGGGATCGCCGCATATGCCGCGCACGCCATCCACGCGGTAACCGCTGCTTTGGCTAGGAAGTGCATTCAGTGTCTCCTCCCTAATGGCGCAACGCTTGGCCGCGCTCTTGAACGTCCAAATACGACTCCGCTTCCCTACAGCTCTTCCCTTCCAGGCGTTCAGCCGGCGTCGTCCGCGCGACGACGGACGCCGTTGGCGTGCGCGATCAGAACGGCGGAAACCACGAACACTCCGAATACGCCCGTCTGCCATTCGAGGTTGTGGTCCGAGGTGCGATCGACGTCCATGTAGGCCTCGAGCAGCTTGACGGCCGAAATGGCGACGATCGACGCCATCAGCTTCAAAATGAGTTCGCCGAGATCGACATCGGCCATCCAGCGCGGCCAACCCGCGTGCGCCTCGATGTCGATGCGCGAAACGAAATTGATATAGCCGGATAGAATGACGATGACGATCAGCAACGCCGAGAGCGTCAAATCGACGATGCCAAGCGCCGCGAGGAGAACGCCTTCTTCGTTCAACCCGACTAAGTTCGTCACCAAGTCGAAGACGCGCACGCCGACCTTGGCGACCAGAGCCAGCAGCGCGAAAACCAGCGCCACATAAAATGGCGCCAGCAGCCATCGGCTCGCGAACAGAAGTCTCTCGAACGACGTTTTGATCACTCGAGCCTCCGATAGGCTCGCGCATCCTGCACCACGATCCGCGGGAGCCGCAAGGGCAAGTCGTCGAGGCGGGTTGCCAATATGCCGATGGTAAATCGGATCGAGAATTGGAGCCCGCCGCGCTTCCCTGACCCTCATGCCGAGCTGAGGGTATCGCCGGCTGCATCGGGGACGGCGAGCCGCCGCACCTCCGCCACTTAGAAGCTCGATTGCGCGCTTCGAGTTCGCCTCGATTGTCCGCCTTTGAGCGAGGCCGTCCGACGACGTCTTTTTCGTATCTTTTACGTATGAACCAACTTCGAGGTCAAGAAACCTCAGCTATCCTTCGATTCTATTGGCGCGCCCAAGGGGAATCGAACCCCTGTTTTCGCCGTGAAAGGGCGACGTCCTGGACCGCTAGACGATGGGCGCGGGCCGGCTGCGGGCCGGCGGAACGGCGCCTGCTATAAGGGCGGAAGC
>Ga0326727_10025452_pt1 | contig 11092 bp, 8 predicted proteins | sample MB2enrmetagenome_FD_207643 | JGI IMG/M metagenome (GOLD analysis project Ga0326727, IMG submission 207643) | Lab enriched peat soil microbial communities from McLean, Ithaca, NY, United States - MB29MY | ecosystem: Environmental > Terrestrial > Soil > Wetlands > Peat | place: USA: New York... | reverse complement strand
TCTGCGAGCCGATGTGAACGCTGACGCCGTACGCCTGGAGCCAGCGGTCGCCGGCTGCTCTCTTGTAGATTGCAGGCGCGCGGCGAATGTCGATGCCAAACTTGTGCTCGCGCAGGCCGGTGGAAATGTAGGGATGCGTGTCGGCGAAAACGTCAGGATTGACGCGCAGCGCAAAGCGGGCTCGGACCTTGAGTTTTCGTGCGCGCTCTTCGAGCAGCGCAAGCTCCGCCTCGCTCTCCACGTTGAACTGGAGGATTCCGGCCTTCAGCGCGAGATCAATCTCCGCAGCCGTTTTGCCCACGCCGGAGAACACGACGCGGCCGGCCGCTTCCGGCGCGGCGGCCAGCACGCGCTCCAGTTCGCCGCCAGAGACAATGTCGAATCCCGCGCCGCGCTGCGCCAACAGCTTGAGAATCGCCAGTGCAGAGTTGGCCTTCACCGCGTAGCAGACAAGGTGCTCCCGTCCCGCAAGAGCCTGCTGAAACAGCCGCAGCCGCCCGGTAATGGCTTCGGCCGAGTAGACGTAGAGCGGCGTGCCGAAGCGGCGGGCAAGCGTTTCCAGCGAGACACCGTCGCAGAAAAGCGCGGCGCCGGGCTGCGGACGGGAAAACGGGCGCGAGGATGTTTGTTGAGTCACGAATCGAGTCCAAAACCAGAAGAAATCCTCTTTTGAGCCTACAGCATCCCGCCCTGAGGTTCCCTGCGCACCGGCACTCTACTGCCGCCCAATTACAATGGCTGAATGGCCGATATGCCCCTAGTTGACCTGGTAGGCGTGGGCCTGAACGCCACCGACACGCTGATTCCGCTGCCTGCTTATCCCGAGCGCGGCTCAAAGCTTGAGTACAGCGCCGCAAGCGTGATGCCGGGCGGCCAGGTGGCCACCACCGTAGTCGCCTGCCAGACCTGGGGACTGCGTACCCGCTACGTGGGCAAGCTCGGCGACGACGACGCGTCGCGGCTGCACGAAGAGGCATTCAAGCGCGCGGGCGTGGAGGCGCGGCTGATCAAAGTGGCCGGCGGCGTGAGCCCGCAGTCGCTCATTCTCGTCGACGCGGGCGGCGAGCGCACCGTGCTTTGCCGGCGCGATGAGCACATGACACTCAGGCCGGAGGAGCTACGCCAGGAGTGGGTAGTGAACGCGCGCGTGCTGCACCTGGACGGGCACGACACCGCCGCAGCCACTCTGGCCGCAAGCTGGGCGCGGGCCGCCGGCATTCCCGTGGTGGCCGATCTCGACGACACCTATCCCGGCATCGAAGAGCTGGTCGCGAACATCGATTATCTGATTGTGAGCAAGGACTTCCCCTGCCGGTTAACGGGCGACCCCAACCTGGAGCGTGCGCTTCGGCAAATGCGGTCGCACTACGGATCCCGGCTGTGCGCCGCCACGCTCGGCGAGGACGGCGTGTTGGCCTGGGACGGCAAGCAGCTTCTGCACAGCGCCGCCTATCGCGTGCCCGTGGCCGATACCACCGGAGCCGGCGACGTCTTCCGCGCCGGATTCATCTTCGGCTTGCTGCGCGACTGGCCGCTCGAGCGGCAACTTGATTTCTCCTGCGCGGCGGCGGCCATGAACTGCATGGCGCAGGGCGCGCGCGGCGGAATTCGGCCCGTGGACGCCATCGAGGACCTGATGGCCACGGTGGCGCGCTACGAGAACGCATACGGCGTGCAGGCGCTCGACTGAACAGCGGCGGCGCTGGAACTCCGCCAGCCTTTCCCTCGTCAGATTTAGAATAGAAGTGACGGGTCACACTGCCCGTATGTACGTTGCGGATCCCCAACCTGCTTTGCACCACGGAGACAACTCATGGCACTGATTAAGACATCGAACCCGGCCCTGGGCCAAAACACCTTCAGCGACTTTCAGCGCAGCCAGGACGGCGGCAGCCTGATCGACGCCGCGGCGCGCATGACGCTGAGCGGCACCATCAACAAGACCGGCATTCTGCTGCTGTGCGCCGTGGCCACTGCGGCGTGGACGTGGAACTCGTTCATGCAGACGCGCGACCTGAGCTTCGCCGGTCCGGCAATCATGATCGGCGCCTTTGGCGGCCTCATCTTTGCCTTCATCACGGCCTTCAAGAAGACGTGGTCGCCGGTGACCGCGCCCATCTATGCGCTACTCGAAGGCCTTGTGCTCGGCGGTCTGTCAGCGATCTTTGAGCTGCGCTATCCCGGCATTGCCATGGAGGCCGTGGCGCTCACCTTCGGCACCCTCTTCGTGCTGCTGCTGGCGTATAAATCCGGGCTGATCAAGGTGACGCAGAAGTTTCGCCTGGGCGTGGTCGCGGCTACCGGCGGGATCTTCCTTTTCTACATGCTTGAGATGGTGCTCGGTTTCTTCGGCATCAACTTTACGACGGTCAACGGCGCCACTCCCATTGGCATTGGCTTCAGCTTGCTCGTCGTTGCCATCGCCGCGCTCAACCTGGTGCTCGATTTCGATTTTGTCGAGCAGGGCGTGGCTTACGGAGCGCCGAAGTACATGGAGTGGTATGCCGCTTTCGGCATCATCGTGACGCTGGTATGGCTTTATCTGGAGATGCTGATTCTGCTGGCGAAGATACGCGGCAGAAATTGAAACAAGCAGCTAGTAGCCGGTAGCTAGTAGCACTCAGTTGCGCCTGACCTGCCGTTCGCAGTGTGCCGTCTGCCATCTGCCGTTGGCTGCCGTTTGCTGTCTGGTGTCAGCTACTCGCTTCCGGCTACTGGCTACTGGCTACTGGCTACAAGCTACTGGCTGCTTCCCTGCGGCGAGATCAGCGTGAACGCCACCGTTCCCGCGGTGCTTCGCTTGTGCGGAGTGCCGCGCGGGACCACCAGCATGTCGCCTTTGCGGAGCGTGATCGACGTCGCGCCTTCCGATTCGGGCGCGAGCCACTCGCCGGGCTTGGGGCTGTGCGCATTCTTCGGTGTTCCGCCCAGTTCGTACACCGTCGATCCATCGAGAATCTGGAACACGTGGTCGCGTCCTTCGTGCCACTCGAACTCTTTGGCGCTTTTTGCCGTCTCAGTAGTCAGAACCACGGTGAAATTCTTCCCCTGCACGAGATTGTTGTTGCCGGGGTTTGCCTGGAGCGCCTTGATGTCATCTTGAATCTCTTCCGCTCGAAACACCTGGAAGGCCGCAGCGCCCGTGCTGATCGCGCCCTGCTGTGCCGCGGATAAAGCAAACAGCGATGCATCGGTGAGTGTGAGGCCGGCGGCAGCCGCAGCGGGAACGGCGCGCAGGAATCTGCGCCGGCCCGGGCTCCTGAGATCAACATTGCTCATAGGATTCTCCCCAAAACGGCAAATCACTTCGTGCTGAATTCTAGCAGCGCAACGTCGGGTGCCCAACGTCTCGTCCGCCGTGGCGGATGAAACGTGGGATCGCACAAACCCTGGTTGGGCAGCGTAGTCGCCGGCTCGCTCCCTTGTTCCCTTGTTCCCCGCCGGGGTCCCCAGCGAGTGGTTTGTACTCGCTGGGGTGGCTCGGTCCCTGTCTTTCTATTCCCTACTGGCTACTCCCTACTCCCTGTTGTTCCGTTCCCTGTCTTTTCACGCTTCAAACTGCCGCAGCCATGGCGCCAAAAGCGCGGCGACCTTTTTCGGATGTTCGTAAGCGGCAAAGTGGCCTGCGCCGGGCAGCACGTGAAACACGCATCCGCCAGGAGCGGCGCGGAACGCCTCCATGTCGGCGGCAGTGATGCTTGCATCCTCGGCGCCCGCAATGGCAAGCACCGGCACGCGGATGGTGGCGACGGTAGGAACCGAATCGGGCCGCGCGGCCAAACCCGCCTGCACGGCAACCACGGCTTCAGGCGTGAGGGTCATCTGCGCGCGCACTTCGGCGACGATCTCGGGCCGCTCGCGGCGGACTGAAGGGGCAACGGTGTTCTGCGCCATGCCGTCGAAGAGCGCGGAAACGCCCTCTGCTTTGGCCCGCGCGATGGTCTCTACCCTCTTGGCCAGGCTGGCCTCGGTATCCGGTTGTGGTTTGGAGCAGACAAAGACCATGCCAAGCGTGCGCTGCGGCGCCCTGCGCCACAGCTGCAGCAGCACGTAGCCGCCGATGGAACAGCCGCCAAAAATAGCCTTCGAAACTTTCAGGTGATCGAGCAGCGCAAGAGTATCGGCGGCAAGCTGCTCCATGGTGAGCACAGGCGCGCTCGGCACGCGGGCAAAGCCGCCAGTTGGAAGCGATGAGCCGAGCTCTGAGAGTCCATGGCCGCGCAGGTCGGGAACAATGGCGCGGATACCGGCTAGCTCCCGCGTAAGCGGGCGCCAATAGTCGCGGTCGAGCGGTGTGGGATGCAGAAGGACAACCGGGAGGCCTGTGCCCGTGTCACTGAAGCTCAATCGGGCGCCATCGGAAACGCAATTCCCGCTCATATTTGAGGAGGATATCCTCCCGGATAAGGCGCCGTCTCCTCTGGAATGCCAATCCAGGCAGCAATGTAGGCCACGCCGACCAGCCCGCCGGAGAAGAAGAAGCCGAGCACGGCGAGAATGCGAACCAGGGTGACGTCCCAGCCGTTCGACTGCGCCAGCGCCATGCAGACCCCGCCGATCGCGCGTCCGGCGTGCGGACGGATCAGCGGCCGGGCCGGCGTGGGCTGCGGCACGGCCACAGCCGCGCCACAGTTCGAGCAGAAGCGCGCGGTGCCGTGCAAGGCGTTTCCACATTGCTGACAGTAGGCTGCCATCTTCGGTCCTCCCCCAACTTCGGCCCTCCCAAGGATTAGGGCCCCTCCGCCGGTGATACGCAATCGCGACCACTCTGGTTCCAGGCTACGGCGCAGCCCGCATCCACCGGCCATTTGCTCAGCTTCCCCGGTACGGATTGCGCAGGTACTTCCGCGCTTGGTCGGCACGGGACGTATTGGGGCCGGCGTCGATCGCGGCCTGGTAATCGCGCACCGCCATCTGGCGTTGGTCATTCAAATCGCGACATTGGCCGGCATCGAGCAGCGAGCGAATCTTCAGCTCGGACCCCACGTCGTGCGCCCCGGCGGCCTGCTCATAGGCCTGCGCCGCTTCATCGTAATGGCGCTGGCCGCGCAGGGCGTCGCCGAGCCCGAAGTCGGCCAGCTCCATGCGCGCATCGGCAAAGTAGCCGGTCTTGGCGTTGTCAGCCTGAATCTGCTGGTAGGCGTCTACCGCCCTCATACCCTCGCCGGCATCCTTGCGCAGGTTGGCCTCCTCAAGGCAGAAGAGGAAGTCGTGTGGGTATTCCTTCTCCAGCCCTCGCACCACCTGAATGGCTTCCTGATACTTCGCTTCGCGGCGCAGAAAAAGGGCAATGGCCGTGCGTGCCTCCATGCTGGTGGCCACGCCGCGATGCCCGGCGTCCCAGAGCATGGCCAGACCCGTGGACTTGGATCCTGTAATGCCGGCAAAACCGATCATCAGCTTGAAGGGCCAGGGGAGCGCGCCGACCACGTACTCGTAAACCCCCGTGATGAGCTTCGCGTCCACATAGTTCGGATCCAGCTCGAGGACGTGCGCGGCGTCGTCCCTGGCCTTTGTCGCCAGGCGGAAGCCGGTGGCATAGGCCCGTTCGACCATGGCCACATAAGTGCATCGAAGAGCACGCACCCAGGCTCGGGCAAACAGCGCGTCCACGTCGTTCGGATTCTTGCTCAGCCGCCAGTCCGCCTCGCGCACGGCTTCATCGGTCAGCGCAAAGATCTGATCCCGCTTCTTCGGGTCTTCCTCGGTGGCGTGCCGGCCGGTGAGGAAGCCGTCGGTGGCGTAGAAAGTAGTGTCGAGCAGATCGAGCCGGTAGAGCTCCTGGAAGACGACGGCGTCGAGCAGATAGGCCGTGGCCTGCGGGTCGCCGGGATGGGACGCGTGAAACTCCTCGAACTCGGCGACTGCGGCGGGGTAATCAAGGTTGTAAAAGCGATCGTAGGCCGCGCGCACCTGGGGGTCGTAGTTCATGGGGTTGGTATCGACGCCCGCCGCCCAGGCTCGGCTGGCTGCGCACAGCAACGCCACTGCCAAGACCAGGCTGCACTTTCGCAACGATCCCAAGCTCAACTTCAATCTCCTTCTTCTATCGTATCGCTTGGCGGAATCCGTCCCTTTGCACGCCGCTTTGCTCGGCATCGTGAGACTGAGCCGGTGTGGCTCCGAAAACGAGAATGGAACGGCGGCCACGACTGCCGCGAACACCGGCAATCCGTTAGGATCGAAATATGCCCATCCCCGAACGTCTCAAACCCAGTTTGGCCGCGAGTCGCCCCCCGGCGCCGGACAAGACGGAGGAGGCGCGCCAGCGCCTGATCGTCGCTCTCGACGTGCCCAGCGCCAAGGCCGCTACCGAACTGGTGGACCGGCTGGGCGGACTTTGCCAGTGGTTCAAGGTGGGCCTGGAGCTCTTTACCGCCGCCGGGCCCGCCGTTCTGGAGCCACTGGGGTCGCATGGACACTCGGTCTTCCTCGACCTCAAATTCCACGACATTCCCAACACGGTGGCAGGGGCGGTGCGCTCGGCAGCTGCGTGGGGTGTACGCATGATGACCGTTCACGCCGCTGGAGGGCCGGCGATGCTGGCTGCCGCGCGCGCCGCGTTGGACGGCGTGGCCAATCCGCCGCAACTTCTCGCCGTCACCGTGCTCACCAGCATGGACGCCGCGCAGTTGAGCGCAGCCGGGATAACGCGCTCGCCCGCTGAGCAGGTTGAGTTGCTGGCGAAGATGGCTCTGGAAACGGGAATCCGCGGATTTGTCTGCTCGCCGCAGGAGGTCGCGGCCCTGCGCGCCCTCGCTGGCCCCGAAGGCGTGCTCGTGGTTCCCGGAATTCGTCCTGCCGCCGGCAAGGCCCCCAGCCGAACCCCGAATCGAACCGATGACCAGATACGCATCGCCACTCCCGCCGACGCGTTGCGCCGAGGAGCGAATTACCTCGTCGTGGGCCGCCCCATCACGCAAGCGCCGGACCCGGCCGCGGCCGTCGAGGCGATCCTCGAAGAGATGGCCGAAGCGCTTCCGTCTTAGCGGCAAGAGTCGTAATCCGCAAAAGGAAAAAGCCCGGCGCGGAGCCGGGCTCTTCTGTGGATAAAAGCTAAAGCAACGCTTAAAGCTTCTCGTAGAAATCGCATGCGGAGCAGGAAATGTAGACTCCGCCAGGAACGCCGCGCTCGCGGTCCTTGACGCGCTTGACGATGCGTGTGGGTTTGCCGCACTTGGGACAGTCGGTCGACTTCGTCGTGTCCATCACCTTCTTGCGGTCACCTGTTTTGGCTATCTTGGCCATCTCTCGGTAGGTTCTCCTTCGTTTGTGTCTCTGCTCGCATCCGTCGCGGCGGACGGCTTCAACGCTGCGGCCGCCGCTCGCCCAGCGCCGCAATTGGAACGCAGACTGCATCCCATTTGCGCGCAGAGAGCGGGACTCGCTTCCCCCCAGTTTATATGAGCCGGGCCGGACTTACCGCAGCCGGCCAAAAACTCGATGTCCGGGCTGGCGTTTTTCCTTGACAAACTAATCTCCTATTGATAGATTCCGCGTGCAATAAATTTCTCTTTTGAATCGTATCCAAAAGAGAAAGGGAACTCCTCGTCGGAGGCTCGCTCCAACCAATTGACCGAGATCCACACTTCACCAGAGAGGATGGGATTATGTCGGCTCTTCGTTTCGATTCTCACCGTTGTCAGTACCGCTGTCTGTCACGTCTGGCTGGGACGCTCGCAATACTCATTGCCTGCGTTGCCGGAGTGACGTCGCTGCAAGCGCAGCTTTCCACCCAGGCAACCATCACCGGAACCGTGACGGACTCGAGCGGCGCTTTGGTGTCAGGAGCTACCGTCACCGTTACCAACGACGCGACCAAGGTTTCAGTCCAGACGAACACCAACCGCGACGGCGCCTATATCCAGCCTGACCTGGAAGTAGCGACCTATTCGGTGACCGTGACCAAGGCAGGCTTCAAAGCCTATACCGTGACCGGAGTCGAGCTGCACCCTGCCACGACGTCGACTGTGAACGCGACGCTCTCGGTTGGCGCGGCCACGCAAACCGTGACCGTTGCGGCAGTCTCCACCGAAGTGGAAACCACGACCCCTGAGGTTTCAGCCGATATCAGCAGCGATGAGGTAAGCACGCTGCCCATGAACGGACGCAACTACCAGGCTTTGGCGGTGATGATGCCGGGCGTGGTCAATGAGCAACAGGGTTCGGCGATGACCACCGGCGGCCGCTCCACCAGCAGCCAGCTCTCCATCAACGGCCTGGACGTAGCCCGCAGTTTCTATGTTCTGGACGGCGTTTGGAACGAGAACACCGGCAACATGACGCAGGAATCGGTGATTCCGAATCCCGACTCCCTTGAAGAAGTGCGCGTGCTCCAGAACAACTTCTCCGCGCAGTATTCGCTCCTGGGCTCGTCGGTCATTCTGATGCAAACCAAGAGCGGCACGGCCAACTGGCACGGAACCGCTTGGGAGTTCGTGCGCAACGACGACCTGAACTCAAAGAACTACTACGCGACCAGCATCACGCCCTACAAGCAGAACATCTTCGGCTATAACGCCAGCGGCCCGGTCTACATTCCGCACGTCTACAACACCGACAAGAGGAAGACCTTCTTCTTCTGGGACGAGCAGTGGGTGATTCTGCATGTGCCCGCTCTGGTCTTCAGCGTCATCCCCACGCAGACTCAAATCTCCGGCTGCTTTTTCTCGCCCGTCAAAGACCCCACCACGGGCAGCCTCTTCCCCACGTCGACGGGAGGCTCTTGCCCTGCCGGCTATTACCAGATCCCAAGCAGCAGAATCAACACCAGCTCAACGGCCTATCTGGAAACGCTGTATCCGAAAATGACTAACTATTCCGTCACCGGCAACGCCAACAACTACGAAAATAGCCAGCCGCAGATCACCGACCAGCGTGACGATGAAATCAAACTCGATCACAACTTCACCTCCAAGTATCACGCGATGGGCGAGTACTTGGACGAATACCAGTCGTATGCCCAGAATACCGAGAGCCCGGGCACGACTCCAATCAGCACGGAGACCGACTTTACGCACAACAAGCTGGCGCAGGTGTCGCTGACTCAGACCCTGACGCCCAACATGATCAATACCACCAGCGTGGCCATGAACATCTTCCTTCTGAATCTGACCCTGGTGGGAACGGATTACATCAGCCAGGTGCCGGGATTCTCGGAGAATCTCTTCTATCCCAACGGCACCTATGCCGACCGCACTCCAGTGGTCTCGTTCACCGGCGGTATGGCGGGAGAGGGCATCCAGGCGGCGAGGCCGATCCCCCACGCTTCCGACCTCGACGATACCGTCACCGACAACTGGAGCTGGCTCAAGGGCAAGCACTACCTCACGGCGGGCATCACCTTCGTCTGGAACACCAAACGCCAGGTTTCGGGCCAGCAGACCAATGGCTCTTTCTCGTTCTCCGGTGTCTCCAGCCAGCCAACCTCGGCACAAAAGACCGCATTGGGCGCCTGCACTGGGACAGTTCTTAACGGGATATCTGCTTCCACCCAATGCAGCCAGGATGCCTCGCTGGCGGATATGCTGCTGGGCTATGTTGCCACCTTTAGCGAAGCCAGCAACGCGCCTCACGGCGATATGCATGACTTTTCGTGGTCGCCCTACGTCGAAGACGAATTCAAGCTGACCAAGAACTTGAGCTTTACCTTGGGCCTGCGAATCTACCACTTGCCCTTGCCTTACGGCGTGCCCAACTCCGAAACCAACTGGGGCGCGGGCGTCAACTCGGCGAACCCATACGCCAACCCGTCCTACGTAGCAGCAAACGCCGACACCGTGAACGAGTTCAGCGGCGCCACCAACCTGAAATACCCCGCCACCTATAGCAACGGCATGCTCTACAACAGCGGCACATCGACGGGCTTGCCGGTCAACTTCTCCAACAAGCACATCTGGTACTTCGGGCCCGATGCCGGCTTCGCATGGGATGTTTTCGGCAATGGCAAAACCAGCCTGCGCGGCGGCATCGGACAGACCTACACGCGCATCTTCACCAACCAGGACTGCTCCTTCAACTGCATTGCCAATCCACCCGTGTTCAGCAACCAGAACCTCTCCAACCTGGTCTTCCCTTCTACCTCAAGCTGGAATATCACGTCGGCCGGCGGCTCCGCGAATACGGAGAGCGTCATATCGGTCTCCGCGGCGGACTACAACGTCCAGGCCTCGCCGGTCATCAGCTATTCGCTTGGCGTCCAGCATGAATTCCCGTCCAACATCATCGCCTCGGTGGTTGGAGCCGGAAGCCGTATCCAGCATCTGGTGGGCACATGGAACTGGAATCAGCCGCCTTATTACAGCTCGGGTGGGGTCAACTACGACTTCAATCCGTTGATCAACTCCAATCCTGCAAACAGCAATAAGGGCGACAACTCAGCGTATTATGCGCCGTATCAGGGTTTTAGCTCCATCAATTCCATTTCCACCCGGCTGTGGCAGGAGTGGAACGGGCTCGAGGCCCAGATTAAGCATCCGGTGACGAAGTCGCTGTACGTTTCGGCGGCTTACACCTGGTCGCACGACACCTCCAACAACGGCGTGGTCGACCCGTATAGCCTGAATCGCTACCGCGGCAACGCGTCAGGCCTGAACTTTCCTCAATCGATGGCATTCACGGTGCTCTACGAACTTCCGTTCTTCCAGCACAGCGGCAATGAATTCGAAAAACTGGTCTTGGGGGGATGGCGCTTGAACGACATCTCGACCTTCCGGTCCGGAGGCTCGATCACGCCCGGCCTCAGCGAATCCAACCAGGGCCTTTCGGCGCGGCCGAACCAGCAAGCAGGCACTTCGACCAGCGGGCCGAAGCTCTGGAAAAACGCCGCAACTGCTCAGTGGTTTAACACGATGGCTTTTGTCGATCCGGGCTACGGCTACTATGGCAACGCACAGAACGGCATCATCCGCGGGCCGGGCCAGGAGGTTTGGAATCTGAGCCTCTTCAAGGAGTTCCACTTCTGGGAAAACAATATGCTTGAGTTCCGTGCTGAGGCGTTCAATCTTTTCAACCATACCAACCCCAACAACCCGAATGCGACCTTGGGCAACTCGAACTACGGAAAGGTCACCAGTGCGGCCGATCCCCGCAT
>Ga0326727_10025451_pt1 | contig 11094 bp, 10 predicted proteins | sample MB2enrmetagenome_FD_207643 | JGI IMG/M metagenome (GOLD analysis project Ga0326727, IMG submission 207643) | Lab enriched peat soil microbial communities from McLean, Ithaca, NY, United States - MB29MY | ecosystem: Environmental > Terrestrial > Soil > Wetlands > Peat | place: USA: New York... | reverse complement strand
ATGTCCCGGCAGGAGCGCGCTTGAGTCCTTCACGGCAGCACCGCGCTTGTAGGCGGACTCGATCAAATCTCCCATTTGCCCCGCCATGTTGGCCAGTGCCGCAATCACGAGCAGGTTGAGTGTGTCCATCTCCATCCACCGCGCAAAACAAAATGCAACAAGCAGCGAAGCTACCAAATTCCCCAGCGCGCCTTCCCATGTTTTCTTGGGGCTCAACGCAGGGGCCATCCGGAAGCGTCCCAAAGTCTTTCCGGTAAAGTAAGCGAGAATGTCGCCAGCCCACACAAGCACGAGCGTAAACAGTGTGAGTTGACGCCCAATTCCGCCGATTTCATGGATGCGCACGACGAACGTGAACGGGAGAGCGATGAAGAGCAGGCCGGCCGCGCTGATCGAAATTGCCGGCAGAACCTCCTGCAACGGGCGGCGCGTGGCAAGTCCGATTCCTGCGCATCCAAAAACAAATACAAGCAGAACGAACACAATCGGGTCCGTCCCCAGAAACGCGGCTCGCGCAAGAGGAAGCGCGCCTCTGAATAGGCTCACTTGCTCTATCCCCGAGGACCACTGCGCGTAAAACAAGCCCGTCGCGCAAATCATTGTCCATACCTTGAACGCTCGCAGCCCCAGGCGTTCGCCCAGCCCGAAGAACTCGTGGAGGGCCAGGAGCGTTACAACGGAAGCGGCAGCGGCAAGCAACGCGGGAGGTCCCCACCAAACCAGCGCGGCGACAACAGGTATCAAAAAAAGAGCAATAAGAACGCGTCGGAACATTTCGATTTATCTTTCCCCGGAGGCGGTGCGGCCCCGCGATTTTCCCAGCCCGCCGAAGCGGCGCTCGCGCTTCTGATAATCGATCAAGGCCTCCAGGAGCCGTTCTCTGTGAAAATCGGGCCACAAGGTTTCCGTAACGTGTATTTCGGCGTAAGCGATCTGCCACAGTAAAAAATTACTCACGCGCATCTCGCCACTCGTGCGAATCAACAAATCGGGATCCGGCAAACCGGCGGTGTAAAGGTGATCCGAAACGGTTTGCTCATCCGCGCGGAACGCAGACAATCCATTGACACGCGAATGTTCGAGCATCGCGTTGAATGCATCCACCAACTCTGCGCGGCCTCCATAGTTGAGTGCGACGACAAGGTTCATCCCCGTATTCCGGGCTGTGTGCCGCATGCCGTGCTCAATGTCTTTACGCACAGCGTCGGGAAGTTCCGCGGAACGGCCAATCACGCGAAGGCGGATATTGTTCTTGTGGATGGTGGGCAGTTCCCTCTTCAAATACTCACGAAGAAGGCGCATCAGGAAATCCACCTCGGCTTGCGGGCGGCGCCAGTTTTCGAGCGAGAAAGCGTAAAGCGTTAAATAAGGAATCTTCAGGCGGGCGCACGTCTCGATCACTTCGCGCGCGATTTTCACCCCCGCGCGATGCCCCGCGATCCGAGGCAAGTGCCGTTGCTCTGCCCAGCGCCCATTGCCGTCCATGATAATTGCGACGTGCTTCGGAAGGCTCCTCAGGTCAATTTCCCCGAGGAGTTTCTCCTGCTCGCGGTTTGCAGGTTTCAAAAGGTCGATTGGCTTCAATGGAGATCGCTCGCGGAACACCGTCGAAAAACTAGCATAGCAAGCGCCCCTGCGCAAGGTTAGTGGGGATGGAGATCACGCAGCACAAAACGCGCGAGCCTTTCCCCACCCTAAAGGAACGGGAAAGGCAGGAGCGTGCCGGAAAGGCCGGCGGCGCTTGGGTTGAAGATGGCAAAGTACATTAGCGCAAGCGTCAAAATGATCATGACGATGCTGGCAGTCCATGCGACGACGTTGAAGCCAAGCGTATTGACATGCTCACCCATGAGGTCGCGGCGGTTGATCAGGAAAAGAATGAAGATCAGCACGACGGGCAGCCAAATGCCGTTCCCCACTTGCGAATAGATCAAAATCTTCCACAGCGGGGCCTTCGGAATCAGCACGATGCCCGCACCCACAACAATCAAACCAGTGTAGAGCGTGTAGAACGCCGGAGCTTCCTTAAACTTCCGGTCGAGGCCAGCCTCGAAGCCCAGTCCTTCGCAAATCACATGAGCCGTGGAAAGTGGCAAAATCGATGCCGCGAAAAGCGACGCGTTCAAAAGGCCGAAAGCAAACAGCCAACCGGCCCATTTCCCGGCCAGCGGTATCAGGGCTTTTGCCGCGTCCGAGGCGCTCGAAATGTTGGTAAGACCATGAACGTTCAAGGTGGCCGCGCAGCAAACAATAATGAAGAAAACGATGACCATGCACGACACGCTGCCGAACATCACGTCCCACTTGGCGTGCTTATACTGGCGCGGGCCAACACGCTTCTCGACGAAACTCGCCTGCAAGTAGAAGAATTGCCACGGAGCGATCGTCGTGCCGACCAGTCCGATCAGCATTATCAGGTATGGGGCATTGAATTGAACGGTCGGGATAACTGTCTGGCGAGCGGCGTAAAGCCAATCCGGCTTCGCGAGAAAGGCGGACAGCATATACGAGAGGTAGAAGAGACAGGCCACCATGAACACTTTTTCGACAATTCTGTAGGTGCCGTAAACAACGATGAGCCATACAGCTAGCGCGGCCAGCGGCACGGAAACGTATTTGCTGACGTGCATGACTTCGGAAGCTTCGGCGACTCCGGAAAACTCGGCGACCGTGTTGAACAGGTCCACGAAAAGCGCGGCAATCATCACAAAGAAAGTGGAGCGGAAGCCGAACTCCTCGCGAATCAAGTCGGAGAGCCCTTTGCCGGTGACGACGCCCATGCGCGCGCACATCTCCTCGCTGACGTAGAGCGCGATCGTCATGGGAATCAGCGACCACAAAAGCGTGTAGCCGAATTGCGCGCCCGCCGCGCTGTAGGTGCTGATGCCGCCCGCATCGTTATCGACGTTCGAGGTGATAATCCCCGGACCAACGACAGCCAAAAAAACAGCGATGCGCCTGCGCCACGTGTGGCTCCGGTGGCTGAAATCCTTGCTGCGCGCTTTCCACGCGGCATAGGCGTTCGTAAGTGTGACCCAGGTGTTCATCGCATCGTTCTCTTCAACAGCATGTCAAAGAAGTCCATTTCGTGGCTCAGGGGTTAAAACCCATTACATACAGCTGCCCTTACGGCGGGGTTAAAACCCCGCCCTTCCAGCCGCGATCGCCCTTCAATAATCTCTTAAGGACTTCTGCATGCCCGGATTAAACGCCTACGCCTGCGCCTGCAAGCGGCTTACCACGTCGTCCACCGTGATGGCGCCCAGCGGGCACTTCTTCTCGTTCACGACGGTCAAGCTGCGCAAATTGTATTTGTCGAACAGTTCGAAAACGTCCTTGTCGCGCATATCCGTTGTCACCGAAAGCGGCGGCTCCGACGCGAGTTCCGCCATCCGTTGATCGCTTTTCGCCAGCAGCAGATGCGCGACGGGGACGGTGCCGGCGAATATCGCGTCGCGGTTGATCAGCACAACGTTATCGAGCTGATCCGGAGCGATGTCATGAAAGCGAACGTAATCGACCACTTCGCCGCGCGTCGCGTCCTCCCCCACAACCACGATTTCGGTCGTCATCATTCCGCCCGCCGTGTTTTCCTCGAAACGGAGCAGCTCTTCAACTTCCTGCGCCTCACGGTGCTCCATTTCATCCATAACCTCTTTCGAGGTGTCGGGCTCGAGGTTCTGTATGAGGTCCGCTGCCGCATCTGGGGACATCTCCTCGATAATGTCCGCCGCCCTCTCGGGGTCGAGTTTTTCGACCACCTGCGACTGGAGACGCTTATCGAGTTCCGCGAGAGTCTCAGCCGCGCTCTCTTCGTCGAGCGAACCAATAATCGACTGGCGCTCATCGGGAGAAAGCTCTTCCATGATGTCGGCAAGATCGGCCGGGTGGAGGCGCGCGAGTTTGTCGCTCGATAGGCGCAGTTTCACGCGGCGTAGCGGGTCGGGCTCGATCAAATTGACGAATTCCCAACGGATATTGCGCGTCGGCAGACTTTTTTGAAGGCGGCGAATTCCCATCGGGGGAACCACGCCCTGCAGCAATCGGCGGACCGCGCCCGGCAGGCCAACGTCCACCTGAAGTATGCGAAGCTCGGTATTCCCATTGGTGCGCTGATCGGCAAGGTCAACATCGTTTACGCGAACCACTTTTCGCCCATTAGTGTCGATGATTTGCTGGTCGAGCAAATCTTTTTGCACGGCAAGCCACGAATCGTTCGGATGATAGAGTTGGAGCGCGGACTCTTCCGTGGTCAGTTTGACGCGCCCTGGCGCGACCGATTCGATCTGGTCGAAACGCGCCACAAGCGGGCGATACCTGCCTCGCCCAAGAAGCAGGCGCGAGATTCGATTAGGCTGCTCGTCGGGTACGATGAACATCTCCTTGACGCGCCCGACATAATTGCCCAGCGAATCGTACGTTTCCGCTCCCAGCACTTCGGTTGCGTGTACCATCGGCGACTCCTTCAACTAAGCAGCATTCCTTCCAGTCCACCCGCGGTGTAACTTAGTTAGTAGCCTTCAAAAGATCACTGAAAAAACCTCCCGCGTCATTCTGAAGCCGACGCACTTAGTCGGCTGAAGAATCTCTCTTGCTCTTTGCATTCCTACGAAGAGAGATTCTTCGCTTCGCTAGAATGACGATCCAAATAACTTTTTCATCGACTCGCTAGGTCCTCCCCGTAGTCTGTGTTTCGACTTGGGGCAAAAAAAAAGCCCGAAGCCGGCTATGCATCCGGCCACGGGCGGGGACATACCACCCGGTTAGTTCAGGCCGGGCCTCGCCTCCCTGTTCCCGCCGACCGGGCAGGAGCAGTGATCGTGAATGAGCGTGGAAGCAAGTGTGGCCAACCATGCGCTCTTCGCTGCAAGGGTCAAGCAACTACTCCCAGGTTCCAATTTGGACGAGGGCTCCATAAATTAAGAAATAAACACGACAACTCTAGTTAAAAGGAGAATCGAACTTTGTCAAGCAAAGAGTGAGGGATTTACGAACTTTTTTTCGTAGGGAGGACCATATTCCGGGGTGCGTGTCCGTGCCGGCGGCAATATTCGGCGTAAAGCCCCCAATAGGTGTCGCGAATATAGTCGCGAGGCGAGAAACCCAGAGCCCGAGCAACTCGGTCAATTGCTTTTGGGGCGCCTTCAAGCTCAAGGAATGTGCCCACGGGCGTTTCGTCGAGGTCCAGGTGAAGCCCGGGGAGGCGGAAAGAAGTGCGGTATTTCTCATATTGGAACCCGGGGCGAAACCCCAAAGAGTGGAGAATTGCCGGCCAAAGACGCTCGTCTCGGACAAGTGCTTCCCTTTCGAGCCTCTCCTTGTATCGGCCTTTTCGCGCACTGGTCGTTCCGGCGGACGAAGGCGGACTCTTGGACGTCAGGATGGCTCGCCCCGCGCCCCCAGAGAACTGATTGGTCGCGGCCGGTTCTTCCACGCGGAGGCGCAAAAGCCGGCCACGGGAGTAGAGAGTGCGATCAGGGGTGTCATAAACAGTGTTGCGTTCAAACACTCGACCGCGAGGCCTTGCTCCAAGCCGCCGCAGATCGGTCAGCGTCTTCGACAAGTCGTCGATGCGCAGCTTTATTTCAATTTCGTGCTTTGTAGGCTGCCTTGCAGGCATGCCTGAGTATAACCCCGCCAGGATACGAACGCAGAAGCACCCTCAGGCACATTCAGCAATCCAACTTTTGATCGCCGGCTCAATCAGTCTAGCTGCTGATAGAAGGCTTTCTTGTTCCAGACGTTGTTCAACGAATTGGTCTATCATTTGCTCTTGTATCTACCCAGGGGTGAAAGCGCAAATGAAATTACTAGTCCTCACTTTGGCCGCCTACGCTGCGTTTTCTCCAATCTCAGCCATGGCCGGAGAGGGGCGGCATCCCCAATGGTCCCTTGATTTGGGCCGATACCGTACATCCAAATTGCGGCTGGGTACCGCACCTGCCTCTTATTTGGAAAGCGTTGTGGCGGTAACAAATAGCTATGTGGCGGTGGGCCTCGACGTCGAAGAGCCAATTACCGGACCGCCGCAGGAATCTACAAAGCGGCAATCGAAACTGTCCCTTCTAATCTTCGGTGCGGACAATGGTAAGTTGAGCGCGAAATGCGGGCCGTGGACGGTCGATAAATGGTTCGACCTCATGGCCACTCCTAGTGGCAACTTCTTATTGCACCTGGCGCCATTATCTGACGCCAACCCCCATGGGGCCGAAACGCTCCTTCTTCTTTCGCCTGCTTGTGCACAATTGAAGGAAGCAGCCCTCCCGAATCTAGCTAGCTCGGAATACAGAGCGTGGCGGGCACTTCAGTCACCAAGCCGCAAGACCCTACTTCTTCGCAAACAGAGGAAAGAAAGGATGGTATTTCAGCTTCGCGATGTGGACAGCCTAGACCTAAGATTTGAATGGTTTGAATCCGACCCCAAGGCTCCTATGACCATCAGCGTATCCGACAAGGGTTTCCTCGGAGTCCCTCCCGGACCAACCACAGCGATCTCCGAGGCCGGTCCGCTCGTTGACTATTATCGGACGTTCGAAGGCGCGTGGCAACGCTTGCCCTATTCCAACTTCTACTCATTTCTCTCTGATGACGCGCTGGTGGGCACTGCAGACTCCCCTGCTCAGCCGTGGAAAGTGAGCAAAACTCAAGTCACTGTGATCAGACTGGACGGCATAGCTGTTTTCTCAGAAATGGTCTCAGGCGTTGGGTATCATGTGGACCGAGCATCTGACATTGCGGTATCCAGCGACAACGATCACTTTGCGTTCACTCTCGATTTCAGCGGGGCCGGATGGCTGTGGGGTACACTTGATATGGGACCGGAACACCGATCGATTTATGTTTGGTCGGCGTCACGCGCGCAACCCTGCGCAAAGATCAAACTCGGGAGTTGGACGGACCAGCCTTCCTTGGCTTTAGCGCCAGATGGTTCATGGTTTGCCCTTCTGACTGATAACTCATCGAGGCTTGCCGTCCGAGATCTTCCCAGTCCGGCACCCAAATGATTCTGGAGAATGGTTCAGGAAACGAATTCACACCTAATAGGAAATCCAACGTACGATTGATGAGCTAGTCCCAGATTGATTGTCTGTCAGCGGGGAAACTTTGATTGAAGCTCGCTGACGGATTCGAAGATGACGTGGCCAACAATCGCCATGCTGCGCGGGCTGACTTTGTCGAGTGTGTCCTGGGGCGTATGCCAATAGGATTGATAACCGTCTAAGTCGATGAGGTCCACGGCCGGAACGCCTCTGTGAATGAATGGGATGTGGTCATCCTCAACGGCCGAGTCCCGTTTGCTGAAAATCTGCTGATAGCCAAGCCGCGCAGCCGTATTCCAAACGAGGTCCGCAAGCCATTTAGTCGAAAATGTCTCGCGCGGGATTTCGAGGCCGTATTGGCCGATCATGTCCGCCAGGATAGCGGCTTTGATGCGTTTCAAGTCTCCCGACACGGCCATCCGCGCAGCCAATTCGCGGGAGCCGTACGTGTGGTCTTCGTCCTTGTTCCAGTCGACGAAAGCTTCTTCGCCGTCGAGAAAAGCGATCCATACTGCGTTCGCTTGTTTCTTGCTGCAAAGGTTGCGCGCCATTTCGAGCATCAGGCCAGATGAAGAGCCGCCGTCCTCCGCGCCAACAAAGTCTTTCACTGGCGCCGTGTCGTAGTGCGTCATCAAGAGGATAATTCCCTGCCCAGTGCCTGACGCCTTGGCGACAATGTCCTTCATGGCGACATCTCCGACAGGGGTCTGCGCATGAAAGTCGTCCTCATCGACAGCGCAACCATCACTCTTCAACTGTGCAACGATGTATTCCTGTGCATGGTGAATACCGTCGGACGCGGGCCTCCGTGGACCGAAACTGACGAGTTTTGCAACGTGCTCGAAGGCCTTGGCTCCGTCGAAGCCGCCCGTTTGTGAAGCAGGCGGAGCTTGCTCGGAGGGCGCCGCAGCCTGAGGCGTCGCCGGAGATGCCGCAACGGTCGAGGAAGCACTTGATCGGGCGGCGTCATGTCCGCATGCAGCGAACAAATAAGAAAATCCAAGGAGAACACCAAAGTAAGATAGCTTGGCGAACATTTTCACTATCGCGCCTCCCCCTGCCTCACCGCATTGGCCTTCTTTCGCCGCACGACAATGTAGGAAACGAGAACCCCCACAAAGTAAAGCACAACCATCGGCGCCATGAAAATGAGCATCGTGGTGGCGTCGGGAGTCGGGGTAACGATTGCCGCCACGATAGTGATGAGCAGCATCGCGTACCGGAAGTTCCTCAATAGAAACTTCGGGGTGACGATTCCGAAGACGGAGAGAATGAAAATCAGGACGGGCAGCTCGAAAATTACGCCGAGCCCCACCAACACCGCCAACACCAATTCGAAATATTCGTTGATGCTGATCAGCGGCTTGATCGGCCCGCCTTTTGCGAACGCAATAAGGAAAGTCAAGACCTTCGGCAGCAACACGGTGTAGCCAAACGTGACGCCGCATACGAACAGGAACATCGAAGACAAAATGAACGACGTGACCGCACGCCGTTCGTGTTTGTAGAGGCCGGGCGCAACGAAAAGCCAGACCTGGTGAAGGACGATGGGCATCGCGATTACAAGGCCGATATAGAAGCTCAGGTTGATGTAAAGGCCGATGTATCCCTGAAGGCTCGAGTAATAAACGCTATCCTCAAGACCATTGGCGCGCAAAGCCAAACGAACGGGAGTCACGACGTAGTTGATGACGTACTTTGTCGCGAAAAAACCGATTAGCATGCCGATCCCGATGGCAAGAAACGAATTGACGAGGCGCTTGCGCAGGTCTACCAGGTGCTCGAAAAAGGACATCCGAGCGCCGGGCTCTTCGTCGGCTCGCTGGTTGGAAGTTGTGTCAGGCTGGTCGGTTTCCGGCATCACTCGCTATCTCAGAATGGGAGTCGGGCTCATGAGGTTGGTTGTAGACACTGGGCGGCTCGGGCGATGCAACCTGCTCCGGCGATTCCGGAGAGGCTGGAGGCGGCACAGCCACGGATGTGGCATTGCTGGGCTCCTGGGGACCGTTTGTGGCCACAATACCCTGCGCCGGGACGACAGGTGGCGGGCCTCCAATGCGGCGCTGCTCGGTCTCGCGTTCGAGGTCTCGCATGTGTTCCTCAAACGTCATCCGAAGATCCCCGGTGGCGCGTCTGAACTCAGCCATCACTTTCCCGAGGTTCCGCGCCAGCTCAGGGAGCTTTTCGGGACCGAAAACCACCAGGGCCACGATAAAGATGATAATCAGATGAGGAACGCTGAGCATTTTTGCCTGAGAGATGGCCCGGATGACGCACGCAATCGCCTTCTCGTACCCGTTTTGCATCATAGAAGAGGGATGGGGGCGTGTCAAACCGCTCCATCGTGTGTGCTATACTAGAAAAACGGGGTAAAGCGAGGCGAGATGGGATCAATGAAGTCTTCAGCATCCTCTGTTCGAGGTGTCGTTCTACTCACCGCAGTTTTGGCGTTGTCGGCGCTTTTGGGAGGCATCTACGGGCCTTCCGTCAGGGCCACGGCTGCCGGCACGGATGACCTCCAGGATTCGGTCAAGAACTTCACACGCGTGCTTTCGGTCGTCGAGCGGAACTACGCTGATCCTGTCGACGTTGACAAGGCAATCTACGACGGCGCGATACCCGGCATGCTGCGCGTCCTCGACCCCCACTCGAACTTCTTCGATCCCCGCCAATACGCTATCTTTCGCGAGGAACAGCAGGGCAAATACTATGGCGTTGGAATGATTGTAGCTTCGCGCGATAACCAGACGGTGGTGCAGGCGCCATTTGTCGGCTCGCCCGCCTACAAGGCGGGAATCCGCCCCGGCGACATCATCCTCAAGGTGGATGGAAAGCTCTGCGAAGGTCTTACTACCACGGAAGTGGCCGATATGCTGAAAGGCGCCAAGGGAACCACCGTTCACATCTCCCTCGGCCGCGAGGGATGGGATCAGCCGATCGATGTGACCGTCGTGCGCGACGAAATTCCGCGTCCTGGGGTCGAGTATTTCACGATGGTGAAGCCCGGAATCGGTTATGTCCGCGTATCCACGTTCAATGAGACGACGGACAGCGATTTGTCGGATGCGTTGAGAGACCTCGACGTTTCCAAGCTCGACGGTCTCGTGATCGATTTGCGCGGCAACGGTGGCGGGCTCCTGAATCAAGCCGTCGGCATGGCTGACATGTTTCTCGACAAGAACGAACTCGTTGTTTCGCACCGAGGCCGGTCTTCCCCGGAACGAAGATATTATGCCGTGCATGGAAATCAGGGCGTTGACGTTCCGTTGATTGTCCTCGTAAACGGACAAAGCGCGTCGGCTTCCGAAATTGTCGCGGGCGCGATTCAAGACCACGATCGCGGCTTGATCGTGGGTGAAACGAGCTTTGGCAAAGGACTCGTTCAAACGCAATTCCCGCTGAGCGAGGATACGGCCCTGCTCCTAACCACGGCGAGGTACTACACGCCCAGCGGCCGGCTCATCCAGCGCGATTACAAAAATGTCACACTCTATGATTACCATTACAATCCGAAACCGCCCCACGCGCCGGAAGTGAAGCTGACCGACAGCGGCCGCCAAGTCTTCGGCGAAGGCGGAATCACCCCGGATGTGGTTGCGACGAATCCGAAGCTCGACGATTTTCAGGATCTCCTCCTGCGCCGCGGGATTTTATATCCTTTCCCGCAAGGTGTGGGCGACTTCGCGAGGTTCTATCTCGGCCAAAAGCCGGAAATTACGAAGGACTTCTCGGTGGGCGACGACGTCATCCAGCAGCTCCGAAAATACTTGGATCAGCAGCACATCAAGTACACCGATGCCGACCTTTCCGACAACCTCGTTTGGCTCAAATGGAAAATCAAGCGCGAAATTTTCACGACAGTATTCGGGCTGAACGATGGCTATAAAATCGAACTCCAGGAAGATACGCAGCTTGAAAAAGCCATTCAGATGATCCCGCAAGCGAAGGCACTCTACGAGAACGCCCGAAAGATCGTAGCCGAGCGGGAGGCTGCAACCAGCAACGCCCCTTAGACCTGCCTCTTGCAGGGGACAAGGGTTGCGACAATTACGCT
>Ga0326727_10025449_pt1 | contig 11094 bp, 9 predicted proteins | sample MB2enrmetagenome_FD_207643 | JGI IMG/M metagenome (GOLD analysis project Ga0326727, IMG submission 207643) | Lab enriched peat soil microbial communities from McLean, Ithaca, NY, United States - MB29MY | ecosystem: Environmental > Terrestrial > Soil > Wetlands > Peat | place: USA: New York... | reverse complement strand
CCCCATCACCCCCTCAACCGAAATAGCCGAGCACATGGCCGCAAAGCTCCCCAAAAAAGGCGGGGTCTTTGTCCAGATGGAGGACGAGATCGCAAGCATCGCCTCCGTGATCGGTGCTTCCTGGACTGGGGCACGGGCAATGACTGCCACCAGCGGGCCGGGCTTCTCCCTGATGATGGAGAACATTGGGTACGCGGCAATGACCGAGACCTCCTGCGTGATCGTCAACGTCCAGCGGGGCGGCCCCTCCACCGGGCAGCCCACCATGGCGGCACAGGGAGACATGATGCAGTGCCGGTTCGGGTCCCATGGCGATTACGCGGTTATTGCGCTCTGCCCGGCAAGCGTACAGGAGATGTACGACCTCACGGCAAAGGCATTCAACCTTGCCGACAGGTACCGCGTGCCGGTCTTTCTGATGGCAGACGAGGTGATCGGGCACATGAGGGAGCGCATCATCGTGCCGGATGCCGTGGAGCAGACCGGACGGCCGGCATTTGTCCCCGGCACCCCGCCGTTTAAACCGGCGGCAGGGAGTCTCATCCCCGGGTTCCCCCGGTTCGGGAACGGGTACGGGACGCACGTGACCGGGCTCACCCACGACGAGCGGGGCTTCCCGTGCGCCACGAACCCCGGCCTCCATGCCGCCCTCGTCCAACGGCTCGTGGACAAGATTGAGTCTGCGGCTGTCGAACTCGCGGATTTCGATATGATCAATCCCGGTGCAGAACAGGTCTTTATTGCCTACGGCGCCCCGATCCGCACCGTCCAGCAGGTGCTCCACGACCGTCCGGACAAGAAGATCGGGTTTTTGCGGATCCGCACGGTCTGGCCCTTCCCGGCCCATGCACTCGCGTTCTTCAAGAACGCACAGAAGTTCATCGTGCCCGAGCTCAACCTCGGCCAGATCGCCCGGGAGATCGAGAGGCACACCTGTGTACCGGTGGTATCGGTCCCGAAACTGGGCGGGGATCTGCACTCGCCAAAAGAACTTGCCGCCATCCTGGAGGCAGGCGCATGAGTTTCGAGGACTGGCTCCGGCAGGAGCGGCTGCCGCACATCTACTGTGCGGGCTGCGGGAACGGCACGATCATCAACTGCACGCTTGCGGCCGTGGATTCCATGGGCTGGAAAAAAGAGGAGACCATCTTTGTCTCGGGGATCGGCTGTTCCTCCCGGGCCCCGGGCTATATTGTCACCGATTCGCTCCATACCACCCACGGGAGGGCACTTGCCTTTGCAACGGGGGTGAAACTGGCAAACCCCCGGCTCCACGTGGTGGTCTTTACCGGTGACGGGGACCTTGCGGCTATCGGAGGGAACCACTTTATCCATGCCTGCCGCCGTAATATTGATCTCACCGTTGTCTGCATGAACAACCAGATCTACGGCATGACCGGAGGGCAGGGCAGCCCGACCACGCCCCGTGGGTATCTCTCGACTACCACGCCGTATGGCTCAGCCGAGCCGGCCTTTGACCTCGGGGAACTGGCAATCGCCGCCGGGGCAAACTATGTGGCCCGCTGGACCTCCTTCCATGTCAAGGAACTCGAACGGGCGGTAAAAGCGGGTCTTGAAACCCCGGGGTTCTCGTTTGTCGAGGCATTGGTCCAGTGCCCAACCAACTTCGGGCGCCGGAACAAATTCCGGCAGGTGGCAGACCAGATCGAGTACCTCAAGGCCCATTCGCTGTTAAAGGCAAAGCGGGACCGGATGATAGAAAAGGGTGAGACGATCCCGGAGGATATGTTTGTGGTCGGGGAACTCATACGGCGCAACCGGCCCGCCATGGGCCTTGTCCCGGCGGAGGCAAAGCCATGAGGCGCGAGGTCAGGTTCTCCGGGTTTGGCGGGCAGGGGATCATCCTCTCTGCGGTCATCCTCGGGCGGGCGGCCGTGATGTACGATCACAAGTTTGCCGTGCAGACGCAAGTATACGGCCCCGAGGCCCGGGGCGGGGCGTCGATGAGCGCGGTGATCATCGATGACGAGGAGATCCTGTACCCCAAGGTGGCAGACCCGGACATCTTTGTGATCATGTCCCAGGAGGGCTTCGAGAAGTATGGCGCATCAGCCCGTAAGGAGGCGGTCATGATCCTCGATTCCAGCCTCGTCCACTCCCGGCCCGGCTGCATATTTTACGAGATCCCGGCGACTGCCCAGGCAAAGACCACACTGGGGCGGGACATCGTGGCAAACATCGTCATGCTCGGGGCTCTGGTCGGGTACACGCATGTGGTCAGTGAGGCGGCGCTAAAAAAAGCCATCCTTGATTCCGTGCCCAAGGGCACCGAGGCGCTTAACACCAAGGCAATGGAGCTCGGGATTACACTTGCAGGAGAGAAAAAGGCATGAAACTACTGGAATACGAGGCAAAACAGCTCTTTTCTGAAGAAGGGATCAGGGTACCAAAAGGCGTCCTTGTGGGGAAGCACGAGGAGATCCTCCTCCACATGGATGCCATGCCGGCAAGGGTTGCTGTCAAGGCACAGGTGGATGTCGGCGGCAGGGGAAAGGCCGGCGGCGTTCTGATGGCCGACCGCGATTCGGTCATTGAGACCGCAAGAAAACTCTTCAATACCACCATCAGGGGCGAGCCGGTGCAGCGGATCCTTATCGAAGAGCGCCTGGAGATCAAGCACGAATACTATGTGAGCATCACCATAGACCGGACAAAAAAACAGCCGGTGATCCTCTTTGCAGAGACCGGCGGGATGGATATCGAGGAGACCGCCAAAAGCGACAAAAAAGCGATCCGCTCGATCAGTTTCAGCCCGCTCCTTGCCGATGTGCCGGGATTTCTCCTCCGGGAACTCTGCGGCGATGCCCCGCCCGAGATCCAGGCAACGATCAACCGGCTGTACCATGTCTTCTGCCACAAAGACGCCCTCCTTGCCGAGATCAACCCGCTGGTGACCACCCCCTCCGGGGTGTATGCTGCCGATGCAAAACTCATTATCGATGACAACAGCCTCGCCCGCCAGGGGATTGTGCTCAACCGGGACCTCACCGAACGGGAGCGGGAAGCGGAAAAACACGGGTTTTCGTACGTGGAACTCCAGGGAAATATCGGTGTCATCGGGAACGGCGCCGGCCTGACCATGGCAACGCTCGACCTCATTGAGTATTATGGCGGGCGTGCAGCGGATTTCCTTGACGTTGGCGGTGGGGCTGACAGCGAACGGGTGATGCATGCAGTCCGGCTGGTGTCCGGGGTACCCACCGTAAAGGTGATCGTGGTCAACCTCCTTGGCGGGATCACGCGCTGCGATGAGGTTGCCCGGGGGATTATTGCCGCAGGGGTTGCCGAACCGGTCATCGTGCGGATCGCCGGGACCAATGCCGAAGAAGGCAGGAGGCTCCTTGCGGAGAAAGGCTACGAGATGCTCGATACCATGGATCTTGTCGTGAAAAAAGCCGTGGAGGTGTCATCATGATCTACGGCGATAAAAAGACCGGGGTCATTGTGACCGGTGCCACCGGCAAGCAGGGCGAGTACCATATCGGCCTGATGAACGAATATGCGCGGCAGGCAGGGGGACGGGGCGTCGTTGCGGGTGTCACGCCCAAAAAAGCGGGCAAGTCCGTGCACGGGATGCCGGTCTATGATACGGTTAAAGATGCACTCAGGGATCACGATGCCACCGCAAGCGTTATCTTTGTCCCCGCAAAAGCGGCCGGGGATTCCATTATGGAAGTCGCTGACGCCGGCCTCGAGCTTGCTGTTGTGATCACCGAGCACATCCCGGTCCACGATACCATGAAGGCGATCGCCTATGCAGAGATGGAGGGCTGTAAGGTGATCGGGCCCAACTGCCCGGGACTGCTCTCGCCCGGGGAGATAAAGATGGGGATTATGCCGGCAGGGCTCTTCTCCCGCGGCCATGTAGGGGTCATCTCCCGGAGCGGGACGCTCACGTACGAGGTAGTCGATGAGCTCACCCGGGCCGGGATCGGGCAGAGCACGGTGATTGGGATCGGCGGCGACCCGGTCATTGGCCAGACCTTTGAAAATGCGCTCGCGCAGTTCGCAGAGGACAAGGAGACCAAAGCGGTTGTCCTGATCGGGGAAGTCGGCGGCAACCTTGAGGCAGAGGGGGCACGAAACACCGATGTGCCGCTCGTGGCATATATCGCCGGGATCTCTGCACCACCGGACAAACGGATGGGCCATGCGGGGGCCATTGTGGAAGGCGGGGAGAGCGATGCCCGCTCCAAGATTGCAAAACTCAAAAAAATGGATATTCCGGTTGCTTCGCGGCCTTCAGAGATCCCGGATCTGATACGGGACCTGTTTCGCTGCCACTGCTAAAGGTCGCGGCAAATAATTCACACCTTTTTAAAGCCGCGGCCTGGTGAATGTGAGGCAGTGGGCACGAATGTCCCAAAAAAAGGGCCGATTATCGTGGAATCGTAAAAGTCATCGCACAATTGCAGATGCATTTGAATCGAACGGGTTGATCCGCATGGCAAGGGAGAACAGGTACGGGTAATGTTTCTTTAAGTGGCTCATGTACGTGAGCCATTCCACGATCAGGAGTCCATAGACCCGGTTAATGTCCCCAGAGAGGTGCGCATAATCCGCTCCCGGGAGATCGGTGAGCCCGTCACGTGCTGCCAGCTCCTCGGCAAGATGGAACACGGCCTGGAGGAGCGGGGTGAGCCTTCGTGTTCGATGATCTGCGGGTTTCCAAAGAGCGAGAGCAGGAAACTCCTGTGCCCGGAAAGGAACTTTTTGAGATCGGGCAGGCTGATGCTTCTGCTGTCCAGTTCCGAGTTATGCTCCTTAAGTGCGGTGATGACCCGGGTAAAATCTTCATCGGACCATTGGTTTGATACCAGAAGAACCGATCGGATCTCAGCAATATGCGGATCATACGAGGAGAAACACCGGAGCAGGCGGGTACCGACTTCCGAGAAAAAGACTCCCACGATCATGTTGCGGTTACGCAGCCTCGCGGCCTGCTCCCGGTTCTCAATCATCAGGTCCAGGGCTGAGGCTGCAAGGCCTACAAAACAACCGACCCCGGCAAGAATGATCCCGATGGTGAGCACCTTGCCGGCAGCAGTCACCGGGTGGATATCCCCAAAACCCACCGTTGAGATGGTCACCACGACAAAATAGAACGCATCGAGAGGGGTACGGTTTTCAAAAGTAATCATCCCGGTAATGCCGACGACCACCACCACGATAAGAATGGAGAGATACAGCCGCAGCCGGAAGGAGATGCTGTCTGTCACACCCGTTCTGTTTTTCTGCCCGGATATAAAAATGAATTCTTCCTGGTAATGGATATACCCCCGACCAGATTCGAACTGGTGTCGCCGGATCCAAAGTCCTGCATGATTGACCGCTACACTACGGGGGTGCTCGACTATCACAAATCTGACGAGGATCAGGTTTTGTGGATATGTCCCGGTTATATCACTCTTTGATCTCAAAAAAGCATTGATACCCGGGAGGAAGGGGGAAAAATCAGGAGAACCTGTCGGACACAAAACTTTTTCCCGTTTCTGGAGTTTCGGGCAGGTGGGAAGAACGGGTAGTTCCCCGGTTCATGCGGGCATAAGGGGCCGGGAAGTTTTCAGGATACCCGATCGGGCTCCGCAAAAAAATACAGGAATCCAAAGGGGATCTCCGCGATGGCAAAACAGGCAAAAAAATGGAAAAATTTCGGAGACGAAAAATACCGTTTTGCCCATTTCACGAGAGTAAAATGCTCCCGAAATACCCCCATATTTCGGAAATATGTGGAAAAATCCGGATTTATCCTGCGCGAAAAAACAGATCTCCCGGAACTCAGGTGTGCCTTTCACGTCCCACAATTCCGTTTTGATAACCAAAGAGTGAGCAATCCGGTCCGGGGTCCGGAACTGAATATCGCTCGTTTTCCCGGATCCCGTGATTGCAAACGGAGCCGGAGGTTCAAAGCGGTCTGCTGGAATAGTGTGTGGTGTGATAGGGAAGGGATCCTTCCCCAAAAGGAGAGAGAAATGGAAAATTTTGGAAAGAATTCGTGCAGGGGACATCCATTTTACTAGGGTAAAAACCGTCACCATACTTCCCCATAAATCTGGAAAAAAAAGTGGAAATCCGAATTTTGCACTATATAAATGAAACAGGCTGTTCCAGGTTTTGTGCCTGGAAAAAACCGGTCTTTGTTCACACTAATAATCTCAGATGAGGTGAATTTGAGATCCAAATCCTGTCGAAATCCCCCAGATCGGTCCGGATTCGAAAAAAATCCGAGAAAACCAAGGATCCAGAGTACCAGTTTAGTATATAGCATTATATGGTTTATAAGCCGTAAAAAGGACGGTTCTTGCATACATAAAATAACTAAAATTATAGGGTATTTTAAGAAAAAGACGCCTTTTTGAAATTATTTAATGAACCCAAGTGGAAAACCACAACGGGATCAATGGTCACGGAATATGAAGAGGCTAAGAGGACTCATTATCGCTGGAAAGAGGGAAAAACTGCTGGTACACCTGCCTCCGTTCATCGATATCCGTGTGCAGGTAAATTTCGGTGGTCTTAATCGAGGTATGACCCAGGTTTTCCTGCACAACACGGAGGTTCTTTGAACGACGGTACAGCTCGCTTGCATAACTGTGACGGATCTTATGGGGAGTGATGCCGGCCGGGGCATAATGCTTGAAGATATGCTGGATTGCCCGGGGTGAGATATGCTTGCCCTGCTGCCCGATAAAGAGCGGGCCGAAAATCCGGTTACCTATAAAGGCCCGAATACCGGCAACCGTCTCATCGTCGACAAAAACGATCCGGATCTTGTCGCCTTTTCCCCGGATCCGGATGGTATGCTCGTCGAAATCAATATCTTCGACATTCATGTTGCAGAGTTCTGAAACCCGGACTCCCGTCGAATAGATGGTCCTGACGATAAGTTTGTCACGGGGATCCTCAATCGAATCAATCAGGCGGAGCACCTGGTTATGTTTGAGGTATTTAACCTCCTGCTGCTTGATCCGAGGGCGTTCTACCCCGATCAGCGGGTTTGTGACCACCGCACCCTGGACGGAGAGAAACCGGTAAAAGGAGCTGAGTGTGGAGATGATTCGGTGGAAGGTCTTGGGTTTATAGGTGCGCATGGTTGAGACAAACGAGAGGAAATCGGTGACCATGGTGGGTGGAACATCCACACTCGTGTCAAGCCGGGCATTCTCGAGGTCTTTCCAGAAAAGAACCAGTTTGGTTACCTCGGTGTGCCGGCGGAGCCAGACATAATATCCGAAATGCCTGATGACCTGTTCATAGCTGTCCAGTGTCCGGGAAGAGTAATTGCGCATCCGCAGGTAATTCCGGTAGCTTTTGAGCCAGTCAGAAAAATACCCGCTTCCCATGGTCTAATCTTTTTTATCTCAAATTTATAAAGGTTTGCGCAGAATACCTATTCTGCGAACTCTTCTTTTTCCAAAAGGGAAGCAGTTTTTACGACATTTAGGAGATACAGGTTTTTAGCAGATCCTGCATCCCACCAGTTACCAGAAGGATCCTGAACGCGAAAAACTTTTTCAGGGACCATAGATCTGAATAGGTCAAAACGGCCCTTTTTTCACGTACCTGGTATTTTTTACCTGTTTGCCCGTACAAACGGGCAGGAAACGCGGCTATTGAGATTTATCGTCGGAGAGAGGGGATAGATTCTCCGCGCAGACGCATTGTACCGGAAAATCTCAACAAAATCTCCAAAAGACTGAGAACCTCGAACGCTCGGCTGCCAAAAGACCTTGGATATCCTGAAAAAAGATTCTGGATTTTTTTGGAATGTCTGCAAATCTCCGACGATGTAATCCGGATTTCTGCCACATTTTTCCAAATTACCCCTTTCGCAGAAAATAGGACCGGGCAAAAAATAATTTCAGAATTTTTAGGTTTTCTCCTCAGTTTCCCGTTGCGAATTATGCCGATACAAGGTTGTATACGGGATATCGAGGATCCGGGAAATTGCTGCAAGGGGGATTTTTTTCTCCTGGAGATCTTTTACGCGCTTCCAGGGGATCGCCCTTTTTGGCCTGCCCAACGTTATTCCTTCTGCTTTTGCACGGGCGATGCCGAGCTTGGTGCGCTCGATCAGGTTCTCCCGTTCCCGGTCTGCAACCCAAGAGAAGATCGAGAGCATGAGATCCCGGAGTTTCTTGTCATCGATCCGGCTCCAAGACTCAGCCGGCGAGAGCGACCAGACCCGGGTGCCGGATTCCTCAAGGGTGCGAACTATATAGAGCGTATCAAGAAACGACCTGCCCAGGCGTGAGATTTCAAACACGTAGAGCGTAATGGGCTCCCCTGGGTGGCTCCTGATAAACTGGATCATGCGGGAAAAGCCTTCACGGTCCTGCATAATGGAGACACCGGATATATGATCGACGTAGATATATTCGCGTGAAAGTCCCTCATCAAGGAGGATCCTGATTTGGTTTTCGGCATTCTGGTCTTCCCGTGATACCCGGACATAGCCAATTTTTATCATAAGTCAAGCCTTTTGATAAGATAATATGATTAAAAAGATGTAAACATTTTGGTATCTTTAATCGGTCGTTTTTGATAAAGAAAATGGAGGAAAAGTGGAGAGAAATTGGGGAAAATCAATGCCCGGCGTCGATCCTGCTCTGAAAAATCCGGAATAATCCAAAACCGGGATACTTGTTTTGGACGTAGAAAATGAGAGAAACTGCAGGATTTTGGAAAAAAACTGGATCTATACTAAACTCTGCAGGTTTTAGCACAGGAAAAAATGGCCACCCGAAAACAGGTCCGGATCCACGAGGAAAATAAACCCCGAACGGGGACCTTTACTCCAAAACTGCATGAATTCATGAAATAAAACTACAAAAACGGAGGGCGCACAAGGACGAATATCGATATGCTTTTCTTATTGTTCCTCTACCCCATGGTCTGGCAGAGGATCTCCAGGATATAGGGTCCACATTTTTCTCTTGTTTTCTATTTCTATGAGAGGTATTTAGGTCAATCCTGATGCAATACAACCATGAAGATAAAGCAAGAGCTGCAAATCAAAATTTTTGGTAAATTCACGAACAACCCGTCAATTTTCCCGACAAAAATCTGAAAATGGGCGGTTTACAGGAACTGATGAATTACGGCACTCGCCTTTACCCTGCGATCGCCGCCAAAAACCGCATTCTTTCAATAAATCCAATTTGCATGGACTAATTTTTATAGATATAAACCGCATAATGCTATACACTAAAGGGGCGATTTACACCCATAACCTCTAAACATACAGGGAAAATGAAGAACGGATATACGTGCCCGTCACATCTTACCGTCGAACGGAAACCATTGAATGGAAAACGTATGAAAAAACGAGGGATATGAAAATGCCAGGACATAATCACGGTTTACCAGAGATTACCTGATGCCGGCACCCGGACTCGTATCCATGGATTGTAAAAAACACAAACAAAAACTGCCCCATCCAAAAGAGATGATGATCATCACAATCGCACATCAATGTAAATATTCATGGAAACGTACTGGAGCCAAGTTATTATGGCAGTAAAGGGAATCATTGGTAATACATTATGACCACGGATACCCAGTATCTGAGCACAAGAGAAGTGGCAGAGATCCTTGGAGTCCATCAGAAAACCGTTCACCACTGGCTCCGTACCGGTCGGCTTGCCGGAACAAAGATATCATACCGGGCTTGGCGGATATCCCGGACTGCACTGAATGAATTCATCGCAAAGAACAGTAATATGCAGCCAAAAAATGAGACCGCTGGGATACACCTCACCGTAAACCAGCCCGGATCTGAACAGTCGGGCGAAAACGCATCAGCCCCAACGAGCGATACCGCACCGGAAGCTAAAATGAAGCATTACATCCGGGAAATTATGGGTGAAAATAACACCCATTCGGATAACAAATAGAGTTTATTGTCCATTTCTTCTGAACGTTATAAATTCCCGGATCTCCCCAAACCGGAAAGAACATACCGGAAAAGCAGATATCCATTCCTAGATATGTAGGATCGCGCGATGATATCAACATCCTTCAGTCCCCGGCTCCTGATTTAGGAATGTTTTTACAAAATCCCCATCCACATTCCTTAGATTATCAGCGGATAATTCCGCCGGTCTTTTCTTCATACTAAACCGCAGAATTAATAAAAACGCCTACTCCGAAAAGATGGACAAATCGGCAGGAATTTCGTATTCTGACTCAGATTCGGCCGATTTAGGTATATCTTTACCTTGCATAAACCGCATACTGCTATATACAAATGCGACATATTTACTAAAAAGAACGAAGAAGAGACCCACATGCCCATTTTACCGATTATTCACTGAGAACGGGAGGATATTCATGGACGACGACGGCCAGAACGAGATTAGCAAATACAGGAAATTCAAAAAAGTGGACGGGGCGACCTACCGGAAAGTCAACCAGTTTCTGCGCAAGCGCACTTATATTACAGCCAGGGAATGGGCACTGGCACGATTATGCACGGACTTTAGGACTTCCGGTGGTGCTGAAATGACATTTATTGGTAAACATCTCCCAGAATTGGTTCCTTTTATGGAGGAGCCGTATTCCCCCCAGGCAGTCAATCAGGCACGTCATTCATTCAAGAAAAAAGTGCGAAAAGCTAGCGCTACATTCTTCTATGGCGCAATGTGCGGGTTTTTTACCACGGATGAACTCGACGACCTTCTTTTTGAGGCAAGCGAGGTCTCGCGCTTCCTTCTCGAAGTCGAGGGAACGACACTGGACATCGATGAAGAAATTGATATAGAGGATCGTATCACCCGTGTTATGCGGAGTGTGGGCGAGACGGCAAAGACCATCCTCACCCAGAGAACCGAAATTACCCCAAGTGAAGATACATCTGATACCCACATACCTGAAGGATCCAACAATAAAGAGTCAATACTTCCCTTGGAAACCATGGCCGAGGTCTCAAAAAAATCCCCTGAATTTCCGGTGCATAACGAAATAAATACCCTCCCTGGATCATCGGGATCGAGCGATAAGGAAACACTCAAACCCGATCTCCAGCAAGGTAGTCAGGAGAATCCCGGTACATCCTGGTCTGTAGAAACCGAT
>Ga0326727_10025448_pt1 | contig 11094 bp, 10 predicted proteins | sample MB2enrmetagenome_FD_207643 | JGI IMG/M metagenome (GOLD analysis project Ga0326727, IMG submission 207643) | Lab enriched peat soil microbial communities from McLean, Ithaca, NY, United States - MB29MY | ecosystem: Environmental > Terrestrial > Soil > Wetlands > Peat | place: USA: New York... | reverse complement strand
TTCGTACGACGAGGCCTGAAAAAGCGGCGGACTCGACGCCGGGTTGACGGGGATTTCGAGCCGTCCGGCATGGACCGCGAGGGTATCGGGATGGGGGTCCGGCACGGGCGCCTCCGGCGTTATCCACATTGGGGTCGGGGCCGCCTGTGCAACATGTGGACAGCGGCGGCGCCCCATTTGCAGCGCTTTTTCGGGGGCGCGGCTAGGGCCTTCGGACCGCCCGACCAAAGCGAAAAGCATGCCGCTGGAGAGCGACGCCGCTTACCACTGTCCGACCTGTTTCGAGCCGAACTACGTCGCCGTCGACCCCAGCGGCGGCCGGCGCCAGCGCTTCGTCGAGGACTGCCCCGTCTGCTGTCGCCCGATCGCTTTCGAGGTGGGCTTCGACGCCGAGGGCGACCCCGTCGTCTTCTCGGCCGAGGCGGATTGACCCGGGCGCGCGAAGGGCGCCGCGTGAACGATGGTCGTTAGCCGCTACGCGGCTGTCCTCATCATCCTCGCCGTGGTCGTGGCGCTGGCGCTGCTCGGCCTGTGGCTCGCCTCGCGCGCGCCGGCGCCGGATACCAGCGGCGACGTCGGTCCCGTGCCCTCGAACGAACTGCGCGAGTTGGTCGAGGCGGCCGTCGACATCGCCAAGACCGTCGCGATCTCGAGCGGCCAGGACGTGATCCCGGCATCGATCGTCGAGAACGCGGGAACGCGGACCCACGCCGCCTACCTCGACTCGGCGGCCATCGGCGTCGACGGAGCGGAGGTCATGACCGCCGCCGACTATCGAGGTTCGGTCGACCTCGGTTTTCGCGCGCTCGCCTCGCAAGACGACGACCGCGCCGTGCTGATGTACAGCGGCCGCGTGCAGCACGACAAGCTCAAGAGCGACGCGATCGTGCTCGAAGCGTGGGAGCGCGGCTACCCGGTCACCTTCCGCTTCGCGCAACCGTATGCGATCGACGCGGCAAAACAATCCGGCCGGCTCGAGGGCCCGATCGTGCGCCTCGCCGACGCACCACCCCACTTCTCGCAGAGTCCCGCTTCGCGCCACGGCTGACCCCTTTCGATCCCGCGCAGAGCGGGTGATGACGGGAGCGGAGGCTGCTTCGTGCTCGCTCTCGCCCATGCCGCCGCGATGCAAGGCATCGACGGCTACGTCGTTCGCGTCGAGGCCGACTCGTCGCCCGGGACGCCGTCGTTTGCGATCATCGGTTTGCCCGACCGAGGTTTGGCCGAGGCGCGCGACCGCGTGCGCGCCGCCGTCTTCAATTCCGGCTTGCTCTTTCCGGCGGGCAAATTGCTGGTGAACCTCGCACCGGCGCACGTTCGCAAGGAAGGCCCGGGCTTCGACTTGGCCATCGCGCTCGCGCTGTTATCGATCGACGAACAAGTCGACCGGCTCGCGCTCCAGGGCTTCGTCGCGCTCGGCGAACTCGCGCTCGACGGCGCCGTGCGCGGCGTGCGCGGGCTCTTGCCGATGGTGCTCGGCGCGCGCAGCGCCGGCTTGGCCAAGCTGCTCGTCCCGCGCGACAACGCGCGCGAAGCCGCGCTCGTCGAGGGGTTGGAGATCTACGCGATCGACACGCTGCTCGACGCGGTTGCCGTGCTGCGCGGACACGGCGCGAAATTCCGTCACCACGAAAAACCCGCGCGCTATCGCGCCCGGCCCGAGGCGCTCGGCGACTTCGCCGACGTGCGCGGCCAACGCCAGGCCAAACGCGCGCTCGAGATCGCGGCCGCGGGCGGACACAACGTGTTACTGGTCGGGCCGCCCGGCTGCGGCAAGACGATGCTCGCGCGGCGGCTGCCCTCGATCTTGCCGGAGATGAGTGCCGACGAAGCGCTCGAAGTCACTAAGATCCACAGCGTCGCCGGATTGCTGCGCGACGGGTGCGCCGCGGACGTCGTCACCGCCCGCCCCTTCCGCGCACCGCATCACACGATCAGCCACATCGCGCTCTGCGGAGGCGGCGCGCAGCCGCGTCCGGGCGAGATTTCGCTGGCCCAGCACGGCGTGCTCTTCCTCGACGAGTTGCCCGAATTCAATCGCGCCGCGCTCGAATCGCTGCGCCAGCCGCTCGAGGAGGGCACGATCGCGGTGGGCCGCGCCGCCGGAATGTTCGTCTTTCCCGCGCGTTGCACGCTGGTGGCGGCGATGAATCCTTGTCCGTGCGGGTTCCGCGGAACGCGCGGCGGGGACTGCCGCTGCGACGACGCCGCGATCGCGCGCTACGCCGCGAAGTTATCGGGGCCGCTGCTCGACCGCATCGACTTACACGTCGACGTCGCGCGCGTGCCCTTCGACGAGATCGTGGCCAAAGCCGCGGGCGAACCGTCGGCCGCGATCCGTACGCGCGTCGAGTCGGCGCGCGCTCTCCAGCGCACTCGCTACGACGGCGCGCGCGTGCTCACCAACGCCGCGATCCCCGCGCGCGAAGTGCGCCGCTACTGCGCGCTCGAAGCCGGTCCCACCGCGCTGCTCCGCGACGCGGCAACGCGCGGCCGCTTATCGGCGCGCGCCCTCGACCGCATCGCGCGGGTCGCGCGAACGATCGCCGATCTCGCCGGTTCGCCCGCGATCGAGGCCGCGCATCTCGCCGAAGCGATCGGGTATCGTTCGCTCGAGCGTTTGGGATTGGCGGCCTGATCGATCGAAGCGCTTGTTCGTCCGGGATACGTAAAAGCCGCCGCCGTTAGGGGAGTAGCGAATAGGCTCGCGTCGAGACGATCGACTATTCACTCGAACGCTTGAGGCTCGGCGCGTAGCGCGCCTCGCGCAGGAGCCTTTCGAAGGAGGCGGCGGGCATCGGGCGCCCGAGAAAGTAGCCCTGCGCTTCCGCGCAGCCGACGCTGCGCACGAACTCGAGTTGCTCGCGCGTTTCGACCCCTTCCGCCACCGCGCGCAATCCGAGTTCGCCGGCCAAGCGCACCACCCAGCGCACGATGGCCGCGTCGCGCGGACGCTCCAACGCCCCGCGCACGAAACACTGGTCGATCTTGATCGTCGAGAGCGGCAAGCGCGTGAGATACGCGAGCGACGAGAAGCCCGTGCCGAAGTCGTCGAGGCCGATCTCGATGCCGAGCGCGCGGATCTTCTCCAACGTTTCGACCAATTGTTCGTTGAAGTCCATGAAGACGCTCTCGGTTACTTCCACGTCGAGCGCGCCCGGCGCGGCGCGCGACGTGGCGAACGCATCCGCCAGGCTGGCGAGCACGTCGGAGCGTGCGAACTGCACGGTGGACAGATTGATCGCGATCGGCACGGGATCGAGCCCCGCTTCGCGCCAGGCCACCGACTGCCGGCAGGCTTCGCGCGCGACCCACTCGCCGATCTGCACGATCAGACCCGTCTCTTCGGCGACCGCGACGAACGCGCCCGGCGATTGCAAGCCCAGCGTGGGATGGTTGCGCCGGATGAGCGCCTCGCAGCCGACGATCGTTCCGAAGCGGAGGTCGACCTTCGGCTGATAGTAGAGTTCGAACTGACCGGTCGCGAGCGCCTCGCGCAGCTCCGACTTGAGCGTCGCCCGCACGACGCGTCCGTCGTTGAGGCCGGTCGAAAAGACGACCGCGGCGCCGCCGCCCGCGGCCAGCGCCGCGCCGGCCGCCACGTTGGCTTCGTGCAGAAGTTCGGTGCAGGTCGCAGCGAGATGCGCCGGCACCGCGATCCCGGCGCTCACTGTGAGCCGCACGCTGCGACCCGCGAGCGCGTAGCTCCCGCCGAGATGCTCGACGAGTTTCGCGGCCAGCGACCGCGCCTCGTCCGCTGAGGGCACGTCGGCGACGACGCCGAATTGATCGCCGCTGATCCGCGCGATGAGGTCGGTTTCGCGCACGACCGCTTCCATGGCGCGAGCGACGATGCGCAGCAACTCGTCGCCGGTCTCGACGCCGAAGGCTTCGTTGATTTCGCGAAAGTCGTCGATGTCGACGATCACCACCGCGAAACTCTTGCCGGTACGCAGCCGCTGTTCGAGCCTGGTGGCGACGGCGCGTTCGAAGTAGACGCGGCCGAAGAGTCCGGTCAATTCGTCGTGATCGCGGGCGTAGTCGGCGCGTTCGTGAGCCGCCTTGACGTCGCTGATGTCTTGAATCATCCCCGCCGAGCGAAGTTCGCGGCCGGCCGGCGCGACGATGTTGACCACCGCCCTGAACCAGCGATAATCTCCGTCGAGCGTGTGCGCGCGGAACTCGCAGCGCCAGATGCCGCCGCCCGCTTCGATCGCGGCGGCGTACGAGTGCACCACCCGGCGCCGGTCGGCCGGCTCGATCAGCTCGGCCCACGCGCCCCCCGGCGTCCACAACTCGTCGGGCGGCAGCCCGAACGTCTCGAAGAACCGGTCGCCGTTGAACCGATAGTCGAACTCGCCGCCTTGCACGGTCCGCTCGAAGAAGATGACCGGCAGCGACTCGTCGATGACGCGAACGAAATCGGCTTGCCGGCGCAATTCCCGTTGCACCAGCAGCTCGCGCGTGACGTTGACGTGGCGGACGATTGCGCCGCGGTCTCGTCCTCGGCCGAAACCCACCACGCTCATCTCGAACCAGCGCCGTTCGTCCGGCGCGTGGCAGGCGTACTCGAGCGAGGCCGAATCGCGCCGTCCGGCCAGGACGTCCGCAATCGCACCGCGGGCCAAGGCCCCGTCGCGCGCGTCGGATTCGCCCTCGCTGGAAGCCGGCTCGTTCGTGGGGATCGCGCAGACGGCGAGATAGTCGGCGCCGACGCCGCCCCTCCCGGGCGCCAGGCCGTTGGCTTCGCCGAAGCGCTGCCAGGCCGCGTTGACTTCCACGATTCGCCCCGACGCATCCAGCACGCAGACGTGCGCGTTCGCGGAGTCGAACCCGCCCCGCCAGCGCGATTCGGCGCGTCGCAAGGCCGACGCGGCCGCGCGCAGACGTCGGTTCGAGACGAGCATCCGCCGTCTCGCGGGTTCCGGGGTATGGTCTGCGCGCGCCATCAAAAGCCGGACTCGCTTTTTGGGACCGCCGGTTCGACACGAGGACCGGTATCTAGAGTTGATACTACCTACGGTAGGACGACTGCTCTTTCCTACCTCAGGCATCAGTGCGGATGCTTGCTCGGTGTTGGTTGTACTTTTGTTACTATTCGTTGAGCCCGGTCGCAAAGGCGATGCTCAATTCGCGCAGCCCGAGCATCGCCGCGAACGCGTCCGCGGACATGGGCCGGCCCAAGAAATACCCCTGCGCCTGGCTGCAACCGGCCCGTCGCACGAAGTCGAGATGCTCGCGCGTTTCGATGCCTTCGGCGACCACGCGCAAGCCGAGTTCGCGGCCGAGCGAGGCGACCCAGCGAACGATGGCGGCGTCGCCCGGGTCTTCCGGCGCACCGCGCACGAAGCTCTGATCGATCTTGATTTCCGTCAAGGGCAATTTCTTGACGTAGGCGAGCGACGAGAAGCCCGTGCCGAAATCGTCGAGCGCGATTTCGACGCCGAGTTCGCGCATGCGCCGGAACGTGGCCGCTTCGCGCTCGCCGAAATCGATGAAGACGCTTTCGGTCACCTCGACGCCGAAGGCCGTCGGGTCGGCGCCGGTCTGCTCGAACGACCGGGCCAGCATCGCGGCGACGTCCGAGCGCGCGAATTGCACCGCCGAGAGATTGACGCTGACCGGCACGACGGGTAGCCCGGCCCGTCGCCGGCGCACGGATTCGCGACAGGCTTCGGCCACGACCCACTCGCCGATCCGCACGATCAAACCGCTCTGCTCGGCGGCTTCGATGAACGTTCCCGGCGCGCGCAGGCCGAGCAGCGGGTGATTCCAGCGTAAGAGCGCCTCGCAGCCTGCGATCCGGCCCGAGAGCAAATCCACTTTGGGCTGATAGTAGAGTTCGAATTGACCGCCCGAAAGCGCTTCGCGCAAGTCGGCCTTCAAGGTCACGCGCGCGACGCTCTGCACGGCCATGTCGGAGGCGAAAACTTGCGCCGAGCCGCCGCCCGACGCGTAGGCGACGCCGACTGCCAGATTCGCTTCGTGGATCAAGTCGGCGGCCGTTTCGCGTCCGGTCTGCGGCCACGAAACGCCCACGCTGACGGTCACGGTCGCTTTTCGATCGCCGACGGGATAATCGTCGCAGAGCCGAGCCACGATTTCGCGCGCTAACCCTTCCGTCGCGGCGGCGGCGTGCGACTCCACGATGACTCCCAGTTTGTCGCCCGCAAGGCGCGCGAGCACCGCGCGTTCAGGAACGGCGAGCACCAAGCGCTCGACGATCGTGCGCAGCAGCGCGTCCCCGGCCGCCATGCCGAACGCGGCGTTGACCTCGTGGAAGTCGTCGATGTCGACGACGATCACCGCAAGCGCCTTGGCGCGGCGGGGCGGTCCCTGGAGCATCGCGGTCAACGCGCGCTCGAAATAACTGCGCGCGTGGAGTCCGGTCAGTTCGTCGTGGTCGCGCACGTACTCGACCCGCTCGCCGGCGTTCTTTTCGGTGCTGACGTCCTGCAAGATCCCGAGCGAACGGACCTCGAAGCCGTCGGCGGCTTCGACCCGCACGACCGCTCGGAACCACGAAACGCCGCCGGTCGCGGTCGTCGCGCGAAAATCGGCGCGCCACATGCCGCCGCCGGTCGCGACGCATTTGGCATACGAGCCGAGCACGAGCGCGCGATCGTCGGGGTGCAACAGACGAGCCCAGGCGCCCTTCGGGTCCCACAATTCCGACGGCGGCAGCCCGAACACTTCCACGAACCGGTCGCTGCTGAAGCGGAACTGCCATTCGCCGTCCTCGGCCACGCGTTCGTACATGATCAGCGCGAGCGATTCGTCGACCGCACGGATCATGTCGCCCTGACGGCGCAGCGCACCGCGCATGATCGCCAACGACCGTAAGTGGGCCGCCTGCGTACGTTCCAGTAACGAGACCCGGCGCGCCCGCCGGACGGATAAGAGCTCCGGATGCGACTTCGGATTATTCACGCGAGCCCTCGCAGATGAAGCGGATTGCACGTTACGCTCTTCCGCTATCTACGGCTCGTTCTACGAGGCGGATTGTGCTTTCGCACCCTTTGTGACAGGTCTCACCGGCCACGTGCTTCAGCTATATACATCAACTATTTCCGCGAACTGCCCGATGCGCGCCCGTTCGCGAGGGAACGCGCGCGCCGCATTTGGTTGAGTCCCTTACAAATGCAAGCGCGCGCGTTACCCGCTCGTTACCGCCCGGCGTTCGAATCGGGCGACTGCGCGTTCGGCTCCGTGGCCTGCGCTTCCGCGATCCGCTTCAACTCGACTTCGTACGACGACTCCGCCGGCGCGACGCCGAGCACGCGGTCTTCGGCGGTCGCGCGCGCGGTCTCGTCGGAGAGCCCGAAGTTTTCTTTGAGAAAGGCTTCCTCGCGTTCGATCTCGGGATTGGCGCCATCGCGCTGCTGTTCCATGTCGTCTCCTTACGTCGGGCGGCGAAGCGGGCGCCGACGAAGGTCGGTCGCGCGGGCCGCGCGAGGATTGCTTCGACGCCGACGGGCGTCGACACCGACTTCTGATCTTTTTTCGCCGCCCGGACACCCGAGCGTTCGGGCGCCGAGGTCGCCGCGGCGATCGGTGCGAGCGTACCCCGGGTTGCCGGCTCCGAAGCACCCGCGAGGTAGCCCGAACTACCAGCGCAGGTCGCGACCCGGGACCCAGTGGGCGGCGCACCCCAGGCGAGTGGCGAAACGGGCGCCGATGCACGTCGGTCGCGGACGCCGAGCCGGGCTGCGCTTCGACGCCGAACTCGGCGTCGCGACCGAAGCGCTGATCTTTCTCGGCCAACTCGACCCCGAATCGATCGGGCCGAGCTTAGCCGACGCGACCCATTACGAGCCTACCCCGGTCGCGGACTTTGAGGCGCTGCTCGACGCGGTCCCCATTCCGCCCGAGGCCGCGACGTTCGTAGACCTCGGCTGCGGGATGGGCCGAACGCTGCTGCTCGCGGCGCGGCGGCCGTTCCGGCAAGTCGTGGGCATCGAAATCTCCCCGGCGCTGGCCGCGATCGCCCGCGACAACCTGGCTGCGGCGGATTCGACCGGGCGGCGTTGCCGCGACATTCGCGTCGTGCGCGCCGACGCCAAAACCGCGAAGCTGCCCGCGGGCGACTTGGTCGTCTATCTATACAATCCGTTCCGCGGCGCGGTGATGCAACGGGTCGTCGAACGCCTGGCCGCCGCCTCGGGCCGAGAGGTGGTCGTCGCCTACCACACCGCGGAGGAGCGGCTGGTCTTCAGCGCCTCGGGCGCATTCGAGATCGTCGCGGACTTGCCGTGCGGCGTCGTCTTCCGGCGCCGGCGCGATCTCTAGGCTTCAGAGCAGCGGGGTGCAGCGCTCGAAGGCGTCGCGGTCGGCGGCGGTCCAGTAACCGCGCATCGCCGAGAGCAGGGCCGCAGCGCGCTCGGGGGCGTTGCGCCGCAGTTCGCCCAAAGCCAAACGACGGCAGCGAACCACCAGCATCGCCTCGCGGTGACGCGCGCGAAACGCGGCTGCGTCGCCGCGGAGGAATTCACCGCAGTGGGCCACCAGCGCTTGGGCCGCGGCGTCGAGTTCGGCGGCGAGTTCGTCCAGCGAACGCACGCCCCTCTTGCGCGGCAGCGCGGCGCCGCGCCCGGCCAGGAGATCGGAAAGCAGATAGGCATCGCCGCCGGGCGTTTCCTGAAGCGTTACGTCGACGGCGGCGTCGCGAAGGTAATCGTACGAAACTCCGACCGTGCCGGACGCCGAAGCGAACCAGGCACAGGCCGGAACCGCGCGCGAGCGGGTCAGCGCGAAGCCGTACTCCTCGGAGAGAAAAGCGAAATGCCGCTTCACCAGCGGCAACGCATCCGCACTCATCACCGAGACCCGCATACCCTTCCATCGGCCGGACGAGCCTCGGCCTTGAGTCGAGTACGGCCCGCTCGAAGAGCCCCGGGAGGCGCGCCACGAAGGCTGCGCGCGCCGCTCGTAGACACGGCCTATTCCCTCTACCGCCCGGAGACCGAGCGCGACTACGGCGCTCGGCCATCGAGAGACTGGTTCAAATGATGTATAACAGGCCAGGGCTCGCGGGTTGCCCGCCACATCGCTTTCCCCGGCTACTCGGGCCCCGAGCCGCTCGCCATCGCCCACCGCGTGCTAGAGCATTTGAACTATGCGCCGGCCCCGTCCGCCGAGACCGCTTTCAGGGAGTACGTCGCACTGCGCATGGCCCAGCCGCGGTTTGCCGACGCCCGCGGCCTCCGCAACCGCGATCGACCGCGCGCGATTGCGCCACGCCGCGTCCGCCGACGACCTCCGGCTGCTCGACGAAGCCGACATCCGCAAGCGCCGCGTCTTCGCGACCACCGATGACGCCGAGCGAACAGGCAATCCGCCGCCGGGAGTGCAACCTGCCGAAAACCCACTCCCCGGAGGACACAGCGTAGATGCTTCAAGGCTTCAAGGCGTTTATTTTCCGCGGCAACGTCGTCGATCTGGCGGTCGCGGTCGTCATCGGCGGCGCGTTCGGCGCGATCGTCACCGCGCTGGTCAAGGATTTGATCACGCCCCTGATCGCCGCGATCTTCGGCAAGCCCGACTTTTCGGCGCTGACCTTCGAGATCAACAACAGCAAGTTTTTGTATGGCGATTTCATCAATTCGATCGTCAGCTTTCTGCTGATCGCCGCGGCCATCTACTTCTTCGTGGTCGTGCCCATGCAGCATCTGCTGCCCAAGCCCGTCGAAGCGCCGGCCCCGGCCGTGAAGGAATGCCCCGAGTGCCTGACCAGCATTCCGGCGGCCGCGAAGCGCTGCTCGGCCTGCACCTCGGTCGTCGCGTAAGACTGCGGTCGTGCAGATCGCGGGCCTCGGCGGCGTCTTCCTCCACTCGCGCGAACCGGCGCGGCTCGCCGGCTGGTATCGCGACGTCCTCGGCATCGAATCGGTCAACTACGGCGAGTCCTTCCACTGCGAGCTTCCGGTGCGGGAGGCAGGCGGCGCGCGACGCCTGACCCGCGCGGTGTGGGCCGTCTTTCCGGTCGGCGACGGCGAAGTCGCCACCGCCGGCGTGACGGTCAATTACCGCGTGGACGACATGGACGCGGTGCTCGCCCACGTCCGCGCGCGCAACGTCGAAATCGTGCGCAGCGAGGATGGTGAGTACGGGCGCTTCGCCTGGCTGCGCGACCCCGACGGCAACGACGTCGAACTCTGGCAAGACACCGGAATGGAAGACTGACCGGGCTTACGACGTCGTCGAGCGCACCGCTCCGCTGCGGATCTCCTCGGCTTCCACCTCGGCGACCAGCGCCTGGGGGCGTTCGCGATACTTCGCCCACAATTGGGGCATGTGGGCGATGTCGTCGAGCACGCGCGCGTAGACGGCGTTGACCGGCGTCGCGACCCCGAGCGCGCGTCCGGCGTCGGCGACCGCGCCGTTGAGCACGTCGACCTCCGTGCGGCCTTTGGCTTCGCGCAGGTCGAGCAGCAGCGAAGGCGGCTTGCTGCCGCGCGCGCCGGCGATGCGGCCGGCCAGAAATAAACGGGCGATGCGGCTGGGCAACGCGACCGAGCCGAGCAGCGCGCGCACGGGATAGCGCGGCAAGTCGACCGGCTGGAGCTTCAGCGCCTTCATCACGTCGCGCGTCTCGCGGATCGCGCGCACTTCGAGCGAGAACATGCCTTCGAGTTGCACCAAGCGCTCGGGCAACACGTTGAGGATCGCGCACGACGCGTTGGCGATGATGTTGAGCGCCAGCTTCGACCACTTCATCGCACGGTAATCGGAGGCGACCTTCACGGGAATCTGCGCGCTTTCGAAGGCCGCGACGAGCCAGTTGTGCGGCTGCGCGCCGACGGGTGCGAGCGCGATGCCGCCGCGATTTGAGGCCGCCACCTTGCCGTCGCGCGATTTGCCGACGGGTACGGTCAGCGCCGCGGCCACGACGGCATCGGAGCCGAATGCGGCGGCCAACTTCTCCTCGTTGCCCACGCCGTTTTGCGGACAGAGCAGCGTCGCCCCCGGCGAATCGGCCAGGGCGGCGCGCAAGGTCGCAATCGCGCCATCCGTGTCGTAGGCTTTGACGGCCACGATGGCCAGGTCGCAGGCCACCGGCCGCACGTCTTCGAGCGCCCGTGGCGCGTAGACGAC
>Ga0326727_10025447_pt1 | contig 11095 bp, 14 predicted proteins | sample MB2enrmetagenome_FD_207643 | JGI IMG/M metagenome (GOLD analysis project Ga0326727, IMG submission 207643) | Lab enriched peat soil microbial communities from McLean, Ithaca, NY, United States - MB29MY | ecosystem: Environmental > Terrestrial > Soil > Wetlands > Peat | place: USA: New York... | reverse complement strand
TTCTCCCGTCGCTGAAACCGGTTGAGCTGAACCGATTGTCGTTCCGGACGACATCACGGCTATGTCCGACGCCATCAAAATATATGTCCCCCCGCTCCAAGCCGCCGCCCCTGCAGGAGTGACCCATACAACAACTGGGATTGTCGAATTGTTGAAGGCGTTCATAATGTCCGTAACGGATCCCAAGTCTCCGCCGGGAGTGTTCAGCTCGTACACTATGAGCCGCGCTCCTCCGGCGTTCGCCTCCGCAATGGAGCGCGTTACTAGCTCTACAGTTGGGCTTGCTATGTCTGAACTTATGCTAACGACAAGTACGCTGCCCTGAGCTGAGGCAGTAGGTTGAAGAGCCATGATCACTACGACTATGAAAACCGTGACTAGCATTATGGCTTTCATAAATGTCTGAAGTCTCTTCATTGGTTAGAAAGATAGCTTCCTTTAAACTATGCTTCAGAAAAGATGGCAGAACATTAAGATCGTAGCTTGGGAAGCGAGAAAGAAACTCTTGCGGCAACCTAGAAGAACAACTCAATATTTGATGCTTAGGACAATCGGCAAGAAATTTCCGGTAAAAGTCTGGAGAGCAGGGCGTCCCTTTGCGACTCTAGTACAAACCATTCTGTCTCAGAACACTACCGATCACAATAGCGAGGCAGCAATGAGAAAGCTGAGGAAGCACTTCAGGATTAACCCGCGAACGCTCGCCAACGCGAGAATCAGAGACTTAACGCCATGCATTAAACAGGCTGGCTTGTACAGGTCGAAGGCCCCCCGAATCAAAGCAGTGTCTAGGATTATTCAAGATCAATACGGAGGGCGACTCACACCTATTCTGAACCGTCCGTATGAGGAGGCAAAGGACGAACTCATGACCCTTCCTGGAGTTGGGCCTAAGACCGCTGACATCCTCCTCGCATTTGTGGCGAAGAACCCTGTCATCCCTGTTGATACGCACATTGCGAGAGTTACCAAACGGCTCGGAATTGCCAAGGCTAACGCAAACTACGAACAGGTTCGCCTGCCATTAGAAGCCCTAATTCCACCTCGAAAGAGAATCTCATTGCACCTCTCCATTATTTCGTTCGGACGAGCGGTCTGTCGAGCACCCCGCCCTCATTGCGCTATCTGTCCCGTGAACAGATTATGTCCTAGCAGCACCGTCTAGCAGAAAATCAACGATAACCTGGCGTCAACAACTTTTTTTAGTGAAGGTTCGTTCCAAGCGTGAAAGGTGACTCGTTGCCGACAGAAGTTGCTGAAGAGGACATACCCTTCTACGCTGAAGTAACGGCAGGCGGAAGGATAACGATACCTGAAGAAATTCGCAAGATCTTCGACATTAAGGATGGCGATGCAGTATTTTGTAGATTGAAGATTATACCCAGCAGGAAGAAGAATAATCTTCCTGCAAAGGAACCCAAACCAGCTACTTAGTTTGTGTCGTTGAAAGAAGCGTTCGTCCCAAAGGGGTTAGTCTAACTCTTAGCCTGCCGCGTTTTCCTCGCTCAATCTCAAGTAACCCCAGACTCTCCAATCCCTTACTATCTGACGATCCCCTAATGTGGTAACTCAGAAGGGGCTTTCCGTAGTTCGTTATCTCACTTAACTTCTCTAGGCTCTCAACATCGCCGGCAGAACGTTCGATTGCACGCAGGATCTCGAGCTTAGGCTCCGTCACGGTTTGCGCATATCCATATTTCATAATCGGAAGCACGTCGGGGCGATCGCCAACCACATCGAATGTTTTTATTCCGTGAATGAAAGCCGCGGTGATGCCAGCGCAGGTCAAATGCTTGCTGGCTGGTCCCACATTGATGAGGAAATCCTGAAAGTTTTCTGTTTCTTTTTTCACTAGTTGCCCGATTGTGTCGAGCATCGTCTGTATTGAGCACTCTTGAATCAGCACTATGTCCACCGCGAGCTTGAGAGTGTCTGTAAGCTTTCCAGCAAGCTGTTCCGCTTGCTCCTTGGTATCGGTTGTTGCAATCAAGGCCAATTTGTGAGCCGGAAAGTTGCGAAGCCCAACAAAAACTGCTTCTTCATTGCCTCCGAGAACCGCTATTTGAAGAGTCTTCAAAGGCATAGGTTCGGCATCCATCCGCATCTAATTAAACACTCAGATGTTTAGTTGACTTATACAGAAGGCAACGGCTGGATCGAAAGAAACCCAATCGGCGAGATAGAGGAACGGAGATTGTTCTATTCATCGCGGTTATCGTTGAGCCGCTCACTCATTTTCCAATCGCCGTTATATTTCTCGGTGTTTCTGATGAGGTTCAGTTTCGGACTCGTGCTTTTCACACTTCCAATCTACCTTCCAAAACATGAATTCTCGAACCTTACCGTTGGAATAATTGCAGCTGCCTACCCGGTAACTGAGACAATTTTCGGGCCAATGATCGGAATTCTAGCTGACAGGTTTGGAAGGCGAAAGTGGATCTATCTGGGCTTGACAATTTCCACTGTGGCGCTCTTCGCATTCACATTGAACACGAACACCGGGTACTTGGTAGCTGTGCATGCGGTACAGGGCGTCGCTGCAGCCATGATCGTTGTTAGCGCACTCACCATGGTAACAGACACCAGCACTACCACAACTCGAGGAAAAGAAATGGGGGTCTATGATTTCGCTAACCTAGGAGGGTATATGGTCGGCATTTTAGCTGCAGGAATTCTGACACGAATTGGCTCACCAACAACTCCCTTCTACTTTGCCGCAACCCTCGCGGCAATCGGCGCTCTCTTCGCCTATTTCAGAGTAAAGGAAACGAAAGGTCAAGGCAAACAACGGGGACTCTCTCCTATCCAGACATTGAAGATTCTTTTGAGCGACAGACGCGCAGCGGCGATGTTCCCGATCTGGTTGGCCCTAACCACCTTTGTTGGTGTAGCGCTGACCTTCGGTCCACGCCTTGGCCCCTCGCCTCTCTTGACGAGCTTCCTGTTGGGAGGAATCGTGTTGGTATTGGCAGTTACACAGCCATTCTTCGGCCATCTATCGGACAAGTATGGCCGTGATAAGCTCATGATGTTTGGGTTGCTTTCAGTCATGGGGCTGTTCGTCACAGCCATATACATGGTTAGGGGCAGGTTGATTTTCTGGTTCGGTGTTCCGTTTCTCGTATTGTTCGGAATAGGTTGTTTCGCCTTTCCCCCCGCCGCGCTGGCAACATTGGGTGACCTAGCCCCAGAACGAGGCCGGGGAACAACCATGGGGGTCTATAGCGTTATGATAAGTTTGGGAACAATTATCGGCCCACTTCTCGGTGGTTATTTGCTGGATAGATATGGGATGACAAGCCTGTTCTATTCCGGCCTTGTGATATTGATTGGAGCATTGGGTCTGTCGATTCTCATAGCTGGCGCAGGTTTCAGAATCACGAAGCCCCTTACACTTCGCAGACACAGTCGAAGCTAGGTTTTCTTGGAGAGATGTGTGATGACGTCCATCTTTGTCAAGACGCCGACGGCTATTCCGTCATGAACCACCACAACAGCATTGTGGCCTGCCGTCAAGTATCTGTATAGTTCAGAGATGTCGGCTTTCGAGTCAACGCTCGGAAGTGCTGAATCCATCACTTCTTGAGCGGGTTGAGACAATGAAGCCTCTCGTGTGAGCAGTTTCTTCATCACCGTATCATCGTAGATCGTACCAAGCACGTGTCCCTCTTCAACCACCGGAAGTTGTGATACGTCATGATTTCGCATAAGTTCGACCGCCTTTGCAAGTGGTTCGTTGAGTGTCACCGCGATCATGGGAGGCACTGCTGGAGGTTTCGCGCTTAATATCGCCCCTACGGTAATCTTGCCTTCCTTCTCGGCCTCGATATAACCGACTTCAAGCATCCACTCATCAGAGTACACCTTACTCAGGTAGTTTCTTCCAGTATCCGGAAAAATGACGACTATCACCTCGTCTTTGGAAGCTTTCTGAGCGACTTGAAGTGTCGCGTGCATCGCGGCCCCCGCTGAGCCTCCAACCAAAAGCCCTTCTTCTCTAGCAAGACGGCGGGCTGTGAGGAAAGAATCCTTGTCGCTGACACTGATTACTTCATCCACATAATCCATGTCGAGCGTTTTTGGCATGAAGTCTTCTCCAATCCCTTCAACCTTGTAGGGATGAACTGGTTTGTCGACCTTGTTGAAGCGCGAATAGAAAATCGAACCTTCGGGGTCTACGCCTATGACTTTGACTTCAGGCTTTTTCTCTTTCAGATATTTTCCAACGCCAGTGATAGTACCCCCCGTACCCATGCCAATCACTATAACATCCACTTGCCCATCAGTTTGCTTCCAAATTTCTGGCCCCGTAGTTTTGTAATGGACGAGCGGGTTGATTGAATTCACGTACTGGTTCGGCATATACGCGTTTGACGTCTCATGAGCGATTCTCTGAGCTACGTTGTAGTAGTTTTCTGGTGAGTCCGGCGGCACGTTCGTGGGCGCGATAACGACGCGCGCACCAAGTGCACGAAGGAGCCTGCGTTTCTCTTCGCTCATTTTGTCAGGCATCGTGAAGATGGCTCTATACCCCCTAATGGTGGCCGCGAGTGCTAGCCCCATACCAGTGTTTCCCGAAGTGGGTTCAACGATTGTGCCATGAGGCCTCAGCAATCCCTTGAGTTCCGCATCATTGATCATAGCGATCCCGATCCGATCTTTCACGCTACCGCCGGGGTTCAAGTACTCAAGTTTCGCGAGTATCAGACAGCGCGCACCGTTCGTTACTTTGCTTATCTTTACAAGCGGAGTATTGCCGATTAGGCTGAGAATATTTTCATGATATTGCATGGTCAACATTTCGTTACAGTCACTCGTCCAAGGCTATATCTTGTGCCTCGAATCTGGCGTAATCGATAAATCGACCAGTACCATACTCCGATAACATGGAAGCAGTATTCTTAGTCCAACCTTGGGTTCAGGCCCGGACGGCAATGGACTGTTGCAAGTTGTGTTACCAGGAGAGAGAAAGCAAAGACCATTTGGAATGTAAACGAGCCCAGCTGGCCGCCTACAATTCCCTCCTTGCAGTTCTCAAGCTTGAAAAGGGAAAAGAATTCGACGACGCCATGAAACATTTGGAAGAAGCGAAAACCAAATGCCTCTCAACAGCCAAACCAGACAATCAATGCCACGGTGAATCTCAGGAAGCATTGAGTCAGACGATCGCGCTCTACGACAAGATATTGGAGAATTACAAGAAGATGATACCGACGCGGTCTGCTCCAAGACTATAAGATACGCTAGGCGTGGATCGCGCGCATAAACCTACCAAATCTTCCGAAATCTTCCACCTAACTTCAGAGTTTATGTCTCTTTAGAACGAACCGAAATTAGGAAACCTGGAAACATGCAACCTGAGCGAGAGTCTAAGATCAACTGGTTGGATTGGACCGATGAAGCATTTCAAAGAGCCAAAGTCGAGAAGAAACTAGTTCTGCTAGACATTAGCGCGGTCTGGTGCCACTGGTGTCACAGACTCGACCAGGACACTTACTCAGTACCCGACATAGCTGGATACATTCAAGCTAACTTCATTCCAATCCGGGTGGACACAGATAAACGACCGGATATTAACCGTAGATACAACCTGGGCGGTTGGCCAACAACCGCATTTCTAACGCCAGATGGGCGTGTAATTGGCGGCGGGACTTATTTCTCTCCAGAACAGATGCGTCAACTTCTACGCGATATCAAATCATCCTGGCAAAAATCTCCAGGGAAACCTCCAGCCGAGACCTCACCCGCCGAAGCCGAAAGCACGCCTGCCGGTGAATTATCAAATTCTATAGTAGACGAAATAATCGGGGAAGTCGCCAACAACTTTGATCCCATCTACGGCGGCTTCGGGTCTCAACCTAAGTTTCCCAACACAGAAGCCCAAGAATTAGCCCTTATGAAGTATCATTACACTCACAATCGCGAATTCATGGGAATCGCACTCGTGACATTGAACAATATTGGACGAAGTGGCACCTATGACAAGGAGATGGGCGGATTCTTCCGCTATTCAACAACCAGAGACTGGAGCATCCCACACTTTGAAAAGATGTCCGAGGACAACGCAAAATGGCTCGAATTATACTTGCACGCCTTCCAATCCACCGCGGACCCATTCTACGCTGAAGTATCAAGAGGCATCATCGACTACGTGAATGCATGGCTGAGTGACCAACAACAGGGTTGTTTCTACGGAAGCCAGGATGCTGATGAGGAATACTACAAGCTAAGCAAAGCCGAACGCCTCAAGACAAAGCCACCCTTCGTTGACAAACGAATCTATACGAATTGGAACGCAATGATGATATCCGCATATCTTGACGCCTCCTTCACCCTAGCGGATCCGCTCCCGCGAGAATTTGCTCTCAAAAGCCTCGATAGGTTACTTCAGCTCAATTTCAAGAGGAATGAAGGCATGTACCATTTCCACGACGGCAAACCACAACTGGAAAATCAACTTGCCGACCAAGTACAAACCGTCAGTGCGCTATGTCGGGCCTTCGAGTGCATAGGAGAAAAGAAGTATCTCAAGACCGCTACGGAGCTGATGAACCTCACCATAACAAAATTGCATGATCCAGAGTTTGGCGGTTTCTTCGATACTGTAGTTGACCTTAACGCGCCTGGTCTCCTAAGTAAACAAACCAAACCCCTCGAGGAAAACAGCGCGGCCGCTCGCGTGCTAACAAAACTACATAACCTAACGGGAGAACAATCCTACCGAACACAGGCGGAGGATACCTTGAAGCGTTTCGCGGATTCGTACCTCAGCTTCGGATTCTCATCAGCCGAGTACGCGTTGGCTGTTGACGCGTTCATGAATGGGCCGAGTATGATACAGATCGTTGGCTCCCCGGACAGACCGCAAACGAAAGGTCTACTTGCAGAGGCCAACCGCATCTATGAGCCAAGAAAAATCGTACAAATCTTTGACCCGCGTGAGGATTCCAAGGAAATAGAAGCGAAGGGTTACTCAACGACTGATACGCCGACCGCCTACATCTGCATCGGAAGAGCCTGCACCGCGCCCATTTCGGAACCGAAACAGATTGCGCCGTCACTGCAACAAATGATCACAGCTAACATCAAACATTAAGCTTCAGGTCATCAACCGCCAATTTCTTCCTGACTTCCGCCATTTGGTCGGGACGCAGAAGTTTTCTTGCAGTGAATCCCGCGCTGTCGTTAGGACTTCGAGGAATTATGTGAACATGCACGTGTGGTATGAGCTGGTTTGCGGCAGCGCCATCGTTTATGGAAATATGGGAAGCCGCGGCAGTTAACTTGGAGGTTATGAGCTGATTCAAAGCGTGTACACGGGAGTAGAGCGCACAGAACTCACGCTGGGACATGTTGTTCACGCGCTCGAAGTGCTTTTTGGGTAGGACGAGAGTGTGTCCTATAGAAATTGGATACTTATCGAGAAATGCAATGTGGCCTTCGTCTTCGTAGATTATGTATGCGGGCGTTGTTTTGCTTATGATGTCGCAGAAGACACAGGTCAATTCATGAGCCACCCAGAGTTTCCCTAGCCGTCACTAGGAGATAAGGCGAAAGTTAGATAAAACGACTCGCAACCATAGCAATACCTCATCTGTAGGCGAAGAAAGCTGGCAAAACGAAAAAGGACCAAGCCTAGGAAAGGAAGAAGTCGGACCGCCAGGAGAACGACGCCGAGAAGGACGTCAAGAACTCGGCGAAAACACGTAGCGCCCAAGGAAACACACTTCAATGCTTTGCTTGTCTTCATAATGTTCCTATACATGCTCAGGCTCGTAGACGAAAAAACACTGAAACGAATGCAAAGAGACCTATCACCTCAGAAGAAACGTCCCGCGAAGCGTAGAACAAGACGTAGCACGAAAGGCACAACGAAACGTCGAAGACGCCGAAAGTAAGCGCTTAGACCAGGAGTATCGGTGTCCCTATTCTGTTTGGGACACATGTTGCTCTGCGAACGAGGCAACTGGAGTGCAGTTGAATCGAACTGGAGTCCAGTTCGCTCTCTGGCTGCTTGACTTGCACAATCACTAGCAGGAGCTCCCCCCTTGAGAGGTCGGGTTATACGATCGAGGCGTAGTCTCTGCCCCAAAACCGGTGAACAATTCAGTGGGCTGTGTTCACCGCGCTTTCTCAGAGAGAAACGAATAGCTTCACCTAACTCTCTTGCTTATCTTTGCAGGGGGTCTATTGTTCCCGTTGAGTAAAATTGCCGCTGAGACCTCTACTCTTGAAGACTTTGGGGAGCGAGGCCAGGTTAAGGATCCTATTAGTTCTTGCTCGAAACCGTGGAGAAGATTTGACGATTTACAAGATTGCGAAGTTCAGCGGGTTGGACAGGAAGGTAATACGAAAACACTTAGGAAAATTAGTTGAAACAAACCTCGTACACATGAAAAGTTATGGCCCAATATCCGTATACAGCATAAACAGTGAAAACGGCCCCGTCCAACGAGTAATAGACTTATTCAACGAAGCACGCCTACTCGCACAAGCACCCTTAGCCACAGTGCAAACAATGCACTGGTACGACATACGCGCCTGAACCGAAAACCCGCTATCTAGTGGGTGGTCGGCCACCATTTGTCATTCAGGGAAACCTACCGGTATCTTTAGAGTATTCCACGGCCTCCCACAGTGGGATCACGGTTGACCCTCTGGAAATCACTCTACGCGATGGTCTGGCTTGCTTTCTTGCAGATAGTTATCATCGTAATGCCGCGCTTCACCATCTATCTAGTTGACGTGCATGTGCTGCTCGGTTTGGTAATCCTAGGATTGGCGCACTACAACAATGCGAAGATGAAGCACACGGAAGCGCCGAATCGGCTTAAGCGGATTACAAAATCCACGGCTATTTTGGCGACGTTTCAGATAATTCTGGGGATAATACTATACGCTAACCTCAGGATGAACGTGAGTGTACCCCTTGTAGCAGTCATAGTCTTCGTTCATATCGTAATAGCGTTGGCGATCATAACTCAGGCCGCGTCCGTTGCGACCGCATACGATATGTGGGAAGATCACGAATACGACTCTTCCAAGAAATGAAAGTGAGCAGATTCAGGCCCGAAGAACTGCGGCGATAGTATCATGGGTGGACGGATTCATCAAGCTACTCTCGGAAACATGCGAGAGCTTCTGAAAAGCGAAAGACCACTCGTTGTGGATTTTTGGGCTACCTGGTGCGCTCCTTGCCATGCGATGACACCGATTCTTAGAGACATGGCTAAAAGATTCGAAGATCGAATAGTCTTCGCGAAGGTAGACATTCAGAACAGCAGGGACTTGGCGCAGCAATTTGGGGTCAAAAGCATCCCATCCCTCATTCTCTTCAGGAATGGAAAGGAGTGGGATCGATTGACCGGGGTTAGGAGCCGAGCAGAACTCAATAAGCTCTTAGAGAAATTATCGTCCGTAAACTAACTAAACACAGTCAAAGAACAAGAGAATAATTAGTCTCTCTATGCGAATCATCCATGACGAATCATGGATGCGTTACGTCCTCAACAAATCCTGAAGATTCTCGAGTTAACAGACTCGTTTAACCTTCACCGAGAAACAATCGTGATTCCGCTGTCAACCGAGGATAAAGGCGGCGTTACAATCCTTGCCGATCGGCGTGTGCGTATCGTTGTCCCGAAGAACAAGCCATTCGATGAATGGCTCATTGAGTTGAAAGCTGAATTGGCCAAGATGAGTCCACCAACAATGCATGAATAAGCTTACGCCGATTTGGCCCAGCGTAGGATACTCTCTTGCTCCGAGTCTAGGCCTATGAGACTGGATACTCGAACGCCAACGAGACGAATCTTGTGTGGAGAATTATCAAATTCCTTGAAGAGCTGCTTTACGTATTCTTCGATGACAGACTTTTCGTTTGTGTACCGCACATAAGTTCTTGCTCGAGTAAACGTTTCGAAGTCCTCCAGCCTAACCTTGATACCGATAGTTCGGAAAAGCATCCTCTGAGATTGAACCCGAGCATGCACGTCTTGGATAATTGAGTCAAAAGCCTGCATGACTTTCGTTCTGTCGAGCACGTCTTCGTCGAAGGTAGTTTCTGAGCTGATGGATTTTAGGGCGTAACTGGTAACTACTTCTTCCTCATCTATTCCATTCGCTATTTGCCAGATTCTTGTTCCGTATTTCCCGAAAATCTCAGTCAACCTGCTAGGATGCGTGGATGCCAGTTGACCAATGGTTAAGATCCCTGCTTGAGTCAAGACCTCTGAACTCTTCTTGCCAACTCCGCTGATTTTTGTTACAGAGAGGGGATCTAGGAACTCTCGTAATTTCTCTGGCGGTACGCTAGTTAGGCCGTCGGGTTTCTTGAAGTCGGAGGCAATTTTGGCGATTGCTTTGTTGGGGGCGATTCCGATTGAGCAAGTGAGCCTTGCTTCATTGCGTATCTCTTGCTTGATTGCTTCGGCCAGTGCCGCGGCTTCTTCGAAACTGGATACTCTTTCAGTTATGTCTAGAAAGGCTTCGTCGATGCTGATTTGTTCAAGCTTTTCCGAGAAAGCTCGGAGAATCACCATAATCTGCTCGGAAGCCTGTTCATAATGCGTGAAGTTGGGCCTTAGGTAGACGCCGCTTGGACAAAGTCTGTACGCAAGAGAGATAGGCAACGCGGAATGGACTCCAAACTTGCGCGCCTCATATGAGCAACCCATCACGACCCCTCGACCTTTTCCTTCTTTCGGGTCCGCGCAGACAATCACCGGCTTCCCAATCAGGAGCGGACTCTCGCGTTGTTCAACTGAGGAGTAGAACGCATCCATATCGATATGCATTATGACCCGAGACAAGATCTTGAGTTCCGGCTGGCTTGGCATTATTCAAGTTTGAGGAGTCCGTTATTCCGTTATTACTCTCACGCCTCAGAATGAGCAGCGTATTAGCTCAGCGTATTAGCTCACTGAACAGCTCCAGAATATGATTGCTAGCGGGACAGCTGAGAATATTCGTATAGAGCGATTGAATCGCGCGCCTGATTTACTCAGCCGTATGTCTTTACGAGGCTGTCAAGTTTCTGAGTGGCTTGGGTCGTTACAACTTTCTTTAGGTCATTTCCTTGGTGGTCCTGAGTCAC
>Ga0326727_10025446_pt1 | contig 11095 bp, 6 predicted proteins | sample MB2enrmetagenome_FD_207643 | JGI IMG/M metagenome (GOLD analysis project Ga0326727, IMG submission 207643) | Lab enriched peat soil microbial communities from McLean, Ithaca, NY, United States - MB29MY | ecosystem: Environmental > Terrestrial > Soil > Wetlands > Peat | place: USA: New York... | reverse complement strand
CCGTCCATCCCTCCGAAATATCGATACACCAGCACCTTGTCCACGCCGGCCTGGCGAGCCACGGCAGTGACGCCGGCGTTGCGGAATCCGTCCCGCGCCAGAAGCGTGCCCAGCGCGTCCAGGATCCTGCGCCGCGTCCGGACGCGGTCGCGCTGCGGCGGCATGCCGGCCTTGGCATTCGAAATCCGCTTCGCACCGGTTGCGTTTCGAGTCCGGGTTGGCATGCGTCAAGTGTAAGTCACCTGGTAGTGACAAATCAAGCCCGCCCGCCGCGCCTTGGGAACGGGCCGCGCGGTTGCTAAGATGGCTGCGTGCGACATCTTCCGCTCGCGGTCCTCTTCTGCCTGGCTGCCGCCGCGCAGCAGCCGGCCATCGATTTCTCGTACGCGGGCTACGGCGGCGGCGGCGTAGCCATCCCGGTGGTTCCCGGCGTACTGACGGTCGAGCCCTCCGGCGGCGACGATACGGCGCTGCTTCAGGGCGCCATCGACGCAGTGGCGGCCATGCCGCCCGGAGCCGGCGGATTTCGCGGCACGGTGGTCCTGCACGGCGGACGCTACCGCGTGGCCGGCCAATTGCATATCCGCGCGAGCGGCGTGGTGCTCTCCGGCGGCAAGGAAGTCGCGACGCTGATCGCCACCGGCACGGGCCGGCGCACGCTGATCGAGATCGGCAACGCCGCGGGTCCCGCGACCGATGCCCCGGTGCAGGTAATCGACGAGACCGTCCCGGCCGGCGGACTCAGCTTCACCCTGGAGTCGCTCGGCCCGCTGAAGATCGGCGACCGGGTGGCGATCGTCCGCCCCAGCACGGCGGAGTGGATTGCCGCGCTGCACATGACCGGCTTGCCGGGCAGTTACGCCGGCCAGCGGCTGGATTGGGCGCCCGGTTCGCGCAACCTGGTCTGGGACCGCACGGTCACCGGGGTGGACGCCGCGCACAACCGCATCACCGTGGACGCGCCCATCACCACTGCGCTGGAGCGGCGCTACGGCGGCGGCACGGTGGCGCGCGTGACCGCAGGCGAACCGGCCACCCACATCGGGATCGAAGACCTGGTGCTGGAGAGCGATTGCGACCAGGGCAACCCGCGCGACGAGAACCACTCGTGGACCGCGATCGCGCTCGACCACGTGGAGGACGCCTGGGTGAACGGCGTGGTGGCGCGCCATTTCGCGGGTTCGGCGGTGCGCGTGGGACCGCGCGCGCGGCGGGTAACCGTCGTGCAGTCGCTCAGCCTGGAGCCCGTCTCCGAGCCGGCCGGGTACCGCCGGCAGACCTTCCTGGTGGAGGGCCAGCAGGTGCTGGTCCACAAGTGCGTCAGCGAGAGCGGTATGAACGATTTCGCCAGCGGCCTGCTGGCGGCCGGTCCGAACGTCTTCCTGGATTCGAAGGCCAGCGGCGCGCTGGGCCCCAGCGGGTCGTTCGAAAGCTGGGCGTCGGGCGTGCTGTACGAGCGGGTGACGATCCAGGGGTCGGGACTCCAGTTGGCCAACGTTTCCGTGCGCGCGCAGGGCGCCGGATGGACGGCGGCCAACTCGGTGATCTGGAACTGCACCGCCGTGGCGACTTTGGCGGGCGGACCGGAAGACGCGCCGAACCTAGTCAAACACGCCCCGCAGCCGCTCTATGAATCGCAATTGGCGGCGCGCACCCATGCCAGGCTCACCGTGCCGGAGATCCCCGTCCGCAACGCGGCGCGGCTGAAGCAGTTCTATGCGCCGAAGGCCCAACCGGCGGCGCGCCCGGCGCCGGCGGCGACGGTCGAGATCGTCAACGGGCGCTTCGTGGCGGGCGGGAGAACGCTTTGGGGCGGCGCGGTGAACGAAGGCTGGTGGCGCGGCCAGGAGGTTCCGGCCGAGGCGTTGGAAGTGGGCGGCGTCTCCATTACCCGCTGGATGCCGGGGCGAACCGGTCCGGGTCTGACCGAAGACCTGGCGGCGCTGGCGGCGCGCATGGTGGCCGATGGCACGCCGTTTTTCCAATCGATACCGGGGCTGTGGTACGACCGGCGGCGCGACGAACACTCCGCGGGCGCGCGGGCGGACGCCAACGTCTGGGCTCCATTCTACGAAATGCCGTGGGCGCGCAGTGCCGAAGGAACCGCGTGGGACGGGCTCAGCAAGTTCGACCTGGCGGCCTTCAACCCCTGGTATTACGGGCGCCTGCGCGAGTTCGGCGAATTGTGCGACGGAAACGGCCTGGTGTTCCTTCACAACCTGTACAACACCCACAACCTGCTGGAAATTCCGCCGCACTGGGTGGACTATCCGTGGCGGCCGGCCAACAACATCAATAACACCGGCCTGGCGGAGCCGCCGCCCGTCGAGCCGGACGGCCATATCCACGTGGCCAACGAAGTCTACGATATCCGCAACCCGGCGCGGCGCCAGTTGCACCGCGCGTTTCTGCTGCACGAGCTGGACGAACTGGGCGCGCTGCACAACCTGTTCTTCAGCCTGGGCGCGCAGTTCGCGGGGCCGCTCGAGTTCCAGGAATTTTTCCAGGACACGGTGGCGGAGTGGGAGAAAAAGACTGGCCGCACGGTGCGGGTAGAACTGGCCACCAGCAAGGACATCACCGATGCCATCATGGCGAATCCGGCGCGCGCGCGGCAGGTGGCCGCGATCGACATGCGCTACTGGCAGTACCGGCCGGACGGCACGCTGTGGGCACCCGAAGGCGGCAGGAACCTGGCGTTTCGCGAAGCCGTCGCGCGCGACTTCGGACGCTCCGCAGATCAGCCGCCGGACACCACGCCCTACCAGGTGTACCGGCAGGTGCGCGAGTACCGCGACAAGTACCCGAACGTGGCGATTGTGGCGTGGCACGGCGGCGCGGGTCCCATTCCGGTGTTGATGGCCGGAGGGGCGCAGGCGCTGATGCGGAATCCCTCGGCGGGACAGGGACAGGGGACCACGGTGGACCGCACGCCGCTGGACGGCTTTGTGCGTGAGCGGCTGGCGGGCGTGCTGATGAAGATGTCGCCGCGCGACGGCGTGACCAAGGACGCCGAAAGGGCGTGGTGCCTGGCGGACGATCGCAGCGAGTCGGTGCTGCTGTACTCGCTGGCCGGAGAGTCGATCGAACTGGCCAGGCCGCTCGCGGGGAGCGGGTATTCCGGCCTGTGGTTCGATCCGCGCACCGGGGACACGCGGCCGCTGGAAGGCGCGGTAGGAACGGCGATCCGCAAGCCGACGGCCGAGCCGTGGCTGCTGTGGCTGAGCGCTACCGCTCCGGGCCCTGCGGGCACCCCGCCGCGGCTCTGAACGGAGCCGCGAGCGTCGCGGCCAGGCGCCCCCACCCATCCAATATTTGCCCTCCGTAGCCACCTCGATCGTCGGTTGGAGACGCAGCACAAGCTTTACGCGAACATGCAGATGCACCTGGCGGGCAGTTATCGCGTGCTGGCTACGGCGTGGGACGACCGGGCGCCGTACAACGGCAGGTCGCGTGCGCCGCTTGTGGGGCCGGGTCAGAACGAGCCGGAGATGTGAACCGTCCGGGCCGGCGCGGGGCGCGTATTGGCGACGATGCCAGGACGCAGCGCCAAAGCGCCGCAGAGCGGCGGATTCCGGGTGACGTCCGCGCGCGGCGGGGGCTAGACGGGGGCTGGCAGCGTCGCGCAGGCCGCGCCGCCGGAGATGGCGCGGTAGGAACGCCGTCAGGCGGCGGGCGGAAAGACGAGTTGGAACGTGGCGCCGAGGCCTTCGTCGCTATGCGCCGTGAGCGTGGCCTGGTGGATGCCGGCGATCCACTTGGCGATCGCGAGGCCCAAGCCGGTGCCTTCCTCGTAGCTGCGCGAGGCATCGGCGCGGTAGAAACGATCGAAGATGTGAGGCAAGGCGGCGGCGGAAATGCCGATGCCGGTGTCGGTCACGGTCACGCGCGAGCGGCCGTTGACGCAGTCCAGCGACAGGGCGATCCTGCCGCCCGCTGGAGTGTATTTGATGGCGTTGTCGAGCAAAATCCAAAACAGGCGCCGCAGACTCGTCTCGTCGCCGCAAATCGAGTGCTTCTTACAGGCGCCGAAGTCCACCGCGAGCGTGTGCCGTTTCACGTCGACCAGCGGCATCGCCCGCGCACAGACCTCGGCCAGCAGACTTGTCAGGTCGACGGGTTCGAAGACCGCCTCGACATGTCCGGCATCGGCGCGGGCGAGCGTGAGCATATCGTCGAGCAGGAGCGCCGCGTTCTCGGCCTCCGTCACGATCTCCCGAAACGCGCTTGCGCTGGAGTCGTCGATGCGCGGATCGCGCAGAGCGACTTCGGCGAGCGTGCGGATCAGCGAGAGCGGGCTGCGGAGCTCGTGTGAAGCGTCGGCAGTGAAGCGGGCGATCTGGCCGACCGCGTTCTCCAGGCGCGCCAGCATCTCATTGCAGGTTTGGGCAAGACGCTGCAGTTCGTCTCCGGTTGCGGAGAACGAGAGGCGCTTGGAAAGATTGCCGATGGTGATCGATCGCACCGAAGCGGTCAGGCGGTCCACGGGGTCCAGCGCGCGCCGGCTGAGGAAGTAGCCGCACAGTGCGGAGACGGCGAGTAACACGGGTGTGGAGACGATCAAGCCGAAAGAGAAGCGCTGCAACAGGAGCCGATTGTCTTCGAGGTTGCCGGCAACCAGAATAAGCAGCGGTTTGGGATGAACGTCGATGCGCCGCGCAAACACGCGGTAGAGGCGGCCATTGTAGGGCGCCTCGGAGATCCCGGCAGTCCCATCGAGAGCTTGGCGCGGCCAGGGAAAGTCGACAGCGGGAGCCGGCGGCTCGGGATAGATGCGGTTTCGATCCAGATCGTAGACCTGAATGAACCTTCCTTCCGGCGTGGCCTCGGCAAAGTCGTTGAACTTGGCGGACTCGCGATCGGAGGGCTCGAACTGAGTACTTTGCAGCAACTCCGCCAAACGCCGGGCGCGGCCGGTAATCGTCTTGGTGCGGCCCTGGCTGGTTGTGTGATTCAGGTCCAGCCACATGGCGCCGCCGAACGCGACGAATCCGCAGATGAAGGCGGCGGAGATCCAGAGCGTCAGCCGGAGTGAGATCGAGAAATGGGATTTCACGCGGCCGCGGTCCGTAGGGTATAGCCGATACCGCGCGCATTGTGGAGCAATTGCGTTTCTCCAGCTTGGGCGATTTTCGACCGCAGGGCGCACATGAAGACGTAGAGCGCGCCGTCGTTGACGTCGCAACTGAGGCCCCATCCGGCCTCGATGAGAGCGTCCTTGGAGACGATCGCACCGGGCCGCCTGAGCAGCGATTTGAGAAGAGCAAACTCGGTTCGCGTCAATGCCGCGGTTCGCTCTCCACGGCGCAATGTGTGCGTCTCCTCGAAAACCTGGAGGTCGGCGAACTCCAGGGCTGTGGGAGCGGTCACGGGCCCGCGGCGGGCGACCGCACGCACGCGCGCGAGCAGCACGTCGAGCGCGAAGGGCTTGGTGAGGTAGTCGTCGGCGCCGAGATCTAGGCCGTGCACGACGTCGGCCATGGCGTCGCGCGCGGTCACGATGATGGTCGGCGTCATGAAACGCGCCGCGCGGAGACGTTTGATGACCGTGAATCCATCGATGCGCGGCAGCATGACATCGAGCAGGATCACGTCGAGGTCTTCCGACTGGCCGAGATTGAGCGCTTCTTCTCCGTCGAAGGCCAACAAAACGGAGTGGCCTTCGCTGCGCAGCGCGCCCTCCAGGAGATGCGCCATGCGCCGTTTGTCTTCCGCGACCAGAACCCGCATATCGTCGAGTTTAGGCCCAAATAATGAATTTCTCGTGACACCCCCTCGTCTTAAGGTTGTCTTAAGACTCGCGTGCCTAAACTGGTACGGAATGGAACCGACTTCGCGAATCCGGCTCGCCCGCAAGACGGCGCTCTTTGTCTTTTCGATCCTCGGTCTGGCCACGAGTTGCTTTGGCCAGTTCGAAACCGCGGCAGTGCTGGGAACGGTTCTCGATCCGCACAACGGGGTCGTGGCCCGGGCGCACGTCTCGCTGCGGAACCTGGATACGAATGTGCCGCAAAGCACGCTCACCGACGACCGTGGCGCCTACCAGTTTCTGGAGGTGCACGTCGGCAGATACAAGATCTCGGCCGACTCGCCGGGCTTTAAACGCATGGAAACCAATGAATTCCGGGTCGAGGTGGACGCCCGGCAGCGCGTCGACGTCAAGCTGGAAGTCGGCGAAGTCACGCAAACGGTCGCGGTGAACGAGACTGCGTCGATGCTGGAATCGGAGTCGAGCGACCGGGGCGAAGTCATCCGGCACGAAGACGTGGCGAACCTGCCGCTGAACGGACGCGACACGGCGGCGCTCGCGTTGCTATCGCCTGGCGTTCGCCTGTCCTACGCGCTGAGCAAGCGCGAGGCCTCGTTCAACGTGAACGGGATGCGCAGCCAGTTCAACGACTTCATTCTCGATGGCGTCGACAACAACGCTTACGGCACGTCGAATCAGGGACTTTCCAATCAAGTGGTCCAGGTCTCGCCGGACGCGCTGCAGGAATTCAAGGTCACCACGAACGCCTACAGCGCGGAGTACGGGCACGTGGGCGGCGCCGTGATCAACGCGAGCGTGCGCAGCGGCACCAACGAGTTTCATGGCTCGCTGTGGGAGTACTTGCGCAATACCGACTTGAACGCAACCGGCTTTTTCAAGCCCGTGGGAGGGGCCAAGCCGGTGTACATTTACAACCAATTCGGTGGCACCTTGGGTGCGCCCGTCAAGAAGAACAAGGCGTTTGCGTTCGTCGATTACGAAGGCTTTCAACGCATGCAGCGCTCGCTGTCGACGACGAGCGTACCGACGCTGGCGCAGCGGGCGGGCAACTTCTCCGGGCTGGCCGTGGTCGATCCGTACAGCCCGAGTTCGACGTTCCCTAACGGCATCATTCCAGCCTCGCGGCTGACGAACTTCGGAACCATGGTCTTCAACGCCCTTCCGGCGCCGAACCTATCCGGCAACACCAGCAACTTCTCCTATCTGGCGACGACTCCCGACGAGGACAACAAGTTCGATCTGCGGTACGACCACTACCTGAGCAATAAGCTCGTCGCTTTCACGCGCTACAGCTACCACCTTTACAACCAGACTGCGGGTCCGGCCGTGCCGGGGCCATCGGGCCAGGGTGCCGGCATTGTCTCGCGTGTGATGAACTGGCAAACGGCGACCGGAGCCACCTGGACCATCGGCCCCACGTCGCTCATGGAATTCCGAGTGGGCGGATCGAAGACGGAAGGGAAGAAACAGCCGGCGACGATGGATGGGAAGAACGAGATGCAGGACGTTTATGGGATTACCGGCCTGCCCACCAATCCGGCGCTCGCGGGCGGTCTGACCACGCAGAACATAACGGGCTACACGTCCTATGGCCGCGATTACACCAGCCCGCAATGGCAGAATCCGCTGGTGTTTAACCCAAAGGTGAACTACTCCAAGATCCTATCGCGCCATACCTTGAAGGCCGGATACGAGTATCAATACATCGTCACGAAGATCGACGACTTCAATCCGGCCTATGGCCAGAATACCTACGGCGGCCAGTATTCCAAGCCGACGACGGCCAAGAGCAATAACCTTTATAACCTCTCCGATTTCCTGCTCGGCGCGCAATCCGTTTATCAGCTTACGAACTTCACGCAAGCCCACCAGCACCAATGGATGAGTTTTGCCTACCTGCAAGACGACTTCAAAGCCTCGTCGCGGCTGACCTTGAACCTCGGAGTCCGCTACGAATTTGCCACGCCGGAGTACGAGCGCGACAATCACATGACGAACTACGACCCCGCCACGAATGCCCTGGTCACGGCCACGAGCGGCTCGCTTTACGACGAGGCTCTGGTTCATCCCCGCTACAAGAACTTCGCGCCGCGCGTCGGACTGGCTTTCAGCGTCGATCCGAAGACCGTGATTCGTACGGGGTACGGCATCAGCTATATCCAGTTCTTCCGCCAGGGCAGCGACAGTTATCTGTACTATAACGGTCCATTCGTCGTGAACGCGCAAATGACCGAGGCGCCCTACTCGGTTGACGGAAGCGCGATCGCATTGACGCCACTCTGCCCGGCGAATCCGAGTATTCCCAGTCTTTCCTCATGTTACGTGCCGGCACAAATGGGCTATCCGGCCGGTTTCGCCTCGCCGGCCAGCTTTTCCACCGCGAATACCAAGACGGTGTTTATCGACCCGGCGATTCGCACGCCCTACGTGCAGAACTGGCACTTCACGATCCAGCGCGAGTTGGCGAAAGACCTGATTCTGGACCTCGGATACTCCGGTAACCACAGCGTGGGGTTGTGGGTGAACGAAGATCTGAATCAGGCGCTGCCGAACCAGGCCGGTCAGAGCCTGGGAGTGAACGCCCGCCGGCCCGATCCAGCCTTTCAGAACATCGACGCCAACTACGGCGCCGGCTTCTCTTCCTATGAAGCCCTGCAGGTCAAGATCGAGAAGCGCTACTCGCACGGCTTCACGTTGCTCAACTCGTTCACCTGGTCCAAGGCGATCGACGACGCCTGCGGCGCGCTGGAAGCCGCCAACGGGGATCAGCAGGCTGTCAATCTGTTCGACTCGGCCGCCGGCAAAGGGCCCTCGGGATCCAATCAGCCCTTCAACGACACGCTTTCCGCGGTCTACGACCTGCCCTTCGGCCACGACCGCCGCTACGCCTCGAAGATGCCGTATTACGCCGATGCGCTGTTCGGGGGATGGACGCTTTCGGGCATCAATTCGATGCTCAGCGGCCAGCCGATCAACCTGACCTACGATCCAAGCGCCGCTTTCCTCGCCACGGATGGCACGAAGAACTCGGCAATCTACCGTCCCAACGTGATCGGCAATCCGATGCTGCCGAAGAGCCAGCAGACACCCGCGGCCTATTTCAACGCGGCCATGGTCTCGGTGCCCACCGACGTCACGCATCCCTACGGTAACGCAGGCCGCAACATTCTCAGCAGCAGTTCACTTTACAATCTCGATCTCGGCATCCACAAGCAATTCCGGCTGCCATGGGAAGGCAAGAGCCTCGAATTCCGCGGCGAAGTCTTCAATACGCAAAACAGGACCAACTTTTCCCCGGCCAATGGCGACGCCTCTAGTTCTTCGTTCGGCAAGATCACGGCTACGTTCCCTGCCCGGCAGGTACAGTTCGCTTTGCGTTTGGCATTCTAGATAAGAATCAATCCAAACTGGAGAAACCAATGAAAAGATTATTGATTGTTTTGCTTACCTGCGCCGGCCTCCTGGCCGTGGGGGCTTTCGCCGCCAATGTGCAGTCGTTGTTCACGCCCGGAGCCCGCACGCTGGTGCTGGCGCACAACGCCTATCCCTACGAAGGCAAATACGCCGACCGGCTCGATCGCGCGATCGCGTCCGGCGGGCCGTTCGTGGTGGAGCAGGACCTCGTTTGGGTTAATGGCAAGTCCTTGGAGATTCACAATGCCAAGCTCGCCGCCGATGACAGCCCGACGCTGGAAACCTATTTCTTCCCGAAGGTCGCGCCGATCGTCGAGAAAGCTCTGAAGGAAGGCAACAAAGGCAACTGGCCGCTGATCACGCTCTACCTCGATATCAAGAACGATCCCATCGAGCATCTGGAAGCCATTTCCAAAGTGCTCGACAAGTACGATGGCTGGTTGACCAAGGCCGTCAAGACCGCCGACATCACCAAGCAGTCGCCGCTCGAACTGAAGCCGATGATGGTGCTCCTCGAAGACAAAGAGAACGACATTAAGCAGGACTTCTTCTATGGTCGCGTGCCCGTCGGCGGCAAGATCCGGGCGTTCGGCGGTCCCACCAAGTTCGACGACAATCCGAACCATCTGCCCCGCACGGCCAGGGCCGAACGCATGGCAGGCTTGCTGAAGCTCGAGCCCGAGCAGTTGGTCACCAAGCGCGCCGACAACTATCGCCGCTGGTTTGGAACGGATTGGAACTTCATCGAGCTGTGCGGCCCCGAGCATGGCAAGGATTGGACCCCGGTCACCGAAGCGAGCGTGAGACACTTCGTGGTTTACGGCCACAGCCTCGGCTACCTGGTCGGTTTCTACGAGATCAACGGCTTCACGGCGGACCAGAACCAGGGCTGGATGGATGAGTACAATTTTGGCTCCCAGGAAGCGGCGCTACTCCGGTTGAATGCGGTGATCAAGGCGCATGCCGACTTCATCTCCACCGATCAATACGAGGAAGTAGCCAAGATCATCCGGGCTAAGCGCTAGACACCGTGCGTAGGTACCTGTCGTCGTCTCCGCTTTTCGCGGGGCTCGCAACGGCGGAAACGGACACGGCATCCCTCAGGGGCGCCGTGTCCGCCAAAACCGGCGGCGTCGTCTCGCAAGCGGCCGTAGAAGCGGCCAACGGGGCCACCAACATCAGCGTGTCCTCCACGGCCTACGACCGGGGCTTCTACTTTTTCCCGCGGCAGCCAGTTCGCCCAGTTGTAGCCCGGCGTCTTGTTCCGGATGGAACGGCTGCCCGGGCAAAACTCCAAAGGCGGCTGCGGCGCCAACGGCAACCCGTGGAGCAAGGTCGAGGCGGGTACGGACACTCTCTCCACCGATTCATACGAAGATGCGGCCAAGCTCCTCAAGGGCCGCCAGTAAAGGAAGAACTCCATGAACCGCAAAGCTAGCCTGCCAGTCGTCCTCTCCACCGCGGCGCTGATGTTGTGCGCGCCGATGCTGCACGCGCAATTCGACACGGCCGCCGTGCTGGGTACCATTCGCGATTCGAGCGGCGGCGTGGTTTCCGGCGCCGCCGTGACGCTCCGGAATGTGAACACGGGGATTGCGGCGAAGTCCCTGTCCGACACCGCGGGCAACTTCGAGTTCCTGGACGTGAAAGCCGGCACGTACATGCTGGAGGCCGCCGCCGTTGGGTTCTCAACCTCCGTCGCGGAAGCGTTTCCGGTGGCCGTCAGTGCGCGCCAGCGCGTGGATCTGACGCTGCGGGTGGGCGCGGTCACCGACAAGGTGGACGTCGTCGGCGCGGCTAACCTGTTGGAATCCGACTCCAGCGGGCGTGGCCAGACGATTGGGCACGAGCAGGTGGTGGACCTGCCGCTCAACGGGCGGTCCTACGCCGACCTGGCGCTTCTGACCACCG
>Ga0326727_10025445_pt1 | contig 11095 bp, 13 predicted proteins | sample MB2enrmetagenome_FD_207643 | JGI IMG/M metagenome (GOLD analysis project Ga0326727, IMG submission 207643) | Lab enriched peat soil microbial communities from McLean, Ithaca, NY, United States - MB29MY | ecosystem: Environmental > Terrestrial > Soil > Wetlands > Peat | place: USA: New York... | reverse complement strand
ACGTGCGCCTGCACAGGTTCGCACTGGCGGTACTCCTCAACATTCTTCAGCAGCCTGACCTCAACCCGCGGCATCGGTGTCTCCAACACGACCGCCTTCATATATCATAATTCGTAATTCATAATTCCTTCATGCTTTCCCACACCTTGCCAAACAGTTCGATGGACCCTGGCCCGAATCCGGCGTAATGATTATTGAAATACCCCATTACTTGAATGCCGCGCTTGAGAAGCTGGCGGATGATCGGAATCCAGATCTGCATTTCATCTTCGCGGTCAATGATGATGTGGTCCCAGTGCTGGGTTTTTTCCTCAATGCCTTTGCGGTCGCCGAGCCAGCGGATGTACGTAAAGCCGGCGGTCACCAAATCCAGCTTGTTAACCAGTTGCGAAATAGGGGTCATCCAGGGGTGATCGATCAACGCCAGGGCCACACGCTTCTTGCGCAGGATGTCGAGCAGCCGCGCATTCACCCAGTACTTGTTGCGAACCTCCAGAGCGTATTGGAATTCGCCGGGCAACTCCTCCAGAAAGGGAGTGAGGCGCGCCAGGAAATCCTCCGGACGCGCAAAAGCCTTTTTGTTGAAGTAAGGGAACTGCAACAGCAGCGGGCCCAGGCGGTCTTCCAGCAGGCTCATGGTGCGCAGAAAATTGGCCAGCTCCTCGCCGCAATCCTGCATCACCTTTTCGTGCGTGATCACTTGGGGGAATTTGGCGGCGAAGGTGAATCCCGGCGGGGTGCGGGCCCGCCAGTTCCGCACCATGGACTCGGAAGGAATCCGGTAGTAGGTGGAATCCACTTCGACAGTGTCAAAATGCCGGGCGTATGCTCCCAGGAAGTCGGCGGGCGGGGTGCCGGGCGGGTAAAACGTTCCCACCCAGTCTTCACTGGACCAGCTTGAAGTGCCGAGACGCAGGTTGGGAATGTGTGGGTTAGTCAATGGCTTCTCGGATTTTGGATTTCAGATTTTGGAATTTGGATTGCGGTGCTCCCGCGCCTGAGACCGGGGAAACGGCCTTTGCCTCTGATAATCCAAAATCACAAATCCAGAATCGGCCTATTCCATTCCGCACATGCCGCGCTGAGCCGCGCCGCAAGAGCCGCAGGGCCCGGATTCAGAGGAGGCTGACGAACGCGATGATGCCCCCACGGCAAACACGGACAACAACTTTTCCACCTTGGGGCTTGCGCACTTCTTGCAAGCCACCTTGGTGGTGGAAGAGGGCACGATCTTTTCAAAGGTCGTCCCGCAATCACGGCATTTAAATTCAAAGAGCGGCATTCAATCCTCCTGCTGGGAATATAGCCAAACCCCCGCCGGTTTGCAATCGCCCCCCGCGGATTTGGCTGGCCATGTGCAAGGGGGTTGCACCACAGGCGCATTTTTTGTGGCTTTTTCAAATGCCCTCCGCTAAAATGTCTTGACAGGTGGATAGGAATTGTCTAAATTGAGGCCCGGTATTCATGGCACGGTCTCATTCCAAAAAAACACGAACTGCGGAGAGGAGCAACATATGGCGAAAGTCATGACCAAATCTCAAGTTGTATCTCACCTGGCGGAGAAAGCCGGGATTCAGAAGAAGGCGGCGGCGGGGGTTCTCGAAGAGCTCGTCGCACTCGCAACCAAGGAAGCCAAGGCCGGTGGGCAGTTTGTAATCCCCGGATTAGGAAAGGCCGTAAAGGCGAACCGGAAAGCGCGCATGGGCCGCAACCCACAAACCGGCGAGCCGATCAAGATCCCGGCCAAGACCGTAGTGAAGTTCCGTTTGGCCAAAGCGTTCAAAGACGCTGTTGTGCCTCCCAAGAAGAAATAGTGTTTAAGCCGCGGGCCGCACACGCGACCCGCGGCTCCTTCCCAACGGCGCTCGTCACATGACGATTCCGAATAAGGGGGAGGAGTCTCTACATCTCTTGGCAAAAAAGTGGGGATTCTTCCGCAAAGGCGGCAGCCGCCTCGACGCAGAAGTGTGGCCGGGCATTTGCAGTTTTTCTTAGCCGGCCTTTGCGCCTTGGTGTCTTTGCGTGAAATTGTTTATTTTTTCAAAACTTTGCTGGCAGTGGGATCGCGGGGCCGGCTTTCTCGTTGCGTCGCTTCTGGCTTCGGACTCCTGTCTTCTTCCCTAAGCTTACCGCGTATAGCGTGATGGCTGCGGGCCTTCCTCCAGAGCCTGCCGGTCCCAAATCATGCCCTCGCGAGAATAGTTGGCGATCTCGAAGTCCTGCGTCAACTCCAGCGCGTCCACCGGACAGGCGTCCTCGCACAACCCGCAAAACATGCAGCGCGAAAGGTCGTAAGTGAAGGTGGTCAGCCGTTTCTTGCGGTCTTCCGTGCGCGCCCAGCCCACCACAATCAGGTTTTCCGGGCAGGCGATCGAGCACAGATTGCAGGCGATGCACAGCGTCTCACCCGATTCGGGGTGATTGTTCAGGCGCGGCGCTCCCCGATAGCGCTCTGCCACCGGCGGCCGCTCCAGGGGATACTGCTCCGTGTAAATGGCGTTTGGGCGCTGATAGGAAAACGTCAGCCGCAAGCCTTTCATCAGATCGATGAGAAATATCCGCCGGAAAAGATCTTTCCAGTCCATATTTGCAACCCCACTTGGCCGGAGGAGGGAGGCTCATCCAAACTGAGCCGCGGCCGTTGAGCGCAATCCTGCCAGAATCCGCTCACCTTGAAAGGTACAATCCAGATCCCAAGGGACCAAAGACATAAGTCGCTGGCCCGGAAGCCCACTGAGACCACTTTTACCGCACAGGCGCGAAGGCTCGAAACTCAAAGGGCTTTTCTCTGCGTCTCAGCGCCTCCGCGGTAAAGAAAGCCCTGCCTTCACTTTCCCAAAACAATCTTGGCAATGGTCTGAAGCTGCATAAACGACGTACCCTCGTAGATCTTGCCGATCTTCGAGTCGCGCAGGAATTTCTCCGCGGGGTAATCGCGCGTGAAGCCGTAGCCGCCGTAAACTTCCAGGCACTCGGACGCCACCCGCTCCGCCACCTGCGAGCAAAAGTATTTGGCCATGGCGGCTTCTTTTAGAAACGGCAGGCCGGCATCTTTCAGCCGCGCGGCGTTATAGGCCAACAACCGCGCCGCCTCCACGTCGGTCGCCAAGCGAGCCAGTTGGAACTGGATGGCTTGGAACTCGGCAATGGGCTTGCCAAATTGTTTCCGCTCCTGCGCGTAGCGGACAGCGTTTTCCAGCGCCCCGCGCGCTACCCCCACCATCTGCGCGGCGATGCCGATGCGGCCCTCGTTCAGCGTTTCAATCGCCACCTTGTAACCCTTGCCGACTTCGCCCAGCACGTTCTCTTTGGGGACACGGCAGTCTTCCAGAATGAGCTCGCACGTGGAGGAAGCGCGGATGCCGAGTTTGTCCTCTTTCTTGCCGACGGTGAAGCCGGGCGTGCCGGGTTCAACCAGGAAAGCCGTAATTCCACGATATCCCGCCTCGGGGTTCACATTGGCAAACACGATGAACAGGCCCGCTTCCTTGGCATTGGTAATCCAAAGCTTGCGGCCGATTAGAACAAAGTGGTCGCCGTCGTCGCGAGCGCGCGTCGCCAGCGCGAAGGCGTCGCTGCCGGAGTTCGCCTCCGAGAGGGCGTAGGCCCCCAGCGTGTCGCGCACCAGTCGAGGAAGGAATTTCTGCTTCTGCTCCTCAGTCCCCCATTTCTTGAAGGCGTTGTTCACCAGCGTGTTCTGAACGTCGATCACCACACCCGCCGAAGCGTCGACCCTCGAGAATTCCTCGATGGCCAGAATCGCCAGGAAAAACGAGCCTCCGCTGCCCCCATAAGCCTCGGGAACCTCGATTCCCATAAAACCCTGCGCGAAGAAGTTTTCCAAAAGTGCGTGGTTGAATATGCCCTCACGATCCATCTCTTCCACATGAGGAAGGATTTCATGGGAGGCGAATTCGCGGGCCATCGCCTGGAACATGCGCTCCTCTTCCGTCAAAGCCGTAAGCGGCCCATGAGCAAAATTGTCTATGGATTCAGCCATCGCAACCTCCCAGGTTCACTTCAGGATTGGGCTTCGTCGGGATCCTCGGCCTCCGGGCGCCCGAACCGCTGGCGCAGCAGAAACACATAATGGACACCTGAGGCCAGGGTGAAAGCGGCAGCAAGGTAGATGAGGAATTTGAGCACGTCCGCCGTCATGAAAGGCACGCGCGCCCGGCGGCACATTGCGGCGAAGAGCGTCGCCACTTGTGCGGCGGTGGAAGCTTTTCCCAGCAAAGAAGGGTGGAAGGGCCGGTATCCCGCCACCAGGGAGATCACCGCCGCGGCCATGAGGATGGCCACGTCCCGGCTCAGCACGATGATGGTGAGCCACCAGGGCAACGCTCCACGAAACGCCAGGGTGATGTAACCGGTGGTCATAAGGATCTTGTCAGCAATCGGATCAAGCGCCACTCCCAGCGAGCTTTCCTGTTTCAACAGGCGAGCCACCGTACCATCCAGAATATCGGAGAAGGCCGCCGCGGTCAGCACCGCAAGCGCCGCGCGATAGTGCCGGTCCACGACCAGGATTGCGAACACCGGCACAAACACCAGGCGCAGAAGGGTGATCTGATTCGACGGCGTTAAAATTCGAGTGGCCATAACTGTTCAGTTAATATAGCGGCTTAATTTGAAAGGTGTCAATACGGGATCTTAGGCCGGCCTAAAGGCGGCCTCGACGTTTGCCGGTCACCGCCTGCGTCTTCAGTCTACGCTGCACCGCGGGGCTTTCCAGCTCGCGCCGGGCGCCGGAGGCAATCCAGCGGGCGGCGCGCGAATCCAGGCCATGAATCTTGCGGCAGGCAACCAGGGCGGCCCGGTTCAGCCGGGCGTTCCGTTTTCCGATCTGCCGCAGCGCCCAATTCACACCTTTCTTCACCATGTTTCTTTCGTCCACCGCGGCGCGTTCGATCAGGGGCAGGAACTTTCGAAAGGCTTCGTCACTCGCGGCCTTGTCCGCCACGGCCAAGCCTGCCATCAGAGCAAATGCCGCCCTTTTGACGAACTCTCCCCGCCGCGCACTCCACTCCACGCATTTCTGGTGAGCCAAGCGGGTGTAGCGAAAAACGTTGATGCAGGCGCCGTCGCACACCGCCCAGTTGTCAAAGTCTTCCGCCCACTGGTTCATTTGACGCCCGGTGACTTTATCGGGCTCCTCGATCAGCGTGGCCAGAACGCGCGCCTCGTAAATTTCCGAAGCCCACAATTCCTGTGCCAGGGCGTGGCCGCTGCCGATTTCGCGCGCCAACTTCCTCAGCGCCGGGATCGACCATCCGCCGTAAACTTTCTTCGCCACAATCCCGAACCGCGCCATCCCCTCCACCGCGTGAGGGTCAGGGCGCGATGCAAGCTGTTGGAGAATGTCTGCGCAATTCATGGCAGAATCTCGCAAATCGATCATGGCCCCACCCCATCCGCCGGGGTTTTCCCGGAAAGGGGAGAACAATCCGGCTCAACACCTCAAGAAAGTTTGGGATTCACGGATTGCAGTGAGCGAAGTCGAGCGTCCTCCTTCAGGCGGTTTTGCATACTATCACATTCAAGAACCCACCCAGGAATACCGCCATATCCCAACTCCTATTGCGGGTTTCTTACCACCGGTTGGAAAGGACAGGGCGCCGCTTGCAAAGCGCTTTGGTACCGCGTATTATTCGATTCGATGTTCGTCCCGGGAGCCATGTCTTAGATTCAACGGCTCCCCTGCTCGATGCCCTCAACGCAAGAGGGCAGGAGGAGCAGAGTTGTTTTCTTCCATCGCACCATCTGGCCGTCCGAGGGTAGTCGGACAGGGCCGGAGGTAATAAAATTAAATATCAAATCCAATCCCGGAGGGATTCCGCCATGTCATCACACAGCAGAAGGATTCTCTGGACGTTGTTTATTGTGAGCGCCTGCCTGGTGTTCACACCCGTTCAAGTGGGTAATTCGGCTCAAAATGGGCGGGTGACGGAGATGCGCATACATGCATCCCCGGAAAATTGGCATGGGGCTTGCCCGGTCACAATCAATTTCAACGGTTTCATCAGGGTTGATGGACCTAATACCATCGTCTATGGCATAACCCGGTCCGATGGATCGAGAGGCGAAGGGCAACAAACGCTCCACTTTGCGGCCGCAGGATCCAAAGCAGTTCATTTCACCTGGAGGCTGGGTGAGCCAGGCATGAACTTTAACGGCTGGGCGCAGATCGGAAGCGGCAACGAGCGCTCGGATAAGGCCGAGTTCCAAATCCATTGCCGGAGATAGACGGACGGCGGTCACCACCGTTGACTCAAATCCGCGGAACCTCGATCCCGAGATATTCCTGAATGGTCAGCCCGACTTTGGCGTGAAATCGCTGGGAAAGCGAGGGGATGGAACCGCTGGGCTCGTCGACAATGATGCGCTCCAGCCGATGCATGGGGAAAAAAACCGTGTTCAGGCCAACGGCGGTTTCCTCCTGCTTGATGACTTGGCGGATAAAGTCATCAAAGGCGTCGAGTTCGATGCCCCGCACGGAGACCCCTTTCGTCTCCAGCAGCAAAAGCTGGCCCCACATTTTTTCTTTAGGTGAGATGAGGCTGACAATCACGATGCTATTGACGTCCACGCTTGCCTCCCCCCGAATGATGAAGGTCGGGTTTGTCTAAAAGCCCGCGAAGCGGGCTGGCAATCACCCTCTTCAATGCCCATAGCGCAACTCACCCGCTTCGATGCGGACCGGCAGATGATTCTGCGCGGGGGGAAGCGGGCAGGTGGCATAAGGCGTAAAGGCGCAAGGCGGGTCCACCGCCTGGTTGAAATCCAGAACCACTTCGCCATTTTGCGGCAAGGCTGTGTACAGAAATCGCCCGGGCGGGTAAGTTTCCTTTCCCGAGGTCAGGTCCTTGAAAATGAAGAAGAGGGCATCACCTTCGCTGACCGGATCCAGCCGGAACTGCCGCCCATTGAGCGTGAACTCCGCATAGCCGGGACTGTCTTCCTGGTCCACATCGCCGAGAATATTGGGAACGGCAATCTTTTTGGGCGGCGTGTAAGGCACGAACTTCGCCGTCACTCGATACTCCTCCGCGACCGGAAACCAGTGGGTACCGGTGAACTTGCGGCGCGCTTCGCTGTCCTTGTCCTTCAAGCGAACTCCATAACGGCTTCCGCGCTGGATGACGAACATGGAGAGATTACCAATGCGAAGGACGTCAGGAGATCCTGCCGAGTCCGCGGTCAGCGAGGCTGTGGACACCGCCTTGCCATTCACCGTCACCGCCGCGCCGGGCGCCGCTTGAAAGACCGTTTTGCCGCCATGGAATTCGAACGTTCCCACTTTATCCGGAGCAGAACCCGGCGGGAGCACGAAATTATTCTCCCGGCCCGCGCCCATGGTGCTTTCGCCCTCCTTCAGCCAGAAGAGCCCCGCCACGGTAAGCCACCCATTTTCCGATTTCAGGCCCTCTTCGCGGTGCTGCCGCCAGTTCTCAATCTGGGCGCGATAGCTCGCCTGGTCCACCGGCAGCATCGCAAAAGCAAGGATGGCAACCAGCAATCTCGAAATTAACATGGCGTTTGAATCCTTCCTGCCTTGGACTGCGGCGGCTCGACGCCGCAGTCCAAGGTGATCAGCTCAACTTGCGCAGCTTGTCGCGAAGGCGGTGGGCGGCCAGAAACTCCTGCTCCAATTCGCGGTCACCCAGATGCAGCCGGATGGACTCCAGTTTCTGGATCAGCGCGTCTAATGCCATTTGGATATTCTCGGTGTTGGTCAGGCAAATGTCGCGCCAGACGGAGTAAGGGCTGTCGGCGAGGCGCGTCACATCGCGGAATCCCGTGGCCGCCAACTCCAGGCCCAGGCCCTGGTCGGTGTTCTTCTCTTCAATCAAACTGGCCAGGCCCGAAGAGAGCAATTGGGGGAGATGAGAAAGACATGCGACGGCCAGGTCGTGAGTGGCCGGATCGCTCGTGAGCGGACGCGCCCCAATGGCCACCACGAGCGCACGAAACGCCTGCACGCGGGGGTCGCCAGAATGTTCCGGCTTGAGCGGGGTGAGCACGTAGCGGGCGTTTTCAAAAAGCCGCGCGTCCGCGTTCTCAATTCCGGAGCGTTCCTTGCCCGCCATGGGGTGCCCGCCCAGAAACAGCGGCTGTTGGGCATAATGCTCTGCCGCCTGCTCGCAAATCCGCCGCTTGGTGCTGCCGACATCGGTAATGAGCGCCTGCGGCGACAAGTGCGGTTGCAGGCGTGTGAGGTGGTCAAGAATTACCGCCACCGGCGTCGCCAGAATCACCAGATCGGCCGAGTGCACGGCCTCATTGACATCGGCGAATCCCTCGTCAACCGCGCCCTCGCGAAGCGCCTGCTGGCGCGTCTCGGCGCGCCGGGCGTAACCTGCAATGCGGCCCGTGAAGCCTGCCTTTTTCAAAGCCAGCCCCCACGATCCGCCCAGCAAGCCCAAGCCGACAATCGCCACACGCCGAAAGAACGGTTCTGCGTTTACGTTTTCCAGAGAATGATCTCGCATCCTGCGCCAAACGAAAGTCGAAATTCGAAACTAGAAACTGGAAGCTAGAAACTGGAAACTAGAAACTCCAAACTCGAAACGGAGGTACGTATGTTACGCAAGGAGAGAACCTTGCACCATAGCATAGTACGGCCTGCTAATAAACGCCCGCGGCGTGGAGAATTAAGTTCGGCGTTAGGGATTAGGGGTTCGGGGGCGGGTGTAGGGCCGAACGGCGTTCGGCCTCGGGGCGAGCAATGCTCGCCACATTGACGTCAGCTTATTCACAAGTCACGCCAGGGTCCACCAGGCGGCCAGCGCATTGCACGCTTCACGCCGTGTATGAGTCCAAGCGTCGGTGGCATCAAGAACTGAGACAACGCCACCGTAACCCCTGGAAACACTGTCGGCTCTGACTTTAGTCCAGCCTTGCTGACGAACGCTGTCCATTGGGCTTGCTTATCGGGGCCGGCGGAGAATTCCGGAGTCAGGGCGAGCGGAGTTTGCGTGGGCAGCGTGGTTCTTCGGCGAGTGAATGTGTCCTTGATGGCTTGACCGAGCAGCACGCCGCTGAATTCAAACCCGCGCGAGAGAAACCAGATATCGTAGAAATCCCGCATCCTGCTGTTTGCCATGCCCAGCATCACCATGGCCTGAAATTTTTCCGCCACCACCGTCTCCCGACGATAAGCTCGCAGGTGAGGCGCCGGAAATTCAAGAATGGTGGGGAATTCCACGTCTTCCGGTGGGGGCGTGACGGCGTCTCCGAAGCCGACATCCACTTGAATTTGGATTCGGGCTTTTTCCAGGTGGGCCATCAGAATAATTCGCACGCCGCCATACTCGCGATCTTCACGGATGTCATTTCCTTCCACTGTCTCGGCCGCGAAGCGCAGGCCGTCAGGCTCCACTCGAATGATACAAATGTCTCGAAAAACCTGTTCGAGCCGCTGGACACTGCTCTCGCCGCTTCCCAACAGGTCGAGATCGCGGGTGGAGCGATACGGGCCGCTGCCCCACAGGGCAAAAAGGGTCGCCCCCTTTAGAAGGAACTGGCTCGAATGCGGCGACTGGCTGAGCCGGTACAGAAGTCGTTCGATCGCGTACCGCGTGAGGAGAAGCTGGAAGTCGTCTCCGCGCTGTTTAGCCAGATTGAAAAGGCGCTGGCGCACGGAGGCGGAAAGGTTTCGAACGTCCCGGGGGCTCATGTGATCGACTCCAGATAGGGACGCATGACGTTGGCCACCCGGCAGACTTTCGCGTACTTCCACAGTTCGTCCATCGTGGCGCGCCGGTTCCGCCAGCAGTCTCGCAGGGCCTCCAGCGCCACGTCCAGGCCAATTTTGTTCCGGCACTTGAAACAGTCCGCCACTGTCTTGGCGGGGCCGAAAACCCGGACATGCACTTTTTCGATGACGTGGTCCTCGATGCTGGAGGCGAGGGCTGCCCCTGAAAACCGCACCACATGCAGACGGGGGTTATCGACTTTGGGGCGCCAGGCTTTGTCGTCAATGGCCATCCAAACTTCCGGCGGGGCTTGCGTGGTTAGGCCATGGAATCGCAGGGCGGAAAGAAGGCAGATAATTCCGCGTGGCACACGTTTGCACGCCTCGACCAGGCTATGGTTTTCAGTCAGAGGAGTCCCGCTTGCGATGTAGAGCCCCCGCCCAACTTTTTGCAGGCGGCCTCGGCGCTGAAGGCGAAGGAGATATTGGCGGGGAATGCGATGCGGCGTAAGATCCCGAGGGCGCAGCACTCCTGCCCGCTTTACCAGTTTCATCACCTTGTCTTCAGTCGGGTTGGGCATTTACAAGTCCTCGGGAGATGTATATAACTCCCGAGGTATTGTAACCTTCCCGGGGTTGGATTGCCAGCCCAATTAACCCAGGGACTTCGGACCCTTTTTCGCCGCACCAATCCCTAACCCCCGCTTTTCCGACCTCGGACTCCAGACCCCGGACTTCGGACCATGTTTCTCGCCACTAGCCACTAACCACTAGGCACTAACCACTGCCCTCAGGACATGCGGTCAATCTTCGCGCGATGCCGTGCGGAGGCAATGCTGAACCAAATGGGCAACCGCTGGGGAGCCTCAGGTCTCACAAAGCAGAGTCGCGCGTTACGCTTGCTCGGGATTAAAGGTCGTATTTCGAGCGCTTTAGAAAATATGTGGGCTCGCCGCCTTCAAGATAGCTGACCACCTCCTTGCGCATATTCTGTCGATTGAGCGACCCTGAAAACATGACCGTGCCCTGGTCTGCCGTGGCCTGCAAAATCGTGAACTTATCTGTATCGGAAGCGACTGCGACGGAGGAATTATGCGTTGTAAAAATGAATTGGCGTCGTTCTTTCTTTCCTCGCAGTTTCGCGCACAAGTCATCCCAGATTGTACGCAGATCCAGAGAATCCTCCGGCTGATCCACAACGATAGGAAAACTCCCATCACTCAATGCAATGATGAGCAGTGCAACAGCCTTCTGACCCACCGACAATTCCGCTAGATCCTTATACGTATCTTCGACTCTGTAACGTATCGACGGCACGTCCTCAGGTACAGATGTGTAAAGTAACCCCAGTATGTCTTTGTACCCGTATGTATCAAGCAAATGATCGGCGAGTTTTTG